>ERZ761609.785-NODE-785-length-33612-cov-65.943916_pt1 | contig 33612 bp, 30 predicted proteins | sample MGYA00511163_ERZ761609 | MGnify/ENA primary metagenome ERZ761609 (study PRJEB28899, sample SAMN02445070) | bioreactor sludge metagenome | biome: EBPR sludge | place: Australia: Brisbane, Thorneside Wastewater Treatment Plant | collected 2011-12-16 ...
GAGTGCTCCTGCTGCTGACGGGACCTGCTGCGTTCATCTGCCTGCTGAACGCCGGAATCGCATTGCGCAAGGAAGGAGGCACGGTGTTCTGGATCGGAGGCGGGTTCTCGAAGTGGATGCTGTGGGCGGTGATCTTCCTTGGTCTGGAGCCCACGCTGACGTGGTTTCAGTTCCTCGGCATTCCGGTCTTCTTCCCTCCGGGCTTCGCCATTGGCACACCGTGGCTGGCGAACATCCAGCAGGGGATTTCGACTTTCGTGAATTCCTTCGTCGTAGCCAGAATCGCGCCGGTTGCCGCAGCGTACTTCGTCGTCAGGGCGGTCCTGGATGCGGCATCGGGCGCCGGGCCGCTACCCTCGCTACTCAGCGCCATGTTCCTGCTCGCCATCTCCAGCACCCATGCGCTCATCGATGCCTGGACTCCGGTTGGCAACCGCTTCTCCATCGCCCTGGGCCTGGAGACGATGTGGACCTATCTCGCGAGCCGCATCATGCCGATCGCAGCGGGACTCGCCATTTGTGGAGCGATCGTCCAGTTCGCCTTCAACCGCCCCGGCTATCTTCGGCTCATTGCCTGCGCCGCCGGCTTCCTCACGGTGAGCGCGCTCTGGATTCTCATCAACCGGATGATGTGACGCAGGAGAGACCTCATGGACTTCCTGACCGGACTCACCAATCTGACGAACTGGTTCGGCAATGTCATCATGCCGACGCTTGCGGGCCTCTTTTTCGTCGTTTCGGTCCTTCGGTTCTCCCGCGGAGGGTCCCACCAGTACTCGATGTACGCGGGTTTCGCGGCCCTGATGGTGTCCGGGCTACTGAGAGCGATCGAGCGGTTCGCGCTGCAGCGGGCCTGGAACGATCCTGACGCAGTCTGGATCACGCTGCTGGGTTTGGTGAACTGGTCCGCCAATGTCTTTCTTCCCCTCTACGGCGTGCTTCAGGTCGTCATCGGGGTCATGCACTTCGGTGGCATGGGCTTTCGGATCTACCCGGGAGCGCCGTGGGCGAGGCACATCCTCTCGGCCATGATCTGCTTTGGGCTTTCTGGAGTTCTTCGGCTGGCTGAGTTCTTCATTGCACAAGGAACGGGAGGCGTGAGTTGAGGCCATGGCGATCGAAGTAACGCCAGTTCATCGGAATCTGCACCAGCGGGTGACGTTCTTCTACCTCGAGTTCGAGGATCTGTTCCTGGTGATCGGGCTGGCCGCCGTCATGAACATCTTCGGCCGGTTCCTGAACCGTGAGCTCTACGGAGTCCCTCTGGGGATCGTTCTGCAGTACGTGGTGCCCTTGATTGCGGTGCCCGTGCTGATGCTCTTCAAATACGGAAAGCCCCGCGGCTACTTGCGCGATCTCCTGGTGTGGCACGCGAAGCCGCACATCTACTGTGGCCTCGAACCGGACCGGGAGTTCACTTCCGAGCTCTTGCGCTAGGAGGATGGAATGCCGATCACTGAGGCGAAATACCAAGAAGCACTCCGGCGGCCGGCGCTCTGTGAGTTGCTACCGGTGCGCGATTATCTGGACGGGGTGATGGTGCAGGTGGATGGGAGTCTGGTCGCCGGCTACGAACTGACCGGGATCAACGGCTTCTACCACGACGACGGGATGCGGAACCGCTCGAAGCACGCGCTCGAAGCGCTGATCCGGTCGCTGCCGGAGCGTTCGATGCGCCTTCAGATGCGATTCGAGATCTGCCAAGGGATCGGAGATGCGCGATCTGCGTACCCGCAACTGAACCGGAATGAGAACGCTGTGCTCCAAGCGATCGATCGCGAACGAATGGAGCGCTGGGACTCGAACGAATGTCGCGGACACTATCTCCGCCACCTTCTCCATGCCTACTTCGTCTGGAATCCTCGAATCCATCACGAATTGGCCGAGCGCCTGCAAGGCAAGAAGCGCGGCGTGTTTAGCCTGTCCGTCGAGAAGTGTGTCGAACGCGCGCGCCGCGAGCACGAAGATCTCTTGTCCGAGTTCGGCAGTCTTCTGGCTGGCGTCGAACAGACCCTAGTCTCTACCGGCATGGGTGTTCGAAGGATGTCCGATGACGAGATGTTCCTGGAGGCCAAGCGTGCCTTCAACCCCGCGTTTGTGGACCGGAGTCCCATGCGTCGAGCCGACTATGCGCTCCACTACCGAAGCGCACGTAGCCAGGTCACCAACACCAGCATTGAGGACGAACAGGAGAACTTCATCCAGGTGGGCGGACTCCTCTACACCCTGGTGAGCCTGAAGGATCTCCCGGACGGCACGTTTCCCGGCATCCTGCGCGAGTTGATGGTGCTCGACTTCCCGATCATCGTCAGCGCCGAGGTGACGATCCCCGACCAGACGAAGATCCTGGAACACTTCAAAGGCCGTCTCCGGCGCATGCAGGCCGCGCAGCGCGACTCGAACGGCGGGTTCAAGATCAACGTCGAGGCGCAAGTGGCGCAGAACCAGCTTCAAGAGGTTCTGCAGGCTGTCATCTCTTCCTCGCTCAAGGTCTGCAATTACTCACTCGTGATCGCCGTTCGGACGTCCCGGCCCATCGTGAGCAGAACGGATGCGGACGAGGCCCAGCGCACGCTGAACGACCGCCGGCAGCGAGTCATCCATGCCGTGACCCGGATGAACGGAGCGCGGGCCATCCCAGAGTCACTCGCTCAGCGGCGATTGCTTATCGGGACACTACCGGGCATGGCACAGGAGAACAAGCGGGATCTGAGTTGCCTTACTCTCCACGCGGCGGATCTGCTTCCGATTGAGACGCCGTGGCAGGGCACGCCGCAGTCGCCGCTGATGCTGCTCGAAACTCCGTACCGGCAGCTGATTCCGTTCTCGCCCTACGACCCCTCCGTCGGCGACGCCAACATGCTGTTCATGGCGAAGTCCGGCGGCGGGAAGACGTTTATGGCGCAGATGTTCCTGCTGATGATGGCACGCGCCAATCCGCTGATCTCGATCGTGGAAAGAGGCGACTCGTACCGGCCGTTGGTGGAAGTGATGGGTGGCCGGGTGATCGAGGTCGACCTCGAAGGCACAGAAACCCTGAACCCATGGGATCTGCCGCCTGGCGCCCTTCAGCCGACAAAGGACAAGATCGCCTTCCTGAAGAACCTGACCCGGCACATGATCGGCGACTTGGGGCAATCCGACACGTCCATCCTCGACAACATCCTCTCGGAGGCGATCGCTAGGGTCTACAAGCGGGCGGCGGTCCGCGTGGACAACAAGACTCCTACGTACACCGACCTTCGAAACGAGCTCTCTACATGGACCGATGAGGAGCGGATCGAGCACATTCGCGAACTGGCGCTGCTCGCTTCAGTGGCACTCCGGCAGTGGACCGGCGAGAAGGGCGTCTACTCGAAGCTCTTTGACCGGCACACGACGATCCGGACTGATGCCAACTGGCTGTTCTTCAACATCGAGGGCTTGAGTTCTGACCCTCGGCTTGAAACCGCGATGAGCATGTTGATCGCCCAGGCTATGTCGGAACGCGCGTCTGGAAGATCAGGCCAGCCGTCCATCACGGTCCTGGACGAATGCTGGTCGCTGCTCGAGTCGCCGGTTCTGGCAGACTGCGTGGTCCAACTCTTCCGAACGGCCAGGAAGCGAGGCGCAAGCGTCTGGGGGATCTCGCAGACTCTGGAAGACTTCGTTGGCACCAAACAGCGACCGAAGGAGCACGGTGCCGGAATCCTGCGGAACACGTCGGTCAAGGTCATCGGCCAACAACCGGGCGACGTGAGCCCCCTGGTTGAGCATCTGGCACTGAACGAGGTCGCGCTGGGCGAAATCAAGCGATTCGCGGCGCCGCGTAAAGGGCGTAGCGCTGAAGTCCTGCTGGTGCTCGGAGAGAAGTCGGAAACCACGCAGACGATTCGGCTGGTGCCGACGCCCATCGACTACTGGATCGCTACGACTTATCCGAGAGAACGGGCCTATCGTGCCTACGTCTTGAGTCTTGACCGGAATCGGGACCGCAGCCTGATTGAGATTTATCGCGAGTTGGGCGAGCGTTTTCCCAACGGCTTAGCCGATGTCGACGCACTGCCAGAAGAGCTTTCAGGCAGTGTTCAGATGGCCTCAGCCCCCAAACGACGGCTGACGGGCCTTCCGGCAACAGGAGGGGAGCATGCTTGACTGGCAACATCTCACGAAACTCCTTGCCGTCAGCTTGGCCCTGATCCTGGCGATGGCGATTGTTGCGCCTCAACCGGCTCATGCGCAGTTCAGCCTCGGAGGGATTACCGGGGCGTTCAACCTGGTGAATCAGGTTGCGAATAACATCCTCAGCTTCATCAACAACACGATGCGGCCGTTGCTGGAGGGTGTCCAGTCCGCCGCCCAGGCCCTTCAGGGCTTCCTGAATCAGCTGCGCAACCTCTGGGAGCAGGTCGTCTGGCCACTTTCGGAGATCAACCGCGCCCGCAATCTCGCCACGAACCTGATCGCGACCTTTCGTGGCCTCCTCAGCAACCTGTACTCGATTGGTGTCAACAGCGCACAGCTGCCGAACCCGAGCCGCCTGGAGGCAGTGATGCGGAATCGCCAGGTCGGGGATCACGCGCAACTTGTTGCGGAATTCCAGCAGACCTTTGGATCACTCCCGGCCCCTGCGGAGGTTCATCCCGAGGAACGCAACCTGATCGACGTCGACGACGCCCTGGCGATCGATCAACTCATGACTCTGAAGATGGGCGACGCGTCGGCGGACAACACACTGCGAGCTGCAGAGGCCATCGAAGAGGAAGCTACGCGGATAGCCCCCGGCAGCGCTGCCATGTCAGCGGCTGCCGCTTACATCGCTGCGTTCCAGAGCCAGGCGCACATCCAGAAAATGCTCGCCGGGCAACTCCGGCAGGAGGCAGCGCGGCTCGCCCACGACACGATGACGCTGAAGCGGGGCGCCAACTTCACGCGGGAGTCGCGGACGAAAGTCTCGGAGCTGAGCAAGTAGGAGGAACGATGCCAGCACTGTCCCAACTCTGGAGCATCCTCGTACGCAACCGGACACGGCTGATCGCACTTCTACTGATCGTCTCGTTTTTCGCGCCTCAGCCGGCCAACGCGCAATTCGGCTTTCTGCTCGGCTTGATCAACATCGTCACCAGCGGAATGAACACGCTGAACAACGTCATGACGAGCGTCAACAACACCCTTCGCAACGTGATCGGGCCAATCCTGCAGCAGATCAACTCGATCATGACCGCGGTACAACAGATCATGAGCGCGATCTTCGACTTCCAGCGGAACGTGATCTACCCGCAGCAGGCGATTGACCGGGCGCGCGCCCTGGTTGGGCAGGTTCAGGGCATCTACGCGACCATTCGCGGGATCTGGAATGTCATCGTTCGCAGCGCCACATTGCCGAACCCGCGGCAACTCGAATCCGTGCTTCTCTCCAGGGACGCCGGGCAGATCGGAGCCGTCGGCGGGAATTTCTCCGCCGTCTATACGCCGCTTCCTGCTGCGGCCGAGGCTCATCCGGCGCAACGCGACCTGATCGACAGTTCGGATGCCGCCGCCCAGGCCGCTATGAAACGGGCCATCGCGATCGACGCCATCGCCGATCAGGAACTTGCCGCCGCCGAGCAGATGATGACCGCCCTGCAGTCCACCGCTCCCGGAACGGCCGAGATGATTGGCGCACAAGCGGGCGCGTGGCTTGTTCGTTCACACGCCTACACCCAACAGGCACTGGCGGAGTTGATGCGGATCCGGACGATCGAGTTGGCGACGCAAAGCGCCCGGATGAAGGAGTCGGCGCGATTCACGCGCGAAACCCGGAACAAGCTCACCGAGCTGAACAAGTAGGAGGTCAAAGCAGTGTTTCTGTTTGAGCAGATGTTCAATACGGCCCTCAATGGGATCAACTCGGCTGGCCTGATGAGCACCATTCTCACCGTCGCCTACGGGATTCTCCTTGCTTCGCTCCTTTTCGCGGTCTACGAGGCGTGGGTTCGTGGGGGCGATGTCCGTGCGCTCGGGGTGTCGGCCGTGAAGTACCTAGCTCTGGGATTGCTCTTCTTCAATGGAGGTACGGTCTACGATTCTGTCGTTAGAGCCGCTCTGGATGCTTTCAACCAACTCGCTCACGCTATGGCCGGAGTTGGCCCGAGTGATGTCTTCCGGAACTGGAGGAATGAACTCATAGCTGCGGCCGGCTCGGGCACGTTCTTGAACATGGTTACGGGCGGCATCGCGGGGCTCATGAGCGCGGTGCTGTTGCTGATCGCCATGATTCTCTATCCGGTCTCCTATGCCATCTTCGCGATCCTGTACGCGTTCTACGGCACGATCCTGTACACGACCGGCCCACTCGTGCTGGCGCTCCTGCCGACAATGGGGTTCGGCGCGTTGGCTCGGCGGTACGCGATCAACTTCATGATCTTCGGTGCCTGGGGGCTGATCTACGGAGTCTTTTGCCGGCTCGCTATTGCTCTGAACATCAACAGCATGGCTGCGATCACAGGTGCGGGAAACTTCGGCGGGCTGCTGACAGGTGCCACCGCAGAAGTGCTGCTTGCCGCAGCGAGCATCCTGTTCTCCGTCTGCATCCTGCTGATTCCCTTCCTGGCGAAGCGGATCGTTGAGGGCGACCTGGGCTCGACTATGTTAACGGTGCTCGGAACCGCCGCGGCGATGGCGCAGGCGGCTGTGGCGACCGCATCCGGTGCGACGGAAGGGTTCGGCCGCACCGCGTCTTCCGGTAGTGGAGCGGAGAGCGCGGGAACGGGTAGTGCTGTGCCCAGCGGCGCGCCACCCGCACCGCCGCCTCCCGCTGGCGCGGGACAAACCGTGGGCAGCACAACGCCTCAAACTGGCGCTCCATCGGGTCCACGGCAATCAACGGGATCGATGGGTCAACATCGTCCGGTCAACATCCCCCATGCGGTTGGATGGCTTGCCGGCGCTGCGGCAGCGCTTGGCGTTCAAGGTGGCCAGCGAGTGGTTCAGGCAGGGCGGGGGCTGGCGTCGAGAGTGGCGGCTCCCTCTCGGAATTCGGATTCAGCCTAAAGGAGGCGAGAGGCGATGTTTAGCCTTCAACGCAAGGATCGATCAAAGCTTCCGGATAAGCAGCAGATCTCCAAGTATTACGAGATGGACGGCGCTCTACGCGCCTACGCCAACCGCATGGCCGTGCTCGGCCTCACCTGCGGATTGTTGGCGCTACTGGCACTCGGGCTCTTTGCCTACGTGCGTATACAACCGCCGGTGGTAATCCGCGTAGATGGGGCTGGAGAGGCAACCGTTGTCGGGGGAACCGCCCTGCATGTCCGGACTCCGCTCGTGCCCTCCGTCCAAGCCCTGAGCTCATCCTCCTCCGAAACGGGAACTGCCCCGACCGATGTGGAGGGCCGCGCCATCGTGAGGAGGTTCCTCAACGCCTACCTGACCTACACACCGGCGAACGTCGAACGCCAGTACGCCGACGCGCTGAACCTGATGACCGTCAACCTCCGCACCTTCACGATGAACAAGTTCCGGGAGGACGACACCCTGGGCAAGATCAAGGCCGAGTCCATCACCTCGAGCATCAAGATCCGATCCATCGAACCAGTCGCGGGAATGCCCTGGGCCTACCAGGTCTTCGCGGCGAAGGAGATCCACCGGGTCACGACACAGCGAATCGAGCAGACCGAGAAGATGGTCTGCAGGTACCAGGTTAGGCTGGTCTACTCCGGCCGCTCGCAACAGCATCCGTCTGGTCTGCTCGTCGGGGAGTTTTGGGAGCAGCAGATGGTTGGGGATCGAGATATCGGGCTTGACCAGAAAAGTACCCTGCTAGATCGGTAGTAGGCTGGTGAAATGAGGTTCCCGATACAGGGAACTGGTGCTGCGGTTTGAGTTACATGTAGAACCGATATGAGGGATTGGGAGTCTGATTATCAGATAGCTCCGTCATAAGCAGCCCCACCTTGCGGGCAAAAGAAATTGTGATTGGGTATCGGCCGAGGCCCTCACTTGAGTTCCAGTTCATCTTCGTCAGCGCCAAGATCTCGCGAGCGCGCTCCCGGATATCAGTGGCCCCACAGGAACCTATCTCAAGAGGCGCCGGAATGTGCGGGCCAGGATACTCGTCCCAATAAGAAACGTACCCCATCGTGAACAGATAGGTCTCATTTCCGATGGTGCACAGGGTCCCGCGCCAGGGCTCTTGCATTCCCTTGCGGATGAGGCGAAAGGCCGTGCTGCGCATCCAGATCAGATCACATGCCGGGACTCGGGCCTCAGCCGCTGATCGGAATCCCTTCTCCTCCTCTGGCTGGTAGGTGCTTGACTTATGCACGACAACACGCGCGGGAAGCATACTAGCGAGTCCCTCGTACCTGTCGAGCACGTCGGTCACAAGGCTTGCTGCCTGAGCCTCGGTGAGATAAGGCTGGCGGTCTCTCCGCTGATCGTGAGGAACAAGTGAGCCTTTAAGCGCAAAGGGTTCTATCTCATTTGAGAAAGCCTGCGCAACGCTGGCGTAGACGACGTCCCCTTCACGGCGCTTGAGGTGATGGAATGAAATTCCGATGAAACACGTGTTGGCTGGCAGATCGGCCGGACGCCAAGGCTCGTGCCCTGACTTGTAGAAGAGTGATGTCGCGAAATTCCAGGCCCGCGTGGCGTGGCTGTGGCCTTCGGCGTCGGGGCGCACGATCGTTTCCCGGCGGAGGACTTGGACTGGCACCGGATTCTGGTGCGTCATGACCTTGGCTTTCAGAGCACGATAAAAGGTTCGGAACAGCAGGTCTTCTGCCTGAGTGCGCAACTCCTCTGCTGCTTTCAGTTCTTCCGGGGAAGGTTGAAAGAGAGACATCTGTTCCTGTTCCTCCTCCCGCTGTAGGCGCTCAAGAGCCTCTCGTTCGCCGGCCGAGAGCCTTGGGTTGCTGATTCTCATGTCGGCCAGCTCGTCAGGTAGGCAAACGATGATGCAGTCGGGCCTGGCATCGCCAAATAGCCCCTGGATCTTGGCGTCAAACAACTCCAGCAGCTCTTCAAACTTCTCTCCTGCCGAGGACCGGTGCAGAGCGAGTGCCAGCCGATCCTCATCAAGGGGTCGCACAAATCTGTCCTCAACGACAAACGTCACTCCCAGTGCCTGTGGCGCCCCAGGCCAGTTAGGATAACGACGAGCGCTCTTTTCTCGCGCAATTGCCATCTTGTTGAGCTTTGGCAGCCACGCGCGTGTCAGTTGAACATCCGCAGCCGTACCCACGATTCCAACACGAAGTTCTTTCGGCGTCGATTTGTCCGCCGCCCCGTACTTCGCCATGAGCCTCCGAGGCTCGACGCCGGTTTCATTGCCTCCGAAAATCAGTTTTGGCTCAGGTAGGCAATCAATTCTTATGTTCAGGGTCATGTTGGCTCAATCCGACCTCGGGCACTTCTACTGTCAGGAATGTCATGTCTATGAGGAGATCGTCAACGTGAAGATCACCGATGTTCATCGTCTCGGCGCCTCGACCGAGAAAGCTCGCCCAGAAAGCGAGATCAGCCTCGACGTTCTTGTTGCGATCAAACTTGATTCGGCGCGTTGCCTTGGCAGTCCTCGTAAACGCCGGCAGTGGCGTGAGTGCATCAGTGCCGGTAAACATGTAAAACGGCTTGATGCGCACGCACCACAGTCCGCTCAAGTCCACTATGTCGTATCCAAAGCCCTCGTTCTCAAACCAAGCTCGAGACCCGTCCGCCCGCTTCTTCACGACTTCGCGCCTATTGCCGCGACGTTGCGCACTATTCCATACCACCGTGCGCACCCCGCGATCTTTCCCTGCAAAGTACGCCCGGTGCTTACGACCAAGCTCGAGAGTCAGGCCATCTTCCTCGAACGATTCCAGCTCATATTCAAAGTGCTTCCGGAGCAACCACGAGAGGACCCGTTTTGAGTCCTCGGAAGCCTCGATCTTCTTGCGTGGGAGGGAGTTGCTCGCCCCCCTGACCACGATGGGGTCAAGCAGTTCCGTGAGAATTGGCAGTGGCGCAAAACTCCACAACTCGGTGCCGCGGTTCACAAATGTGCCACACTCCGCGAGATCGATGTTCGGAGGTCGGTAGCGAAGCGGCTGAGTAAGTTGGACAACTGAAATGCTTGCCGGGATAACAGAGAACGGCAGCGCGTTGAGTACGTAAAGGCCAGTCGGTACGGTCGACCTAGCGACGACCCGCGATCCGGCAGAGGCTTGCGGCTGCGCCACGACGGCTTTGAAACGGGATTCGGAGTTGTGGTGGTAGAACGCGAACCCGCCGCCACTGTCCAACATGAGTTGTCCGACATCCATGAGGCCGGTACCTGCCCGCTCCATCGCACTGATCCCGAAGAAGATATCGCAGAGGGAGGAATTGCGCTGATCGGTGACACCCTCGGAGAGTATGATTCTGCCGTCCTCTTGAATCGTCACTTTCCCAGCGACCTTCGGCGTGAGAGTGCCAGGATTACTGAAAACAATCTCGGCTCCGGGGTGCAATTCGATGCTGGACGACTCCGGGACCTCGTAATCCCGATGCACCAGCATGTTGACCAGTAGCTCCACCAGGACCCTGGGCGGGTATGCGGGCTGGTCTGTGTGCTGTCGACGCTTCTTTAGCTTCAGTTGCGGGTTGACATCCTCGGTTTCCAGTTTCTCCAGGAGTCGACGGTGTTGGACGATGAGACTTCCTTCGTAAATTTCGCGCTTCTTTCCAGATTCAGTGAGCACCACCACCGCATGCGGGAATATGTCCTGAGGGCGTTTGCCAAACAGAAGCAGCGCACCCACAGTTACTTTGTCACCAGTGGAGTCTGGGAAAAGCAGCCCTTGTTCGCGCATCAGTGCCGGCAGCGTCTCCCGCGTAAGGGGGGCTCTTCCGAGCTTCTTGCAGTATTCGCTCAGTATCGAAAGAGCGAGATCCATGTCGAGTTCATCTATTGAGGCCCGCTCGACGACGCGCTCATCGAATGCCTGACCGTCCGGGAGTAATCTCGCGGCGCCGCCAGCCACATAACGATCATGTCCCGCGAGCTCTATTGACAGATCTGACAAAAGCTCGTCAAACCCATCTATTCTGAGCATCCGGAAGTTCGAGCCGAGACGCCGTGCGAAGGCCTCAACATTGGGGTGTGGGGCCTCCCCGTGCCGGACGCACCAATAAACGCCGTTCGGGAAGTCGAGACGTCCTTGCCTGTGCTGGCCGAAGAGGCCCTCCATGATCGAGGGCTCCGAGCCCCGATAGCCGATCACGGTAACGGGTGAGGCATCCATCATCGGGCGGATTCGCGATACCAGCTCTGCATCTAGTGAGTTGGTTTCGCCGGCCGAGTTCTTATCCGAGTACTGTTCCGCACGTCCGTGAAGCCAGACAATCTGGCACTTGCTGTAAACGTTGAACTGGTCATAGTCGCCGCGCCCACGATTCACTTCATGGATATGGCGAATGTGTGGCTGTCTCTCTCTCAGAGCGTCAGGGAGGCAGGCATCGAAATTCGTAGTGAGCATGGTTCGGATCAGGCCACGCATCACGAATTCGGCTAAAATCTTATATCCTGCACTGATGCCGTTTACCGGGCGCATTAATTCAAGCAATACGCGCTTCCGGAATTCCGCGGGTGTGAGCAGATGTTCCACCGCTAGCGGGAAGTTCTCAGCTAGACGGTCTGTCCCAGGCAGAAACCAATCGAATTCGCGCAGCCACACCTCCCATTCGGAGGGCTTCACACGCTCGGGCGGCCGGGAACCCTTCAGCACCCGCTCTGAATAGACGAGTCGCGCTATCTGTTTCACTGCATCGGCTGCGGTCGGGACGCCCGAGCGGAACGACGCTCCCGCGCCCAGCAGAATCAGCGGACACGATTCATCGGCAGATCGCAGTAGCGATCCAAGTACCGATACGGCCTCTTTATTGCCGTGCATCTCAGACATTGTGTATCCCCGTCTTCTACCGCAGGGGCCTAAAACCAGCTAACAGCGCATCATATACATTCTACTTAGTGGGCGAAGACAAAGCGAAATATAAGATCTACGGGTGTCGAGTTCACAAACCCAGCTCCTCCGCCGAAAAACAGTCCTGGCAGGCGCGTTCATACAGGGCGTCTAACGTCGCATGCAAACGTAGGACGGCTGCGAGGCGTTGGACTATGCCGCGGAGATGTGCCGATTCCTGCACGGAGAGCGGGACGCCCGGCCTGCGCACGCGGTCCCGGTATCCGAGCCACTTCTTTATGACCGGATACCCTCCGAGTTCATAGCGCCACACGCGCTCCGGCACATGGCGGAAGAAGACGTTCTCATTGATGTACAGATCTCCGGTGTTCTCGCCCCACTCCTCGTGCATTGGTTCGTTTTTGGCGCTGGATCGCGCACGCCAGCCGCCCTGCGCGCCCCCGAAAAACGAGAATTCCACGAGCAGGTCGGTCTCACCCACATTCCCTCCACCAACCTTATTAGGGACGGCCAGGGATTTCGCATCGTCGGCGAGAACTGTCTTTAAGGCCTTGGTGGGCGAGCTGACGGGATTGAGCAGAACGGAAAGCGCATCTCCGACTGAGACCAGTTCATCGAAGAGCGGCGGGGATTTCGGTATTGGCACATGCGCCCAGTCCTGGGCGAGGGATTCCTTATGTTCGGACTGATATTGAGGGGCATGACAGAGCGCAAGGCAGACACGCGCAAGACGCCGCGCAAGGGAAAGGGCGTCCTTGCCGTACAAGTCGCCCTTCAGCCCAAATCCTTTCTTGAGCACGCTCCAGACTTCCGGGTCAAGATTCGACCGCAAATGAGGCCGGCTGTCATCAGACGCAAACAACGTGCCGGCAGCCGCATCCTGCTCAACAATCTGGGTCGGGAACGATACTGACCCGCGGTCATGGAGGTGGAGGTCGAAGGCCACGTCTAGCAGAATCGGCCGGGCCTCGGACACCTTACGAGGCTCGGGCACTGTGATTAGAAACTCGTTCTCTGAGAGGTTCTCATACAATTCAGGGCGCGGGCGGTTCAGGAGTTTGCATTCGGTCTCGTAGTAAAGCCAGCGCGAGTCCAGCGGGAAGCTGACGTAGGGCACGATGCGCTCCGGATCGAACTTGCTCGATTTCCGAAGATCATCCCGTACCTTCTCCGCCTCGTATCCCGCGTAGCTCCCATAGAGCAGCGGATGCTCCGCCTTGAGCTTGCTGTGGGATTCCTTCGAGAAATACCGCCGCATGCGTTCTTCCAGCGGCTCCCGGCGCATCTCGACTACAGTGCCGGTCAACCCCCGGTTCGGATTAACGCCTTGGAGTTTCGTGGCAAATAGCTGGTCCAGAGTGGGCCAGTCGTCGAAACCGCCCTCCGCCGAGAACGGCACGAGTTTCCAGCGTGACTGCTCAGTCGGTTCGAACTTCTCGAAAGATCTTGGCCCCTCCGGACGGCGGGCGGACGCGGACTTCTTGCCCGAAGACCACTCTTCCATGCCGAGCGACGCGAGCAGTGCTTCACGCTTGCCCTGCGAACGGCCCCAGTAGTTTCGGTAGTGGATCTTGGGGGCCTTCTTGCCCTGTGGCCCCTGCCCTCGTTTCAGAAGCGTTGTGATTCCCGTCCCGACCTGGATTCCGCGCGGGTCGTGTTCGGTCGTAAACACGCTCTGATCTGTCGTGCCCTCTCCCGGCAGGCCCTTGGGGATTACCTTCCCCGTTTTGTACTTGTCGCCGTTGAGGCAATCAATCCAGATCTCGTCGAATGACTTGATCAGGGACGAGCGCATGATGGGATGCGAGCGGCCGGTGTAAAAGCTGTAATTCGAGATGAAGCTCACCACGCCGTACTCGGCGCGCTCCCCAATGCAACGTTCGGCGAGCCGGAAGAACCGGATATAGAGGTCGTCAAGGAGATGCTTGCGGATTCCCCAGCGCGTGTAAAGTTCGCTGGGGCCAATCTGCTTTCCCTTGTCGTCCCGCCGGATTCCCTTATAGTGATCGACGAGATCGGCTTCCTCGGCAAGCGGAACGCCCGCGAACCGGTTATAGGGCGGATTACCTATCACGACAATGATCGTACTGCCGTGCTTAACGGCATGCGCGGCGTCATACTCCGCCTGCAGCTCAGGAAAATGCAGTTTCATCTGCTCCGGCCCGTCCCAACCTGTCAGGGCATTTGTGAGAAACACGGCCGGGCGGTGAGTCGCGGTGGGATTCGCGCCCAGTTCGGACAGGATAAGAAACATCTGGAGCTGCGCGATGACAAACGGAGCCGTCAACAGCTCAAATCCAAGGAGTCGGCGCGTTGCGGCGTCCAGGAGCGCCTGGCCCATGAGGGCCTCCGCCCCTTCGGACTCCAGTTGCTCAGCAACGCATTTCATGACCTCGATGAGATATGCGCCAGTTCCGCAGCACGGGTCGAGCACAACCACCTTTTCATCCGCGAACCCCCGGTCGCATCCGAGCTCCTCGCGAAGCAGGCGTTCCACGGTGCGGACCTGGTAGCGGACTACTTCTCTGGGCGTGTACCAGACGCCGAGGTTCTTGCGCAGCTCGGGATCGAAGGCCTCAAGGAACGGCTCGTAGAAATAGACGATGGCCGCAGTCGCCTCCGCGCGAGTCTCAGACTCATCCCGCTGCCGCACGCTTGGCAACTCGAAGTGTCGGAAGAACGCCGCCGTGTCCACGCGGTGGAGGGTTTCCGTCGCAAGATCCAGGTGTGGACGCAACCCCAGTTCGCGGATGCGGCGCGGGTGCTGAAATTCATAATAAAGTTCGGCGAGAAACGGAATTTTCAGATGGTCGGCAAGGTTCTCCCAGCGGAATGGCTCCTTGGAGCCGGAACGCAGCCACAGCGTCCAGCCGGCGAACAATCCGTAGAACACCGTCTGAATGAGTGAGGAACGGAAAAACTCCTCGCCCTCCAGCCCCTCGAAGGTCACTCCTAGGGCCTTACCGAAATCTTCCGCCAGTCCCTTTACTGCCTGCGTAAACTCCGTGGGCAGTTGCGCTTTCGCGCGCTTCGCCTGGCGGGCAAGAATCTTTGCCAGCGACTCCGGCTCGGCGATTGGCGCATAGCGGGTGACCGCCGTCTCGACGAGGAGAAAAAGTTCTTCGATAGCCTCTGGCGGGATGGCCCGCCGCTGCTCCATCGTCGATGGGGAGGGCCACAGCTCGACCACGTGTTCCAGAACCCGGTGTTTCGGCGACACCCTGGTCGCGGTGGGAGGATTATCCCTTCCGACCGTCAGCAGGCCGAACCCGCGCACGTTCGTGACAAGTACGACGCCGGTCTGAGCCAGGTAACGGCCGATCTGGTCGTTGCGCTCCTCCGAGAACGCGATGGTTCTGATGTCGTCCGAGGGAAGCTTCACCTCTCCAGCAACGACGAGATAATCGCCCTGCCCGTCATAGAGGGCGAGGTCGGGCATGTCGCGGCCCCCGCCCGTCCTGGATTCGCTCGTCGATGCGCGGACCTCGAACGGGAGCGTTTCGCGCTCAAGCATCTTGGACAGCAAGGTCTTTATCGCGGGGTAGTAACTCGGCTCGGTAGTCGAGCGCGAGGCGGACAACGCCGCAACCTCCTCCCCGTACGTCCTGAAGATGTTGTCCATTAAGTGTTCATTCTACTGCGGTTCCAAACACAAAGCTTGGGGAATGTTCTCGTCGGCTCCCGCCGCCGCTTGGACCTCGGCCCAAATCGCAATCGTGTGCTCCTTCCGGGGTAATACCTGATGCACACGCTGCAGTGCCGAAGTCGCTTCGCCTACGAATCAAATAGCCGTATCCTGCAGTTCGATGCAGCCCCCATCTTTCGAACCATCGCCGCCAAGCTGGGCACCATTGGAGCGGCGATTGGCGCCGCCGCAGTGCGCCGAGTTCATGTGGATGTACCGACGATCACTACAAGCACATCGAAACGCGCAAGTACTTGCGGCTGGACGGCGAGGGGAGGTCTTTTGTGCCGGCAGAGGTCGAGTGGAAGGAGGTGCCGTTTGAAGACGAATGGAAGCGTGTCTCCGGACGATCGTGACGAGATTCAGCCGAACTACCAATCGCCTAAGCCGGCTTCGACGAAGAGTCCTGGCTCGAAGGCAGGTGCCCGCCGAGGGAACCGGCGTCGTCGAACTGAGGCGAGTGATCAACTTGTCCGCTACTTCGTCGGCCGCCCGGCAGGCGACGACGGCAAACCCACGCTGGAGCAGGAGGTTGCGAGCGAGCCGGAGGGGCTTGTGATCGCGTTCAAGAACGATAGTCGCGTGTACTTCGTTCACGAGTACCGGGTGACGCAGAGGATTGAGGGCAATGAGGTCCGGCTTGAGAAGGAGCCGGTCAGCTCAACCAAACGGGTTTCTACTGCCAACGCAAGTTGAGTAGAAGGCGCCCACACCTCATGTGGGAATCCGCTTTCGCGACCTTCACCGGTTCCGAAAGCAACCTGTCCAGCCGTATCGCGACAGGCAACACAACGGAATAGGGCGGCTTCCATTCGAGGAGGCCTGACCCGAAACACGAGTGTTTCGGCAGCAGGCCAGCGAAGGAACCCAGCCCGGGTACTGCGCACGTGAGGACTCCCTCACGAACGGTCTGTTGTCCCATCCCACGACCGTTTTCAAGGAGAACTCATGACCAGCCCCGCACCCGTCACAACGAATTCCGGCCTGAAGGTCCTCAGCCTGATGGTCACCAAGGAAGGCAAGATCGAACGCAAGATGCCGAACCTGAGCCCACAAGCGCAGTTGAACAACACGCTGCTCGAAGCCCTGTGTCCAGGGATCAAGGTGGCGTCCGTCTCTGTGACTCCCGAACCGCTCGACCAGGTGGAACGCGCGAAGGTGGAAAGCACCCTTTCGCGATTCGCCCTCGACGGCACGGAATACCGGCTCATCGGCGCATCCGGGTCGGCCAAGAACGGGAAGTATTACGCCGTGGACGCGCGTTACGAACGTCCACTGGCGGCGCGCTTCTCAGACTGGCCCCAAGCCGCGGTCACATACTTCGGAATTCTGGTCTCGCCCTGCATGGTGCGGATGCAGATTCCGAACGGTCGTGTCACTGTGGTGCCGGATCACGAACTGGGAACCAACGATTGCCGCGGTTGGCTGCGCAAGTCGATCTTCGACAGGCTGGGCTTGCCCGCGAACCGTTTCTACCAGTTCCGTCTAGCGTTCGCCCAAACGCAAGCGAAGGGATCGTTCAAGATCATGACGGACGAGGTGGCCGATGCCCTCGACACCGACGTGATCCTGCCCGTCTCTTCCGTCAAGCCCGAATACAAGGGCCCGTCCAAGCTGATCGCCTGGCTTACCGGCGAAGCACGTACGTTCGCCGGCGAGATGATCCTTGGGATTCGCGAATACTCGCGGCCACTGGCTTTCGAGTCGAGCTACACGGTCGTTCAGCACGCGCCGGAAGACTCCTTCGAACTCGAAATCAAGCCGCACGCCCTCGCCCAGACCGCCAAGTTGAAAGACCTTCTGGAATACCGCGACTACACGGGGCTCTTCGAACTGCTCGGAATCTCGGAAACCCAGCGCCCGCTGGTGGACGAGATGCCCGCTGGAGACGATGAGGCGACATCGGTGGAGCGGACTGTTCTGGAAGGCGTTCTCAAGGCGGATCCGACTGGCTTCCTGATCCAGCATCCCTGGGTCAATAACCAGTTGGAGCGGATTCTGGCGCGGTGGGCGTTCAAGGTGTGCACAGCGGGTGGGTTCGAGATGCCGGCGTTCGCGCTCGCGGACGACGGCTATCTGCTGCTGCACAACGGACAGGTGTACTCAGGCTCCGACTGGATGCCGCAGGACCGCTCAATCAACGCCCTGGCCACCAACCTGGGGCTGGTCGTTCGGTATCCCGTGCGCATGAAGGAGGACCTGCTGCCATACACCAAGATCCCGCCGACCGAAGCGCGTCAACTGCTCGCGAACGAGCTCACTCGCCAAGGCTGTCCGGGTGCGGAAGCGTTGGCGGCGAAAGTGACTTCGGAGCAACTCGAACTCGAAGGCACCTTTCTCCTTCATTCGAGGACGGCGGCAAAGAACGGCGGCGACTACGACTTCGACTTTGTCTGCGTGGTGGAAGGCGATCGCTTCCCACGGTTTGTGGAGCATCGCTTCCAGTACAAGGGCAAAGGATCGGTCGAGAAAACCAAGGCGAAGAAGGCGCGGTCTCCGTGGTGGAATCTTCCGCAGGTGGCTGTGGGCGCGATGGGAAACCAGATTGGCACAATCACCGACCTGATGACCCAATGTCTCGCGGCCGGCCGGGATGACTGCCATCGCGAACTGGTCGAGCAGCTGCAACTCGCCCTGGATCAACTGAAGCATGGCGTCACGCCAGACCAGGATAAGATCCGCGCGATCCGGGAGCAGATCAAGCAGACCCCGGCGGCGCAATGGCTTCGTGCGAAACGGCTCCGGTCCCTCAAAGATCTGCCGGAACGTGTCGAAGGTCCCGCGACCGATCGAATCGGCGGCATGTACAACCTGGTCCGCAAAGAACTGACCGACTTCTTCTCGAACCGGATGCCCGTCTCGCAGTTCCGCGGCCTCGTCCAGGGATATGAGTTCTCCCAGGAGATGGTCGATGAATGCAGGCGGGTGAATCGGGCCTGGGCGCTGACGATCCAGGCTGGCATCGAGAAGAAAAAGGTCCTGATTGCAGGTGTTCAGGAAGCAGAGGCGGCCTTCGAGTCCGGCAAGGACAACAAGGAACTCCGTTCGAAGCTTTTGCACACGCTCTGCCAGGCGCGCGCGGCTCTCGCTTCGTACGACCAGCAGTGGCAGGAGGAAATCCGGTCGCTGATCTGGTTTGTGCGGACGTGGGCGGCGCGGAAAGAAGACAACCGCATGGGTTGGCTGCAGGCGCTTCACACGATCGTCTGCGGCACGAAGAACGATCAGGCTTCGGGAGCGCTGCCGTTCTATGCGTTCCCGAACGAACTGCTCAAGGCCATTGTCGAGCGCACGGGAGGCCGGCCGGTGCAACTGGCGGCGCCGAAGGTGTGCGAAGGCGTGGTCGAAATGGACGAGGAGGGCCGCTGCTTCCTCGTCGAAACCGTCATGGGCGAAGGCGGACAAAGCTACTCGAAGATGACGTTCCTGATGGCGGTGACGCCGGACGGTAAGGTCGTTTACGACGGTGGCCGGGTCCAGTGGGTGCATCCGTTCACTTGCAGTGCGGGAACGGGTGAGATTCGCAACGGGAAGCTCGAAGTTCCCGGGACTCGGCAACTGCCTCAAGTGGCTCCACCCGTCAAGCCCATGTGAACCAACCCCGACCGGCCCGGGATCCGTGCACGCCGCGCGGACTCCTGGGCCGTTTGGGCTCAACACTGGGAGGTCCCACCCATGAAGCCATCCGCTCCCTTCCTTTTGCTGGTCCTGTTCGCGGCCAGCGATCTCAATGCACAGAGACTCGAAACCCAAACGCCCGACCCGAAGAGGGTGGTGCGTGTAGAGACCGCTCGGGATCACCTAACGGTGATCGAGTTGAACGAACCCGTGTCGATGGTGGCGGTTGGCAATCAGAATGCGTTCACGGTTGAGCGGCGGGAGAACAAAGTCTTCGTCAAGCCTGCCGAGGAAGACGCCCGGACGAACCTCTTTATCTGGACAGCTTCCGGCCGTTACAGCTACGAATTGGTCCCAGCGCCGAGCGTCGAACAAATGCACTTTGCCATCGATCAGCCGCCGCTGCAGTTGGTCTCGACGAACACACAATCAAGGGACCCGGTGTCGGTGAATCCTGGATCGCAACTTCCGCCTGAGATGCTCACGCAATCACAGGCAGTATTGCTCTACGGCGAGCGAGACCGGACTCGAAAGGTCGAGGTGCTGCTGCGCGATCTCTACCAGGATGGGGATCGCCACTATCTCCGCTATACAGTCCTGAATCATGGAAATCGGGCGTACCGGCCCGCCCAGCCGTCGGTGATGCACCTCGATCCGGTGAAGTCGTCGTTCTCCTTGATCCCGTTGGCCGGCAGCCAACTCAGCGAACGGGCGTTGCGCGAGATCAAGACCCGAACTGCCGGGGAGGCTCAGGTGCTCGCAGGGAAGGAGCCAGAGGCAATTCCGGCCGGAGGGCAGGCCGCCGGCTGGATCGCCTTCCGGCTGGGAACATCCGTGAAACGCGAGCAACTCGTCCGAGTAGCGTTCGCACCTGACTCCACGTCGGCTGTCGACGCGGTCATGGTGCTTGCAAAGGACCGCACGGTTCGGGAGGTTGCACATGGCCGCCCCGCCGGTGAATGAACGTTGTTCGCCTGTCACCCCAGGCGCAGTTCACCTGGAGTTCGAGCGACTCCTACGCGACCGCAAACATATGGGTCTGCGAAACCTCATCGGAGATGTCGCACTGGAGCCGCGGAATCCGTTTCAACAGGCAAGCCGAAAGCCGAAGAAGTGGGTCGTCGCATTTGTCGGGTTGGCCCTGCTGGCGGGGTTGATCGGCTACTACTTCCACTTGCGGTGAGGGGGGAGTGCCGAGATGGACATGCAACCTGCACCCAACTACAAGTACCGTCCCTCGCTCATCGAGGAGAACCCGGCCCTTCTTCTGTGGCTGCTCTTGCTCGGCGCCTACTTCGTCGCGGTACTGATCGCCAAGTACGCCTGGTTTCTTCATGACCGCCAGATCGTGGAGCTGACCCTCTGGGTTCTGCTTGGCGGCGTTAGTTTTTTCCTCGCTGTTTATCAACTCACGCGGGCAAAAAAGGCACGCGAGGACTCCTGGCCGAACCAGTTGCCGACGATTCCAGTCCGCGCGGATCGCCGGATTGTCGAGACTGCCTGGAAGGAGAACTCCGTCGTTCTCGGGTATGACGTGCACGGAATGCCCTGGCGGTGGAGTGATGAGACCCGCGTGATGCAGGCTCTGGTTCTCGGCCAGACCGGCAGTGGCAAGACGACGTTGCTCCGCAACATCATCACGCAAGACTTGATGCGGCAGGTAGGTCAGGCGGGCGTGTCGCACCGGATTCCGATGGTCATCTTCGACGGCAAGGGCGATCTCGAATTCTTTCACTCGCTCCTGCCCTACATCCACCGGGCCGGCCGGCTCAACGATCTTCGGCTGATGAACCCGTCGCGACCCGACTACTCGGTCCAGTACAACCCGTTTTCGTCGGAAGACGACAACTACATGGCGCAGGTCTCGATGGTGTTCGGGTCGTTTGACCTACATGACGAGTTCTTCGCCAAGCACCAGTTGAACTACCTGGCCGACATCGTCCGCATCCTGCACTACACCGGCCGGGCCTTCAACTTCTACGACGTGATGGTGATGGCGCTCGACCAGAGCGTGATCGAAGACCAGGTCGCACTCGCCCGGCACCAGATGGCGCGCGACTCGAGCATCTCGACGCAACGCCGGCTCAACTTCGAAATGTCCGCGAAGAACCTGTTCCAGTCATTCTCTGACCGCGACCGGGTCCCGAAGATCCAGGGTTTGCTGAACGAATGCATGACGTTCCTCGACGACGAGTTGAGCGTGATCACCGGCCCATACGACAACCTGCTCTCCATCAACGAGGTCATCGACCAGGAACTGATCCTGTTCGTCAGCCTGAACATCAACAAGAACACCGCGCCGGTTCGAGCGCTGGGCAAGATGCTGCTCCAAAACCTGCAACTTGTCGTCGGCAAGAGGTACGAGTCCGAGTCCGAGCGGAAGCGCACGAACAAGCCTCTGTTCTCGGTAGTGATGGATGAGTTTGCGCCGTTCGGCTACCGCAACTTTGCCCAGATTCTGAACACTGCGCGCGGCACGAACACGGCATTCCTGTTCTCGATGCAGTCGTTGCCGCAACTTTTGCAGGTCGGTCGCGGGTTTCAGCAGGACGTTTCTTCCGCACCTGGCACAACCATGTTGCTCCAGACCCGCGACGAGGAGACGGCCAAGTACTTCAAGCAGGCCTCCTCTCAGGTTCCAGTACAGAAGCGGACACAGCAACTCTGGCGCAAAGACTTCCTCGGATTCGAGCAGTTTCAGAAGGCCATCGGCGCGACCGAGCGCGAGCAACTGGAGTATCGCGCGCTGGACCACCACATCAAGAATCTCGGGAAAGGAAAGATGGAGATCCTCATGACCGATCCAATCCAGGGCACCATGCACGGTCGTTTGCACGTCCGGCCGCCGAGCGACATCCGGGTGCCGTGCTTCGAACCGACGATGTTTCCAAAACTGCGCTCCTCTCGGGCGGATGTCCGGGGAGCAAACCTGCGATTCAAGGATCAGAAGCTGGCAGCAACGATAACCATGGTGAGGCGGGGTTCGATATGACTGGCGTCCGTCGGGTTACTCTCGCAATCGCAATGAGCGCTCTTTCGGTACTGGCCCAAGCCCCGCGGCAGGATGAAACGGCCGCCAAGTCGAGCAGCGCACAGCCACTCCCGGCGGTACAGAGTGGATCCGGCGACGTCGGCGTCAACCCGAATCAACCCTATCGACCGGTGCCGCTCAACCGCGCTTCCTCGCGGGACACCATCTTCGAGTTCTACTTGCGTGCTCTCAACCCACGCCAGATCCGCTGGGGCGATGAGATTGACCGTCGACTTGCGCAACTGGCTGAGCATTCAGTGCTCAATCCCTATTTCCGGTGGAGCGCTATCCAGACGGGCGTCATTCTGTTTCAACTTCTCGTTTGCTGGGTTTGGTGGGACAAGATGCGGCAGATCAAGTGGGTCGCGGCGGAGTGTCTTGCCGACGCGATCAACGCGAAGCGCATTGCGGAAGATCGGGCACTGGAGGCGATCGGGCTCTACAACCGCCACATCGAGCAGTGCAATCGCGTCATCGAGAGCCAAGAATCCGGGTTGCCCGGCGCCAGTCCAACGGAAACTTGGCGTCAGGAAGTGCTCACCCTGAAGAACAAACTGACGGCCGAAGAAGCGAAGTCGATGCGATTGCAGAAGGCGTTGGAGGATCGGGAGGCGCTCCAGGCTGGTCTCGAACAGCGACTCCGGCAACTCGAAACGCTGATGCAGGAGCGGCAGAACGGCGCGAATGCCGAACTGGTCGCCCGGCTTCAGCGCGCAGAATCGCAACTCGGGGACAAGAAGACGCCCAAGCGGGGTGCCAAGTGATCGTGCGAGTGCACTCGCTGGGCAGTCTCTGGCAGATGAAGGACCAGCCGAACGGCGGCACTCGCGTGTGGAATACAACCGGCATCCGAGACGGCTGTCGCGTCCGGTCCTGCGCTACGCTGTTCGGTCAACTGGTCTTTGGACCGAAAGCGAAGCCGCTGTTGCAGGACGCGTCCCGCATTCACGGACGGAACTGGGTGACCAGCGACATCACCCAGACCTCTGCCGGCCGAAGCATCCGGCTCACCTGCCCGGCAGCTTCGGGCGCAATGGCGGATTGGCACTTGCATACCGTGAACGAACAACTTGTGGGTGTTGTGCCGCCGGACGGCCTTGATCCGGACAACATCCTGGTCCTGTCGGCGTCGCAGAGGAAGAATCAGCAGGAACTCCTGCTGCTTGTGAAACCGTTTGCCTGGCTCGCCGGACCAACCGGATCGGCGATCTTTGAGGTCACCGATCGTGGCATTGGCTGCTGGAACATATGCGGGAGGTGATTCTTGCGCTATTCGAAAGACTCCATTGTGATCTCCGAAACCGCGGACAAGCCGATCATGCGAACTGTCTACGAGGCCGGTCACGTCACGTTCGAGCAGCTTCATTGCAGTCTTCATCCATATGCGACCTCAAGGGCAGAGCGGAATTCGCTCGCCTGGAGGGTGCGCCGGCTGGTTCGTCACGGCTTCCTTGAATCGCGGCGAGTCGAAGGAATGGAGCCGGCGTTGTCGTTGGGTGAGTCCGGAGAGTTGTATTTGCAGAGCTTCGACGGCGCCATCGTTGAACGGCGAATCCGCTCGAAGGGCGCCAATGCGCGCAGTCAAGTGTGGCATGACGTCCAGCTATTCACGATTCAGTTGGCGCTTCGGCGCGCGGGAGTGGTGCTGACCTGGCAATCGGAGGCGGAAGTCCGCGCGCAGAATCGTGTCGCAAGTCTGCGCTTCGCAAAGGAGTATGACGCGGTGGTGACGTTCCGTTTGAGTGAAGTGCAGGCCGACGTAGCCCTGGAGTTTGAGCGAACCGTGAAGTCCGCCGACGCCTACCTGCGCATCTTCGCTCAACTGAACGAGGAAACTCTGCTTGCGCGGTTTCTCTATCTGGTGCCAGACAGCAAATCTCAACTGCTGCTCCGGGATGTTGCCCCGCGTCAATGCCCGCGCATCTACGCCGCGCTGACCCAGGAGTTTCGCGCGCAGCCGGCAACGGCTGGGCTATTGGATCTGCGCTCTGGCCAGACGGTCACTCTGGCAGACTGTCTCTCCTGAAGACCACTTCCCGCCTACAGTCCCTGCTATGTTTGCCCCTCGATTGCGTTCCGAATGCGTCTCTTTTGCCGTTTCACGACCCCTCGTAAGACGTTGATCGGCTTGGGCCAGTTTTCCGATATCCCCGTGTTTTAGCAGTCCGAACTCCGAGCAGACCGGCGGCGAGCATGGGGGAGGCAGGTGAAGAGGCAAGAAGTGATGAGTGGGAGTCCAGTGATAAACGAAGCCGTGATTGTGGCTGGAGAGTGGCCGGCAGATGAAGTGGTGGGTGTGCCGAGTGGATGAAAGAAAAGGAAGTTGTGGGTGGCACCGGTGGCTGGGTCGGTGACAAGGCACGGTGGCGCGCGCGCAAGTGCAAGTGGTGTGTGAGGGCGTGCGTGCCGTTGGGAGTGACGAAAGTAGCGCCGCCAGCGGCAGGAGCTTGTGCAGGAAGCGGCGCGTGCGTCCGGAGACGATGCACGGGTCGCGCCCGCAGTCGCGCAGTGCAGAACGAACCACGAAAGGAGCGATTGGTATATGGCGTACGTAAATGGTGCTGCCAGAGAGCGGCCCGGTTCAGTTCCCCCGGCGATGACCGCGCCGGTATCGGAACTTGCGGAGACCGCAACAATGAACAAGGAACGATTCCACGAGATCAAGCAGCGGCTCATTGAGCCGTTCGATCCCGAGGAGATCAAGTGGCGCGTGACGGCGACTTCGACGATTCAGACGAAGCACGGTCCGCAGAAACGCGGTCAACTGATCGCTTACGCTGACCAGCGTGCGTACACGGATCGGCTGAACTCCGTGTTCGGTGAATGGGGATGGACCCGCGACTACGACGTGCAGGTGGCGCAGAACTTCGAGCGGCGCACGGCCAGCGACAAGTCCCAGTCTGCAGTAGCGGCCAAGGTCGTCGTCGTTTCGCGCGTCACGATTCATGGCCTGGGCACGCATACCGGCGTCGGCGAGGAGTGGGCGGACGACGAGAACGCCGCGACTCGTGCCGAAGCACAGGCGTTCAAGCGCGCCTGCGCGTGTTTCGGCCTGGGCCGGTATCTCTACGACCTGGACAAGACCTGGGTGGATCTGGATCAGTCGAACCGTCCTGCGTACACGCCCAGTCTTCCGGAGTGGGCGCTCCCGGCGTCGCGTCAGCCACAACAGCGCGCGCCGGCGCCAAAGCCCTCATCCTCTGGCACCGGTGCGCCACGGAGCGGCCTGGTTCGTGACGAAGCGCTGGCTGCTATCACGACGCTGTGCGACAAGGTCGGATTCAGCCTGGCGCAATCGACGCTGCAGAAGTACGGCGGCACGGCCGATCTGAAACGGCTCGGATACGCGAAGCTGACGTTGGTCATGGACAAGTTGACGGATCTGAGCCGCGGCATTGAGCGGCTCCTGGCCGGAAGAGTAGCGCTCGGAGATGCTGCGTACAGCGTCCTGTGTCGCGAAATGAGCCTGGCGAGCGACAGCATTGACGACATCCCGGACCGCGGCACCTTGCGGGTGCTCGTCGAGAGAGTGGAAGAGCAGGCGCGCTCCAAGGCGCCCACTGCTGCAACGAGTCCGGCACCCGGGCGAATTGCCGAAGCGCGCGGGAGGCTTCTCCAAGCCGCGCGCAAGCATGCGGACCGCACCCGCAAGCGTCTCGCTGACGTGATCGAACAAGCCTCGGTCGGCACCTTGACCCTTGAAGGACTCAAGGATCTGACCGACGCGAACGTGCCTGAAGTCGAAGCCGCGACGGCCCGCCTCTCCTAATCCCCACTTTAGACCGCCCCTCCCTCCCGACATCTCCGTTACATGCGGTCGCAGTGTCTCTGCGCCTGCACACTTTTGAAGCTCACAGAAGAAAGGACATGAACCATGAATCCGAATCCCGTCATCGCCTGCTCGGTGGTTTCGACCCAGGATCTGAACCTCCGTCCGCAGCACGACATCGCTGAAATCGTCAGCCGCTTCCTCACCTTTGGCGAGGGTGTGGTCGCCCACTGGGTCGAGTTCGCGCGCGGAGTGCTGCTGTTCGTGATGGCCCCGGGCGACGATCAGTCCGGCGAGTTCTACGTCTACGACCGTAAGCGCGGGCAGTTCTGGCTGCTGGAACTCGCCGACGGTGTCTTTGGCGGGTACGGCGTCGGCCAAATGCGCGAGAAGATCCGCGAGTTTGGCCTGCTCCGCTTCGCCGAGAACCCCTCGGAGATCGCGGCGCTGCGGTGAAGCGCCGAACTGGCTTTGGCAATTCCAGGATCGGGAGTAAACAGAGGCTATGCCGGACCTGCTTCGTGCAACGCCGGAATTGGCGACAGAGTATGCGCGGTGGTTTGTGAACCGCCGCGCATACACCCGCCAATCGGATACGCCGCACCCGGCGAGCGAGCGGCATTATTACTACCGCCCGAAGAAGAAAGGCGCCGAGGCCGAGCTCACAACGTGGGACATCCAACGGCACCTCGAAGGCTGGATCACTCTGGGGCTGTATGCCATCAACCCGCGGACGCAGCGGGTCAAGTGGATGGCGATTGACGCCGACTACCGCCGCGCGCTCGAAGACCTGCTCAAACTCCAGTTTGAACTGGGACAGGCTGGCATCCAGGCTGCGCTGGAGCAAAGCCGCCGCGGGGGTCATCTCTGGATCCTCTTCGAGTCGCCCGTCCCGGCGAAACAGGCGCGCATCTACATCCGGCACCTGGCGGGGAAGCTCTCGGTGGAGGTGAAGGGTTCCGGCAACACGGAAGGCATCGAGCTGTTTCCCAAGCAGGATCGCGTGCCGGACGGACAATTCGGGAACGCGATTCGCGGACCGCTTGGTGTGCATCGTGCCGCCAGGAAGCGGTACTGGTTCTATGGAGCGGCGTACAACTTGGTCGCTCAGATGGAGTACCTGAGGTCGCTGCGGCGCGTCAGTGAATCGCAACTCACCGACCTGGTTGCCGCGGTTCCTGCGGAGTCAGAACCCGAGCCGGCGCGCGTTGGGCCGCCAGCCTCGGAGCGGCCATGCTTCCAAATCCTCGATTACGTGGAGGTGCGCCGGCGCGTGGGCCGCAACTGGGTGACCCAATGCCCGTCTTGTGCCGCGGCCGGACACGACCGTTCTCAGGACAACCTGGCGATTTCTGTCGAGGAGCCATGGAAGTACCTGTGCTGGGCGGGATGCACGAAAGAACAGATCCGCGCGGCACTCGGCGCGCCTTCCCCGACGGCGAAACCCAAGGCGGTGTCCCAATGAATGCTCGCACGCCACGGCTCGTCTTGCCGAAGCCGTTCTTGAGGCGGCTCGAGGGTGCTTGTATCTACTGTCAGACCTGGGTGACAGCGGAACGTCAGGCACGCACTGGCCGCTGGGTGCTGCGCGCGGTCGAGAGCGGCGGCTCCGCAAGAGACATCGGCCGATACATCGGCTTCTTCGCCATCAGCGGTGGCCGTTTACCCTGGCTCCAGCGATTGGACCGCATCACCGCGAGCGGCGTACATGCCGTGACGGTGGCCGACGAACTCCTTTCCGTCGAGATGGCGCGCTGCGATCAGACCTATCAACTGTTGATCGCCGCGCACCGACTTGGTCCGATGCAGGAATTGAAGCGCCCGCCGGTTCTCTCCACCGTTGTGTATCGCGGCGTCGATGGGCAGCTGTCGCCTGAACTCCGGCAGCAGGGACTCACGCCGGAATTCTTCAACCGGGCTGGCGAAGTCCGGCCCATACCCGAGCGGTACGTCGAGGCGGTTCGCCTGGTCACGGCGGGCGTCACTTGCATCAATTGCCGGCATGCTCACGCGCTGGTCGAAAGGCCCGCACCGATCAGCGCCGCTTCATAGAGGACACTCATGCAACAACTGAGCCGCAAGATCTGTCTGTTTCTGTTCCTGACCGCAGTCCTCTCCGGGCGGGCGAACGAACTCGGCACGCTCGTTGGCGCAATCACGGGGACGATTCTGCTATGGCCCCTGTACGAACGGTTCATCTCTGGCTGGCCATCACGGAAGTCACAGAGAGTTGCCGCCGAGGAAGAGCGAGAAGAAGTCGTCTCTCGCTAGGCGACTTGATGCAGGAGGCGGCCATGCGCGTAGGTCTCAAGAGCCTGATTGGCGGCGCGCATTGCGTCGCATTGCACCCACTCTTTGTCGCTTGGGGTTGGACCAAGCTCTACGGTTTCCCTTGGGACCCGAAGCTGTGGGCGGCATTCGGCCTGCACGACATCGGTTACATTGCTTGCACCTCAATGGACGGCGACGAGGGCGAGAGACACGTTGTGTTGGGCGCCCGGATCATGGGTCGTCTCTTCGGGCCGAAGTGGGAAAGCGAGTGCTTCCGCCACTCCCGTTACTGGTGCCGGCGAACCGGACTGCCGATCAGCCGGCTTTGCCTAGCTGACAAACTCGCGTTTGCACTGACCCCTGCATGGCTGTACCTGCCCATGGCGCGATGGACCGGCGAACTCGCCGAGTATATGGAACGCTCTCGCGACCGGCAGGCCGGCGACAAGGGCTTCACGCCCGACGAAGTCGCCGACCTGAACTCAGGCGACGAGCGGCGCTGGTTGCGCGGGCTTCAGTCCTACGCGTTGCGCTGGGTGGACCGGCACCGCGACCAGGCGGTCGAGTTCGTCGAGATCCGCGCAAGCCTGACTACCGCGGTTCCGAGTAGCCACTCCAACTAATTCCACAAGGCTCAAGGAGGCAGCACATGCCCAAGTCCATCTGTGATTTCTGTTCCAGCCCGACCGTCACCTGGGTCTACCCGGCGCGCACGTTCGCGGCGTACGTTTTCGAGGGCATCGTCGGCGAAAGCGTGGGCGATTGGGCAGCGTGTCCGACCTGCCACGGTCTCATCGAATCGGGCCGACATGCGGAACTCACCGAGCGATCACTGACGACACTTCTGGAGCGCCAGCCGGAAATGAAGGGCGCCGAAGCGGAACTCCGGAACCAGATCCGTGGTTTCCACACGATGTTCTTCCGGAATCGGGTGGGAACAGCGATGACCATCGCATAGCACGATCCAGGCTGGCAGGCCGCTAATCCAACGCTTAGGTTGCGAGTATCGCGTGATCCAGGAGCAACCCAGACAACGCATCTATATGGCCCAACGGGCTTCCGGTGCAGACGCTCGCGTCCATGTTCGAGGTGCCTATCGATTGGACGGTCTACCGCGTCGAGGGCGGCGCTCGGAGAAGAGAATCTTGCGTCGGGGGGCGAACTGAAAGGGCGAAGGGGCACTTATTCAAGCGGCGGCGTGTGCTGGACTAAAGGCAATGGAGAGCGGACGGAAGAAACTCATCTTCGATGCGAGCGGCATTAATGCTCTCGCCGATGATCCGGACTGCGTAGCTCTGATACGTGGACTTCGGATCACTCATCTTTTCGGCGTCACCGAATCGGCCATTTCGGAGATCGCGGCCAATTCGGATGAGGCCCGTCGCATTCAACTGCTGGGCGTTCTGGAGCGGCTCCTGAAGTTCGGGATGTGCGTCATTCCGTTCCACGTCATCATCGATGAGCAAGCGAAAGCATACCTCGCGGATCGCCAACGTTACGATTGGCGACGTGTCAATGTTCGCTTTGCAGAGGCTGAGGGCGAGGTGGTCCGGCAAGAAATAATCCATGAGATCAGTGAGGAGACAAGGGTAACCCTCAAGCAGTGGAACAAAGACTTCCAGGCAATATTCTCGAACGTCAGGGCAGCATTCCAGAAGCTGTTTGACAGACAGGATGGCAAGCGGCCGTCGCTCAAGGAAGTCGCTGATCGGCTGCTCGGCGAGGGCGGAGCGCATCGCGAGATTGCCATTGACCTGTTCGAGCGGGGAACGGCCACGCGCCTGAGTGAGGCGGAAGTCCACGACTTCACGGAGCGCTGTTTACCGTTCAAAGCTCTGCTGGTAGCGCTGTGTGTCAGTCAGTATGACCGCTGCATCCGCGGTGACCGTCAGCCCTGGCTTGGAAAGGCAGGGCGGCTGGATATTTTCTCAGCCACCTATCTACCGTACTGCACGGTTTTCGTTACCAATGATGACGGCCAGCGGAAGGCACTAAGGACCGTGGCCAAGATGATCGGCCGGCAGATGGATATTCTGCTGTACAGCGACTTCAAGGACAAGTTGTTTGGGATCGGTGTCGCGGCGCAGTGATATCCCGTGAACCTCATTACCGAGTAGAGGGTGATCCAGCTCACAGCAGGTTGCGCTTGATGAGTCGTGGCCAATCGAACTGCGGAAGCGAGGCGGAACTGAAGCTCGTGTGTGAACAGGTGCGCAACATGCTTCTCACGTTCATCCATCAGAATCTTCCTCGTCTTTCTCCGGCAGGATCGCCGCGAGCTTGTCTTCGATGTCGAGCTTGAACTGAGTGGCGATCCGCGCCAGATGGACACCAGAGGTCCCGCGCATCTCACCGAGCGCGCTGTAAAAAGTCCAGCTTGCCCAGTGGCCGTGATGGTTTGCGTATAGGACGGTGCGCTCATCGCCATCGACGCCGACACGCTCCAGGAACTTGCGGCAGGCGATCCGCATCGCGCGTAAGCTGGCAGCGAACTCGGAACCCGAGTCGAGCCTGCCAATCTCGGCAGTCAGAAAGCGGCGAATCTCCAGCACGGAATGAACGCAATGCGAAGGCACTTCCAACTCATCGGGAGCGTACAGCACGCGGCGATCTTCGAGGAACGAAACGACGCGGCGCGCCGCCGAGACTTCCAGTTCTGTGGGTTGCCAAGACATACCGCCGAGCGGCGTGGAAATGCCAGTCAACCTGTTTGCAATTTCGCTGAACTTCATGACGACCCTTTTTGCATGACCCTTCTGGCCACCGCGCTCCTCTCCGCCCCATTGTCGCAATCACGCCGCCCATTGCGCGAGGCGGTTTGTGATGCCAGAAGCGAACGTGTATTCAGGGCAAGGTCCACTAATGTCGGCGAACCGGAAGTTGACCCAGAAAGCCCACGGGCGGCCACTCCCAAGAAAAGCAGACTTGTGTTTGGCAAGGCGGTGCACTGATGCGAATCCAAGGCAGGCTGAAGCTCGGCTACTACCCGTTACCTGAATCCGAAGCGCAGCGAATAGGGCGCTTCGTCAGGTTCCCCGCGGAACAGTGCCAGGCCCTCGATCCCTGCAGTGGCACAGGCGCGGCGCTCAAAGCACTCACGGCCGACAGCAGCGCGCGCACGCATGGGATCGAACTCGACGCACACAGGACTGAGGAAGCGCGAGGCGTGCTGGACGACGTGATCCAGGGCAGCGCGTTCGACACGCATGCGCCGGTGGAATCGTTCTCGCTGCTCTACCTGAATCCGCCCTATGACTTCGAGATCGGCGAGGGCAAGAACAAGCGGATGGAGCGGCTGTTCCTGGAGCACGTGGCGCGGTGGCTGAAGCCGGGCGGGGTGCTCGTCTTTGTGCTGCCCTATGACCGGGTCTACGACTGTCGTGGCACGCTCACAACTCAGTTTCGCGACAAGTCGATCTACCGGTTGGCGGCGCCCGAATCGGTCACCTACAAGCAGGTCGTCCTCTTCGGGGTGCGCCGCTCGCGCCAGGAGCGGGAGCGGATGACCGACCGCGCGGTCAACGAAGGCAACTGGAAACTCCAGCAACTCACCCGGTCGTACGAGGCAATTCCGCCACTTCCGGATGAACCGGACCGGCAGTACGCCGTCCCTCCAGCGCCGCCGGCGCGACTGGAGTACCGCGGGTTGCCTCTCGACCTCATCGAAGACCTTCTCGACAACTCGTCGGCGTGGCGGCAGGCTCAGCGCATCACGCACGCACCAAAGACCGAGTTCTCCGGGAGGCCGCTGACCCCGCTGCACAAGGGGCACGTCGGCTTGCTCTGCACGAGCGGGTTGCTGAACGGCGTCTTTGGATCGGATGGGGACCGGCACGTCGCCTACTGGGAGAGCGTCAAGGTCGTGGACCAGATCGAGGAAGAGGGCGAGCGCGCCGATACGACCGTCGTCCGCGAGAAGGAGCGCTTCTCACAGCGGCTCACGCTGCTGTACGCGGATGGGCGCATCGAGCTTCTGTCGGAACGGCCGGCCCCAACCAAGAACGGAGACACCCGAGATGAAGAACGCACATCTGCGAACGGGCAAGCTGACCTTTGTGCGCCAGACGCGGGACACGGTGACGAGCGTCTCGATTCATCTGCACCGGCTTGTGGCTGAGCGGGCGCCCGAGCCGCACGCTTCGGCGCAACTCCATCTTGTCTCCGCGTTCGGGGGTGACCAGGAGATCGGCGCCACAGTCGCAGCAGCGCTCGAAGGGCTCCGGTTTCAGATTGCGGCAGGTGGTGAGGAGTTCATTGGTGGCTTGGGGGAGAAGCCCACCATTTACCGCTCCTCGCTGCAGATTCCCGGACGGAAGCGGCTAGTCCGGCATGTCGTCCTTCTGTCGCGGGAGTTGATGGAAACGACTCTTGGCGCGAACGGTGACGCCCGGCGCACCGTGCTTTTCGATGAGCAGGCAGGTTTCGTTCTTCATCGCCTGTCGATCCGGTTTGGTATGCCGGTGCTTCCGGAGTGGGGGGAGTGGTTCCGGACGGAACTCGATCGCCGCCGCCTGATCGAACCGATATTCGGGTGGAACTGCTCACCGGTGGTCGTGAGAGGGACGAAACTGCGGATGCTTCGGGTGCTGAGCCAGGGGCTCAAGCGCGGATCCATTCAGGTGCCGGACGAAGGTTCGTGGGATGTCCCGTCATCCTGAGTTCGGGCGTCGAGTTCAGACTCCAGTTCCTCGATGGAGGGCAGCGTGGACTTCAAGCTTTCGGGGAGACTCTCGGTTAGCCTGAACTCCGCGATTCCCATTGGTTTCCCGATGTCGCGGAGTGCATACTCCACCACAATGCCTTCCTTGGACCGGCAGAGGATCAGGCCGATGCTCGGCTGATCGCTGGGATGGCGTAACAGGTCATCGACCGCGGACAAGTAGAAATTCATCTTGCCGACATAGTCTGGGCGGAAGGTGCCGACTTTTAATTCCACAACAATGAAAGATCTGAGCTTGAGGTGGTAGAAGAGCAGGTCGAGGTGATAGTCCTCGCCGCCGACTTCCAATGGAACCTGGCTACCGACGAACGCGAAGCCGGAGCCGAGTTCTAGGAGGAATTGCCGCAAGTGGTCGAGAAGACCGCGTTCGATATCCCGCTCGCGGGCGTCCTTGTCCAGCGTGAGGAAGTCGAAGTTGTAGGGGTCCTTGAGAAGCTGCTGAGCCAAGTCAGATTGCGGCTTCGGCAGTGCGACCTCGAAGTTCGAGATCGCCTTTCCCTGGCGGCGATAGAGACCCGATTCGATTTGAAGGATCAATACGTTCCGGCTCCAGCCGTTGGCGATGGTCTGTTGGGTGTACCAGAGCCGCTCTAGTGGATCCTTCACTTTGTCCAG
>ERZ761609.788-NODE-788-length-33557-cov-48.037520_pt1 | contig 33557 bp, 20 predicted proteins | sample MGYA00511163_ERZ761609 | MGnify/ENA primary metagenome ERZ761609 (study PRJEB28899, sample SAMN02445070) | bioreactor sludge metagenome | biome: EBPR sludge | place: Australia: Brisbane, Thorneside Wastewater Treatment Plant | collected 2011-12-16 ...
ACGCCGCGCACGTGGGTGAAGCCGGCGGCTGGCGCGGGCGGCGCGCCGCGCGCACCGTACCAGCGGAGTGATGATTTCTCGGGCACGGAGCTTCAGCCCGTTTGGCAGTGGAACCATGTGCCGGTGGACGGCAAGTGGTCGTTGACGGAACGGCGCGGCTTCCTGCGGCTCCATAGCTTGCCTGCCCAGGATCTCTGGCATGCGCGGAACACGCTCACCCAACGCGCCATCGGGCCACGGTCCACCGTGACGGCCGTGATCGAGACGGCCGGCCTGAAGGCCGGCGATGTCGCCGGACTCGCGCTGTTCAACCGGCCTTACGCATGGCTGGGCGTCGAGCGCGGCGAGGAAGGTTTCCAGTTGGTCCAATTTGACGAGGTGACTGGAAAGACAGTGCGGGCGCCGATGCAGAGCACGCGGGTCTGGCTGCGCGCCGAATGCGACTTCATCTCGAACCATGCCCGGTTCAGCTACAGTACCGACGGCGCACAGTTCCACAACATGGGCGAGCGCCACATCATGGCCTATGGCCTGATCACTTTTCAGGGTGTGCGTTACTCACTGTTCGCATACAATGCCCGCGCCGGGAGCGAGGGCGGCTTCGCAGACTTCGACTCGATCCAAGTGACGGAACCGCCCCGCCCCGGCATCCCTTATGGCCGGCGAATCCGGATCCTGGCGCATGACGAATCCACGCGTTTGCGCTTCGGAGAGGTGGACTCGTTCCGGGTTGTGGACCGTGGGCTGGGGCGGATCGCTCTGAAGGCCGGCGACGCCCATGTCGCAGTGGATGAGGAAGGCGGCGTCAGGCTGCGCGGCGGTGAACCGGACCATGGCAGCACGTTTCAGTGGATCGAGACCTTCGAAGGCGACCTGACGCTGATGTCGCTGGCCAACAACCGGTTCCTGCGCATCGACCCCGGCAGCGGCCGGATCGTGGCTGACAGCCCAGGGCCGCGTCCCGACGGCCGCGACGGAGTCCGCTTCCGTTGGCGGCCCGAGTAACGGAGATCGGGATGATCCACAGATCCATGTCCCGAGCGGCTTGGTCCGTCAGCGCATCATGGCAGAACGTGGCACGGTGGTTCAGCAATCGAACAGGAAAAGGCGCATGATCATCTGCCGGGTGAGGCAACCGGCCTGCGCGCCATGGTGTCCTGCTCCTGTTGACGAAACGGATCCGGGAGGCTTTCAGCCCGGACACGTGGCAACGGATTGAAACCCCACCTTCAGCTCTATGAGCAGCGCGAGGCTACGAATAGCAACGCACCTCGAAGATTCGCGCGAGGTCGCTGCCGTTGGTGGCGGTGATGTGGATGCGGAGCCGATCGGTGGTGACGGGCTCGAACTTGTGCCGGTTGAGGCGCTGGTGGTTGCCTTCGACCTTAGCGAGTTCGCGCGGGCCGGCGAGCAGGCGGTAGTCGCGGACGGTTTCGGGCTGCGGGGCGCGGATGATCCCCTTGTTGATGCCGTCGCTGGAGGTCAGGGTGAGTTCGCGCTGGAAGCCGGTGTCGAAGGTGAGCTGGACTTCGCGGAGGGTGACGGGCCGTGGCCAGCGGAGTTCGAGCCAGGCGCCTTCGGCGGCGAGACGCGCCTGCCACTGGTGGATCTCCTTGCCTGGGATGTCGCGCACCCAACCATCGAGCACGTTCTTCGCGGGCGCGTGCGGGAGTTCGCCGGAGGCTTCGATGGTGGCGGTGCGGGCGAGGTCGGCGGGGTCTTCATGGCGGATGCCGCGGAGGGACTGGTCGTCGCGGAGGAGCGCCTGCTGGAGGCGAGTGACGCGGGCGGGGTCCTGGGCGAGCTGGCGGGGCGTGAGCTTCTGGTCGAGACACTGAGTGATGGCGGTGCCGACGGCCTGGCCGATCACGGCGCAGGTGGCCATGACGCGCGTCGAAGTGAAGGCGGCGTGCGTGGCGCTGATGTTGCGGCCGGCCATCCAGAGATTCGGGATGTTCTTCGAGTAGAGCGAGCGCAGGGGGATGTTGAAGACCTCGGGCGTGCGCAGGACGGTATTGGGCGGCAGGTCGGGGCGGTCGAAGCCGCCGGGGGGGTGGTCGTCCATGGGCCAGCCGCCCATGGCGACCGCGTCGGTGAAGTCGCCGCGGAGGAGGTCGTGCTCGGTGAGCAGGTGGTCGCCGACGACGCGGCGGGAGCCACGTTTGCCGGGCATCATGCCGACCCAGTCGAGGGCCCAGTTGGCGGAGTCGGGGTGATCGCCCGAGTTCTTGATGTAGTCCCAGACGCCGGTGACGATGGAGAGGAGCTGGAAGCGGATGCGTTCGTTGTCGCGGATGGTGTCAAAATCGCCGCCCCATTCGATCCACCAATAGCCGTACTCCCAGGAGCGGGTGGAACGGAATTTCAAGTGGTCCTTGGTGACTTTGCGGGCCCATTTGGGCGGGGTGTAGGGCATGGGGCGGCCGTAGTCGCGCGAGGTGAACAGAACGGAGGAGCCGAGGGTTTCCTGGTCGGCTTTTTCGGGGGCGAGGGATTCGTTGAACTCGGAGCGGGCTTCGCGGCCGGTGCGGAATTCGGCGCCGGCTTCGAGGGCGAGGCGGGAGTCGCCGGTGGCATCGACGAAGTGGGCGGCTTTGATGCGGTAGAGGTGCTCGGATTTATCGCAGCGGGCCAGGACTGTGGCGATGCGGCCGTTCTGCTTTGTGGCGGAGTAGAGGGTGGTTTCGAGCAGGAGGGTGATGTTGGGTTCGGAGACGACTTTGTCGTAGAGCAGCAGGTCCCAGAGTTCCCAGCAGCGCTGTGGATTATTGGCGGCGTCGTCGAGGCGGAGTTCCTCGATGAGGCCGCCCTCGCGCCAGCCGGCGCGGCCTTTGTGGGAGTTGGCGCCGACGACGTGCATTTTGACTTCCGACGAGGAGTTGCCGCCGAGGCGGGAGCGGTCCTGGAGGAGGACGACGCGGGCGCCACGGCGGGCGGCGGCGAGGGCGGCACAGACGCCGGCAAGCCCGCCGCCGGCGACGCAGACGTCAGCCTCGAGTTCGGCGAGAGTCATGTGGGGTTCGGCGCCGACGCGGCCGCGCTTTGCTCCGGGCGGCGCAATCAGCTCGAAGCGGGGCGCGGAGACAGGGTGAGAAGGCTGCTGTGCTCCTTCGGCCGACCCGGCGAACACGTAAAGCGAATAGCCCGTGAAGGGGATAGTGGTGAGCAGATCTCGGCGTTTCATCCTGCGGTCTCCTTCAATTCATCATGGCCGATGAGGCAGGCTGCGCGTGGGCGGCCGCCTCCCGGTGTTGGAAAGTGGACAAGCTGCAGCCCAAGCTGCAGAAGGGTGCGCGATGCGTGGAAAGCGAGAAAGCCAATCCAACTGGAAGTAATTTCATGGGAGCCCCTCACCTGTAAGTCAGAGTCGCGGTTGCCACGGCTTCGTCCGCAGCCACCGTCCGCAGCCAATAGGCGTTGAACCCGCGCGGGAAGCGGTGTTCCACTGTCCGCCCGGCGGCGACTTCAAACGTTTGGTACTCGACCCAGACGCCCGTGCCGGTGATGTCCACTTCGACGCGGATGCGCAGCGGGGCGCGGTTGCCGTGCGAGAGGCGCAGCGTCTTGTCGTCGTAGCCCGTCATCAGGTAGGGCTCGGAAGGCTGGTTTGCCTTCACGCTGGTGTTCTTCCAGGGACCGCCTTCGCCTACGGGTTTGCCGAAGCCCCACAGGTCGTCGGAGACGCCCAGCCAGAGGCTGACTGCGGCGTCGGAGGACTTGATCATCTCGCCTGCATTGGAAGGAGCGCCGGCCAGGCCGCTCATCACGGTTAAGCCGCGCCACGAGCAGTAGTCGCGCACGTGCAGGTTGTGAGTCGAGATGGGCCGCACCATCGCGATGCCGCCGGCGTTGTTCGAGGGCAATTCGTAGAAGGTTCCGCCGACATTGAAGAGGTCGCGCTCCGTACTGACCTCGCGTGAGATCCGGACGCCCGGCTTGGGCACACCGAACGAGGCGTGCCCGCGCGGCAGCCTCCAGCGCTTGTCCGCTTCGTCGATGTAGACCAGCGATGCCGCGTCCGCATCAATGCTCCCGGCCGGCGGAGCGAGGTTGACCTGCATCCAGTCGTGGGTCTTCGCGTCATCGAGGCGGGCCAGTTTCAGTTCCGCGTCCATCTCGTAGAGGGCGCCGGGGACAGCGAGGAGTAGCGTGCCGCGCCACTCGCCGCGGACCCACAGGAAGCCGCCCGGGTTTTCGACCGGGCGCGGCGGCCGAGCGGGCGTCCGGCGATCCTCGGACGCATATTGAAAGTACGCGGTCGCCTTGCGGCAGTCCGCGCCCGGCTTGATTCTGACCCAGACGCCTTGTTCCTTCGCGTCGAACAGGACATGGGACGCGCCCCGCGCCGGCACTTTGACATCTTTGAACTCACTCCAGCTCCCGTTCCCCGCGCGGTCCACTTCCAGGCGGAACGCAATATCCTGGTCCGACTCGTGCGCCAGGTGCAGCATTCTGCGGTCAAAACCGGAGAACATGTACGGCTCGGAAAGTTCGCCGGCCTTCAGATCATCGCGGACCCACACGCCGCCGCGTCCGATCGGCGGTCCCAGTTGGCTGAGCTTCGACGGCGCAATGAACCAGAGGTTGGACTGCGACTGCCCCGGACCGGCGATCTTGCCTTTGGCGCGACGAGTGTTGAGGAACTCGTTCATTGCGGTGTCGTCGCAACCGAGCACCACGCGGTCGCCCCAGCGGGCGAAGTCGCCCACCACGCGCAGATAGGAAGACCTGGGGGCAATTCCCGCCGAGTTGGCCGCCGAGAACGTCTTCGGGAATCTCCAGAACATGCCGTGCATGGTCATGAGGAGATCCTGCTCGCCGATATCGCGAATGCGCGGCCACTCGGTGTTCCAGCCATGGGCGCCGTCATAGGTGTGCGCCGCCTTTGGCAGCCGGTAGGAGTGCCACTTGCCGCCGTCGAGCAGCATGAGGATCAAGGAGCGGTGGTCCCAACCCACGGCCCAGATGGGGTCCTTCTCCGGGTTCGCATTGCCCTCGATGCCGCCCGGACCGGTGACTTCGCAGAACTGATTCCGGCGGACGACTTTCCAATCCTTGCCGTCCCATTGGGCGAGGCAACCCGAGGGCGTATCGGGCGGCAGCAGCCCACCGCCGACCTCGCCATTGTTGGCGTACACCACCCGGCCCTGCCCGGAGTAGAACCCCTTGCCGTGATAGCCCGGCAGGAGCGGGCCCGAGATGTCTTTGGCGGTCTTGCGACGGACGGCGTTGTTGGCGTCTTCGTAGAGTTCACGGACGGCGAGCGTGCGGACATCGACTTCGTAGAACCCTTCTTCCATCGATGCGTAGTAGATCTTCCCGGCGGGATCGGTCAGGTGGCGCGCGTTGCCGGTGGGGCGGCCGTACATCTGCTCGTAGGGGATGGTGCGGACCCGCCGCTGTTCGTCGATGGCGTGAGGTCCAATAAAGAGCTGCTTCGATTCCCGGTGAATCATCCGGTTGGCGGGGGTGCCGCCGATGCTTTCCGGCCGTGTCACCCGGTTGAGCTGCTCGTCGATCTCATAGAGCTTGTCGTCGGATCCACCTGGCTGGTGCGGCGAGTAGGTCACGACCCACAGGCGTCCGGCCCAGGGCACCACAGCGCCTGTTCCGCATTCGCCCTGAGAATTGAACATCGCCAAGTGCGGATAGACTCCGCTCACCTGCCGCTTCCGAGCGGTCTGAGCGAGAACGGTGAGCACAGGGCTCATCAGAAACCAACGGCGCTTCATGGCGCTACCTTCCTTTCAGAGGTATTTGCACGTTATAGGAGTGCGGCCTTGCCTCTTCCATGTCCACCGCGGCCAGCACAAGCAGTGTGGCTTTCATGCCGGTCTCTCCTTTGGCGTCCGGATGGTGCGAATCATGAGATAGACGACGGGATGCAGGAAGCCCATGGCGATAAAGACAGGCGCGTAGGAGTAGCTTGTCACCGCGCGTCCGATCAGGTTCGTCGCCAGCATTCCGCCGAAGCCCGAACCCGCCGCGACGAGACCAAACACCGTGCCGACAACCGGCTTGGGATAGACGTCAACAATAATCGTGCTTAGCGAAATCAGCCAGGACATGTGCGCAAACGCGGCGATGGAAGCGATGCCCACGGCCATCAGGGGCGTTGGAGCGGAGTTGATCAGCGGACTCAAGGGGAGCAGGACGGCAGCCATCGTCATGACCCAGATGCGGCTCCGGACCGGGTTCATTCCGCGCTTAATGAGCAGTCCAGAGAAATAGCCCCCCAAGATGCAGCCGAGATCGGCAGCAAGGTAAACCATCCAGGCGATCTTGCCGACCTGGCCGAGCGAAAGCTCGCGCGCGTCGGTCAGGTACTTCGGGAACCAGAACAAGTAGAAGTACCAGACCGGGTCTGTGAGCATGCGCCCGAACATGAGGATCCAGGTCTCCCGCCGCTTCAGGATGTAACGCCAGCGGCCTTCGACGGGAACCTCCTCGCTGCCGGACTGGCCTGGGTCGGAGGTCTTGATGTACTTGAGCTCCTCCTCGCTAATGCGTGGATGCTCTTCGGGACGCCGGTAGAGAAGCAGCCACGGGATGACCCAGATTAGGCCCAAAGAGCCCGTAAAGAGGAAGACCGTCCGCCAGTGGAAGTGCGACGCGAGAAAGGCGATCACAGGCGGCGCAATCGCCGCCCCCATGGTGGCGCCGGCCGTGTAGATGCCGATGGCGAGGCCCCGCTCCTTCGGGGGAAACCATTCCGAGACTGCTTTCGGCGCCGCGGTGTAGTTGCCGGGCTCGCCGACGCCGAGCAGGAAACGGAAGAAGCCCAGCGAATACACGCCCCGGCTGAGCGAAGTCAACATGTCCGCGATCGACCACCAGATGACGAACACCGCCATGGAAGCGCGCGTGCCAAGGTAATCCGTCACGCGCCCCGCGAATAGATAGGCGAGCGTGTAGGCCAGCAGGAAGCACTGCACCACGTAGGAGTATTCGAGATCGCTGATCCGCAGGTCGTCCTGAATGGTGCGTGCGAGGATCGACAGGTTCTGCCGGTCCATGTAATTGATCACGGTCGAGAGAAACAGCAACGCGATGATCCACCAACGCAGGTTCCGCCACTTGCGCACGCCTCCGCCGGTGCTGAGTGGCTGTTCCTGGATCATTGCGCGTAACACCTCACTTCAAACACCGCCGCCGGCGAGCCGTGCGTGGACAGGATTTCGACTTGGATATGGGTTGTGGTCACCGGCTCGGCCAGTTTCACCGAATTGCGGGTCTGATGATTCCCCTTCCGCTCGGCCAGCACCGCCCCACGGCTGTCCAGGATGCGATAGTCCTTCACGCAAAACGGCATGTCTCGTTCAGGATGCCCCATCAGAACCGACTCCATGGGGTGGTCGAAGTCCGTGTCAAAGACCAGTTCAATGCGGCCGATAGTCTGCGGCGACGCCCATTCGAGAGTCAACACCGGCGCGGGATCCTCCGGCGCGGCAACCCAGGCGTTCGGCTCATCCATAGGCCGGGCCACGCCGCTCACGACGTTGCGGGCGCAGAACGCGCGGATCGGAGGTTCGGCGTGGAAGGCCATATTCCGCCCTCCCGGCCGCCGCGAAGGCAGCCAGAATTCAAAACTGTCGATGCCACTGCCCACGGGGGGTTCCTGTCTTGTGCCCTTGGCCACTGCCTTGTTCATCGACTGAGAAAGGCTGAGAACACCGGTCACGCGCAGGTTGCTCAGGTGGACGAAGACATCGTCGTTGTGGAGCAGCACGTAGCTGAGGTACCGCGGGCTTTGCACGCGGGCGGCGCCTGCGACGCAGACCGTCTGGCCTTTGCCGGCCAGCAGTTCGAACCGCTGCCGGTGGATAACCCGCTCGGGCGTGTAGTTGCCGGGCCGCAGACTCTCACGCACTTCCGCTTCGAGGACTGTCCTACGGGCAACATCGAGAATGAAAGTCACCGCCGGAATCACGCCTGCTGGCACGGGCAGGAGCATGGCCCGGGACATATCGAGCGCTTCGGCCTCGCCGCCCGGCGCCATCTCCCCAAATTCGAAACAGCTGGACGCGCGCACCGAAGCCTGCCGGGCCAAGTCCCGCTCGTCGGCCAATTGCAGGCCGGGGATATGCTGGCCCGCTTTCAGCAGTTCCTGCTGCAGACGGCCCACCGGAACCTCGCGCGGCTGGACGCCATGCTCGCGGCAGAGCGCTGCCGCCATGCCCACAGCTTGGCCGTTGTGGGCGCAAGTCGCCATCACCCGCGTCGAACCAAACGCCACATGGGAGACACTGATCAAGCGTCCCGTCAGGAACAGATTCCTGATGTTCCGGCTGTACATCGTGCGATACGGGATCTGGTAAACGCCCTTGGAGTGCCACTGCGTGCAGCCCGGAAGCTCGCTATACACACCGTCGGCTGGATGCAGGTCCATCGCCCAGCCCCCAAAGCTCACCGCATCGGCGTGCGTCCGCTGCTCGACAAGATCCTGCTGCGTGAGAATCACATCGCCTTCAAAGCGGCGGCTTTCGCGCTTGCCGGGGATCGTGCCGATCCACTCGAGGGTCATTGTCTCGGCTTCGGGAAACTTCCCCGAATTCTTGATGTAATCCCAAACGCCGTAGGCCACCCGCCAGAGTTCCCACTTGATCTTTTCCGTATCATGGACCGTATCCATGCGACCGCCGTACTCGAACCACCAGAACCGGCAGCCGTAATCGGTCGCTTTGATGTCCCGGAACCGGGGTATCTTGGCGATGTCTTTGAGCGCGAACGAAGGCGCCGTGAAGCGTACCGGCCGGCCGGTGTCCTTCGAGTAGAAATAGAGCGAATGGCCGAGAAGTTCGCCGTAGGCGGCATCGGGGGCGAAGCCCTCACCGAACTCCTCGCGGCTTTCGGCGCCCATGCGGAAGGCGGCCCCGGCGAGGAAGCCCAGCACGCCGTCTCCGGAGGCGTCGCAGAACAGAGGCGCGCTCAAGTGGTAGGCAGTGCTGTTCTGGCTGCAGAAAGCCCGCACGGCGGAGATCGTATCGGGATCGGACTTTTCGACATCGTGCGCGGCGGTGTTGAGCAGCAGCGTGATGTTCGGCTCCTCCACGACCTTTTCGAGCACGATGGTGTCGAGCACCAGCGGATTGCCTTCCGGATTTCTGTGCATGTTCTCGACGAGGATTTCGTCGATCACGCCGCCTTCCCGGGCCCAGCGGTTGTTGTTGCCCATGTGGGAGGTCGCGCCGAGAATCCAGAGCCGCACTTCGCTCGAAGCGTTGCCGCCCAGCACCGGCCGGTCCTGGACCAGCACCACCCGAATCCCCGCGCGCGCCGCGGTGATCGCCGCGCACGTTCCGGCAAGCCCGCCGCCCACAATCACAAGATCCGCGCTGATCCTTTCCTCGCGCAGCGCCCGCCGGTGTGCTCCTGCATCCCTGATCATGAGGCTCCTCTCGAGGTTAAGGCAGCATCTCGCAGCCAGAAGGCCTGAAGCTCGCGTCGGCTTTTCCGCCCAGTCGGCGGATGCAGTCGCGCAGGCCTCCGCCTGACGTCCGCGTCCGTCCGCGCCATGAATCGCCCAACGAGGATCCAGCCGCCTGGCTGTCCAGGAGTCCCTGCCCCAGCCGGCGCCTTCCGAGCCGCCCTGGGCAGAACCGGAGCGCCCAAGGCCGGCCCCGCGGAGATCATGCCGTGCCTCTTTTCCTAGAAGATCAGCTTCAGGCCGAACTGAATGATACGCGCGTCGCGGGCGGAGACGATCGTCCCGAACGCCGCACTTTGATTACGCCCGTCCGGGCCGGCGGAAAAGCCGCCATTGGGCAGACCCAAGTTGACATTGTTGAGCCAGTTGAACGCCTCTGCGCGGAACTGCAACCGCAGCGCCTCGGTCAATCGGGTGTCCTTGATCGCCGAAAGGTCCATGTTGAAGATTCCCGGCGCCCGCACGTCAGGCAGGATCGGGCCGATGGTGCCGAGCGTGAAGTTCGGCGGGTTGACAAACTGCGTGGTGTCGAACCACCTGGCCGCCGTGGGATTGTCGATCTTGGCGCTGGTGCCGGTCGAATTCGGACGCGAGGCCCGGAAGTTGTTTGCGCCGCTGATGGCCACCGGCACGCCGCTCTGCATGGTCGTGATGTTGTTCAACTGCCATCCGCCAATGAGCGCGTTGGCGAAGCCGTTGAGGTTGGCGCCGAAGGCGCGGCCCCTGCCGAACGGCAGTTCATAGACGAGGCTGACCACTCCGCGCTGCGCGATATCGGACGGATCGATCGAGCGTTCAAGCCTCCGCGAGCCCAGTGGATCCTGGTAGCCGACGATCCCGACCTGCTCCAGACCTGGACCGAAGTTGATGGGTGTGACCACCGAATCGGAAATCAGCTTCGCCTTCGTGTAAGAGAACAGAACCACGAATCCACCCTGGAAGCGCCGCTCGGCCGTGAACAGCAACGCGTGATAGCTCGAGTTGCCGAGGTGCGGATTGCGAACGGTCACCGCGTTGTAGTACGGGAAATCCGCCAGGGATTGCTGCAGTGTGATGGTCGCCGCGCCAAGCGAGCCAGGCACCTGTCCGGCATACGGATTGGGCACGCGTTGCTGCGTGAGGTTCAGCCCGTTCACCCAGTTCTCCGGGCGAACTGCGTTCAGGTTGTAGCCTCCGGCAATCAGGTGCGTGCCGCGATTGGCGGAATAGGTCGCGTCGATCAGCCAGCCTTTCATCTGTTGCTGTAGCGACGCCGACCACTGCTGCGACATCGGAACCCTCTCGTTCGGCTGGTCCCAGGTGACGTTCTGACCGAGGAAACCCGCCGGTCCCAGGCTTGGGCCTAACGGCTGAGTCGGGGCGAACGGCAGTCCGTTCCTGAACAGGAATGCGGGCAGATTGGTGTCGCCGCCTGGGGGAACATACTGCGTCTGAGTATTGGCGAATCCCGATGTGGCGCCAAACGTGTCGCGATAGAACGTGCTGGGGTAATAGATAGAGTAACCGGCGCGGAAGACGGTCGTGCCTCGGCCCCCGATATCATAGGCGAGGCCGACGCGAGGGCCGAAGTTCGTGTAGATGGGCTCGAAGGGCGAGGGGCCATAATCGACGCCCGCGAATACGGTCCTTCCCCGCAGGTTCGTGCCTGGGATGTTCGTGCTTGGATCGAAATTCGAAGTGCCGTTATTCCGCTCCCGCGGCCACTGCTGGTAATCCCATCGCAGTCCAAGGTTCACCGTCAGGCTGCGCGACACTCGCCAGTCGTCCTGGATGAAGATGCTCGACGAGTAGCTCTTCTGCGACTCACCGAGGTAGACAAAGCCCGTGGCGTTGGCAACAGTACCGAGCAGGAACGTGGCGAACGGCGCTCCCGTGCCCGCCGGGGAGGCGGGATTGCTCGTCAGCCCGCCGCCGAAGTTAAAGGAGTGCGAGGGCGTTTCCCGCTGAAAGTTGTTGGCCTGGTTCAACCGGTGGTCATATCCGAACTTCAGGATGTGGTTGCCTTTGATCCAGGTCGTCATATTGAAAAGCTGCCAATTGGTGCTGCCCCGTAGCCCCACGGTGAATGCGCCGAAATTGGAGAATCCGAAGTTGTTGAGGAAGGGCAGCGTATCGGACGGAATCGACGGGTGCAGTCCCAGTTCGCGAGGCAGGTTCTTGCCGAAACTGGCCGCCTGGAACGGGAATGATGACCTGGCGACGCTGATCCGGAGTTCGTTCAGCAGATTCGCGGAGAACGAGTGCGTGTCGTTGATCACGAAGTTGTTGTTCCGCAGATCATCGAGTCTCGCGCGGACGTCGGGATCAGGCCAGGGCGACTGCAGATTCCCCGCGTTGGTGAAGTGGCGATAGAACGTGTACCGGCCATACATGTTGTTCTTTTCGCTGAACCGGTGATCGATCTTGCCCGTGTGCTGTTGCATCTCGCGTCCTTCGGAGAAGCTCGAGATGTAGTTCTGCTGCTGGGTGAAGGGATTCACCGGGGTCCGGTTGGGCGCAGGCATGTACCGCAGGAACGCAACGGTGGTGGGATCGAGCCGCGATGTGGGAATCACGTTGCCGGCGAACTGGGTACGGAACACCTGCGACCCTTCGCGCCGCAACGTGTCCGGGTCGAAGATCGGGATCAGTACGCCGTTGGCATTGCGGAAATCCGAGAAATCTCCGCGGCGCCAGCTATCGATCGGCGTGGAACCGATGGGGTTATTGGCGCGGCGGAAGTACCAGGTTTCGAAGTTGTAAAAGAAGAACGAACGATTCGTGCCGTCGTACACTTTCGGGATTTTGATCGGCCCCCCGAGTGCGCCACCAAACTGGTTATAGCGGAAGGGCGCACGAACCGCGGCGAACGTATTCCGGGCATCGAGTTTGTCATTGCGCAGGAAGTGGTAGAGCGTTCCGTGGAAGTCGTTCGTGCCGCTCTTGGTCACGAGGTTGATGACGCCGCCGGCGGTGAAGCCGAACTCGGCCGACATGGTCGCCGACTGGACCTTGAACTCCTGTACGGCGTCCACGGTCGGATTCACGTTGACGTCGGCGAGGTACCCCTGGTTGTTGTTCGCGCCGTCCATCACGATCGCATTCAACGCTGACGGACCGCCGTTGATGCTCATGCCCGACAGCGCGATGCCCCGGTCCGCGAATCCGTTCGGATTGCCCGTGAAGGTCGTCCGGACGGCGGGAGCCAGCAGAGTCAAAGCCAGCGCGTTGCGGCCGTTGATTGGCAGCTCCTGAATGCGCTTGTTCTCGATCACCTTGCCGACTGTGCTGCTGCCGGTGTCAACCAGCGGCGCCTCACCAGTGACCGTGATCGACTCGGAGATGTTGCCAACCTCCAGCGTGATGTCGACCTGCCCGCGCTGGTCCACCTGCAGCGTGATTCCATCACGCACGGATCTCTTGAAGCCTGCCTGCTCGACGACCACCTGGTAGCTGCCCACCGGCAGCGACGGCGCCGTATAGAACCCAGCCTCATTCGTCACGGCGGCAGTGGTGACATTGGTACGGGTGTTGATGATTTGGACTTTCGCGTTCGACACGGCGGCGCCGCTGGAATCGGTGACGGTGCCGAACAGACTCGCGCGCCCGACCTGCGCCAAGGCGCAGGCGGCGGAAAGCACAAACAGGGCCAACATGGGGAGCAAGCGGGACATCAAGGTCTCCTTCCTGAGCTTGCCCATACTGTCACCGAATCCGGAGGCGTGTCGTCTGAGGTTTGGATTAGCCAAACGTAGTCCAAATGGACTATGGCGCCCCAGGCATCAGTCCATGTGGACCAGGCCCTTCTGGATGGCCAGGAGCACGGCCTGCGTGCGGTCTGTCACGCCGAGCTTATCCAGAATCCGGCTGACGTGGATTCTCACGGTGTTCTCGCTGATGTGAAGCGCCTCGCCCACCTCGCGGTTGCTGCGACCCTTAGCGAGCAGTGCAAGAACCTCTCGCTCCCTTGCTGTCAGCTCCGAGCCGGGGACCCGATCGGCCAGTAGCGCGCCGATCGCTGCGGGCACATAGCGCTTACCCGCTTTGACGCTCAGAATCGCTTCGATGAGAATCTCCGCGCTCGCATCCTTGGTCAAATAGGCCAGCGCCCCTGCTGACAATGCCCGATGCACGTCCTCACTGCCTTCGTAGTTGCTCAGCACCAGAATGCCGACCCCGGGCATTTGCCGGTGAATGACCTCAATCGCTTTGAAGCCGGAGATGCCGGGCAGGCGCAGGTCCATGATCACCAAATCGGCCGCATGCAGCCGGCACAGTTCGAGTGCGTTTTCGCCATGTCCGGTCTCACCCACAATCCGCATATCGCTTCTGGCTTCGATGGTCGTGCGGAGCGCGACGCGAAAGAAATACTGGTCTTCAACGACGAGGATGCGGATGGGTTCGTTCACCGGCAGACTCCAGAGAGTGGAATGTAGGCTTCCACTTTGGTCCCCTGCCCTAGGCGACTCTCGATGCGCAGGGTGCCGCCGAAGCGCCGCGCCCGCTCGCGCATGACCGTCAGGCCGAAGTGCCCCACGGGCTCCAATTCGTCTTCCTCCGATCTGAAGCCGCGACCGTCGTCGCGGACAATGGCCTTGAGGTGATCCGGCCGATAGGACACTTCCACGTCAATGCGGGCAGGATTGGCGTGGCGGGCTGAGTTCGAGATCGCTTCCTGGCAAATGCGAAGCACGTTGTGCTGGAGATCCACGGGCAGGCTGGCAGGCTCTCCTTCGACGATCACACTACCCTGAATCCCGCGAGGCTCGACGGCGCGCCGGAGCGCGTTCTCGAGGGCCACTGGCAAAGTCTCTCCTTCAGGGTGGTTGTCGCGCAGATCCCAAATCACCCGCCGCGCTTCGGCGCGGTAGTGATGCACCATTCGCCTGGTCGTTTCCAGAATCTCGGCTGCGCGGCCGGGCTTCGCCGCCAGGTTCGCTCGCGCAGCCTCCAACTGCAGCGATATGGCGGAAAATCCAGCCACCAGCGTATCGTGCCACTCACGCCCGATCCGGTTTCTTTCCTCGAGGACCGCCGCGTAGCGCCCGCGCACGGCATGGAGCCGCCAACGGTAAATGGCCCAAACGCCGGCGGCCGCCGTCAGGCCCAGAAGGATGATGAACCACCACGTCTGATGAAACCTGGGTTCCTGATAGAGAGTGATGGACGCCGGTTCGCTCCATTCGCCCCGGGCATCCCGCGCCTGAACCTGAAACACGTGTGGGCCCGGCGGCAGCTGGTTATAACGCGCGGTGCGCCGGGCGCCCGCCGCCACCCACTCCGGATCGAATCCCGTCATGCGATAGCGAAAACGAACCTTGCCCGGTGTGGAGAATCTCAAGGCGGTGAAATGTAGTTCGATGTCGCGCGTCCCGGCAAGAAGGTTCACGTTCGGGATCGGCTCGGCGCGCCCCAGATTCGTGGAAATTTCCTCGATGACAACGCGGGGATGCGGCAGCGTCCTGTCGGCATTCGGGCGAATCCGAATGAACCCGCGGGCCGTCGGGAACCAGATACTTCCGTCGGCAGCCCGCGCTCCGGCAGGCTGTGAAAGCCCATGGCACTCGATCGTCCGCAGGCCATCCTCCTGTCCGTAAGCGGCGATGCCGAGTGATGATGCCGTACCGTTCAAGACGGCTTCAACCGATGCACCATCCAGTTCGAAGACGCCGCGCGGCGAACTCACCCAGAAAGAGCCGGCCTCATCCTCGATGACCCGATAGAGCGAATGGTCCGGAAGCCCGTGCCGGCTGTCGAGCAGATGCTGCCTGTCCTTCGAAATCACCTGGAGCGCTCCTATGCCGGCGGCCCAGATCCTTCCCCGCGAGTCCTCATAGAGTGAGTGAACGATCTCCGAACTCAGCTCCGCGACGGAGGTTGGATCCGGCCCGGCCGCCGTCAGCCGCCGCAGGCCATTCGACGTCCCAGCCCAGATTGTCCCGTCGGAAGCTTGAAGCAGCGCGGTGACGTCGGAATTGGAGAACAGCGCCGGCCGCGATGAAATTCCCGGCTGGCCTTCCGGGAAGCGGAACAGCCCGCGGCCCATGGTCCCCACCCACAGCCCACCGGAGCGGTCAAACAGCAGGGCCGAGACGCGCCGGTAGGGGGCTTCCTGCTCCGCTCCGTACCGCCTGAACTGCATGCCATCGAATTCGAACAGACCTTCCCAGTTCCCAAACCACGGATGCCCTGCCGCATCGAATGCAAGCGCACGGGCCGTAAAGTAGAGGGTAGGCAACGGCACGGGCTGGCGCAGCAGCCGCTCGCCGGCCAGACGGTAGACGCCCCCTCGCCATGTGCCCATCCAGAGGTCGCCGCCAGGGCCATTTGCCGCAATCGACGCGTACTCCCCCGCCAGACCCTCGCTGATCCCGTAGGCCACAATTCGCGTATCCCGCCAACGGCCTAAGCCGCCGCTCCGCATCCCGAGCCAGAGGTTCCCCTCGGCATCTTCAATCAGCGTACGGATAGAATCATCCGGCAAGCCCTCGCGAGTGGACCAGTGATCCACGCTCGCGCCCACCACCCGGTAAAGCCCTTTGCCCCAGGAAGCCGCCCACACTACACCATCCCGATCTTCGAGCACGCTCACCACCGGCCCGGGCACTCCCGCTACCGCCGTGGGGGTGGCCCGTTTAGCGCTCTTGAACAGACCACGGCTCGTCCCAAGCCACAACCCGCCATCTCGGGCCGGCCGGACCGTGAGAATCTCGCCAAGCGCCTCGGAGTTCGCCAGCGCCAGCCGGAACGGCCGGCCTCCGCCGCCCTGATGGAGCCCCGCCGAGGTTACCACCCAAAGCCCGCCGCCGGAGCCGGTGGCCAGAACGTTCCAGGATGTCTCCGATGGCGGGCGCATGTCGGGCTGCTGGATCAGAGAACCGTCCTTGTGCCGTAAAAGGCCGTTCCTCGTACTGGCCCAAATGTCACCCTCCTCATCCTCGATCAGGTCAAAGACGGACCCGCCGGTGTTGTACCTTCTTCGCATCTGCCCCGCGGATAGCTCGATCAACTCGCCATCGAAGGTTCCCACCCAGAGCGTGCCATCCCGCGCTGTCAGTAATGCGGAGATCCAGCGGCTCGCCAGCCGCAGCGACGCATCCGCCCTGAATGCCCGGAATGCAAGCCCATCGAACTTCACCAGGCCTTCCCCAGTGCCCACTAGCAGATAGCCGTCCGGCGAAGGTTGGATCGAGGGCACGTAGCTTTGTGGCAGTCCATGCTCAGCCTGCCAGTATTGCTTGTGATATTGCGAGATGGCCACAGCGGGGTCAAGCGCGCACAACGCCGGCGCCAGTGTGAAGGCGATCAGGCCACAGATGGTCCGCGCGATCATTGGAGATGATTCAAATCATAACGACGGCCAGGCGGGTTGTGGACCGCGCTGCCGCCGACTCCTTTACGACAAGGCCCTCATTCCATCACAGTCCGGGTCGGGTGGGAAACCTCTCTGGCGTCATGACGGCGACCGGGTTGTGACCAGCATTGAGGACTCCGGCCCAACCTCTGATACAGTGGCCCCAGAACGAGGTCACCATGCCCGCTCCGGCCTGCTTCATCCTTTTCCTGCTCGCCCCCGCCCTCGCGGCCGCCAGTGAGATCAACTCCTTTGAACAGTTCCGCGCCCGTTTCGCCGCGCCCGGTCCCGAATACAGCACCGCCCCCCTCATGGTCTGGAACGGCGACGTCACCGAAGCCGCCATCGACCGCCAGTTGGCCGACTACAAAGCCCAGGGCGTCGAGGGCTTCTTCATCCACCCTCGCCCCGGGCTGATCACCGGCTACCTCTCGCCGCGCTGGGAGGCGCTGGTCCGCCACACCGCCGCGCGCGCCCGCGAACTCGGCATGCACTTGTGGATCTACGACGAGAACTCCTACCCCAGCGGATTCGCTGGCGGCCACGTTCCGGACCAGATGCCCGAGTCGTTCAATCAGGGGCAGGGTCTCAGACCCAAACCGCTCGACGAAGTGCCCGCGGATGGCCGCTGCAAGTTCCTGCTCCAGAGGACCAGTGGCGGCTACCTCGAGGTCAGCGGACTGGTCGAGCCCGGCCAGGCCGGCGAGTACATCTGCTACGAACTCACCTTCTATGACAAGCGTGCCTGGCACGGCGGCTTCAGCTACGTTGACCTGCTCGTGCCCGGCGTCACAGAGAAGTTCATCGAGATCACGATGGCCAGCTACGAACGCGCCGTGGGCGAACACTTCGGCGCGCTCGTGCCCGGCGTCTTCACCGATGAGCCCAACATCATCGCCCCCACTCGCGACTCCATCCGCTGGACCCCCGACCTGTTCGAGCAGTTTGAGAAACGCTGGGGCTACGATCTGCGCCCGCACCTGCCCGCCCTCACCAGCGAGAGCGAAGGCGCGGAGCGCATCCGTCACAACTACTACAGCCTCCTGCTCGATCTCTTCATCGAACGCTGGTCCAGGCCCTGGGCCGATTACGCGGAGAAGAAGAAGCTCCACTGGACCGGCCATTATTGGGAGCACGGCTGGCCCAACCCCGCCCACGGCCCCGACAACATGGCCATGTATGCCTGGCATTCGATTCCAGGCATCGACATGCTCTTCAACCAGTTCAACGAGGGCGTCAACGCGCAGTTCGGCAACGTCCGTTCGGTGAAGGAACTCGCCAGCATCGCCAACCAGCTCGGCCGCCGCCGCACCCTCAGCGAAACCTATGGCGGCGCCGGATGGGAACTTCGCTTCGAGGACATGAAACGCCTCGGCGACTGGCAGGCCGCGCTCGGCGTCAACTTCCAGAACCAGCACCTCACCCACCAGACGCTGCTCGGCGCGCGCAAACACGACTACCCGCCCTCCTTCGGCGCCCACACGCCCTGGTGGCTGCAGTACGGAACCCTCGCCCGCTACTTCGCGCGGCTGTCGCTGGCCCTCGCCGCGGGCGAACAGGTGAACCGCGTCCTCGTCCTCGAACCCACAACCACCACCTGGATGTACGCCTCCATCCCCGCCGCCCAGCCCGCACTGATGGAGACCGGCCGCGCCTTCCAGGAGTTCATCACCGCTCTCGAATACGCCCAAATCGAATTCGACCTCGCCAGCGAACGCATCATGCGCGACCACGGCCGCGCTGAAACCGCCGCGCTGCGCGTCGGCCGGCGCACTTATGATCTCGTCATCCTCCCGCCTGGCACGCGCAACCTCGATCAGGCCACCGCCAAGATGCTGACCGACTACCTCCGCGCCGGTGGACGCGTCGTTTCGCTCGTGGACCCTCCCTCGTTCATCGATGGTTCGCCCACCACGGAACTGAGCGAACTCGCCGCCGCGCACTCCCAAACCTGGCAGCGCACCAACTCCCTCAATGAGGCGCTCCCCCTGCTGCCCTCCAACGGCATCCGCGTCACCGCTGGCCGCCTGCTCCATCAGCGCCGGCGCCTCGACTCCGGCGAGGTCCACTTCTTCGCCAACAACGACCTCGCGCAGCGCGCCCAAGCATCCGTTACCGCCGCCGGCGAAGCCGTCACCGAACTCGACGCCCTCCACGGCGTCCTGCGCAACTATCCCTCGCGCGCTGCATCGTCCGGCGCGGCGTTTGATGTCGATCTCGCCCCCGGCGGCAGCCTGCTCGTGTTCGTCGGCGCGCCCGCCGCGGACGCCGCTCCCGCCATCGCGCCGCCCAAGGAGTTGAAGCCCGTCGCCCCGACTTCGCGCCTTGACGTCTCCCGGCTTTCCCCAAACACCATCCGCCTCGACTACTGCGACCTCGAGGCCGGCGGCCAGACCATGAAGGACATCTACTACTACGCAGCCCAAGAGACCGCCTACCGCCTGAACGGCGTCCCGACCAATCCCTGGAACTCCGCCGTCCAGTTCAGACAGCGCATCGTCGAGCAGGACCGCTTCCCGGCCGCCAGCGGCTTCACCTCCGCCTTCCGCTTCACTCTTGCCCCCGGCGTGCCCCGCAAGGGCCTCCGTGCCGCCGTCGAACGCCCCTCGCTGTTCCGCGTCACCGTCAACGGCAAGCCGGCTGAAGCCGTGAAAGGTGCCTCGTGGATCGATCCCGATTTCGGCCTCTACGACATCGGCTCGCTTGTGGTTGATGGCGAGAACACGATCACGCTCGCCATCGCCCCCATGTCCATCCACGCCGAGCTTGAACCTGTCCACCTGCTGGGCGACTTCGGCGTCGAACCGGCCGAACGCGGCTGGCGCCTCGTTCCGCCCGCGCCCCTCGCCACCGGCGATTGGGTCGCCGCCGAACTGCCCTTCTATCCCGATCGCGTCGCCTACGCCGCTGACTTTTCTCTGGCCGCCGGCGCCCGCCATTTCGTCCGGCTGCCCCGCTGGCACGGCACCGTGGCCGAGGTGCGCGTCAATGGCAAACCGGCGGGCCTTATTGCCTGGCAACCCTACGAACTCGAAATCACGCCCCACGTCCGCAAGGGGCGCAATCGTGTCGAGGTCATCGTCACCGGCTCGCTCAAGAACCTGCTCGGCCCCCACCACGGCAAGCTCAACCGCGGCCTGGTCTCCCCCGGCAGCTTCCGCAGCGCCCCGGCCAACCAGCCTCCCGGTTCCGCCTACGACCTCGACCGCTACGGCCTGCTCGAGGACTTCATCGTCCTCACCGCCGCCCGACTGTAAGCACGCCTACACCCGCGCCAGCGGCAGCTTCAACAGCGACGCCACGCGCTCCACCGCCCCGGCCTGCCTGCCCACGCCCAGGGCGCAGTGGTGCGTCGGCGCCTCCTCACACCACCGGTTGACGAACTCGGCCGGCCCCATGCCGAACCGGATGCGCGAATTCGTGTTCCCGATCTTCATCACCGGCCCGGGCAGCGACTCGCCCTCCGTCGTGATCATCTTCAGGCTGCCCTGCCGCGTCTGCGTCATCGCTAACAGCGTCACGGCCCCCGTCCTCACCCTGCACTCAACGCTCACCCCGCTTCCCCGCTTCCCGTGGAAGAGCCCCAGCCCCCGCAACACCGGCCTGCCGTCGCTGATGCTGACGTGCATCGGGCCGTCATGCCCCATCAGCACAAACCCCTCCCTGAAATCCATCGCGTAAAGCTCCGTGAACGATCCCCCCGCGCCCAGGCTGTTCATCAGCATCATCGCCAGGCAGGTCTTCAGATCGCCCTCCCCGCTCGCGGCCACCCCTCGCGCCGTCAGCAGTGAATTGCCCAGGATCAAACTCGCCCCCAGCCGCTCGTATTCGTTCCCATCCAGGCCGCGATAGTAGTACGTCAGTCCGTCCAGCCCGAACTCCCCTACCAGCCGGTCCAGCCCGCAGGCCACCGTCGCCGGCCACCGCAGCGCATCCTCGTCGCAATCGACGATGTCGAACACCGCCCGCGCCTCCTCCAGTTTCGCCGCCACCTCTGTCGCCGTCACCTGCTTCACCCGCTTGTCCAGGTCGCACATCTCCAGCACTTCGATGTGCGCCCCCGTCTGCGCGCTCACCATCGTGAAGTCGGAATACATATCCAGCATGCCCGGATAGGTGTGCCCCAGAGACCCGACTCGCGCCTTCCGCAACCTCCTCACCGCCGCCGCGGCCCGCACCCAGTCCGCAATCTCGCTCCACGGTGCGTGCTCGCCGCGCAGCGTCCCCGACACAACGCGAAAATCGATCTCCACCCGCTCGAACACATTCGCAATCTCAGGAACGCAGCAGGCCGAACAGCTCGCCAGCCACTCGCCCGTATCCGTGTTCTCATAATCCAGCGCATCGCACGGCTGCAGATTCAGCACCAGCGTCGGGACCCGCGCCACCTGCACAGCCGGCAGCACCTGTGACGATGTCGCATACGTCCCCACATAGCAGACCATCAGGTCCGGCATCGCCCGCGCAAACATCTCGCCCGCCTCGCGCGCCCTTGGGGCCGTATCCACCAGCCCCGCCGAAATCACCTCCGCGCCGGTCTCGCTCAGCCGCGACTCGACCTCCTGTTGGTAGCCTTCCAGCCGCTCCTTCAGCCCCGGGAATTGCGTCCAATATGCCTGCAGCCCAATCCCAAACACTCCGATCCGTCCGCCCGGCTTTGTCGTGCCTGCCATGATCGCCTACCTCCTCAGATACTCCCGCAACGCGGCCGCCAGCGCGTGGCCGAATGCCCTCGCCGTCGTCTGCGTCACATCCACCGCCCCACAGTTCGCATAAGGAATTTCGATCGTGCCCCCCATCCGGATTCCCGGAATGCCGCGCACCCAATGCGCGAAACTCGCACCCTGCGCGTAATTCGACGACTTGTTCCACGCCGTCCCGAAGGCGATGTTACCGGCGGCACGGTAGGGAAGCGGCCCCCGGTTCAGCCGCTCCAGAATCCGCGAGTATGTGTCCATCTCCTTCGCGATGCCGCCGTCCGGGCTTCCCACGAAGTAGATGTGCTCGTTGTTCTCGCCGCGGATATGCGGGCAATGCAGGTCCAGCGCGAACGCCAGCGACCCATCGCTCCACTGCGGAACCCACTCGCGATTCGCGCGGACGCTTGCATGCACGCTCTCGCCGTCATAGTCCCGGTTGTGGTCCCTCGGACGCCGGTTCTTGCCCTGGTCGCCCTCCTCCACGCCATCTTTGTCCATGAACGGAATCACTGCGAAATCAGCGTTCGCTCGCAGCCAGCGGTCCTCCAGCGCCGCCTCCATCAACCCCTCCAGCGAATAGCTCGCCATGCACTCACACGCGTGGTGCCGCGCTGTCAGCAACACCTTCCGCGCCGCCTTCGCGCCCGAGCCGAACCGGAGCCGTTCCGTCGTCCTCCCCCGGTTTGTCCTGCATTGCTCCTCCACGCGGATCGCGCTCCGCCCCCGCAGGAACCGCAGCAATTCCGCCTCCGTGTAGGGCATGGCGAACGCGAACCGCGTACGGGGCGCCATTGGGCCGAACTCGTACGTGATCGACTTGCCCTCGACGGCTTCGCGCCCCAGCCAGCGCCAGTTCAATCCCCCATCGGTGCTGACTGCCGGTCCACGAGTGCCGATCACATCGCTGCCCGTGAACTCGAACCGCAACGTGCCGGGTCCCGCCCCGCTCACTTCGAAACACCACCAGAACCAGTCCCCCTCGGTGTCGCGCAAATCCTGCCGGATGCGTGCCGTCCCGCCGGCAATGCTTTCCACCAGGACGTTGCCCGCGGGGATTGCCGCGCTGATCTCCACCCCCTCGCGCCACAGCAAGGCCGCCGGCGCGCTCAACCACGCCCGCCGCGTCAATCCGTCGAAGTGCGCCACCATCCCGGATCTCCTCCCTTCGTAGGGGAATCGCTTGAATCGCCTAATCTATCGAAAACCGGGGACTCCCCGGAAGCAACGCACTCGCAGATGTCCTGCCTGCGCCGGGCTCACGCTGGCGCGTCCCCTCCTCGCTCCAGGCTTCTGTGCGCTCTCAGGCTCGGAGGATCGTGAGATTCCACGGCCGCAGGGGCAGCGGACGCGGTCGCCGTCGGCGCGATGCGGGGAACCCTGGATGAACGTTTTCGCACGCGCTTCGGCGAACACAGTGGAGCCGGCTCAGTTGCGGTGATCTTTCATGAACTTCTCGATCTCGTCAGGCGACGCGGGCATGAAACTCGTGAAGTTCTCGACGCCGTCGGCCGTGACCGCCACCACATCCTCGATGCGCATGTAGAGCCGCTCCTCATGAACCCACAGCATGGGGTCCAGCGCGAACACCTGCCCCGCCACCAGCGGTGCTTTGCGGTAGTTGCCGACGTCATGGACCGTCATGCCGACGGGGTGCGACAGGTGTCCGCGGAAGGCGAGCATGCCCCGGGCGGCTTCGCGGTAAATCTCTTTCGATACGGCGAGCTTCTCCACCAGCGGCGCCATCTCCTCGCGTGCGCCGTCCGTCACCTCGTCCGCCGTGACCCCGGCCCGGATCCGCTTAAGCAAGGCGTTGCGGTAGGCGTAGATGAACTCGCTTAACGCGCGTTGATCCTTGGTGTACTTGCCGTTGACCGGCCAGTTCCGGGTGATGTCGCTCGTGTAGTAGCGGTAATCGGGCGCGAAGTCCATCAGAACCATGTCGCCGTCCTTGAGGCGGCTCGAGTTGGCCATGTAGTGGCCCATGTAAGCGTTGGTTCCGCCCGCGGTAATCGATGGGTAGCCTTCATACTTGGCGCCATGCAGCAGGAAGACGTGCCGCGCCGCCGCGTCGAGTTCGTATTCAAAGGCGCCTTCCCTGGTCTTCTTGATGGCTTCGAGGATGCCGAGCGCCGCGATGCGCGAGGCTTCCCGGATGAGGCTGAGTTCGCGCGGGCTTTTCACCAGACGCAGCTCATCGAGAATCGGCGAGAGGTCGCGCAGCTCGAGTGATGGGAAGCGCGTCCTGAGCAGCGAAATGAACTGCGCCGACCGGGAGAGGCGGCCGTCCCAGGGGTCGGCGGCGACATCGGCGTAGGCGCGAAGGAGTTCATCCCGGCTGCCCATCACGCCTTGCAGCGGCGCGCTCGGCACATAGACCGCGGGCGCGGGGAGTCGAATCTGCATCGCGGCGAGTTGCACCGACAACATCTCGACGCCGAAGACCGCATCGGCGCCGCTGAGTTGCCGGACTTCGTCTGCGTCCTCGGCCGAAAGCGTCTTGCCTTGGCTGCGGTCGCGGGCCTCGTCGCGCTGGGGCAGGAAGAGGGTGCTCCTGCGGGTGCGGCCGTCGAGCAGCAAATACGAGTGCGGCGTCTCGAGTCCGGTCAGGTAGTAGAAATCGTTCGCTTGCCGGAAGACTCCGAATCCCTCGGGCAGCGCCGCGCCCTGAACAACCGCAACGGCCCGGTCGCCGATCTGATCGAAAACCTTCGCGCGGCGGGCGGCGAACTCTTCAGGCGGGAAATCGGCTCCGGCGGCCAGTGGAGCGAGGAGAAGCAGCAGAATGAACGCCATGCCATGTTCTACCACAAGGAAGGCCGGAAACCGGCAATTCCATGGCCTCATTCCGCGCGCTACCTGCGCACCGGGCATGGATGGAGTCTTCTTGGTATCTGACTTGGCCAGAATTGGCAGTGGACATCGGCCGTTGCGCGGCTCTGGGTTGTCCGCAGGCGATTTCTGGGCGCCAGGGACAGCCGGCGGGAGCATGCCGGACGCGATGGCAATTGCCGCAAGGAGGATCATGGAGGTCCGTTCGCAAACTGCGTGACGGTTCAATTCCTGCACTGCCGCGCTGCCGGAAACCGCCGCAGCGAGGCAAAACCTCACGCGCAGTTCTAATGGGAAGGGGCTGGAAACGGACCGGACACCCGGCGCCGCGCCAATGCGTTTCCTGATGAATTGATATTCTTTGTGGTGGTTGCAGTCATGCTCCACCGGATGGCGCTATTGATGTTGCTGTGCACCGCCGCATGGGCGTCAAGCGAGGATGCCGCGCGGAGAGTGCTCGCCGCGCGCTGCTGGGCGTGCCATGCACAGACCGCCATGGGTGACTTGCGGCTCGACTCGCGCGAAGCCATGCTGCGCGGCGGCAAGTCCGGCGCGGCCGTCATCGCGGGGCAGAGCGCGGAAAGCCGCGTCTATCAGGCCATCGCCCGCAACAAGCCCGGAGTGATGCACATGCCTCCGGGTCCGCCGCTCAAGCCTGAGGAGGTTGAAACGCTGCGGAAGTGGATCGACGAGGGCGCGCCGTGGCGTGAGGAGTCCTCGCATTGGGCCTACCGGCCGTTGCGCAAGCCCGCCGCGACTGAGTCGATCGACCACTGGCTCGACCGCGCGCACGCGGCGAAGGGCGTGACGCCGAACGCCGCGGCGGACCGCCGCACGCTGATCCGCCGCGCATGGTTCGACCTGACCGGCCTGCCGCCCGGCGAGGGGGAATTCCGGAAAGCCTTCGAGGACGCGCGCCCGGACTGGTTCGCCCGCCTTGTCGATCAACTTCTCAATTCGCCGCATTTCGGCGAAAAATGGGCGCGTCATTGGCTCGATGTTGCCCGCTATGGCGAGGATGATTTTACGGGCACCGAAGTCTCAATTATCCAAATGCGTGGCGCTACCGCGATTGGGTGGTGGAGGCGATCAACCGCGATTTGCCGTACGACCGGTTCCTGATGGCGCAACTGGCGGGCGACCTGATGGAGGACCCGTGGCTGCTGCCCGCCACCGGTCTGCTGGGGCTGGGCCCGTGGTACTACGGCATCGCTCAACCGGCGCAGTCCCGCGCCGATGAACGCAACGACCGCGTGGACATGGTGACCCGCGGCATGCTGGGTGCCACCGTGGCCTGCGCACGCTGCCACGACCACAAATACGATCCGTTCAGCATCCATGAATACTACGCGTTGGCCGGGGTCTTCGCCAGCACCGCGTACCAGGAGTATCCGCTTGTGCCCGAGTCCGAAGCGCGGGAATGGAGGAAGCGGAAGGACGAGGTGGACGCCGCCGCCAAGGCGCTCAACAAGTTTCTGGACGATGAAGCGCGGGCGCTGGCCGAAGGCTCCGCCCCGCGCATCGCGGAGTACATGCTCGCCGCTTCGGGGCTGGCCGAATCCGGGGGCCTTGTGGAAAGGATCGCCGGGCGCTGGAAGAATTACCTGGCGAAGCCCGAGGACAAGCATCCGTTCCTTGCCAAGTGGTTCGCCAATCCAGGTCCGGAAACGGCGCGCCACTTTCAGAACCTGATTTTGGAAATTGACAGGGAAAAACGCGCGATTGACGAAGAAAACCAGCGCATTGTCGAGGAGGCCAAAAGGAAGGCGCCGTCGGTGGAGCGCACCATCGTCCTACCCGGCGGCTACCGCTCGGAGGAGGACTTCAACCCCGGCGCGGACATCCCCGCGAAGTCTCTGGAACGCGACCGCTTCGTCGCCTGGAATCATCTTCGGCGAGAGATCCGCGCCACTCAGGTTCGACCGCGAGCTGACCGCCGAATTGCTCCCTGCGGACCGGCGGGGTGAATACGAACGGCTCAAAGCCACGCACGAGAGCCTGAAGGCCGAGTTGCCGTCGAAGTACCCGTTCCTCCATGGCGCTGCCGAGTTCACCCCGTGGGACCTTCCGCTGCACAAGCGCGGCAACCCGGAGGATCTTGGCGAAATCGTGCCGCGAGGCTTCCCAGCCGTGCTGGCGAACGGCAAGCCGCTCAAGTTCACCGAAGGCAGCGGCCGCATGGAACTCGCCCGCACCGTGGCGCATCATTCGCTCGCGGCGCGCGTCGCGGTGAACCGCATGTGGCTCGCGCTATTCGGCGAGGGCATCGTCGCAACGCCGTCGAATTACGGGAGCACCGGCGACCGCCCTGCGGTTCCCGAACTGCTGGAATACCTCGCCGGCCGGTTCGCCGCGAACGGTTACTCGGTGAAGGCCATGATCCGCGAGATCATGCTGTCGGCAGCGTACCAGCGCACCTCCGCCACGCAAGCCGCCAACGATGCCATCGACGCCGCCAACCGCACCTTCTGGCGCCAGAACCGCCGCCGCCTCGATGCCGAACCACTGCTGGACGCCATGCTCGCCGTCTCGGGTGAACTCGACCGCACCGCCGGAGGCGAATCGAAACCGCTCGACGAGGCCTTCGTCCGCCGCTCGCTCTACGCCAAAACAAGCCGCTTTCAGCAGGACGAGACCCTCTCGCTCTTCGATCTGCCCTCGGCGCTGGTGACCTGCGAACAGCGCGTCGTCACCACGGTCCCGCTCCAGAAGCTGTTTCTGCTCAATTCAGGCATGGTGGCCCGGCGTGCCGAAGCGCTGGGCAAGCGCATCGCCCGAGACAACCCCAGCGAATCGGTCGCCGTCGCTTACCGCCTCGTGTTCAACCGCGCGCCCACGCCGGCCGAACTTTCTCTGGCCCGCGACTTCCTCGACAGCGCCGGCGGGAACCCCTGGCCGCAATACGCCTGGGTGCTGCTCAGTTCGAATGAGTTCGCCTATGTCGATTGACGCCATCCCCTCGACGGTCCATCCGCGCTGGTCGCGCCGCGAGGCCCTGGCCCGCATGGCCGGAGGATTCGGTCTGCTCGCCTTCAATGGCCTCGCCCACGCCGCGTCGAATCCGCTCGCCCCGAAGCGGCCCCACTTCGAACCTCGCGCCAAACGCATCATCTACCTCGTCATGCACGGCGGCATGTCGCACGTCGATACGTTCGATCCCAAGCCGATGCTGACCAAATACAACGGCCAGCCCGTGCCCGGCGGCGCGCCCAAGACGGAACGCTCCACCGGCAACCTGTTCGCCTCGCCCTTCACCTTTAGCCGGCGCGGCCAAAGCGGCATCGAAGTCTCCGAACTCTTCCCGCGCGTTGGCTCGATGATCGACGACTTCTGCGTCATCCGCTCGATGTGGACCGAGGTCCCCAACCACGAGCCGTCGTTGTTCATGTTCAACACGGGCACGATCCAGCCCGGACGGCCCAGCCTCGGCAGTTGGCTCATGTATGGGCTTGGCTCGGAGAGCCAGAACCTGCCGGGCTTCGTGGTGCTATGTCCCGGCATGCCGGTGGTGGGGTCGCCGCTGTGGTCGTCGGCCTTTCTACCCGCGGTCTTCCAGGGCACTTACCTGAAGAACAACGAGACCGACCCCTTCAAACTGATCCGCAACATCCGCGCCAATGCGCCGCCGGAACAGCAGCGCCGGAAGCTGGACCTGCTCGCCGCGCTCAACCGCGAACACCTCGCCGTCCGCCCCGGCGACACCCAGCTTGAAGCCTCCGTCGAAACCATGGAAACCGCGTTCCGCATGCAGACCGAAGCGCCCGAAGCCTTCGACATCCGCCAGGAAAAGCCCGAAACGCTGGCCCGCTACGGCGACACCGAGATCGGCCGCAGTTGCCTGCTCGCCCGCCGGCTCTCCGAGCGCGGCGTCCGCATGGTGCAGGTGTACTACGGCAATTCCCAGCCGTGGGACAACCACGAGGACATCCTCGAACACCGCACACTCGCCGCGCGGGCCGATGCCGCGGTGGCCGCGCTGGTCGAGGACTTGAAACAGCGCGGCATGCTCCGCGACACCATCGTCGTCCTCGGCACGGAGTTCGGCCGCACGCCCGCTGTCGAAAACGGGTCCAACACCAAGCTGCACTTTGGCCGCGACCACAACTCGCTGGATTACTCCATCGCCGTCGCCGGTGGCGGCTTCAAGGGCGGCATCACCTACGGCGCCACTGACGACTTCGGCTACCGCGCTGCCGAGAACCCCGTCCACCCGCACGACCTCAACGCCACGCTGCTCCATCTGCTCGGCCTTGATCACACCCGCCTCACCTGGTCTTACAGCGGCCGCGACTTCCGGCTGACCGACGTCCACGGTGAGCTCATCCACGCCATCCTCGCCTGAAGTTTCGATACAATCGCCCCTGCCATGAAGATCACGGGTGTTGAGGCCATCTACGTCCGCCAGGGGGAAGTGAAGGTGCAGTGCGATAGCGGCCAGGACGCGCTCATCGTCAAGGTCACCACCGACGCGGGCATCACCGGCATCGGCGAAGTGGACTCCAACCCCCTCGGCGCGAAAGGCATCATCGAGGGCCCCTTCTCGCACACCACCGCCGCCGGGCTCGCCGGCCTCATCATCGGCGAGGACCCGTTCGAGACCGAGAAGATCTGGTACAAGATGTACCGCGGCAACATCTATGGCGGCCGCCGCGGCGTCGCCATCCACGCCATGAGCGGCATCGACATCGCGCTCTGGGACATCAAGGGCAAGGCCCTCGGCCTGCCGGTCTGGAAACTGCTCGGCGGCGGCTTCCATCAGCGCATCCGCTGCTATGCCAGCACCCTGTTTGGACCCACGCCCGCCGCCACCGGCGACATCGGCCGCCGCCTCGTGGACCAAGGCTTCACCGCCGTCAAGTTCGGCTGGGACCCGATGGGCCAGAACCGCGAGACCGACCGCGCCCTCGTTCGCGAAGCCCGCCGCGGCCTCGGCCCGCGGGCCGATCTGATGATCGACGCCGGCCTCGTCTGGGACGCCAAGACCGCCCTCCAGCGCGCCAACGACTTCGCCGAACACGACATCTTCTGGCTCGAGGAACCGCTTCGCCCCGACGACTACGAAGGCTACCGCAAACTGGCCGAGTCCACCCCCATCCGCATCGCCGCCGGCGAGGAGGAAAGCTGCCGCCAAACCTTCATCGAACTCATGGACCGCGGCCGCATCGACGTCGCGCAGGTGGACCTCACCCGGTGCGGCGGCTTCACCGAGGCCATCAAGATCGCCGCCCTCGCCTGGGACCGCGGCCTGCCCGTCGCCAATCACGGCTTCACGACCTACATCAACGTCGCCGCCGCCCTGCATTGGCTCAACGCCATCCCCAACGCCCTGATCTGCGAGTTCGTCACCGAGGAAGAGACGAACCTGCGCGAGTCGCTGACCGTTCAAAAGCTCCGCGCCCGCGACGGCTACCTGGACATTCCGCAGGCCCCCGGCCTCGGCATCGATCTGGATGAGGAAGCGCTCACAAGCCTGCGCCGCTGAGAGAATCGCCCGCCGGCCTCTGGGCTGGCTCGTAAGGGATTTGGAATGAGTAGGATGGGTGGGGTCTGCTCCGCGCGGGCTGGGGGGGGCGCCCTACGAGGGGGGAAATACGTGACCGTCCCACCGTAGTTTTCGGAGAAATCGTATGTCGTTGATAGTGTTGCACTTGCGGGTAGCCCTTGGGCTGCGGGAGGACGGGGCGGGCGGACGCTGATGGCGGGAGTAGGCAGCCGGACGCGGGCAGCCTGTCTGTTCCGGCGAGGGCTAACCGGCCCCCGGCAAACCGTCCATGAACCTCCGCACCACGGGCAGCAGGCGGCCCAAGCCGAAGCCCGCCGCCCAGACGATCAGGCCGAACAACATCAGCGCAAACGACGGCAGGAACGTGTTCAGATTCCACCCCAGCCCTGCGATGGGCGCATCCGGCCGTGCCGGGTCGATGCGCACCGAGATCCACGATCCCGGCTTCCACTCCCGCGTCAGCCGCTCCTGCAGCCCTTCCCAGGAAAGCCCCACGTCGTGGCTTGCCTCTGTCTCATACTGAGTGCCTTCGAACTCGTACCGGACCTTTGCCGTGGCCGAATACATCGTCGACTTGGTTTCGACTCTCCAGCCTGTTGCATCCTTGCCATAGTGGGACGACATGTAAGACTGCGTGCCCGCCTCGACCACCTGTGCGCGCACCGGCTTCAGCGTACTCATCTGGTGATTCCGGTAGCCCGCGAACACGAGCGCACCCACCCACATCAGGATCGCCAGCCCGTACACCGTCCACTGGGCCAGCCTCAGAGTCGACTCCATGACGGAACCTCCTTCTGCCCGTACTCATGCTACCGCCGCCTGCACATGGCCGGGTGGCCGCAGCGTGCCAACGCTGGTCTCTCTGGATGATGCGTCACGCCAAACTCACGCGCCCAACTCAGACGCGAGGAAGGAGCCACTCGCGCCATTCGGGAGCGGCAGGTCAGTCGTGGGGAGGCGTGCAGGCCGGGGTGGCAGAACTGGCGATGTCATCGGAAGTTCTCCACGAGCATGAGGTCGGAGCCGTCTCGCCGCGTGTGGGTATAGAGCGCATAGCGGCCATCCGGACTCAGGGTGAGGTCGCCATAGACACGGCCCAGCGGGGCGCTACGCGTGCTCACCTTGCGGTCCTTGAACGCATAGAACCGCACTGACGGGTTCGAGCGCCCCGGCTCATAGGGGACAAACCAGATTTCCTCACGGTCGGGGATGAAGGAAAGTGCATAGACCGAGGGGAGGACCTGTTCTTCGGGTCCACCCGCGGCGGGCATCCGCAACAGCGGTCCGGTCGCATCCTTAATGTAGTAGATACTGCGGCCATCCCACGATTCCTGGGCGATGAAGCCGCCGCCCTGGGTGACCTTCACCGGTTCACCGCCGCCAAGGGAAGTTTTCCAAATGTCACCGCCCCCTGGTCCCGGCGGAAAGAAATAGACCCATTTGCTGTCCCGCGACCACGAAGAGCCAACCATTGGCCGCGGTGTACCCTTGTGGCGAGTTAGCCTACGCGGCTGCCCACCTTCGGGGCGGGTGACGAAAAGCTCCCAGCCGCCTTCCATATTGCTTTCGTACAGAATCCACTGCCCGTCCGGGGACCACTTCGGCCTGCCGAGTTCGCCTGCCAGTCCGGGAACCAGCATGCAACTGGCTCCCTGCATATCACAGATCCACACTTGCCAAAGCCCCGACCGGTCCGACATTAAGATGACCCGCTGGCCGTCCGGGGAGTGGTGCGGCGAATCTTCGTCGCGAGTGGAGTCGATGAAAACCTCCGGAGGAGCCTGTTCGATGGGGTTGGCGCTCAACCGGACCTTCTGGATAACGCCATCACGCATCAATTGCGCATACACGAGCCGGACAGCATCACCAGCCTTTATCATGGCAAGATTCGAATAACCGGCGCAGTCGCCCGCGAAGTCCAACTGGCGCGGGTTGCCGCCTTCTGCGGGAACACGCCAGATCCGGGATTGCGACAAAAACAGCAATTCCCGGCTGCCAGGAATCCACGCATGGGGGCCCAAGGAGCGGGCAGTCCAGACCTTGACCGCAGGAGCGGCCGGCAGAAAACTCCCGTTGAGATGCACCGTGCGCAGTTCCCCGAATGCCCCCCTCCAGATATCGCGTGAAAGCGAGTTCGCTCCCGCCAGAGGAAATGACCGGATGGTAGTCGGCGTAGGATCCATCGGGAGGAGTTGTGAGCCGGAGCCTCTCCCCACCTGTAGCGGGGAGCAGGAAGAGCGAACAAGCCGGTTCTCCGCACTCCGAAATGACGAGGAACCTGCTGTCGGGCGTCCAAGAAACTGCCGGGGGATATTCTTGATACGGGTACGGACCCTGAGGCAGCCGAGCCAGACGACGCTGCTCCTTGCCGAGGGGTGTCATCTTCATCACGTCATACCCCTCGGGACCTGACCGGATGTAGGAGACCCACTTTCCGTCGGGCGACCACGCGGGTCGCGAATCCTTGGCAGGATGGTCAGTCAGTCGCAGAGGCTCGGCGGAGTCGAGGGTCTGAACATAGATATCGTAGTTCTCCTCATTCGGGCCATTCCAGGAGTAGGCTACCTGGCTGCCATCGGGTGAAAGCGTTGGATCCACTTCATCGCCAGAATGGGTGGTCAGCGGAACTGGCCTGGCCACCGAGGCGGTCCCCGCGTCGCGAATGGACGTCCACATCCAGAAGGCCGCCGATGAGAGGAGACCGAGCGTGATCAGGGCGCCTGCGGCCCTGAGCTGGCGGTTGTGTGCTGGGACCCCGGGAGACCCGCTGCTGCTTATGCCCGAATCCGAGTCCTCTTTCAGATCGTCGAGCACGACACGCAGGTCCTCCATGTGGTGATACCGGCGCGCGGGGTCTTTCCTCAGACAACGCATGATCATGCGTCGCAGCTCCGGAGGCATCGCGTCCGGCAGCGCGGGAGGTTCCTGGTGCATGACCGCTGCAAGCGCCGCCATCCGGGAATCTGCCTGGAAGGCGCGGCGTCTGGTGAGCATTTCGTAGAGCACCGAGCCGAAGCTGAAGATGTCGGAGCGGGGGTCGGGGGGTTTGCCTTCGGCTTGCTCGGGGGACATGTAGGCGGCGGTGCCGACGATGGTGTCTTCGTCCGTCTGGAGGGCGGCGGTGGCGGTGGATTCGTCTTCGCCAAGGAGGCGTTCAGTGAGTTTGGCGAGGCCGAAGTCGAGGAGTTTCACGTGGCCGTGCGCGTCGACCATGATGTTGGCGGGCTTGAGGTCGCGGTGGATGATGCCGGCTTCGTGGGCGCGGGCGAGGGCATCGGCGATCTGGATGGCGATCCTCAGCGCCTCGTTCAGCCGCATGCCCTTGCGGGGGATGAGCTGGTCGAGCGTCTTGCCGTCGACGAACTCCATGGCGATGAAGTCCGTGCCGTTGTCATTCGTGATGTCGTGGATGGTGATGATGTTGGGGTGGTTCAGGGCGGAGGCGGCTTTGGCCTCGCGGATAAAGCGGGCTTTGCGGTCCGGGTCGGAGACTTTTTCGGGCGGGAGGACTTTGATCGCGACGTAGCGGTCGAGGTGAGTGTCGCGGGCTTTGTAGACGACGCCCATGCCGCCTTCGCCGAGCTTTTCGAGGACCTGGTAGTGCAGCAGGCGCTGTCCGATCATGCCAGAACTCCGGATATCCAGGTCTGATCTGGCTCCTGATTGAATCTACTTCAAGAGCGAACCGCGCGCAACGGTTTTTCTTCGGTTTGTCGCTAGTATGTGATCTGTCCGCTCCAATTCACACATGATCTGTCCGCTCGA
>ERZ761609.789-NODE-789-length-33533-cov-53.159926_pt1 | contig 33533 bp, 27 predicted proteins | sample MGYA00511163_ERZ761609 | MGnify/ENA primary metagenome ERZ761609 (study PRJEB28899, sample SAMN02445070) | bioreactor sludge metagenome | biome: EBPR sludge | place: Australia: Brisbane, Thorneside Wastewater Treatment Plant | collected 2011-12-16 ...
GCGGCCACCGGCTCTGCTGCCGTCACTGCGTGCCGCCGAGCGCTGCGGTCTCGCGGAAGACCGGGGCCTTGGTTTCGATGACCCGCTCCACGATGTTTGCCGCGCGTTCGAGGCCTTTCAACTGGCGGATTTCCGCTGACAGTGCGCGGGCGCGCTCGCGATAGCGGCTGTCGTCGAGAACCTGCCGGACCGCCCGCGCCAGAGTTTCGGGGGTGAGCTGGTCGAGCAGCACCATTTCGCCGCAGCCGTGGTAGACGATCCGTTGGGCGATGTTCGGCTGGTCGTGGGAGATGGGGATGGCCACCATCGGCACGCCCTGCGCAATGCAATCGAGCGCGCTGTTCATGCCGGCGTGGGTGATCATCAGCGCGGCCCGCTCCAGGAGCTTGCGCTGCGGGGCGTAGGGTACGACCAGCGGATCGCCCGGCAGGGGGCCGAGTTCCTCGACACTAAGGCCGCCGCCGAGGGAAAGGACAAGCTGCACGGGCAGCTCCGCCATGGCGGCGGCGATGCACTGAAAGACCTGCGGAAGCCGGTTTTGCAGCGTGCCCAGGCTGGCGAAGACCAGCGGGCGGCCGTCGAGCCGGTCCCAGGGGAAGGGGATTTCCGCGGCCGCCGCGCCGTTGTGGAAAGGGCCGGTGGGGTGGAACTGCGGCGGCAGCGCCTTGCGGGGGAAGTCGAAGCAGGCGGGCAGTTGGCTGATGATCGCGAGTTGGGAGTGGGCGTCCCAGAAACTGGCGAACGGAGCTCGTCCCTGGCTGGCGAGCAGGCGATTCACATTCTCTAACAAGGGGGCAGACATGGCAAGCATGGCCTCCAAGTCCACCGCGTGCTTTGCCAGCATTTCGGGCTCCTGCGAATAGGGCAGCGGGGAGCACCAACCGGGGACGCCTGGCTCCACTTCCCGGGGCAGAGCCAGAGCAAGGCTGACGTAGGGCACTTCCATCAGTTTGGCTACCACGACGCCCGCGTCGCAGACCTGGTCGATCAAAAAGAGGTCCACGCCATGGCGGCGGGCCTTGTCCGGAACTTCTCGAAACATGGCGGCCGATTCGCGGAAGAGTTCCTCCAGGATTCGCGCGAAGGCCTCCGGACCCGCCATGCTGGAGATTTCTTCCAGTTCGCGGATCAGCGACCCGACGGGCATCTCCGCCTCGCCATAGCCCTCAAACACGACCCCGACGGATTCGATCCGCGAGCGGAGATCGGGACGTTGGAAGTAAACCACCGAATGCCCCCGCCGCTGCAATTCAGCCCCCAGACTCGCCATCGGGAACACATGCCCTACTCCGGAATAGCTCAGACATCCGATTCTGGCCATCGTAGAGACCTCTCCGTTGTTGATTGAAAAGCGTAATCCGGCCGGCGCGCGGGTAGCCGCATCCCAGGCTATCCGGCTTGACTGAGCCTAAAGATACTGTATTTCGTAGAAATTGGTCAAGATCCCAAATGGGTCCAAAAGTGGATCCAAATGGGTGCCTCGGGCGATCCCTATTCGGGACCGCCCGAAACCAGCCAGCCTACACCTACGGATCTACTGGCCACTGCCTCAGAAACGCCCGCGCCGCCACCGGCTCAAGTTCGCTCCGCGCAGAATCGTTCGCCCGGGCTGCGAGCACATCCGCCGCCGTCAGGTTGCCGTCGAGCGAATCGGACGGTCCGAGTATGCGGGCTGGGTCCTCAGCTTCCACAACCAGCCTGGGAAAACCGTAGCTGCGCACCGGGTGATCCGTCGTAAGCACTGCAGTGCCCCCGTTTTCGTCGGTCAGATGTCCAACTCCTCAATGTGATCAATATCCAGGACATCGGCCACAGCCGCAACGAGGGAATCAGGGTATTGTTCTGAGGCCCTCAACTCCTCGAAGGAATTGAACACTGCCCAGCCCTTCCACTGATCATCGGAGTAGTCGGAAAGTACCACCAGGGCGCCTTTCTTGGTTTGCGCGACAGCGCAGTCTGGTGAGCCAGCCCATCGAGCTCCGCTCTGTTCACTCCAATGGTGCTCTTCTGGGTGGCTGTCGTCCCCGACAATCCACCGGCCCTCAAAGGCCTTCCGCGAAATCCTGTGCGCGGTCCCGTCATAGACCTCGACAACAATCCGCTGCGTTGCCAGCTCGCGGGCTTCCAGTTCCCGCTCCAAACACCGGACAAACGTAGCCGAAATGGACTCGCCCAGTTCCTGTTTCGCGCGCTCGTACATCTGTTCCTTGTCGCTCGGTATGTAAACAGTGGTTTTCATAAAAAATCCTCTAGTGGAAGTCTCCACGATTTCAGTGTACTCCCAAGAGACGTACCATGTCAATACATACGTAGGGTGTATGTCCATAGATGACTTGGTTGCCCTGCCGGTACGCGCTATGTCGTGCACCGGGCGGTGAGAGAAGGCGCGGCGTGTGTCCCCCGCAACCTCGACCTACTCGAACCCTTGTGGTGACGATATTCGTTGTGACTGCCCACTGTTCGGAGCCTGCAACTAGGAGGACCGTGCAGAGGGATTTCCCAGCCCGCGAACCCTCCGGGATGGACCCGAGTACTCCAGACCTCAAGTTTGGACTACCCTATACGCCCGCCGCCGCGCCACCTCCACAACACGACGGCGCAACATTTCAGCCTCGCACCCAAGCGCCAAACTCAACATTTCGGCCCTCTGGTGGTCCCCCGCCTCGGCGGCCCTCGTTAGCGCCTCATCCCGGCGCCGCAGGAGGCTGCCCTCGGGCAGTAGCCTATCATCTTGGTCCATCGACTTCACAGCGCACCCGCCGCCAGGGGCGACTCGACGGTGCCGCAGATGCTGACTTCGGCAGCGACGGGCATATCGCCTACAAGCTCCAGATGCGGAATGTTGCTCACCTTCTCCTCATCCACGGTGACCCGCCGCGCGGGCACCGTAACCGGGCGGTCCTCACCTATCGGCACACCCGCACGCCCCTCGCCTCCACCGTCAAACCCGGCTTGATCTGAACTTTGACCGGCGGGATGTCCTCCGGTTCGGCACCGATCTGGGCCGAGAGGGGATTAGTGAGCTCGAAACGGTCTTCTGCCTATACCGGCCGGGAACGCCACTGTCGCTCGATGATGCGCGGCGCCTGACGACTACGAGCCTGCCGCAAAACGTGCCCGGCGCAAGCTGACGTGATTCCAGGTGAATTCGAGAGCGGATGACAACGGTTTGTTGAAGGACAGTCTGGGTTTGGAGAAGTACCACGCGATGGACTCGTCTATCGCGTGCCGGTAACCGGCCAGCGCCCCGTCACTCACGGTCTCCCGCGGACCGCGTTCCTCACGCAGCGACAGACCGCCTGGGTCATTTTTGGAGAGCAGCCGTGGGTCAATTCTGGAAAGCGCCGAAGTTCAGCTATTGGAGAAACCGCCGAATGCAAGGTCGGACAGCGCTTCACGGCGCGGAAACCCTCATCCCATTCCGGCCGGAGCTCAGGAGCGAGGTCTTGCTTTACGACACCAGAATCAAAGAGGCGGCGGGATTGAGGCCCGGCGGCGCTCGGGTGGGCCGCCGGGTTTGGTTAGCTATTTTCCGCCGGGCCAGAGCAGCGCCGCGAGGCCGGGCAACTGTTCCTCCAGCGCCATCCGGGCGAGGCGGGCGCCGTCGAGGTCAAGAGCTGCCGCGAGCAGGTCGAGCTTGTTGAGCGGGAAGTTCCACAGGCCCCGCTCCATCATCCGGATCAGCTCCCCGTTGCCGTAACCGAGGGCGGCGGCAAGGTCCATCTCGGTCAGCCCCAACTGCTTCCGGCGGTGGAGAACGATCTGCCGCAAGGGGCCCGCGAACTCAGAGCAAGGCATTGAACACCTCCATCATGGTGCGCAGAACGATCCGCCGGCGGTTCTCCGCGCTGTCCGTGTCCACAATGGCGCCGAGGCTTGGCGCTTCCGTGTCCGCCTTGCTTCCGAGACGCATGTAGAGTTCCCCGTCCGAGGCGACGAACCGGACGACCAGGTCGATGTCGGGAATTGAAAAGCTGCCATAGAGGTACACGCCCAGGGCGGCGTACTTCAGCAGGAGCTCGTAGTGCAAGGCCTGAAGGTTCTTGCACTTGATGAAGGCGAAGCTCCGGGTGCGATACAGGGTGAGGTAGGTCACGTCCTCGAGGTCTTCGGCGACGACGACCGGGACGGCCAGGCCGGCCCAGATCACGCCACCGGCTGGTTGATTGTTTAGATTGTTGGTTTGGTTTGACATGTTGGTCAGTGGGATCAGAATCCCAACCAAGGCGCCGGCAGGCGCCCAGTCCGATGGAATTCCGGCGGAGCTTGACGGGGGAGGGCAACGGTGGGAACGGCTGTCAGGTTGGTGCTTGGGTCCCTGGCGTTATAGGGGGCGTGAAGGGACCCGGGGGGCTCGAAACAAATCGGCTCTTCTCCGGTCCGCTATGACCAGGGGCGCGCGCGATTTTTCAAGATTTTTCCTCGCGCGCGAGTTCTTTGACCAGCAGCCGGGGCAAAAACGGTTGACAAAGTTGGTTGAGAGGATGCAGTATGGTCCTACCGGTCAGACCACATGCCTTTACAAACACCGATTGGACTCGAGGATGGCGCACTCACGGGTGCGCTGGTCCGAAGGATTCAGGACATGATTCACAGCGGAGAGTTGGCCGTAGGGCAGAAGCTTCCACCCGAGCGGCAACTGGTTCAGATGCTGGGCGTGAGCCGCTCGTCGGTCCGTCAGGCAGTGAAGTCGCTGGAATCGATGGGCATTGTCGTTTCACGCGTCGGCGTCGGTAATTTCATCAATCCAGACCTGTCGACGTCGAGCCTGTTGCATGGCCCGATGCGGTTCGCGATCAAGCTGAACAACATTTCGCGCCGGCAGTTGTATGAGATGCGGCAGGTGGTGGAGGCGCACGTGGTGGCGCTGGCCGCCGAGCGAGCCACCGCGAGTGATCTTGAGAAAATTCAGCGGATTCTCGATGAGATGGCCAGTCAGGCGGGTGACGCGAAAGCGATGGCTGACTGTGACCACCGTTTTCACATGGCGGTGCTGGATGCCTGTGGGAATGACATCTTCCGGCTGTTGTTCGAGCCGGTCTCGAAGCTGCTTTGGGAAGACCTCGCCGAACGCATGAGTTTGTTTGATCCGAAGCAAACCTGGGAATTGCACTATGGGATCTACGATGCCATCCGGCGGAGGGATAAGGACTCGGCAGTCCGGGAGATGAAACGCCACCTGGAGATCGGGTATCAGGCATTTTTTGGGAACGAAGGCTGACTGCCGCATCTGTGCGCCTCGATGAGTCGAGGTGGAGTTTTTGAGAAAGGGGCCAAGGAGATGAAGAGCAGGAAGTGGGCATCAATTGCGGCGCTGCTGATCATTCTGGGAGTGAACGCAGCGACCGCGCAAACAACGGGATCGATTGAAGGCACCGTTACTGACGTGAGCGAAGCGGCGGTACCGGGCGCCAGTGTGCGGCTGACGAATCAGGGGACCCGCGTGGTGGTCTCGCTGACGACCAACACCGCGGGTTACTACCGCGCGGAGAACCTACCGGTGGGCAATTACACGGTTGAGGTCAGCTCGGCCGGATTTAAGTCGTTTGCGGTGACGAATGTGAAGCTGGACGCGGCTTCGAGGGTACGCGTTGACGCCGCGTTGGAGGTTGGCCAGGTGCAGGAGTCGATCACGGTTGAGGCGAGCCCTGTCCAGGTTGACACGACGTCCGGCACAGTGAGTGCAATCATCACCCGCGAGCAGGTGGACACTGCGGTTCTGAACGGCCGCAATTACTCCCGGCTGGCGATGCTTTTGCCTGGTGCTGTGTATCATTCGGGCTCGGACGAACTATCCGGGGCGGGTCTCAGTGCTCCCGGGTCACCCGTATCGATCAATGGGGTAAACAACAAGTCCTCGGGCTGGTTTGTGGACGGCGCCTACAACATGAATGTGGGCAATGGCGAAGCGAACCCACACATTCCGGTGCTTGACAGTCTTGAGGAAGTCCAGGTGCAGACATCGAATTACAGTGCGCGTTATGGCAGCACGGGCGGTTCGGTGATCAATGCGGTGACCCGCAGCGGGACGCGCGATTTGCGCTTCAGCGTGTACGAGTATCTGCGAAACGAAAAGCTGGATGCCCGGAATTTCTTTGCGCCCACGCGTCCCTCGCTGCGCCAGAACCAATTTGGCTTTGCCGTGGGCGGGCCGGTGGTGCTGCCGGGATACGGACGGGACCGGACCAAGACTTTCTTTTTCTGGAGCGAAGACTGGCGGCTCAGGCGCAACGCGCTTGTCGGCCTGACGGCCACGCCGACGCCGGCGATTCGCGAGGGGAATTTCGCTTCCGATGCCAACCGGGCAGGACCGCCCATCCGCGATCCGCTCACGAACCAACCCTACCCCAACAACCGGATCCCAGCGAACCGCCTCAATCAAAACGCCGGGCTCATGCTGCAGACCTATTTTCCACAGCCCAACTATGTGGGTGAGCCGTTCCGGAACTACATCAATAACGGGGTACGGCGCCTGGATCCCAGGACGGACACCGTGAAGATCGACCACCACTTTTCTGAGCGCTGGCGCGGAAGTTTCCGGATCGCCAACGACGACGTCACCATAGCCGAACCCAGCGTACCGCTGTTCGGCGCGACACCGTTCCCCACTTTGCGGCAAACGGAATCGACGTCGGGCCTGACGGGAACGGCCCGGCTGAATGCGATTATCTCCTCGCGGATGACCAACGAGTTCAGTTATTCGTTCAAGCGGTACGACGTGAATCTGTTGATCGAGGCGAGTGATGTGGCGAGCCCCACGCGGCCCGCGGGACTAACGATCAGGGATTTCTTCCCGAATGCAAACGATCTCAACCTGATACCCAACATCGCGATTGCGCAGGGCTGGGGAGGGATTGGGACATCGCAGCTTCCGCTGCAGCCCGCCACCGACGACAACGGTACATGGGTTAATAATTTCAGCCTGATTCAGGGCAGTCACACGATTCAGGCCGGAATATCGGTCTGGCAGTACCGGAAGCACCAGGCGGTGTTCAACCAGACGATGGGGTCGTACTCCTTCGATGGCAGCTTCACGGGCCATCCAGTGTCCGACTTCCTGCATGGCCTGGCCCGCACCTACGGTCAGAGCCAGGACCGTTACATTCGCGACTACCGGTTCAACCAGATCGAGTTCTATGTGCAGGACGACTGGCGGGTCAGCCGGCGGCTGACCCTGAATCTTGGCCTGCGCTTTTACCGCATGCCCCTGCAGACGGTGCAGGGCGACCTGATGAGTTCATTTGATCCTGGCCGGTTTGATCCTTCGCGTGCCCCGGAGATTGCTCCCAACGGCATATTGATCCCAGGGCCCAACTATGACCCGCTGAACGGTGTGGTGGTCGCCGGGCAGGGCGTGCCGCGAGGATTCGCCCAACCGCACAACGCCTGGGGTCCGAGGTTCGGATTCGCCTGGGATCCGCGCGGCAATGGCAAGATCGCCGTTCGCGGGGGTTACGGCATTTCCTACCTGACAAGTGGAACCAACCAGAGCGGGATGGTTCTCAATCCGCCCTTCAACGTCCGCGTGGATCTGAACAATGTGTCGTTGGACGACCCGAGTGGCGGCGTTCCCGTTGCCCCCCGTCCAGTAGGGATGAGCAGCTTCAGCTTTGATTTCAAGAGGCCGATGGTCCACAGCTGGAGCACGACGATGCAAAGCGAATTGCCCGGTCAATTCCTGGCGTCGATCGGATATGTCGGGACGCGCGGCACCAACTGGGAGGTCTGGATTGACCGGAACGCACCGGACTTCGCCGGCCGTCCGCCAGGTTTGGATTTCGACACGCGCATTAACACCAATACCGTCAACATCAATCAGATTCGGCCCTACATCGGATATGGCGGGATCACGGAATACAACTCGGGACTCACCTCCACGTATCATTCCCTGCAGACCAGCGTGCAGCGTCGCTTCCGCGCAGGTTTGGCCGTTCAGGCCGTCTATACTTACGGCAAGACCATCGGCGAGTCTCAAACCAGGCGGGACATGCGGGTGCAGAACCCACTGAACTGGCGCGCCGAGCGGGGTCCCGTCGATTTCGACCGAACGCATGTGTTTAGCTCGAACTATATCTATGCCATCCCGCTCCTGAAGGGGCGGCGCGACCTGCTTGGCCAGATCGCGGGCAACTGGGAATTGAGCGGATTCGTCACGGCTCAGTCGGGTCTGGCGCTCTCGCCTGGTATCGCAACGGCAACCCGCGGCCTGGCGTCCCGTCCGGATGCCACGGGTGAGGATCCATCCGGGCCGAGAAGTCTCACCCAGTGGTTCAATCCGGCTGCTTTCATGGCGCCGGTGTTCGGGCGCTACGGCAATTCCGGTACGGGCGTGCTGCGCGGCCCGGGCATGGTGATCTGGGACGCGGCAATCACAAAGGCTTTTCCGGTCACCGAGAAGGCCCGCTTCCGGTTCAATGCGGAGTTCTACAACTTGTTGAATTCCGTCAACTACCTGGGTGTGGACACCACACTGGGCTCAGGTAATTACGGCCGTATTACCAGCACACGCGACGCGAGAAGAGTGCAATTGGGCCTTCGATTTGACTACTAGACGAGCATTCCTCGCCGAGACACTGCTGCTCGCCGGGAGGGCGCCAGGTTCAGCCAATGGCGGGACCGACGCCCTCCACCGCCAATACGTCGATCCGCCGCACGAGTATTCCATAGCGCCCTACTGGTTCTGGAACGGCGCGGTTTCGGCGCCCGAGACGCGGCGCCAGATGGAGGCGATGATCGCCCAAGGTGTGCGCGAGGCCACCATCCTGCCGTGGGATGGAATGTCACCGGGTTATCTATCAGAGGAGTTCTGGACGCAACTGGGCGCGGCACTTGACTCCGCCGAGGCGCTGGGCTTTACGCTCAACCTGCTCGATGACTATGACTGGCCCACCGGCCACCTCTGGCAGGCGGGCGCTAATCATCCCGAACTCAGTCTGGTCCTGCAAAAGAAGCCAGAGTACCGGATGAGAAAGCTCGCTTATCGCGAGCAGACACTTGCCTCAGGGCAGGAATGGAGCGCCGGGCCGATACTCAACTATGAGGCGGTGATCGCCGGGCAGCTTGACGCGGAGAACCGGGTGGATGCGTCCACGCTCCGGCTGATCGATTCAAAGTCGTGGCGAGCTCCCGCCGGGCGCTGGCTCGTTAGCACCTACTGGACAGAGCCTTCGGTGGGCGGGCACAATACGCGCGTTGATCTGCTCAACCCTGATGCGGTCCGCCTCTTCATCGACCTCTTCTATGAAGAGCTGAAGAAGCGCCATGGCCGCCACTTGGGCAGGACCCTCAAGCTCACGATTGCGGACCATGAGGGAGACTACGGCGAGGCGATCGCGTGGACGCCGGCGATGTGGCGGGAGTTCAGAACCCGCAGGGGCTACGATGCCCGCGTGCGCCTGCCCTTGCTGATGCATCAGTCCACCGATGGGGTATCCGCGCAGCAATTCCGCATCGATTACCTGGATATGATTTCCAGACTCTACGCCAGTTCGTTCTCGGGTCAGGTGAACGACTGGTGCGTGCGCAATGGCTTGAAGCATGGGGTGTCGCTCTACGAAGAACAGCTCTACATCCAGGTGAACGGCGCCGGGGACATGTTCCAGCACTGGCGGAATTCCAGCATGATCATGACCGATGCGCTGCTCGAACGCGGGCGTTCAGCGGCGGACTTCCGCGAGGCGGCCTCGGTGGCGGATCTGGAGGGCCGTGAACTCTGGGTGGAGAACCAGGGGCTGCAGGGCCATTCCACCTTCTTCAGCCTGGAGAAGGCGCGCTACGGCAGCAATGCCATTCTGCTTTGGGGCGCGAACAAGCTGTGCCCATACTTCCTCTACGATCCGCAGAAAGTCTCATGGCCGCCGCACTGGTTTTTGGGGCAGCCGGCCTGGCCGTGGTTCGGCAATTACGCCGCCCACATGCGACGGGCGCTGTTCATGAATGGCAGCGGGCGGCGGGTGAGCCGCGTGGCGGTCTACTATCCGCTGGAGACGGCGTTCGCGAACTCCGAGATTCTGTTCACCAACCAGCCGCACCGCGACCTGGTGTGGGACAACCTGATGGACCACACGCAGAACATCTACACGGCGCTGCAACTGGAACTGGAGGCCCGGAGGATCGAAACCCACGTCCTCGACCGCCAGTATGTGGCGCAGGCCGAGGTTTCGGGGAAGCATCTGCGGCTCAAGGGTCAGGAGTTTGACGTGCTGCTGCTGCCGCCCATGACGCATATCGACGAACCGGCCGCAGCTCGCATTCGTGAGTTTGCCGCAGCGGGAGGACAGGTGCTGGCCACCGGGGCGCTGCCTGCCTCGCTGCGAAATGCGGCGGGCGTCCGGAGCTTCAACGTCCCCGTCCGCCCGCGGTTCATGGACCGGCTGGACTACATGAATCCTACCGTAGTGCCGCCGGAGATCCGCGCCGATCTTGCGCCCGTAATGGATGTGGTGAGCGCCGCGATCCCCACGCAGCCGCGGATCGTTGAGGGTGAGAGTCCCGCGGTCCGCTGGTCGCACCGGCGATCGCCTGATGGTCTGGAATGGTATTGGATCATCAACGACTCGACTGAAGCGCGCAGCATCCGGCTCCGGATGCCACGAGCCTCGGTTTATGAGCTATGGAATCCCGCGACGGGTGAGCGCACGATGCTGAGCGCCACCGGTTCGGAGGTGACCATCGAGTTTGAACCCTGGCAGGGCTTTCATCTTGTAGCCGCCGGCGAGTCAACTGCGAAGCAGCAGCCAGAGTTGGTGATGCGCGAGACGCGTCCCGTTCCCAACGAGGGCTGGATGTTCGTGACCGGGCAGGATGTGCTGGCGCCATACGCTCGCACATCTTCCGGCGAGCCGCTATGGCTGGCGCCCGAGCGGCTCTCAGCGCGCAACTGGTGGCTGATCGGTCCATTCCCGTACGATGACCATCAGGGTTTCTACCGGGAGTATCAGCCGGAAAGTGGGTTCGATCCAGAAGCGAAATACGAAGGCGCATTCGGCGACGTCGCGTGGCAATGGATTGAATCTCCTACCTATACCGTGACGCCCCGTGAAGTGTTGAAGCTCCCAAGGAGCCACGACCGGGGCATTTTCTATGCGTTTTGCCACGTGCACTCACCCCGCGCGATGGATGCACAACTGGTCGCCACTTTCGCCGATGGCATGAAAGCCTGGGTCAATGGCGAACTGGTTCTCGACATGCACCGCCATCCCAAGTGGCTCCTGATGCGCGACATCTGGGCCGACCGCCGTCCGGTGAAACTGCGGGAGGGCTGGAACCACGTGCTGCTGAAGATCGAGCCCAGTCTGATGGTGCCCACGGTCTTCATGTTCCGGTTCAGCAGCGCGGACGGACGAACGTTGCGGGAGCTGACCTGGTCCCGCGAAGCCGCGCTGCCAGCCGGGCAGTCCGCCAAGGCGCTCCGTCTTCAGGTAGCGATTCCGCCCGGCGCCCAGTCATTCCTCATGCCGCGCTTTGAGGGGCCGGTCCAGGTTCGGATCGACGGACGATTCCAGCGTGCGGCACCAGCCGGCCAACCAGTCCGCCTTCCAGCGGGAGCCAGGCAACTGGAATTCGACACGAACCAGGGCGGCGAGCCCGAGGCGCCGGTCCGGTTCAAGACCGGCCCCGTCCGCTCGGAGCTCTTCCGTTGGACCGGGACACCGCTGTCGCACTATTCCGGAACGGCGGTTTACGAGCGCGACATTGAGGTCCCCCGGTTTGCCGCTGGGGAGAAGGTGGTGCTGGATCTGGGCATGGTCGGGCTGGCCGCCGAGGTATGGGTGAACGGCAAATCTGCGGGCCAGCGTGCCTGGCGGCCGTTCCGGTTCGATCTCACCAAGAACGTGAAGCCAGGCCGGAACCGGCTGCGTATTGTCGTGGCCAACTCGGATGCCGGATGGCAATGCCAGGGCGACACCATTTATCCACGCGGCAGTTGGGGTCTGAAATATGCGACCGAGCTTGACCGGCTGCCCACGCTTGTGCCGAATGGGCTGGAAGGGCCGGTGACGCTGACTATTCTCCGTCCGGAAGCACTGTAAGGACGAGCCGTGTTGGCCGCCGGCCGCCAGTATGGACGGTTTGGTGAGCCACCGTGAACTTCGTCGCGGCCGATACGGGTTCGCCCGTGCCCTGGTTGGGTTCGAGGGCAGGAAACGAACCCGAGGAGATATCGAGCCGCAGGCGGTGGCCCGCCGGCAGCCGCAAAGCCGTGGAACCCAAGGCGATGGTAACGCGATACCGCCGTCCGGGCGTGACGCTGGACCCGGCCCCATCCACGCCCAGGCGGCTGAGCCGGATCGCGCCCTCGGCCACCGGCATGGCATAGCCATCCGGCCACACATCCACCAGCCGCGCAATGAAATCGGCGTCACGCGCCGAGGTGCTGACTTCCAGTTCGGCTTCGATGGGACCGGCGAGCGTAACCGGTTGATCAAGCGGCGGGGTGGCGAAGTGGATCACGTCCTCGCGTGCCGGTCCGGCGTCCAGGTCCACGATACAGCCGTTGCGGAACAGCCCGCCGCGCGTCGGGGGCGGGTTGCCTGGATCGAACTGGTAGGTGACGGCTGCCTGGTCGCGGGGCGCGCTCCGAGCAAGCTGGCCATCCGCCGCGGGAAACAATTCCAGACGGCGGGCGCCGGCCGGAGGCCATCCGCTGGATTCACGCCATTCGCCGCCGGGCTCGATGCCCTGACCGGCACGCCCCGCGCCGCCGCCCATGAGGAAGTAGCGGACCGTGGGCGGATCCTCCGCGGGTTCATCTTTCAACCACCGGCCGAACCACGCCAGTTGGAGCGCGCGCTCATCCAGTTCGGCTGGAGCAGGAAACTCAGCCTCGCCGCACTCGCGCTTGCCGTAAGCGTGGGGCCACGGTCCCATGAGGAGCCGCTTGGGAGCATTGCCGAGGCGGGCCAACTCCCGGTGGAGTTCCAGCGTGGCGCTGGCGAATGAATCATACCAGCCGCCCGCAAGCAACACCGGCACGTCCTTCATCCGCTTAAAATATCCGGCGGGCCAGTAGCCCGGCCGCCGCCAGTAGTCGTCGAACGTGGAGTGAAGCATCTGTCGGCGAAGGGCCTCGCGGTGGTGCTCCATCGCTCCGAAGACTTCGAGCCGGTCCTTCAGTGGCAGCAAGAGCCACTGGCGAGGGTCCTCCACAATGGCCTCCAGCCGCTTTCTGAGCTGGGGATCTTTAGTGCGCCGCGCTGCGGCATTTAGTACCCACACCTGCGAACCGCTGCCCGGAATGCCGCCGCGCCGCACGCCCTGAGCGTAGTAATTCGTCGGTCCGACGGCCGCATAGACCGCCTGGAGGTGAGGCGGCCGTTCCACCATCGCCGCGAACTGCACCAGAGCCAGATACGATGCCCCCAGGGTGCCGACCCTTCCATTGGACCAAGGTTGCGCTGCCGCCCAAGCGATGGTGTCGAAGCCGTCGGCGCCTTCATGCACCATGGGTTCGAAGCGGCCCGGTGAACTGAAGAATCCCCGGCAATCCTGGGCGACGAAGACGTATCCGCGACGCGCGAAGAATTCAGCCTTACTCCGTTCACCCTCCTTGTTGTAGGGCGAGCGGGCCACGAGTACAGGGAACCGCCCAGTGACAGCCACACCGCCCCGCGCCGGCCGATAAACGTCCGTGGCCAGAGCCACGCCATCCCGCATCGGCACGCTCACCATCTCCCGAACGTGTGAATCGAACTCCTGCCCGGTTAGCGGCGCCAGCAGGGCCGCCAGCAGCAGTAGAACCCTCACTGTCCCACCACCACGGGCAGGATCAACTGCGAAGGGCGCTTGCGGTCCAGGTACACGGTGTTCCGCGCCACGCGAGTCCTCGTCCATTCGTTCACCGGCTCGCCCGTGTTCGGATTGGGATCGAACTGCGGCCAGTTGCTGCTTGTGACGTCGAGCCGGATCCGGTGGCCTTTGGCAAACAGGTTGCTGACCTGGTTCAAAACGATCTCCAGTCCGGCGGCCTCGCCGGCCGCCGCCCGCGCTTCGCGGTCCCAGCCCTTGCGGTAACGCATCCGCAGAACTCCGTCGGCGATGTGCGCCGCATACCCGTCCGGCGCCACATCAATCAGCTTCACGGCGAAGTCCGTGTCCGGCCCGTCGGTGGAAACCCAGAGTTTGACGCGAGCCGCGCCAGACACTTCGATCGCCTCTTCAAGCGGCGCGGATATAAAGGAGAGAACATCGTCCCGTTCCGTCAGTGGTCTTTCGTCCCGGCAGCCCAAGGCGCCCTGGCGGCACACCTGGTTTTGGAAGCAGTTGGGCGTCCAGTTGCCCATGCCGTAGCGCCCGCCAATGGTTGGCACCGGGTTCCGCGGATCAAACTCGTAGGTGACCGGGGGGGCTTCGCCCGCCCGCGCCGCCAGCGTGAATCCCGCGCCCAGGAACAACGTCTTCTCACGCGTATGCGGAGGCCAGCGGGGCACGCTTCTCCACGCTCCACCATGCTCTCTCCGCCCCTTTTCGTTCACCCGCCCGGAGCCGCCACCCATGCGGAAATAGCGGACCGGCTCGTTCCCGGCCAGGGCCAGGGGCTTGCCCTTCAGCCAATGGTCGAACCAATCCAGCGTCAGGGCGCGAACATCCGCGGCCGCCTCCGCGCCGAAGTCGGCGTCACCGCATTCGCGGCCGCCCACCGCGTGCCACCAGGGGCCCATCACAAGGCGATGGGCGCTCTTCTGCAGCCGGCTCAGACCGTCGAAGTTCCGCAGCAGGCCTTCGGCGAAATAGTCATACCAACCGCTGATGAACAGCACGGGCACGTCCTTCATCCGTCTCCAGGTGCCCGGGACGAAGAAGGCGGGGTCCCGCCAGTATTCGTCCGGCCGGGGATGGGCCAGGAAATCCTCATAAATGCGCAAGTGCGCCGGGAATGGGCGCAGGACTTCGGCCCGCCGCCGGGGGTGGAGGGCGAACCATTCACCTGGATTCTCCAGAATTCGCGTTAGCGCCGCCTTCGCTTCCCGCTGCCGGTCCGCCGCGGCGCTCGTCTCGGCCGACTTCACGATCCACAACCCCCAGCCGGAATTCATGGCCCCGCCCGGGTAGGCAAACTCCTGATAAAACTCGCCGCCGCCCACATTCGCGAACATCGCCGCCAGGTGGGGCGGACGTTCCATCGCGGCGCGGTACTGCGCCCAGGCCAGATAGGAAGCGCCGAACGTGCCCACTTTGCCGTTGGACCACGGCTGCCGGGCGGCCCACTCAATCGTGTCGAACCCGTCCGGTCCTTCGTTCACGAAAGGATAGAAATCGCCGCCGGAGTCGAACCGGCCGCGCACATCCTGGGCGACGACCGCATAGCCATGCCGCGCATAAACTTCTGCCTCTCCCCGGAGACCCTGCCGGTTGTATGGGGTTCGCGCCACCAGCACCGGCAACCGGCCTGCATCGCCGCGCGGCAGGTAAACGTCGGCGGCCAGTTCCACCCCGTCGCGCATCGCCACACGCAACCCTCGCTCCACCGTCACCCCGGCGGCGGGGTCCTGCGCGGCGGCCGTAACGCAGCTCAACAGAACCAGCATTCTGATCATCGGGGCGCCGCCGATTCTGCCCAGCGGTGCACCGACTCCGGGCCCGCCTGCAAACGCGCCACGGTCTCGCCGTTCAGCTCCAGCCCCAGGCCCGGTCCGCGCGGAATGGAGATCTGCCCGTCTTCGGCCCGCGGATTGCCGCTGAAGACTTTCCAGAACAGCTCATTGCCAGTGTCCGGTTCCACGGGCGGGAAGTATTCGATTACGGGGCACACATGCGGGGTCTGGCTGAAGACCACTGCAAGGTTGTGCGCCTCGTTCGAGTGCGGCGCCACGGGCAGGCCCGCCGCCTCGGCCATTGCGCAGATCTTGAGCATTTCCGTGATGCCGCCGCAGCGGTTCGCGTCGGGCTGGATGATATCCACCGCGCGGCAGGAGAGCAGATCCTTGAACTCCCATTTCGAATACAGATGTTCGCCCGCGCTCCATCGCTGCCAGGGGCAGCGCCGCTTCAGTTCCTCGTAGCCGGACAGGTCATGAGCCGCCAGCGGCTCTTCGATCCACGACAGCCCGAACTCACGCAGCCGGTGCGCCATCTGGATCGCGTAGCCTACATCCCAGCCCATGTAGGCATCGCAGGAAAGCTCGACGTCATCACCCACGGCCTTACGCACGGTCCGCACCAGTTCCGCGTTCCGTTTCATTCCCTCGACGCCATCGGCGGGGCCGAAGCCGAACCGCTGCTTCATCGAGCGGAAGCCCTGACGACACCATTCGCGGGCCTCCTCCGCCAGTTCATCGAGGTCGTGCAAGGCGTAAAGACGGCTGACGTAGCAGGGTGCGGCGGTTCTGGCGGCGCCGCCCATCAGCTCGTACGCCGGCACGCCCAGCAACTTGCCGTGCAGATCCCAGCAGGCGATGTCGATGCCCGCGATGGCCGCCATGGCGGTCCCGGAACGGCCGAATCGCAGAGTAGTGCGGTACATCCGCTGCCAGAGATGTTCATGGCGGCGCGGGTCCTCCCCCAGAACCAGTTCCGCGTAATAGCTGTCGATCAGGGCTTTCGAGCCGCCCTGGAATCCGCCCGCCGTCCCAAATCCCACGACGCCATTCGAGGCTTCCACCTCCACCAGCGTGAAGACCACGTCGCCAAACCAGCCGGCAGGCCGGTTCCGGAAGTCTTCAAATTGCGAGGCGCTGGTCACCAAATGGCGTTCCAGCGTCGCCGGGGGCCGGTCAAATCCGATATTGCGCGTGGATATACGGACGATCCGCATCACTCATCTCCACCAGAGCGCGCTCGACAATGCGCCTCCATCGTGCACCAGTTCGGCGCCAGTCATGTAGTCCGCCTCCGCGGAAGCCACGAAAGCCGCGAGCGCCGCAATCTCCTCCACCGTGGCCATGCGGCCCGCCGGGATCATCCCTTCCAGCTTCTGCATCACTGCCGGGTCGCTCAGCAGTTCGCGATTGATGTCAGTCACGGCCCCCTCCGGGCACAGCAGATTAGAAGTGATCCCATGGCGGACGAACTCCATCGCCGCCTGCCTGCTTAACATCCGCAAGCCGCTTTTCGCCACACAGTAAGCAGCTTGCTGAGCAGTAGGCAGCAGCGAAGCGGTGGACCCGATATGGATCAGCCGCCCGCCCCTGCCTTGGGCAATCATATGGCGCGCTGCTGCCCGCGTGCAATGGAAAGCCCCGGTCAGGTCTACGTCCATCATTCGGTTCCAATCCCGCGTGGTGCAGTCCAACAGGCTCCCGAAGACAATGACGCCCGCGTTGTTGACCAGGATGTCGAGCCCGCCAGCTTCCCCCACCGCCGCCTCGATGACCCTCTCGACTTCCTCCTCCTTCGCCACGTCCATCATGTGGGCCAGCACGCGGGCGCCAGTCCCGCGGATCTCCTGTGCGGTTCGCTCCAGGGCGGGAGCGTCGATGTCGGTCATCACGACTACCGCACCCTCGGCGGCGAAGCGCTCAGCAATGGCCCGGCCGATTCCCCGCGCCGCCCCCGTGATCAAGGCCGTGCGCCCGGCCAGTCTGCCGGCCACAATTGAAATGCGGGGGCGGTAGCGCGCGGTGTTCGACTCGAGGCTCATCGCGTCCACTCCGGCAGCCACGGTGAGGCCCGCTCAAGCAGGACCGCGAATTCCCGCTGCTGTCCCTCATCCATCTCCACGCAAGGCCGGCGGCAAGTGGGGCTTGTGAAGACGCCCGCCCGCACCAGCAAACGCTTTTCGCACGCGAGCAGCAGATCCACGGTCTGCATCATGAACTCCAGCAAGGGCAGGACCGCCGAGTGCAGCCGCCGTCCTGCGGGTGGAGCCTCGCGCAGCAGACGCCATGTCTCGACGAAGAACCGGCTGAAGGCCGCCGACGGCATGCACCCATGGACGCCCCGGGCCACCGCCTCCGGCAGATGTGTCCCCAGATATCCGACGTATGCCTTTAGTTGGCCGCCCAGCCGCGAGATCATCGGGCCCGCCGGCACCGCGTCCACCTTCACGGCATGAACATTCGGGCATTCCCGCCCCAGCGCCAAGAACCGCTCCGGCTCGATCCGCAGATTGGTCTGGGCCGGCGCATACTGCACAATGACCGGTGTCCGGGTGGCGCGTGCCACCGCCTGCACTTGCGCCAGCGCGGCCTCTGCCGAGGGGCCAAGCAAAAATGGTGGCATCACCATCAGCGCTGACGCTCCATGGGCCGCGAAGCGCGTTGCTTCCTCCACGGCCAGTTCCCAAGCCTGGGGCGTCACGGAAAGCACCACCGGAATCTCACCTCCCACTGCCTCCACCGTCAGCTTCGCCAGCCGGTCGCGTTCGGCGTCAGAGAGTTTGAAGCACTCGCTCGCCAGGCCGAACATCGCCACTCCAGCCGCTCCCGCCTCCACGCAGAATCGCACTTGCCGGACGAAGCTTTCCTCGTCCACCGCTCCATCGGCAAGGAACGGTGTGGCCAGCACCGGCACGATCCCCTCGGGAATCCCGCTCACGCCACCCGTCCCCCCGGGTATCTGTCGAGCACCTCGGGATCGTATAGAGGAATAAACCGCCCCTTACTGGCAAGGATTCTGCGGTAGGCCGCGCCAGCTTCTTCCAGGCTCTCGGCGATCCCCAGCGGCGCCCCGTCCAGATTCCCGTACTTGAAGGCACAGTCGCCAATCAAGACCGGCCCCGCTTCAGTATCCACTTCGTACACCATGGAACTGCGATGGTGTGTCCCAGCCCACCAGGCGCGGATACCCGGCATGACCTCCGCCTCATCGTCCAGCAGGCGCAGCCGGTCTCGAGCCTCGAACAACAGGTATCCGAGCACATCGTCAGGCACGCAAAGCTCCCGCGGCACGTGCAGAGAGTTTTTCCGCGCCACAATCTCCTCCACCCATCCCCGGCGCGAGCAGTACACCTCCGCGCTTTTGAAGAGCGGGATGTTGGCCGTGGCATAGGCCTGCAGCGGTGTCAGCAGCACCGCATCCACATCCTCCGGACGCACACCCAGCCGGGCCAGCGCTGCTAAAGGCTCCTCTCCCGCCTTCCGCTTCATCTGGCACCGTTCACCGGCAAATGCCCGCCAAGCATGGTTGAGCGGTTCCAGATCAGCCGGTGGCCCGGTGTTTATGACTGCGATCCCTGCTTCACCCCTCAAAACCACCATGTAGAAGCAGAGCGTCTCCCACCGGTCCCAGTGGCTCATCCAGTACACCTCCGGACCCGGGACCTCGGCTTCGCCCATCTTGAGAACATCGACACGAAAGCTCAAACGGGTGTCCTCTCGACTTGTGAACCGGTCAGACCGGTAGGACCATATTGGTGCAGATCGAACCGCTTGTCAAGCTCTTCCCGGCTCGTCCCTCGGAGGCAGGTAGTATTCCAGCGCTTCCTCCAACGCCAGCCCCCTCGGCTCCGCGCCGGCGTCAGGATGTACGCTCCTAAACCTCTGCAGCGCAAGCTGCTGAAGTTGTCTCACCACATCCGGATGACGGCCCGCCACGTTCCGCTGTTCCCCGGGGTCCGCTTCGAGGTCGAACAGCAGCACCCTCCTGCCCGGTTTAGCCTGCGCCGCCACCAGACCGTCCCGCCGTTCCCGCTTTCCGCTCACGTGAATCAGTTTCCATTTCCGGGTTCGAACATAGACCTCCTCGTTTTCCGGATACTCGCTCACGATGTGGGTGCGGGCCTCCGGATGTGGCCGCCCTTCCAGGCAGGGGCGGAGGCTGATGCCCTGCTGTCCGGGTATCGGAGCCACGTTCAGCATGTCGAGGAGGGTCGGTCCGATGTCCAGCATCTCGGCGAACTCTCCGCGCACACCCGGCCCGATCCGCCCTTTCATTCTCATCAGCAGGGGCACATGGATGGCGGGCTCGAAGCCGCAGTGTTTCTCGATCCGCCCATGCTCGCCGAGGCAATACCCGTTATCGCCCACATAGACGACCAGCGTATTTTCCTCCAGCCCCAACTCAGCCAGCCTGGCCAGCATGCGCCCGATGTTCCGGTCGAGAAAGTGGACCGACGTGTAGTATGCGGCGGCGATGCCGCGTTTCTCATCCTCGGTGAGGTCCGCGAAACACAGCGGGATCTGCCAGGCGTCCTCCGGTCCGGGCTTCGGCGGCTGGAACGATTTTGGGTCAAACCGCCCGCGGTCCTCGATCGGGAAATCGAAGGGCGAATGAGGTTCGACGAGGCTCAGCCAGAGCGCAAAGGGCCGGCCGGCGTGCGCCTCAAGAAACTGCCCGGCCCTGTGCACCGCGTATGTGCTCAGCATCTCCGCGTCGCGGCGGGGATACGGCAGGCACGCCGCATTCAGCCATTCCCGTGCGTGATCCTTGAGCGGCCGCCACGGCAGTGTCTGGGTCCGGATCGCTTCTGGGACCGGCGACCCGGGAACATCCCTGCGCCACTCCCGCTCCAATTCGTCCTCGGTCATCATCACGTCGAAGCCGAATACCCCGCTTTCGGCCTTCCGGTGGAGGTGCATCTTGCCGAACACGCCTGTGGAATAGCCGGCCTTTTTCAGATGAGCTGAAAGCGTCAGCTTGTCGGTCGCAAGCGGAGTTGGGAGCCGTGTGACACCCGCCGCGCAAGGCATCAATCCGGTGAGCAGACTCTGCCGCGACGGCGTGCAGACCGGTGAATTGCAGTAAGCGTGGGAGAACCGGACGCCTTCGGCCGCAAGCCGATCCAAGTTCGGCGTGACCGCATGCCGGTCGCCCGCGCAGCCCATGGCGTAGCCCGCATGGTCGTCGGAAATCAGAAACAGCAGATTAGGCGGTGGCTGTAATGCACCCGCGTGCTTGAGAATGGCCGGAGCCAGTGCCGCCCGGTATAGCTGCCGCCGCGTCAGATTCGCCATCGCTAGTAGATTATCCAACCCAGCTCCGGTGGAGGTCAGGACGTCAAGAACCGAAGCCGATGGAGACGTGGCAATATCACGAGTCGCCGCGAAAGTGGTACGCGCAGTACATCAGGAGTTTTCCTCGCGCGCGAGGCAAGTGAACGGAGCGGATGCCCGGCGCGGAGGTGATCGTCCGGCCGGTGCGCCGAGCTTTGCTTCGCATCAGCGGGGGGCGAGAGGGAGCCGAAAGGCGGCCATTTCCCCTGCGTTGCGGACGAAAAGGACGCCGGAGGCGATGACGGGGTGATTCCAGGTCTTGCCCTCGAGAGCGGGCATTCTGGCGAGCTCGGTAAACCCGGACGGCGATGCCTCAACCAGGGCCAGTTCGCCGTCCTCGGAGAGGATGAAGAGGAGATCCTGGTCGGGGAGAAGGAGCATCTGACCGTTGCCATAGCGGCCGCCCTTCCAGAGCCGCTTGCCGTCTTCGAGACCAATGCAGGTGAGGATGCGGGCGTCGAATCCGTATGCATGCCCCTTATGAATGACAGTGTCATTGAAGTACGGCTTGAGGGCGAGGGAGGTCCAACCGGTATCTACTCTCCAGCCGTCGTGGTTGGGGACAAGGTTGATCCGCCTCGTGCCCTGGGTCTGGGAGGCGGAGATAAGGATGCCACCGCCCGGGATGAGGCTGGGTTGGATGATAGGGAGCCCTTTCCACTCATGACGCCATAGCGTAGCGCCGGTTGCGGGATCCAGGCCGGCCGCACCCTCGGGCGTGAGGATGAGTAGTTGCTCGATGCCGCCGATCGTCGCAAGATGCGGGGAACTGTAGCTCCCGCCAACGGATTCGCCGAGCCACTTGAGCTGACCGGTAGCGGCCTCATAGGCTGCAAGACGGCCGGCATAGACGATGACGAGGCCGTGAGTGACTACGGGGGATGCAGAAAACCCCCAATCGGGGACGCTTTGTTTGGTGACGCTTGTGGCGTCTGCCGTCCAGATGCGCTGACCCGTGGCGGCATCAAGCACATTGAGAATGCCGGTCGCGCCAAGAGTGTAGACGCGGCCATCGGCCAGAGTAGGCGTAGCTCTGGGACCTGCTCCCGCGTTGGACTCAAAGAAGCGAACGGGATCGGCGTGGCGCCATACCAGATCGCCATTGGCGGCGCTGTACGCGGTGACCAGTTCCTCTCCGCCACGCTGTTCCTGCGTGTAGATCAGCCCATTCTGCACGGCAAAGGACGACCACCCAGGACCGATGGGCTTACGCCAGATTTCGACGGGCGGCGTCTTCAGCCAGTCGGTGGCGACGGAAACCCCGGGGACGATGCCGTCCCGGTTGAGACCACGGAAGCCCAGCCACTCGGGATCGGCAACGGCCGGCGCCACTGGCTTATGTTCGGCCGCTCGCCGGTCCTCCACGCGCGGTCCAACGCCTTCAGTGAGCGCCGGGGCAGGAAGCGTGGCGGGGACGGGATGGGGCGTGGCGAGCAACTTCTCCTCGCTGGTGGCCGACCAGCGCCAGGCGAACGCAGCCCTGTGATCACCATCAATGCCGTCGGTGCGGACAAGTGTCCAGCCGAGAGAACTGAGCAGGACGGCCGCGGCGATTACGACGCGGCGACTGAAATTGGGGAGGTTTCTCCCGGCAAAGGCAGCAGCGACGAAAGTGACCAGGACGAGGGGCACAGCGTATGCGAACAGCCAGGCCGGGCCCATGGATTCGTGCTTCAGCAGCCATGACGATCCCAGCGCGGCGGCGATGAAGACGAGCGCTCCGGCTCGGTCGGGCCAGGGGGCGCGGCTGAAGAACAGCCACCAGAGAATGATGGCAGCCGCACACAGGAGCGATCCCTGGATGGCCCACATGAAGCCTTCGAAGCCGGGAACGAGCGCTTTCAGTGCGAATCGGGCAAGGATCAGGAGGACGATGGCGACGATGCCGGGCCAAAGGCGCAGGGGTCGCACGGGTGATCCAGCGATACTTTTGTTGTTCTCAAATGTGCCCATTCTTTCCCTTCCTGGCGAAGGCTGAACCGCGCGATTGCTGCTCTCCAGTCAATCTGCCCGCGATGCTGCCCAGTTGTCCTGTCGATGTATATACGGGACGGCGCTCGAAGAAGTTCACGCCCCAAAAAGTTGCCCGGTTCAGCCGTCGCGGACCAGAACCCGGATCGGAAGCCTTCCAGTGACTACATGGCGCTTTTTGTCGGGCGAAGACCGGGTTTAACTGGAAGCCAAATCTTCGTGCCTGCCCAATGCCTCTCCGCCACCCTGCCAGACATTCCACCCAATCGCCCGAGGCAATTGTCGGCTGGTGGAACTTTAGCGCTGTCAACGAGAGCAACCCCTGCAAAGACTGTGCTTTCAACTCGCCGGTCCACATTGCGAACAAAGCTTGTGGACCCGCAGATCGAGGGGCCGTCACGCAGCAGGTCGAAACGAGGACCTCCCCAGAACGCTGCCCCCCCAGTGGGGCCCACTCGCACAGCGTGACTCCATTGCCCGTCCGGGCCACCGCGAGCGCACGCTCGCACCCCGTCAGGACAAAGTCTTTCTCCGCCAGAACCACGCTGCCCTCCATCCTGGCAAGGCGGAGTTGTGCCCGCTCAATCACCCATCGTTGTTGACACTCGGGGGCGATCTCGTGCTATCACCAGACTTGAGTAAGCTCGATGCCCCTGTCGGCCAAGAAGACCCTGGATAAGTACTTAGTCCCGACCACTTCCAAGACGCTGGATATCCTGGAGGCGTTTCGATCCACGGGAGAGGAACTAACCCTCCGCGAGGTCACGGAGAGGACAAGAATCCCGCATACAACGGCATTCAGGATCCTATTCACGTTAGTCCACCGCGGGTACATCTCACAGGTTGGCTCCAAGAAGTACCGGCTGAACCCGGCGCGAAGGCCAATCAGGGTTGGCCTGGCAGGCCTGAGCCAGAATGTCGCCGTCTCTGTGAGCGCGGTTCGGAGCTTCACCGAGGCAGCACGGCAGTCTGGCATCGAAGTAATCGTCCTTGACAATCAAGACAATGGGGACGTTGCCATCGCAAACGCACGGCAACTTGTGAGTGAAGCTGTCGATATCGCGGTTGAGTTCCAGAACAACGCTCAGGCGGCGCCGGCGATCGCGGATATCTTTGCAAGGGCGAGGATCCCCACCATCGCAATTCACATTCCTCAACCTGGCGCCGTCTACTTCGGTCCGAACAACTATCGGGCCGGTTGGACGGCCGGAACAACTCTGGCGAAGTTCGCACTCACTGAGTGGCAAGGACAAGTTGACCACTTGTTGCTGCTGGACATTTCGATTGGGGGCCCCACGCTTCAGGCGCGGATGAGCGGCGTAGTGGCTGGACTCAAGCAGGCGCTTGGCAGCTTCGACGAAGACCGCATCATCCGCGTTGACGGTGAGGGCGACCGCACTAGATCGATGAAGGTCACCGAGGCCAAACTCGCTGAACTCCCGGCGGGCAGTCGGGTCCTGATCTCCGCTACGAGCGATGAGAACGCGCTGGGCGCGCTGGATGCGCTCAGGCGGTTGCCTGGAAAAGTCGCCGCTGCAATTGTTGGGCATGACGGGACCGAATCAGCCCTTGCGGCGATTGCCGTGCCGGATTCGCCATTCATCGGAACGGTCAGCTTCAACTCGCACGACTATGGTCCAGCCTTGGTGGATCTGATCATGAAGATCCTCGGCGGCCGCCAGGTCGACCCATTTGTCTACGTCAGCCACGAGCTGATCGATCGCGAAAGTCTGAGACTGCGCAGCGTGGCCCTCTCCCAGCAATCCCAACAATCCACAGCGAATTCGGCCACATAGCCGGCCGGCTGGTCCTCGACTGCCCACTCCTCTGAAATCAGCTGAATCCACCACCTGGGTTTCAGGTCCGCCATGGGCTGGTCCCTGTGTGCATTGCCCATTCCCGGCCCGGTGAACTGCAGTGCGTTCGATTTTGCTTGACACGGTACGTCCAGGACTCGTATGCTTAGCAAAATTCATTTATGAACAGAGTTCAATAGAGAACTTCTTACAGCGCTCTGATCCGATGATCCGAGCGTCGGGGCTGGAATCACCAGCGGTTTCACGTGCAGCACTGCGGACAAGGAAGGAACAACAAATGGCAATGAAAGGCCTCCGAAAGCTTCTCAGAGTACTGGCAGTATGGATGGCGATCTCCTCGGTGGGTGGCCTATCGTTCGCCCAGGAGAATCGGGGCACGATCGTCGGTATAGTGACTGATTCCAGCGGCGCCATCATCCCAGGCGCGGCGATTCGAATCACAAACGTTGCCACGAATGTCACGGTGACAACGGTTTCGAATGAGGAGGGCAACTTCGAGGTACGCTTTCTGAACGCCGGCATCTACCGGTTGAACGCCGAGTCCGCCGGTTTCAAGTCCTTTGTCCGGCAAAACCTCCAAGTCAGGCTGGGTGACCGTCTTGCGGTGCCGGTCGCCATGGAACTTGGGGATGTCAGTGAGCAGGTCACGATTACCGCGGAGTCCCCTGTGCTGGAGACCGCAAGTGCGTCACTGGGGCAGGTTGTGGATACCCGCAGGGTGGCCGAACTGCCTGTTGCCCATGGGAACCCGTTCTTGCTGATGACGCTGACCGCCGGTGTTGCCTTCACCCAGAACGCATCACTCGATCGTCCATTCGAACCCACACACATCGTGGGTTACTCGATGGGGGGCGTCCGCGCGAACCGCAGTGAGATTACCCTCGATGGCGCGCCGAACACGGCGCTCAACAATCGCTGGGGCAGAGGTGACCTGATGGCGGGCTACACGCCTCCGGCGGATGTGGTGAGCGAAGTGAAGGTTCAGAGCACGATCTATGATGCAAGCGTCGGGCACACGCAAGGGGGACTCACCGCGGTCACCACGAAGTCCGGCGGCAATGAGTTCCACGGCTCAGCCTATTATTCAATGTTGCGGCCAAGTCTGAACGCCAACCTCTTCTTCGCCAATCGTGCAGGGCAGGAGAGACCGGATTTCGACTACCACCGCTGGGGCGGCAGCCTCACAGGGCCCATCATGCTCCCGAAGTACGATGGCCGTAACCGGACCTTTTTCACTTACGGGTATGAAGGGATCAAGGAAGGCCGGCCGAGGGGTTCAATTCTGACGGTTCCGACTGAGGCCGAACGGCGTGGGGACTTTTCCGACCTCTTGCGGGTTGGCTCGCAATATCAAATCTATGATCCGGCGACGCGCGTGCCGGCCGCAGGGGGGCGGTTCGCTGTCCAGCCCTTGCCAGGCAACATCATCCCCACCAGCAGGATTGACCCAATCGCAACCAATATACTCTCGTACTTCGCGCTGCCGAATGATCCGGGTACCGTCGATTTCACGAACAACCTGGTGAAAGTGAACGTTCAGGAACAAATCAAATACTACAACCACATCGCGCGAGTGGACCACAATTTCAGCAACCGCCATCGGATGTTTGGCCGCTTCAACACCTACAACCGGAGGAGCGACAACAGCGACTGGTTCGGCACCATCGCCACCGGAAACAACGAGGATTGGACGCAGTATTCCGTCGCCGTCGATGACGTGTATGAGCTGAGCCCGCGCACGGTGCTCAACGTGCGGAGCGCCTTCTACCGGCTGGCGATTCTGCAGTTCCCGAAGGCGGATAACATCGGTTTTGACTTGGCCTCGCTAGGCTTTCCCCGCTCCTACACGGATGCGATCGATCCCGGCGTCCGCGCTTTTCCCCATATCAACATCGCCAACTACGCCCAAACGGTGAACAACTGGTGGGGTTACCCTCACCAGAACTGGGCGCTGGAAGGCCAGGTCTCCACCGTCAGAGGCAGACACTCGATTAAGTATGGGGGTGGGACCAGATACTACCGGACGTTCCAGTGGGATCCGCATAACGCATCGTCCGGCAGTTTTGCCTTTTCCACGAATTGGACTCGCGGCCCATTCGACAACTCGCCAGGTTCCCCGAAGGGCCAGGGACTCGCGAGCATGCTTTTCGGCCTGCCGACTGGCGGCGGAGTCGACCGGAAGGACAGCTTTGCCCAGCAATCCAGCACTTACTCGGTGTTCTTTCAGGATGATTGGAGCGTAACCCGCCGCCTGACACTGAATCTTGGCGTGCGCTACGAATTGGAAGGACCACTCACTGAGCGGTTCAACCGGACCGTGAGCGGGTATGACTACGCCGTTCAAAACCCGCTCAATGATCAAGTGAGAGCCCGGTATGCACTGAATCCGATCGCGGAGATACCGGTCCAGCAATTCAATCTCATGGGTGGACTTCAGTTCCCAGGAACGACGGGCCAGCCCAGAACCCTGTGGCGCAGAGACAAAAACAATATCATGCCGCGGTTCGGCTTCGCCTTCGCCGCCCGTAAATCCACCGTGATCCGCGGCGGGTACGGACTCTATTACGGCCCGCTCGGCGGCCAGCGGATGGACTCGATCCAGACTGGTTTCAGTCAGCGGACGGAGCTGATTCCTTCAATTGATAATGGGCTCACTTTCCAGGCCCCCTTGGGCAATCCATTCCCGGGTGGGGTCCAGGCCCCTCCAGGTGCAAGCGAAGGACTTCTCACCTTCGTCGGCCGATCCACGGAATTCTTCTATGATCGTCCGCTGGCCCCGCTGCAACAGCGTTGGAACTTCGGCGTCCAGCAATTGCTCCCAAACCAATGGCTGCTCGATATTTCGTATATGGGGAATCGCGGAAGTGACCTGGAGACCTCCAGACCTCTTCTCAACATGCCCTTGGAGTACCTGAGCCGATCCCCGTTTCGCGACCAGCCCGTGATCGATTACCTGACTCAACAGGTGCCGAATCCCTTCTACCCCCTGCTGCCCGGCACGGGGCTTGCGAATCAGACGGTCTCCCGTGGACACCTGCTGTCTGGCGGGGAGTACGCCCACTTCACAGGGCTGAACACAACCGACAATCTTGGCTACTCCTGGTACCATTCGGGACAATTGAAGCTGGAGCGGCGGTTCTCGAGCGGGTTCAGCGTAAGCGGAGCGTACACCTGGTCGAAATACATGCAGGCGACGAGCCGGCTGAACGGTTACTTTTCCCCCCTCGAATATGTCATCTCGGACCAGGACCGGCCCCACCGGCTGGTCGTCAGCGGAATGTGGGAGTTGCCTTTTGGCCGCGGCCATCGGTTCCTGACGGCGGCCAGTGGCTTCGTCGAGCGCGTTGTCGGAGGTTGGCAGCTGCAGGGATTCTACACCGCGCAATCTGGTGCTCCTCTGGGATTCGGCAATGCGCTGTTCATCGGTGATATCCACGACATCACTCTGCCCGTCAGTGAGCGCACCCCGGAGCGGTGGTTCAATACCAATGCTGGTTTCGAGAAGATCCCAGCCCGGCAATTGCAACACAATTACCGCCTCCTGCCTACGCGATTCAACAATGTCCGTGCAGATGGGATCAGGAATTGGGACCTCTCGGTCCTGAAAAATACATTGATTCGGGAAGGTATGAATGCCCAATTCAGAGCGGAGTTCCTCAACGCCATGAATCACGTGAATTTCGCGGCGCCCAACACAAGTCCGACAAGTACTGCATTTGGACAGGTGACGGCGCAGCAAGGCTACGCAAGGAGAATCCAGATGGTCTTTCGGCTGGTGTTCTAGCCCGCAGCCGATCCAGCACGTTTGACCATATCCTCGCCCTAGGAAAGCGCTCGAGGTGCCCGTGTCCCTGAATTCAGCTATGTTCAATCAGCCCGCCGCGATCGGCCGGAGGGCGTTCGGTCTCGCTTCGATTTTGCCGGCTCTGGCAGCCGGACAGTCCGGAGCAGACAGCACCCTTGCCGGCGAGACTCCACCCGGCGGCGAAGCGCCTGACCTTCCCAATTACTTCGAGGTCGCGGATTGGATGAGCAAGTCCCACCCGCCCCGGTTGTCCTTTCTCAACCCGTCCTTTACCGCACTCGATCGTTGGAAGACGCGGGCCAGATCACGGTTTCTCGAATGCCTCAGCTATGACCCGCCAGCGGGTCAAGTCACGGCCGAACGAATCTCGCGGGTCGAACGTGACGGTCTGGTGATCGAACAGCTTCGGATCAGCACGGGCGCACCCTACGCTATTCCCGCAACTGTGCTGATGCCGTCCGCCCGGAAGGGGCGGCTGCCCGGGATTGTCGCCGCGCATTGCCATAGCGGACGGTATGTTTGGGGGCGCGAGAAGATCGTCTCCGGAGCCGATGACAGTGAGCCTCTCTCCAAGTTCCGGTCCGGAGCCTATGGCCGGCCGTACGCGGAGGATCTCGCGCGCAGGGGCTATGTGGTCGTCGTCATTGACGCGTTTTACTTTGGTGAGCGTCGCCTGGCGGTGGAAAGCCTCCCAGGCGGCTACGTTGTGGGACACGCTCAACCTCTGGTGCAGTCGCTGAGTGAGCTTGAGCCAGGCAGCGAGCGGTGGTTGCGGACCGTCGATCGGGTGTGCAGCATATACGAAGAGCTCACCGCGAAGTCGCTGCTTTCAGCCGGGGCGACGTGGCCTGGACTTTTGGCCTGGGATGACCGCCGTGCCGTGGACTATCTCTGCAGCCGGCCCGAAGTGGATGGTTCACGAATCGGCGCGCTCGGCTTGTCGATTGGCGGGCTCCGGACCGCTCATCTCATCGCCGCCGAACCCAGAATCAAAGTCGCGTGTGTCGTCGGGTGGATGACTGAGTTTCAATCGCAGCTTCGGAACCATGTCCGATCGCATACGTGGATGGCGTTTGTGCCGGGCTTGTACGGCTGGCTGGACCTCCCGGACGCCAGTGGGCTGATTGCCCCAGGTGCCCTGATGGTGCTGCAGTGTTCCAGGGATCGGCTGTTTCCGATGTCGGGCATGAAGGGCGCAGCTTCGAAGCTGGCGCGGATCTTCACGAAAGCGGAGGTCCCGGAGCGTTTCCGCGCCGCCTTCTATGACGTCCCGCACTCATTCACCCCCCAGATGCAGGATGACGCCTTTGACTGGATCGACAAGTGGATTTGAGTCCCCGGCGCGTCCCCAGCCCCAACCGCTCGGAGTGCTGTTTGCCGCGTGAGCCTCTGGCGGCCGGCCTGAGCCAAGCGAGTCAATGCCGCCCTGCTGTGCCCCGGCTGGACTCCAGGAACGCTTCCATGCCATGGCCTCAAAATCAATCGCTTATAGCCAATCTCACCATAGACAAATGACTTCCGCGACGGCGGTTTGGTGATGCCATGAACTACTTCAGGTATCAGCGACATAACACTTGTGCCTGCTTTCGATGACCGTGAAGTCGTCAGTCGGCTGGAGGCCCGCTCGAACTGGATGTTGATGCCGTAGGTGCGCAGCACCTCGATCTGCTGCGTGGTGATGACGTCGATGATGCCCTGCAGAGCCTGGCTGGAATCCTGGCCGGCTACCACGGCGGCATCCCGGGCGAGCCGGGTCAGTTCGGTCGCCTCCGACAGATCAGGCTGCGGGGCGATCGTCTTGTTCACGATGTCCCGCGAAGCCTGAGTCGTGATACCCAACTCCTTCACCCGGCCCACCAGCCGCCCAATCGAGCCCTCGCTGTAGCCATTGGCGCGGGCCAACTGCGCGTTGACAACAGCGAGCGTTTCGTTCCGCGCCGCCAGCCGGGACGTCTCGACGATCTGCTCCTTCAGCCAACCCACCATGCGCTCGAAGGCGTGAGGCAGGACATTCGCCGCGGCTGCGCCCTTGGCGATGGAGACGGTCAGCGAGTCGATCCCGGAAGAGGCTCCGCGCGCCGTCTTGAGCGCCACCGCTTCCATTGAGGAGAGGCTGGAGTTGACCCTCTTGATCGAGGCGTTCGCACCCTTGGTCTCGACCTCGATGACGAGTTCGAGTTTGTTGGCGGCCATGCAAGAAGTCCCGGACTGATACGATCTTCATTTCATGAAGTTGCCGAACGGTGAAAGGGCCGTCGTCGATATTGAGAAGCTGCGCGGCTACTGTCTGAACGAACAGCATCCAAGAGGGCGCCACAAGGCCCGCGTTTTCGCATCCGTCGGCATCAGGGCCACAGATGCGGAGGATCTCCGAAGCGCACTACTGGCAGCAGCCAGAGACGCGGACGCTAGTTTCGGTGCGGCGAATCCGTATGGTCAACGTTTCGTCATCGACTTCGACATGGTTAGGCAGGGTAGGACGGTCAGGATCCGAAGTAGTTGGATCATCGAGGTGAGCGGAGGCTTGCCGCGTTTGACGAGTTGTTATGTACTATAAATGGAAGGTTTGCCATGGCGTACATCGAGATGCTCACCGTGGTCGCGCTGCTGGAGGATCTACCCGAGCAAGGGTTGGTCCGCGGTCAGGTCGGCACAGTGGTCGAGAACTGGGCCCCAGGAGTCTATGAGGTGGAGTTCTGCGATGACAGTGGCAGGACCTACGCTCTGGTGGCGTTGAACGCCGACCAACTCATGAAATTGCATCACGAACCTGTCCATGAGGCTGCGTAGCGGCCGTCCTTATTCGAGTGCTCCCGGCCAGACTGTTCGCGATCGTTTTCGAGAATCACCATCGCCGCGAACTCATCTGCGCGAACCTCATCCAGCCCAAGCCGAAATCCCAACTTCAGTGCCGCACGCAGTTCGATCGCCCGGCGCAGCAGTTGGCCCGCCTCGGAATTCGGGGACGTACACTCAATCACTTTTCTCAACGAATGTGGCCCCCATCCCCACCCCCAACCCCCACAACCAATTACAGCCACCGCCCCGCAAACTTCAGCCCAGCTCAGTAGCAACATGAACCCCTGCCGCTGCGGCTTCCACGGCAACCACACCCGCGAATGCCGCTGCACCGGCGCTCAACTCGCCCAATACCTCGGCAAAATCTCCGGCCCCCTGCTCGACCGCATCGACCTCCACGTCGAAGTCCCCGCCGTCCCCTCCCAGGAACTCCGCACCAAAGCCGCCGGAGCCTCCTCCGCTAACATGCGCGCCCGCGTCTTCGCCGCCCGCGAACGCCAGTCCGCCCGAGCCCTCATCCGCGCCGCCGGCCACAACCGCCTCAAGAACTCCAGCCCCAATCGTCCCCGATCGCCAGGTCAACCGCCGAACGGTCTGTTTCGCACCACTCTGGAAAGGCGCCAGTTCAAGCTCACATTTTCGCGAGACAGGAAGCGGCCCAATCGATTACCTGTGGCCCATCGCCCGACGGTGCGGTAGCGTGTCGGCCGCCACCTGTTCCGAAGAAACGAAGGGAATGTAGCAGGCGCGCATCACGAAGCGGTAGAGCCGGCCGACTTCGTAGCCGCTGATGAGGTATTGAAAGTCCCAGGCCGGATTGCCTCGCCCCCCGCCGGTTGGGGACTGAGTCAGGCGGACCTGATCCTGAGGGCGGAAGATCTGAACAAAGGCCATGCCGTGGCTCACTCCGTAGTACCAGGGCTCGGTGAACCGGTGATCGGACATGCCGAACATCAACTTCACGGGGAAGTCCGCGTCGTGGGGGAACTCGCGGTGATCATCGAGGGCGAGGTGCGTGGCCCGGACCCCGTGCTCGGGGGTAATCCCCCGAACCCAGCGAGGTTTTCCCTGCGGACCTTCCGGGTCGCCCAGGAAGTGAATGTCGAGCGATTCCGGCTGATGAATGTAGCTGGCCCAGAACAACCCGATATAGCCGTTCCTGAAACTGGAGCGGCGGGGAATGCACTCGACGGTCAGTTCGATCGTCCCGTCCTCGAGCAGATGGTAGCGCTGGGTGCTCTCGAGCCCCCAGAACGGCGTGGCAGCCTGGTAGAGTTCAACGGTGAACGGGTCAATGACGCGCAGTTCCATGGGCGCGCGGCGAGGCTCGAAGAGCAGGTCGGTCTTGTGGGCCGTCCCATCGTGGATGAACTCAAAATTCAAGCCGGAGACGTTGGGAACGAACAGGCCTTCAGGACGCCGGCGGTGGGTAAGGCGGCCCACGCCGCTGTAGCCCGCCCGGTGCCCTTGCAGCACTTCATCATCCACAGCCTCGTTATTGACCACGACCATCGTGACATCGCCCCGCTGGACCACGTGGTATGGCTTCTTGGGAACCTGAAATTTCACGTCGCTTCGAGTGAGGCTCGTGACCTGAGCCAGAGCAATCCCGAGGAAGAATGTAGTGCAAAACAGCAGCCGCATGGTTCGCCTCCGTTTTATAAACGATACTCAAGCAGCGTGCGTGACTACAAGACGGCGCGAGCGAGTTGGCAGGAATCCAGGCAGGCCGGTACAAGCCGGAGGGCGTGCTTGCCCGGAGTGTCAGCGTGTCACCGCCCCCCGTGCATGGAAGCTCGCCGTCCAGGAAGTCTGCATGGCTCATCGGTAGAGTCGGGGAAGATGCCTGGGGGCGTCGGTGTAGGGCGCGATGGCCCCACGGGCCCCCACGGGGTCAAGCCCCGGTCCGGGCCCGCCTGGTGGAACAGGCGAGCGAGTGGAGATGGTCCTCGGCGCCGGCGCACCTGCGCGGGGAGGATGCGGGCCTGCCCGGCCTGGTCCCATGGCGTGCCCGTCACACGCCCGAGAGCTGGAAGTTATACCTGGACAAAGGCTTACAGGACGCCGCGCTGATCGAACGCATCCGGGCAGAATGGAAGGAGCAAAAAGCGCAGCCCCTGGCACCACCGCCGGAAACCGTGATAAACCATGAGATGGCAGCAACTTAAAGGGAGGTAGCCGCCAATCTTGAAGAATAGAGCTTCGGAACCGAGGTCTTTTCCATGAGACGGGCCCCTGATGTCAAGGGAAAAATTGGCGGACTGGGGGTTT
>ERZ761609.791-NODE-791-length-33518-cov-13.541494_pt1 | contig 33518 bp, 33 predicted proteins | sample MGYA00511163_ERZ761609 | MGnify/ENA primary metagenome ERZ761609 (study PRJEB28899, sample SAMN02445070) | bioreactor sludge metagenome | biome: EBPR sludge | place: Australia: Brisbane, Thorneside Wastewater Treatment Plant | collected 2011-12-16 ...
ACCGGCGATCTCCTCCGTGACAGGGAGGCGTGATAACCCCTTCACTACGAGCGCAGGTGAGGGTTTAGACTTCACGTATCATAGCAAATTTCTACCTCTGGTGCAACCAATGTTTCATGGGTCATAAGTCCGCTCATATTTGCTATAATGACTAGGACACAGACTAAGCTACGTGCCGCTGTAGCTCAGCTGGTAGAGCGGCGCTTTCGTAAAGCGTAGGTCACCGGTTCAAATCCGGTCAGCGGCTCCAAACACAATGAGACATATTATCAAATCATCCCTCAGACAGCTTGTCGCCGACCGCACGGCGTTCTTGCTATGTTTGGCCATCCTGCTTGGCGGAATCATCTATATCATCTATGTTGCAATCAACCTCAGCCCGAGTGATCTACAGCTTGCTACACGCTATACATCCTACGGCGAAACCCATTTTTACCGCAATAAGTGGTACTACCTGCTGTCGTTCGTCGGCTTCGGGTTAATCTACATCACAGCCCACATCGGTATGGTTACCAAACTGGTAGTCGCCAACATGAAGCAGTTAGCCCATGCTATGGGGTGGCTGAGCCTCGTTGTTTTACTAATGATGTACGTCTACACCTACTATGTGCTGGGGATCGCATATCTGTCTTAGGGGTAGGCAATGATTGACCTCGAGATTCCACTTAAAAAGCGCTCCAAAAGCTACCGATTCTTCGAAATGGTACCTGGTCTGCTTAGCTGGGGCTCAATCGCACTCCTTATCGTTCTATCACTTATCAATCCGCTTCTGGCGGGTATTTATGTGCTCTTAGTCATTGTGACTTTGCTCATAAAAGCAACTGGCATAGCCGTCCACACATTTACCGGTTCGCGTCGGATAGCCAAGGCGCAGAAGGTAGACTGGCATGCGCGCCTCGGTGACCTTGTCCACCCATCGGCAAGTTATGACCGGCTCCAGCATAGTCATTCAAAGGAACTTGGTGCCCGCCAGCACCTCGAGAACTTGCGCCTCATGACTAACTCTGCCGAACCATACCCAAAGCCAGAGGATATCTTTAATGCCGTTATCATTGCAACGTACAACGAGAGCTACGACGTTCTGCAGCCAACGGTGGAATCACTCGTCAATACGACCTACGATCCAAAGAATATCATCTTAGTTATTGCGTACGAAGAACGGGGCGGCAAGGCTATAGAAGGAACGGTTAAACAGCTACGCGACGAGTATGCCCACCGCTTCAAAGCCCTCGAAATCGTCAAGCATCCCAAGGATATGCCCAACGAAGTGGTAGGTAAGGGCGGCAACATAACCTATGCCGGCCATTATCTGCAGCAATGGTGCGACGCCCAGGGGATTAGCTACCAAAATGTCATCGTTACGACGCTTGATAGCGATAACCGCCCGCATCCGACCTATTTCGATTACGTCACGTACGAATATATCGTCCACGATGACCGCAAGCATTTGGCATATCAGCCCGTATCACTATTCTTGAACAATATTTGGGACGTGCCTGCACCAATGCGCGTAGTTGCAACGGGTAACTCCTTTTGGAACATCATTTCAAGCATGCGGCCGCATACTCTGCGTAATTTTGCCTCCCACTCCCAGCCCCTTGATGCGCTGGTTGAAATGGATTTCTGGTCAACGCGCACCATTGTCGAAGACGGCCATCAGTACTGGCGCAGCTGGTTTTACTTCGGCGGTAAGTACGAAGTCATCCCGATTTATGTGCCGATTTATCAAGATGCCGTCCTCAGTGACACATATTGGAAAACGCTCAAAGCCCAGTTTGTCCAGCTGCGGCGTTGGGCATACGGCGCCTCAGACGTACCATATGTCGCTACCAGAGTATTTACTCGTAAGCGCAATGTGCCGTTCTGGGCGGGCTTTACGCGGCTGCTCCGGCTGCTTGACGGGCATGTTACATTGGCCTGTGTTTCTATCCTTGTAACATTCGGAGGGTGGGTACCACTTATTATTAACGCCGAAGCCTCGCGTTCGGTTGCCGCTAATCAGCTGCCTGAAGTCCTCTCCGTTATCCAGCGTATCGCAATGATTGGTCTCTTTATCTCCGTCTTTCTGGCCTTTAAGATGCTTCCGCCGCGTCCGGCCCGCTACAAACGCCGCCGTACGTTCGGAATGCTGGCCCAGTGGCTCCTAATGCCTGTCATTGCCATTTGCTACAATGCCGCCGCCGCATTTTATTCGCAGACGAGGCTGCTTATCGGCCGCTATTTAGACAAATTTGATGTTACCGACAAAGTAACGGTGGCAGAAATTGATGCCAAGAAAGACGCCGAAGCCAAAGCCGGCAGCTAACGGATGCTCGGGCGGCCGCGGCGGGAACGGGTAGCCGACACCAGGCCGTGAGTCGCAGCGTATTGCAAGGCAGCCAGCTCATCAAAGCGTTTTAGCACCTGGTGTGTCGTTGCGGCAATATCATCGGCGCTCGGCTGTCTTACTTGAGTGATAAGAAGCTGTTCAACCGTCTCGGCTAAGGGCAGTGAGTGTAATTGGCGGGCCATTTGATCATGTTCAAAACTGGCAGCAATACTAAGAGTAAGCTTGCTTAGGCTAAACGGAGCGCTCGTAGCGCCCAAGTCTTTACCGTAATGAATGGTGGTAGAGGCGTCTAAAGCCGGTTTTTCATATGTCGTAAAAGGAGTCCGACAATTCTCACACATCCGCCGGCGCCAAGTTCCGCTAGTCTTTTTGTGTGGACGGCTGTTGGTTACTTTGGTTTTCCCGTGGAAACAATTTATGCAAATCATGTCTATATATTGACATACAGCTATTAAAAATGCGAGTGGAAAACATAATCAAGATGGGGATATTCTAGAAAAATCGCCGCCTCTATAACAGAGAGCGGCGATCGGAGATAAGTAATTAACAGGGGTAATTGCTAACTACTTACTTTTTACTTGCAGTGTATTTCTTGCGAGCTTCTTCCCAGGTTTCGTTAAATTCGAAGCCAAGGTTGAACTGCTGCAACTTGGAAGGTTTGTCTAGTTTGTGTGTGAGTTCTTTAGTGCTCATATTTTCATATTAGCATAAGCAATATATTTTGTCAATAGAACACAATGTATTGGTATATATCATCAGGTGAATATTCATCTATTAAATCCGCCCCAAATACACGTGGAAAACTATGGAAAAATTCGCATAAAAAACACCCCGGAGGGTAGTTGGGGTTTGACAGAGTGGAATCCTGTCGTAGATCGGAAGAGCACACGTCTGAACTCCAGCTGCCCAGGGGAGAGCAGCCAGCACGATTGTTCAGGTGTCGAGAAGGCGGTTCGCACGACTGAACAGGTCGGTCAGCATCACGCTGACCGTGGTCCAGTAGAGCGCCTGTCCTTCCTTGTCGCCGAACGGTGCCTCGCAGCGATTCGACACCCAGAAGCGGGCGAAGTAGCGACACACACGCGGGTTGCAGTGCATGCTGTCGACAATCATGGACATGTGGTCACGGTCCAGGCTGCTGACCCAGCGGCGCACGTAGCTCTCGGTCCAGGCGAAGGCCAGGTCGTCCGGTTGACCGGACAAGCTGACGAACGGCCGGATTGGGTTAGTCGCGAGCTGGTGATCGAATTCAGCCATGAACTGCTCTTCAGATGTAATCGTCATGACATCTCCTGAAAGGATAGTTGGGGCAGATATACGCGGGTATGGCCTCTCTGCACACATTTGTATATGTGAAGGGAGGTCATACCCAAATGTTCCACTCTGTCAAAGTACCTCGTGATAAAAACTCAACGAGTGACTACATTATAGCATAAACAGTAGAAAAGTCAATCTATTTGCTATTTTCCCTGAGTTCGCGTGTTCCAGAGTGCTTTGTTGGTTGCGGTGTAAAGTACGAGGTTACCATCTGACTGCAGTACCAAACGATTGGCAGGTTTACCATTTGTGCGAGTATGCCATAAGGCTCGCCCGTCACTTCTATAGAGAACCAGATTACCGTCGCTTTGCAATACGAGCCGAGATGAGCCCTTGCCGTAGGTGCGACTGTGCCATACCGCCTTATTGCCGCTGTAAAGTACTAAGTTGCCATCAGTCTGTAGAACAAGTCGATATTTCCCATTGCCGCTTGAAAGCAGCATTTTGCTCTTTAGCAGGGTTGCGCTCTTAGCAAGCGTTGTGCCTGGGCGAACTGAGTTAAGCTGAACGGCTCGTGCAGCATTAATCCGGCCGTAGCCATGATAGTTGGTGAAGTAATAGCCGTTCATGGCCGATGTCTTGTCGGCGCTATGTATAAGTATGCTTTGGAGTTGTGCTGGAGTAGCGGCAGGCGACCTAGCCTTCATCAAGGCGACCAAGCCAGCGACGTGTGGTGCAGCAAAAGAGGTGCCATAGACAGAGGGGTTATAGGTGCCGGCTCGGTACGCCGAGGGGGCGTTAGCCACCGGCACAGCCGAGCCGGGAGCCAGAACATCAAGCTCGGCGCCGTAGGTTGAAAAACTGGCCCGGGAGTCGCTACTGGTTGAAGCACCCACGGCAATGGCATTTGGCGAGCGAGCAGGGTAGCAAACGCCGCTACCGCCGTTATTGCCAGCTGCAGCAACCACAACAACGCCGGCGGCTTTAGCGCGGACCATGGCGTTCTCAATCGTCGGATCCGTCATTGTGCAGCCGCTAGGGCCTTGCAGGGCCAGGCTCATATTGATAACATCGGCCCCGTTGTCAGTCGCGTAATCAATTGCTGCAGCAATCTGAACAGAGCTCCCGTAGCCATAGCCATCGAGCACTCGGAGGTTCATAACATTTGCACCCCAGTCAACACTGGCGACACCACTGCTGTTATTTGAGGCGGCGCTGGCAATCGAGGCGACGCTGGTTCCGTGCGATATAGCGCAGGCACCTTCGCCGTAGTCACACCCACCGGCATAGTGGTCTTTGTTCAATTGGTCGGGGTCGCTGCTGTCATCACAGGAGTAAGGGGACGGATCGTTATCTTGGGCAATAAAGTCCGTATAAACAGGGTCGGCATAAAAGGTAGAGTCAGCATAGTTCGGACAGACACTGCCGCTACCACGCCAGCCGCCCATAAAGTCCCAGCCTTTATAGTCGTCAAGAAAGCCGTTGCCGTCGTCATCGACGTTATTACAGCTTTTGTCGAGGGCTAGGCCGCGGCTGGTACAGTTCGGAGCACTACCTTCGGTAACTGTTGTGCCCAGCTCGCCGGTATTAGTCCATTGTTTGTCTGCCGGAAAGTCGGGGTGAGTAAATGGACCGCTTGACCCCCATTGTTGGCTAAACAACACCCCCGTATCGAGCACTGCGACGGTAACGTTTTCGTTACCGGTAGTAACGTTCCATGCCGCAGGAGCACTGATTTTTGATAAATTCCACTGAGACGATATGTACGTATCATTAGAGGTGAGTTCTGCCTTGTAATGGCGTGTTGGCACAATATTACCTACGATGACGTTATCTTGCTGACGTTCCAGCTGCTTAATCTCAGGGTCCGACACTGAACCCTCAAGGGTGACATATGTTTTATTACTGACAGCAGGTACTTCGCTAACGACCTCAACACCCTTTGCCTGGGCAGAACTAACTATCTTGTCTGCATTCGTAGTAACTACGACAACACTGTCTTGAAATTTAATATCATCCGGAGTAGTGCTTGGCGCTTCTTCGACAGGCATAGCCGAAACAAACCCAACAATTCCAGTTGCAAAGACGGAAATAACCATGCATAACAGCAAGGCGAAAGTAATGGGAGTGTTGTGGTGGTTCATGTTGTTTGTTTTATGTGGTGTGAACAGCTTTATTGTAGCATATTTTGGGTGTTGTCAAAGAGATTTTGTTATAATTCAACCAATGGGTTCTTTCATCGAAATTAATGACACACTTCGAATCAGCCAGGCTCAAGGTTTTCCCGCTGAGCTTATTCTTTGAGACACACCTTCAAACACCTTATTCGCTCGACGATGTAAAAGATAAAGTCTATAGTTTCTCGAGTAAGCCAGGTATCCGGATTTATAAAGTTCCGCCCGTACGTAACTTTCTAGTAGAGGATGTCGACGGCAAGTGGGTTTATTGGGGGCTCTGCTACGTTTTAAGTGTCCACCATGATTATGAGAAACAGGAAACATCGGGGACATTCAAGATAGTTCGTCTGAATACAGCGGAGGAAATGGAAGAAATGTTTAAGCTGACGCATTTCACAAATCCTGAGCAAAACTATTTCTAGAATTCGATACTGGATATCGCTCGTATGCTCGCTCTTCCGCTTGCTCATCTTGGTAAAAGCAAGCTTTTCCAAGATTTCGCTGCGCTGCACCGAACCTACTTTTGCTTTGCAAAAGCGCAGGTTCAAATCCTGACAACGCACAATTTAAAAACTGACCAGAAGGTCAGCTATTAAATTGGTGGGCGATGCAGGATTCGAACCTGCCACCTCTTCAACGTCAATGAAGCGCTCTAGCCAAATGAGCTAATCACCCTTGGGATATAACTTCCTAATTCTACCAAACAGGGGCGGGGGTTGCAACGAACGGAGGCGAACCGGTATAGTTAAGACCAATGAACGACGAACAACTACGCGCAATGCGACACAGTCTCGCACACATTACCGCCAGTGCAGTACAGAAACTCTGGCCAGAAGCTAAATTTGGTGTCGGACCGGTGGTCGAGAACGGGTTTTACTACGATATTGATTTAGGTACAACTAAGATTTCGGAAGCTGATTTTTCAATGATAGAAAGAGAAATGCGCCGGATTATTAGTGAAGACCAACATTTCGAACACTCAACAAAAGCCATAGATGAAGCGATTAATTGGGCGAAGGAATCAAATCAGCCCTATAAAGAAGAACTCTTGAATGACCTCAAGCGCGAAGGTACAACCGTCGCAAAAGACCTCGATGCTAGCGAAATGGGTACAATCTCAGATGGCGAGGGCGTATTAAGTGAAGTCGGCTTCTATACCAACGGCGATTTCACTGACCTCTGCCGCGGCCCGCACGTGGAAAGCACGGGCAAGGTAGGGGCATTCAAGCTTATGCGTGTGGCCGGTGCATATTGGCGTGGGAGCGAAAAGAACCCGCAGATGCAGCGGTTATATGGTGTTGCGTTTGCAACCCAAGAAGAATTGGATAGCTATCTCGAGTTGTTAGAACAGGCCAAACTGCGCGACCACCGCAAGCTTGGCAAAGAACTTGATCTCTACACCGTTTCACCACTCGTAGGTGCCGGACTACCGCTCTTCACCCCTCGTGGTACGATTCTGCGAGACGTCATGGCGGGTTACTCAAACCAGCTCCGCCAGTCGCGCGGCTTCACAAAAGTTTGGACGCCCCATATTACCAAACAAGAACTCTACGAGGCGTCCGGTCACTGGGCTAAGTTTGGCGATGAGTTGTTTTTGGTCACTAGCCAAGAAACCAGCGACAAAATGGCGCTTAAACCGATGAACTGCCCACACCATACACAGATTTTTGCCAGTCAACCGCGAAGTTATCGAGACATGCCGATACGCTACCTCGAAACGACAACTGACTACCGCGACGAAAAGACGGGAGAACTGGGTGGACTCAACCGCGTACGGTCTTTAACGCAAGACGATAGTCATGTCTTTGCCCGACCAGATCAAATTGAACAGGAGATAGATGGCTTACTAGCCAGTGCTAACGAGCTCTACGGCACACTCGCAATGAAGTTGCGGGTTCGACTGAGTTACCGCGATGACTCAGACGCCTATTTAGGCGAAAGAGAGCTTTGGAATTCGGCTCAGGCACAGCTCAAGTCGGCCGTCGAAAAAAACGGCCTGGAATATTTTGAACAAGAGGGAGAAGCGGCATTTTATGGACCAAAGATTGACTTCATGGCAACCGATGCCATTGGTCGCGAACATCAAGTGGCAACCGTGCAGCTCGACTTCGTCCAGCCGGAACGCTTTAAGTTGCAGTATGCCGATGCGGAAGGTAACTTTCAGACACCAGTGATGATCCACTGTGCGTTACTAGGTAGCATCGAGCGCTTCCTATCAGTGTTTATTGAGCATACGGCCGGTTGGTTTCCATTCTGGACAGCTCCGGAGCAAATTCGTATCTTGACAATTAACGATACAGTTCTAGACTATGTCGAAGAAGTCGAGAGGGTTCTGTCTGAAATCGTACTCATGCAACCCCTCAAATATAACGAGCTGCGAGTTACTCGTGATGACCGCAATGAAAGTCTTGGTAAAAAAATTCGTGAAGCAACCGGGATGAAAATTCCTGTTCAGCTAATCGTCGGACCGAAGGACAAAGAAGCCCGCGAAGTCAGTGTCCGCACCCAGGGCGGTGAAGAGAAAGTCGCACTCGACCAGTTGCAAAGCTACCTTTCCAATCTGTAACGTTATGGGAAAGGCAACGATAGTGTATGAAGCCTGATGCTAATTTTCGGACCAAAGTAGAGGCATTGATGGCCCAAGTACCGGCCGGCAAAGTTACGACCTATGGTGATTTAGCAGGGTTGGCTGGACAGGCCAATGCATCCAGAATTGTTGGAGGCATCGCTCACTTTGGAAATCCCGATTTGCCGTGGCACCGGTTAGTCAACCGCTTCGGCGGCCTGGCCAGTGGTTTTCACGGCGGTCGTGCGGTGCAGGCACAACTGCTCGAGCAGGAAGGTGTGACTTGTACTAACCACATTGTTGATGAATTTAAAGAACGGCGATGGCGGCTAACCCCATAATAGCCATCGTTGGCCCGACGGCAAGCGGCAAAACAAGCCTTGCTATTGAACTGGCCAATCGCTGGGACGGCGAAATTATCTGTGCGGATTCCCGGACAGTCTATAAACACATGGACATTGGAACAGCTAAGCCAACATCAGAAGAGCAATCGCAGGTACCGCATTGGGGAATCGATTTGGTAGAGCCGGACGAGCCGTTTAGCGCTGCGGACTTCAAGCGCTATGCCTATGAGAAGATTGCGGATGTCCGAAGCCGGGGCAAGGTTCCATTTCTGGTCGGCGGAACCGGCCTATATGTCGATAGCGTTCTATATGACTTTCAATTTGGTCCGCCAGCAGATGAGGGCTTGCGGAAAAAGTTAGAAGCAATGAGCTTAGAACAGCTTCATGCATATTGCGCTGAATACAACATTCTACTTCCTGAAAATTCGAAAAACAAACGCTACGTTATACGAGCAATTGAACAAAATAGCATAAGCGACATCAATAAATCATCGTTACAACAAGATTCTTATATTGTAGGGATAGCAACAAAGTCTGATGAGCTGCGAACACGAATTGTAACACGTACTGAACAGCTGTTTGACCAAAATGTTGCCGAGGAAGCTACTATGTTGGGCAAAAAATATGGGTGGAAGCACGAGTCTATGACAGGAAATATCTACCCGTTACTCAAATTACATCTGGAAGGGCGGCTAACACTTGAAGAGACTATAGACCAAGTTACAACACTTGACTGGCGGTTAGCTAAGCGGCAGATGACATGGCTGCGTCGAAATCCGGACATCATGTGGGCGACGTTAACAGAGGCGAAATCATATATAAATTCGTTGCTCGCGGCCGAATAACTTCTGTGTTACACTAGCTACATAAATGTTATTCAGGGTAGAAACTAATGATTGACGCATTGTTCGGTTCTAAGACTCGTATCAAGCTGCTGCACCTGTTTTTGAACAATCCAGGTAAGTCATTTTATGTCCGTGAGATTACCCGATTAATTGACGAGCAGATCAATTCGGTCCGACGCGAGTTGGCCAATATGCTGAAGGTGGGCATCATTAAAAGTGATACCGCCGACAACAAGCTTTACTATGAGGTAAACCAGCGTTACCAGCATTATGTTCCGCTTCGAGCCATCTTTGGCGATGACAAAGAGGCTGGAGAAGCAGTCCAGGCTCCAAAACAATCAACACTTGATTGGCAGGGCCGTTTGGACGAGCTAGGCGGGGTTAAACTGGCTATCATGGCCGGCGTGTTCGTGGCAGGCAGCGCAAGCAAGGTCGACCTGTTAATAGTAGGCAATCCCGGACCAGCCAAAGTGAAAGCATTTATCAAAACCCTTGAGAAAAAAGAGGGTCGCGAGCTGAATTACAGTGTGCTTGCCTACGATGAGTTCTATTACCGCCTCTCAATTCGTGATAAATTTATTACAGAGCTACTTTCGAGCAAGCACGTGGTCTTGCGCGATAGTGAGCAAATTCTTGGCGTAAAGTAGCGCCACCACTACACTGCAATCATAAAGGAGAAACATGTTCGACTTAGAATATAAGGGAGGCAACACGGTTGTCATTGCCACTAAGAAATCAAAGCTAATTACCGATCCGGCACAGAGCATCGTGGGCTTGAAAGATATCGAGCCAAAAAGCATGATCGCGCTTGCGACCGAGGCCCGTTTTGCGGTTCATTCAGACGATTCAGTACTCGAGGTTGAAGGTCCTGGTGAATACGAAGTCGGGGACTTTTCCATCCGTGGTATCCCAGCCCAGCGTCACCTCGACACTGACGGCTACGGCAGTACGATGTACCGCATAGAGGTTGGAGACGTCCGGATTGCGCTACTCGGAAACGTTGACCCTAAACTAAGCGATGAGCAATTAGAGAATATTGGCGTTGTCGATATGGTCATAATCCCAATCGGCGGGGGCGGGTATACGCTTGACGCTACCTCAGCCGCTCATCTGGTGCGCCAGATTGACGCCAAAGTCGTCGTACCGGTTCATTATGCCGACAAAGCCTTGAAGTACGAAGTCCCGCAAGATGAATTCGACGTTTTCGTCAAAGAGTTTGGCGGTGAAGTCCAAGATATCGACAAGCTGAAGGTAAAAGCTGCCAGTTCATTACCGCTAGTACCAACGATTTACAAAATTGTCCGGTCATAATATTCCGAACCATACTAAAACTCCCGCTGTTAGACGGGAGTTTTAGGTACTTAGACTCTGATTATTTAGCTGTTTCGATAGCCATCTGCTTGCCAGGTTGCAGGAGACCTTTTTTCTTCAAGGTACGGATAGCAGAGGTCGAAAGCGTCATAGTAATCTTTTGGCCGTCGACGATAAACGTTTTCTTCTGAAGGTTAGGCTTGAAGACGCGGTTGGTGCGTCGCAAAGAAAAGCTAACATTGTTGCCAAATTGCTTGCCTTTACCAGTCAGTTCGCAGCGCGCAGCCATAGGTAGCTTCTCCTTAGAATTTATTACAAACTTATATGATTGTAGCCGAAATCAGCCTTTTGGTCAAGGGGTTAGACCTTATATCCTTATGCTTGCGCTTTTTCGGACTTGGCAGCAAAATAACAGATGAATCGCTCCAGCCACGACAAAGAAAGAGGTGAGGGGCGATGCCCTTCGAAGAGTTTACAGGAATCCGATTCGTCGGTGAGCCAAATTCGAGTGACAAGTTCATGATCGCTACACGGGAGGGGACATACATCGGCGGTATGGACTACGACATTCGAGTAGAGAAATGGCGCATGTGCCTGCACCGCGCCCACTGGCCCGAACGGGTTAAGGTGGCCGTAGCCGCACTCGGGGAAGAGCTCCGCAATCGGAACTCGGGAGATGTCAGTCGGTTGAAGGATAGCCATGCCTGGCTTTCTCCCGAAGAGTTGGTGCGTAATGGCTTCTACTTCACGGTTTCGGTGGAAGTCATCATCGAGTCCGGTCTCAAGATGAATCGCAAGACCACCAACCTGAGATTTGAAGGACAAATCCTCCGACTTGACCGTCTTTCGGACAGAGAGATACCGTCGGTGGAAAAACCCGCCTCCTGAAGTCGAGCAGTGCAAAACACCGCTCCTTCGGGGGCGGGCGTTTTGCTTTTTAGGCTATAATTGATAGTAGTGGAAATTGATCTTCTCTACATCGCCATTGTTATCGTCGTGATTCTGTTTTCGATGACGCTTCACGAGGCCATGCACGGGTTCGTAGCATTTTGGCTGGGTGACGATACGGCCGAGCGGGAAGGGCGGCTGACGCTGAACCCAATCAAGCACATCGACCCGTTTCTGACCATTTTGCTGCCAGTGATGCTGGCTATAATTGGAGCACCTATATTTGGTGGCGCCAGACCAGTGCCATTTAATCCGGCACGATTAAGGTATGACGAATGGGGTGCAGCCTTGGTGGCGGTGGCCGGACCGTTAACCAACTTTGTCATCGCATTTTTACTATTTGCCAGCTATCAGCTGTTCAATGTTCCACAGGATACCATTGCCGGCCAATTCTTAGTGACTGGTGTATTGGTTAATCTTGGTTTCTTTGTTTTCAATATGATTCCAATTCCGCCTTTGGACGGTTCGCGGATTATCTATGCTTTGGCGCCCGACTTCGTCCGTCGCGGCATGGAGGCAATCGAGCAGTTTGGGCTGATATTCATATTCGCTATCGTGCTGATAGCTAGTCCTGTTCTTGGCCTATTTATCCGAGGAGGCACAACGGGTATTTTACAGGCATTTAGCGCGTTATTTGGCGGCTAGGCTTTCAGATTCAAGTAAATCAACCAACTTTTTGGTGGTATTCCAGCTACGGATGGTCATGTTTTTGTAGGCTGGCAGTTTAATAATCTTACTCATACGACTACGAATACGCTGTTCGCTTAACCTTGTAAAATACAATGCCCTAGAACCAGCCGCGGCAGTATCGACCCCATCCCTTAGCTTAAGGCTAACAACATCTTTTAAAATCTCCTGGGGGTTTGCCGGCAGCTTAAGGAAGATAACATCCGAATGATACTTGTCGGGCTGGGTACCAAAGCCTTTAGGAGCCTCATTCGTAATTGACCGGAATTCCTTGGCAGATAGAATAACTGTCGGGCCCTTATAACCAAACGCCTCGTCGACGGCTGCATCAAATGCAACTTCCGCATCTCGTTGCGTCCCCGTATATGTAAACAATACGTTACCGCTGGCAATATAAGTGCTCACATCTTTAAACCCTGCTTTTTCTAAGCAATCGCGTAGCTCAGTCATCTTGATAATGTTATTACCACCGACATTAATTCCGCGCAGTAGTGCAACGTAACGGTTCTTCATAGCAAAAGTATAAACCCGGGCTTGTTACTCGTAAATCGTCGGGTGTATACTATAAGTAGGAGTTAATCCTACCGACCGATGTCTTCGGCGGACGTGGCGTAAATGATTTCCTAACGTCATTTGATAGGGAATTCAAGTGTGGCTCACCGTGGTGAGGCATAAAGCGAATACCCACCTTGCACTAACGCGGGGATATATCAAGCGCCACGTCTACCTAAGAGATCGGCTGTTTATTTCAGGGTGTAGCTTAGCCGGGCTAAAGCGCTGCGCTGGGGGTGCAGAGATCGGAGGTTCAAATCCTCTCACCCTGACCATGAGGTCGCTGTTTGACTTCGCCAGAGTCTTCGACCATAGGTTATAATTAAATCAATTTATGAAACTCGCAACGTATTTTCTCACCTGCGCAGATAAGCTAGAAGCCAACAAAATAACCGTTGCGCTTTTAGAGAAGCGGCTTGCTGCTTGCGTCAAGCAAGTGCCGGTTAGCTCTACCTTTCATTGGGAGGGCAAAATTCAGCATAGCAGTGAAATTTTACTCATGATCGACAGTTCAGAAGAGAACTTCGACCTTATCAACAAAATTGTCGCTAAATTGCACAGCTACGACCAGTACGTCCTAACAGCCGTACCTATTAGTCGGACAACGCCGGCCGTTAATGCCTGGATTCACGGTATAATAGGTCAGTGAAGCAACTTATCTCTGTTAGGGCTATTATCCGCGATGATGCGCGGACATTACTATTACGCCGGGCGAACGGCCGCCAATCAATCTTAGGTAAATATGAACTCCCGGGTGGCAAGATCGGCTATGGCGAACAGCCGGAAGACGCCATGGCGCGCTACTTAAAAGACGATGCCGATCTGAGTATGCAATCGGCCCAATTGTACGACGTTCTCACGTACATCGACCACGACGACCGCGACATTCAATATACGTTCATTCTGTATTTGGTGAGCCTAAGCGAAGGCGGTAACAAAGTTACCCTGAGCACGAACTACGATCAGTATGACTGGAAAAAGCTCGGCGATGTAAAGCAGGATGAGCTAACGGAATCGTCAAAATTACTGTTGGGAATTTCTCAACAAGAGGTCACTACAACAGAGAAGAACGTGTTAATTGAAAACCCAATCATTGAAGATAGTAGCACTGTTCACAACGATCATTTGATTATTTATTCCGACGGCGGGTCACGCGGAAATCCCGGTCCGAGTGCCAGCGGATTCGTGATAATGAATCAGAACCAAGACGTTATTCACCAGGGCGGTATGTACCTTGGTATCACCACTAATAACCAGGCCGAATATCATGGCGTTCGACTCGGGTTAGAGAAAGCGCTTGAAATGGGTGCGAAAACCGTCGATTTCCGGATGGATAGCCTGTTGGTTGTGAACCAGCTAAACGGTATTTACAAGATAAAAAACCGCGACCTCTGGCCGATTAATGAGCGCATTCGGGAAATAGCTACCCAGTTTGAAAAAGTGACCTTCAGTCATGTCAGGCGTGAGTTTAACCAGCTAGCCGATGGCATGGTCAACAAGATACTGAACGCCCACGAAGCTGAAGCATCAGCGAAATAGGGTATAATATTTGGTGGCAGCTCGGTAGATGGTCGCTGGCGCGGTAAAACGCGTGAGAGGAAAGTCCGGGCAGTATAGGACAATGGCAGTCGCTAACGGCGACCGGGCGAGAGCCTAGGGAAAGTGCCACAGAAACGAAACTACCCCTTACGGGGCAAAGGTGAAACGAGTAGTGTAAGAGACTACAGCGCACCGTGGTGACACGACGCGGAGGTAAACCCTGCCTACTGCAAGGAGAGTCGCATATAAGGGCGGTCCGTCCGCGGCTCGATAACCGCAAGATGTGTCTGGCAACAGGCGTACTAGATAGATGACCATCCACGACAGAACCCGGCTTATCGCCGAGCTGCTACTAAAAAATCCCCGATTGTCGGGGATTTTTTAGTTTTGGCTAGGCCTCTTATTCAAAATGCGTCTAATCATAAGGGTGGCTCCTAAGATTATCCACCCCAGTACGAAGGGAAGACCAAATAGTACGATGTAAACCACTGTCCATCCCAGGGAGGCGATGAATGGCTTGTGGCAGAGCTGCATCATCATGCTGTCGTGCGTGCATGCGTAGGAAGTCTTGTCCATGTTGAGCGCCGGTAGCAAATTTAAAAGATACACTAAGATCAGTGTTAAAAAAAGCAGGACAGAATACCAAATAAAAAACTTCCCAAGCCCGCCTTGAGCGGCGTAAAACTTGAGAAGTTTTTGTTTCACGAGCTATTTAACGCTTTTAACAACGGCGGTGAAGGCTGCAGGCTCGTTGACGGCAAGTTCAGATAGAACTTTGCGGTCGAGTTCAACGTTAGCCTTTTTGAGGCCGCTGATTAACTGACCATAGGTCAGGCCGTTTTCACGGGCTGCGGCATTAATTCGCGTAATCCAGAGTGAGCGCAGGTCGCGTTTGCGGTTGCGGCGGTCACGGTAGGCATACTGCAATGCACGAATTACACCTTGCTTCGCAAGACGGAAGCTACGGGTGCGGTTGTGCTGCATGCCTTTGGCTTGCTTCAATATCTTCTTGTGTTTGGCGCGGGCTGGTACGCCTCGTTTAACTCGCATGTTCTAGACTCCTAATGATCTTTTAACGTTCTTGGCCATTTTACCGGTAACAACGCCTGTCGTATTGATGGCGCGTTTGCGGCTTTTGGATTTTTTAGCCAATAAGTGGCCCCCCGAGGCACGCAGCCGGGTAATCTTGCCGCTGCCCGTCAGTTTGACGCGCTTAGCGGTACCTTTATGGGTTTTTAGCTTTGGCATTATTTACTCCTTATTTCGCTCGTACTATCTTACGCCAGGCTGGCTCAGCCTTTACGGCGAACTACTATGCTCAAGTTGCGACCGGCCATCATCGGCTGCTGTTCGACGACTGCGTCGTCCTCCAGTAGGGCGACAATCTTATCGACCATCACATAGCCTAATTCCTTGTGGGCCATTTCGCGGCCTCTGTAGACAATCTGAATTCGCACTTTGTGACCTTCAGCCAAAAAGGCGCGGATCTTACGCAGTTTGATATCCAAGTCGCCACTTCCAATCTTGAGACCAAAACGCATTTGTTTTAGTTCTGATTGCTTACTTTTCGCCCGGCTTTTTTGTTGCTCCTTCATCTTCTGGTATTGGAATTTACCCCAGTCGACGATTTTTGCTACGGGCGGATCGGCGTTCGGTGAGATTTCTACCAGGTCAACGCCTGCCTCTTCGGCTTGCTTCAGTGCTTCGTTTCGGGGGAGGATACCGAGTTGTTCCCCGCTTGGCCCGATGACGCGTAGCTGTGAAGCCCGAATTTGGTCATTGATCCGGATGCTGTTTGTAGCTATTGAAATCTCCCTTGTCTACTTTGCCACTAATGGCTTGTCGCTTGTATGAGCGTTTAACTCGTTGTCTATGGTAGCACATAACACCTCAAGAGTTCAAGAGGTGACTATGCTGACGTGATGCGATACTGCAGAGCTTCGGCTATATGTGCCGGTTCGATGTCTCGTCGACCGTCGATATCGGCGATAGTGCGAGCAACTTTTATAACCTTGAAGTACCCGCGTGCACTTAAGCTTAGGCGGTCGGTAGCTTGTGAGAGCAACGCGTGCACGGCGGGGCTGAGTTTAATGAGCTTCGCGACATCCTTTGACGAGATATCACTATTAAAATTGTTGTTTTTAGAACTACTCTGATATCTGTTTGTTTGGGATTCAAGGGCCTGAACAATTAATTTTTGTGCTTGAAGGTGTTGTAAATTACCATTAGCATTATGAGTAACTAATTTATCATTTGGAATGCGACCAACATTCACAACGAGGTCGATACGGTCGAGAAGGGGCCCGCTTAGACGTTGCTGGTATTTGAGTATCTGCAATGTGCTGCAAGAGCATTCACGCTTATCATCACCGTAGTAACCGCAAGGACACGGATTCATGGTTGCAACCAGCATGAAGTTAGCTGGATATATAGCATGACCATTAGCGCGCGAAATTGATACCTGGCGGTCTTCTAAGGGCTGCCGCAGTGATTCTAACGTAGCGCGTGGATACTCGGGAATTTCGTCGAGAAATAATACGCCCAGGTGGCTAAGGCTGATGTCACCGGGCTTTGGTGGGTTGCCGCCTCCGACCAAAGCAATCCGGCTTGAGGTATGGTGCGGCGATCGGAACGGCCGTGATTTGGCGGCAACATCAATACTATCGCCAGATAAACTATGGAGCTTAGTAACGGCAACTCGCTCACGTGATGTGAGGGGCGGCAGTAGGGAGACAAGCGTACGTGCGAGCATTGTTTTACCAGCACCGGGAGAACCGGTCAGTAGAATATTGTGGTGTCCAGCCGCTGCAATCGTAATTGCGCGCTTAGCTTGCTCTTGGCCTAGTACATCGTCCAAAATCGGCCCATCAACAGGGGTAGTATCTGTTGCTTTATTATCAACGACTAAATGAGGAGTTAATTTTGCTTCGCCTTTTAAGTGCAAAAATAATTCCTGCAAGTTTTTAATGCCAACCAGCTCGATACCATCAACTAATTCGGCTTGCTTGACGTTTTCGGCGGGTAAGTAGAGCGTTGCATTACCGCTATCGCGGGCAACTTCGGCAATCGATATAATGCCACGGACCGGCCGTAGGCTCCCATCGAGGCTAAGTTCTCCGGCGAAGAGAGCACCCCTCACTTCGTGCTGCTTTAATTGGCCGCTGGAAACCAGAATCGCCACAGCAATACCAAGGTCGTAATGGCTGCCGTCTTTTGGTAATTCTGCGGGGGCGAGGTTAATCACCAGCTTTTTAGCGGGGAAATCCAACTGGGAATTAGCAATAGCGCTCCGAACCCGTTCTTTAGCCTCGTCGATGGCTTTTGAACCCAGCCCAACAATCTGAAGGGCAGGTAGGCCGGCCTTCAGATCACTTTCCACCTCAATTAATCTACCGTCATAGCCAACCGGCGCAGCTGTTAACACCTTGGCGACTTTTCCGGCGTTACTCATTACGCTTACGGTAACACACCTATGCTACTACTGTAAATAATGGTATAATACAGACATGGGGCTGAATTAGCTTCGACAGTTGGACTTTAACAGACTATCTTGCATGCCGACCACTGACGTAATCAGTATTTTAACTGCAACTTCTAAATTGCAAAGCGTCGTAGCTTCGGTGAAGAGCCTTTTCGCTCCTCGCCAGCTCGCGCTACAAGTAGCCTAATTTAGGCTACCGTGCCCGTTCCGACGCCTGTTAGGAGCCGGGCGCGTCATATTAACAGGCTAGGCATTAGGCGGTGCATCAGCACCTAATTACCAAAATACTACTGAGGCACGTCGCTTTTTGCGGAATCTTCGTCTGGTTCCTTGTCCGCGAGCGACGAAAAGCAATTGAATGAGACTAAGTATGTAGATGGATAGTAGGTTACCGACTGGACGCGGGCGCGATTCCCGCCAGCTCCACCATAAGGATCCGACCCAATTAATCATTTGGTCGGATTTTTATATTGCTCTTCAAAAACTATGACAAATAAAAAACAGCCGCCTGCGAGGAACGGCTGTTTTATGTGGAGTTTTGGTTTCTAGATTTTTGTTTTTGTTCTTTTCGCTTCTGTATAATTTTTGTACTCAGAAGCTACCCCTATAATATGACGTGAAAACGCTTGTGTCAATAACTTTCTTTAAGATTTTTCAAGGAAGTTTTCCACCATTTTTCTGAACACTATATGTAGCGGTCGTAGGGCATGATAGGCACGTACGATTGCCAGCTATATTTTTATTACGTTTGAGGCTTTAATACGCATATTTTTTATCATCGGCTTGGTCTTAGGTAGGCCAGAGCATCGATGTCCGGGTCATAAAGCTCAATCATGTCTAGGTCGGAGCGTTCAAATATGCGGGCACCCGGTATGCTTGAGTGCCGAGCGTCTTTGAGCGACAACCAGACCTTCTTATATGTCTTAGAATCGATAACAAAATCGATATCGCCGGTTTGATACCTGTAAGGGTCGGGTCTTCTGATATAAAGGTGAGTATAGATGGCTTCGGGGACGCCGTTTTGAGGTGAGATAGTGATCGGACTACGTAGCTGGTAGTATTTTAAGTCCGAATTATCCGTCGGAAGGGTTATCTCGTCACGCATCTGCTTAAGCAAAGCGAACTCATCATCGTAATGGCAAAAGATCCCAATGTTGCCGGTAACAGGCAGATACTTCCCGAACGAACGCAAAGAAAGTTCATGACATGAAAAATGGATATGATTAATTGCTTTAAATAAACCAGGCCTCGATGTTACTGGGCTAAAACGATAAGGGCGAAATTTGGACATGACATTATTGTAGCAAGTGGTTCTTCGTGCTTACGACGCCAGCAAAATGAGCGTTGAGATATGCACATCTTAAACATCTGACACGAATGATGTTATAAAATAACAACACCGAACGCAATGAATTAACAGATTGAATATGACATACGTTGCAAAAATTACATATATTTTAGCCTCTCGGAGTCTTGATTTGTTCTACCGCTTATGCTAAGGTGAAAACAAGCTTTTACAAAAACAAAAAAGCCACCACAACCCACCTTAACAATTAATCTCGACCGTCCTGCAGGCTGCTTGGCTTGTACATCATACTTGTGACGGACAGTCGACAACGGCAGACGGCCGCCAGCGGAAACAACTGAATTACCCTGTGATTCACGCACCTTTTATCCCGGCAGCCATCATTATTGGCGTTGTCGATGCTCCGCCGCACCTTTCTTTTAGAAAGTTAAAGCGTCGAGTAACGCATAGAACGTGAAGTACCTATGCGCTGAGTAAATCCTTGTTAACCTTCCAAAAGTTAATCGCGACGACACTCAGCGCAGTTGTGGAAACACCAATATGCAAACAAAAACAAAATCGGATGCCCCAGCTTATCGCTGGAGCGGTCAGTTGCCTCGAGCGGTCGGCTGTCCATGGCACACGCGCTTATTATTTATTTCAATGAAGCGGTCAGTGATTTGCATGGACATATGGTCTTCCGCTCAGGCTTCCTTGAATTTATATGAATTTTTCTAATGTACAATGGAATACCATGTTGGGACGGATTATTGCAGCCAGTGTTATTATCGCCGGTATCTTGCTTGTCATCATGCTGCAAACAACCACTCCGACAACGGTCGGACCAGTCGGCTTACTCGCCGTCTTTTTTTTACTGTATGTCATTGCGTTGGGGGTGATGACTGAGTTGCTTTGGGTAGGATCCAAACTGCTCAGCGGGCTTGGTAGAAGGGTAGTCATAATGTCTAAAAAACCAATCCAGCCGCTAACACTTGCTCGATCCTATTATTATTCTACGATCCTCGCATTAGGTCCCGTCATTTTGCTTGCGATGGCTTCAATTGGATCACTCGGTATCTATGAAACATTGCTGGTCATACTCTTTATGGCCGTCGGTACTCTCTATATTTCAAAACGCTAACGCCCATTTCGCTCGTACTCCTCGTGCTATATGACACGCATATAGCATGCGTTCACTCGGAAATAAATACGAGCATTCATTTCGCTCGTGTTCCTCTGCTATAATGACGGATATGGAACCGAAGTCTTTTTCTCCGGAAATGAATACACCGACGCCAGAGGGGACGCCGGAGCCGACGCCAAGCCTCCCGAGCCCTGAAAATCGTCCGGAAGTACCGCAGTTTAGCCCTGAACAAGCCCAGCCAGCCGCGCCCGAACGAGCGGCTGAATATTCGGCCCAAGCCCAGGCAGCCATGAGCGCGCAACCGGTACCCATTTCGTTGCCGACGCCCGTACCTATAGCCGACGATAGTCAGGCCCAGCCTGCTGCTACCGATGATTCACCGGCTGTTGCCGCTGACGAAGACCTAATTGAAAAAGAATGGGTCGACAAAGCTAAGAAAATTATTGCCGAAACCAAGGACGACCCAGCCCAGCGCGAAAAGGCTGTCGGACGACTTCAGGCTGACTATTTGAAAAAACGATACGGTAAAGAGCTAGGTGCTTCGTCGTAACGTAAACAGGGAGGGGGCTATCGCGTGATAGGGGCATTCATCGGCATCTTTGTGGTGGTGCTGCTGGTGCTTCTTGCGGGGGCGTTCGTATTTGTAATGTACCAACGCACGCTCCGCGAGGCCAAGAATTACGAACGTGGTCTCAAAATGGTACCAATGCTAATCCACTTGCCGCCGAGCAGCGATGACTTAGACACCGGCGGCCGCGATGAGCGTGACGTGACCGAAGAGGTACTATCACAGGCTCAGGTGATGTATAACATCATTGCTTCAACGGCTATGAAAGGCTTTAAGAGCAGAATCTATGGCCAGCGCCACCTATCATTTGAAATCGTGGCTCGTGACGGGCTTGTGCATTATTACACGGTTGTTCCGGTCGTGTTGGTTGACGTTATCCGCCAGGCAATCGCTGCAGCTTATCCGTCGGCCCGGCTGGAAGAAGTCGAGGAACATGTCATCTTTAATGAAGTAGGTAAAATCTCAGGAACAATTGGTGGAGAGTTCACACTAAAGAAAGACTATGTTTATCCGATTGCAACCTATCAGGATAGCAAACGTGACGCGAGCCGGGCGCTGCTCAATGCGTTGAGCGCAGCAGGCCGCGAGGATGGAATAGGGGTGCAGATATTAATCCGGCCAGCGCGTGAGGGTTGGACGAAGAAGTCGGTATCCGAAGCTGACAAGATAGCCAAGGAGAAAGGCCAAAAAGGCGGTGTGGCGGGATTTAGCGCGCCAAAAGACATTATGGAAGCACTCTGGAAACCGCCGGAGTCAACTGAAGAAAAGCGTAAAGAAAATCCCGAAGACCACCAGCTAACCAGCCTGGAAAAAGCCAAAGTTGAGGCAATCGAAGAGAAGACCCGGTACCCTGGATACGAAACGCTGATTCGTGTCGTTGTAAGTTCTAACACGGCAGCCCAGTCGCAGACTCTTCTAAAAAACGTGATTTCTGCGTTCGCATTGTTTGACTCGCCGTCGTATAACGGTTTCAAGTTTGCCGTCAGCCGAAATATTGAAGAGTTAGTAACAGCCTATATTTTCCGCTTCTTTCCACAGAGCGTAAATTCGAGCATCCTGAACACAATCGAACTTGCTACGTTGTTCCACCTGCCCGATCAAAAGAATATCCCGACTTCACAGGTCCAACGTCAAATGAGTAAGCAGGTTGACGGTCCAACGCAGCTAATGGACGAAGGCTTCTTGCTCGGCTACAACGAGTTCCGCGGCACCAAGAAGCCAATCAGGCTTAGCACCAATGATCGGCGCCGTCACACCTATATAATTGGGCAAACAGGTACCGGTAAATCGGTGCTGCTCGAAAACTTGGCGTTCCAGGACATGATGGACGGCAAGGGCTTTGCTTTTGTCGACCCACACGGTGATTCAGTCGAGGCCTTGCTTGGTAAAGTTCCGAAAGAACGCGTAGAAGACATTATCTACTTCAACCCAGGCGATATGGCAAACCCGATTGGTCTAAACATGTTCGAGTTTGATCACGAAGACCAGAAGGACTTTCTGGTGCAGGAGGCGATTAATATGCTGTATGGATTGTATGACCCCGGTCATACCGGTATTGTTGGCCCGCGTTTAGAGCACATATTCCGTAACTCGGCGCTGCTTTTGATGGCAGACCCTGCCGGCGGTACATTTGTTGATATTCCGAAAGTACTAATTGACCCTGACTTTATGAAAAGCAAGCTTAAATACGTCAAAGACCAGTCAGTACTGGACTTCTGGACCAAGGAGTTTCCGGCTTCGCAGCGCTCGAACGAGGCCGGCGAGGTGATTTCGTGGGTCGTCAGTAAGTTTGGGCCATTCATTAGCAATGACGCCATGCGAAATATCATTGGCCAGACCAAGTCCGGGTTTAATCTGCGGGACATTATGGATAATAAGAAGATTCTTCTTGTTAACCTGTCTAAGGGTAAAATGGGCGAGCTGAACTCAAAGTTAATGGGTATGATTTTCGTCATGAAGTTCCAAGCGGCTGCAATGGGAAGGGCAAACGTGCCAGAGAGCGAACGCGTTGACTTCAGCTTGTACGTCGACGAGTTCCAAAACTTCGCGACCGACAGTTTCGAATCAATCCTATCTGAAGCCCGGAAGTACCGCCTAAACTTGATTCTAGGTAACCAGTTCATGACGCAGCTGACCGACAAAGTACGTGAAGCCATCATCGGTAACGTCGGAACGGTTATTTCTGGCCGAATTGGTATTACGGATGCCGAAATCCTCGTCAAGAAGTTCGCGCCAACTTTTGATGCCGAAGATCTGACGAAGATGCCCAATTATCAAAGTATCACCAGTGTCATGATTAATAATGTGCCATCAGCTCCGTTTAGTATGTCATTTGTACCGCCGATGGGGCAGAGTAACCCGCAGCTGGCAGACGCCCTGAAGCGTCTCAGTGCCGCTAAGCACGGCAAGCCAAGGGCGGTGGTAGAAAAAGAAATCTTTGCTCGTCTGGGTGCGGCTGAAAAGGCAAAGCAGGACAGGCTGGAACAGATGAAAAAACTTCAGCAGAACCGTCCGGGCGCAACTGGGGTTCGAGGTGCGCCAAAGCCTTCAGGGTCATCGTTCCTGGACGAATGGCTTGCGAAACGCCAGCAGCTTGGTAACTCGAAACCGGGTCAGCTACAATCAACGCCTCCTGCGAGTTCTCCTCAGGCTCCAGGTGCAAGCCCGGCACCGTTAGTGCCTCCAGCAACCGATTCTGAACCTCTAAACGCCCAAGCGTCCGCTGCAACGCCTCCAGCCCAACCTGTACCTTCCCAATCGGAAGAACCAGTCGGAGCTTCGGATAAACTACACCTTCGTGGTGATGACAAGAACGACGATAGCGAAGTAGCTGTTAAACTAAGGTAAGACCATGACATCTGAAGACGACATTGTTACTCGGGTTGAAGCTATCGAACGCCGCAATGCTAACGTGACGCTTGATAAAGCCTGGGAAACCAGCTGGACACGCAAACTTGGCATCACCATACTTACTTACCTGGTCGTACTAGCGTATCTGTTTTGGATTGGCAACGAGAATCCGTGGGTCAATGCAATCGTTCCGCCAGTGGGATTTTTCTTATCGACGCTTGCCCTCGGTTGGCTTCGTCGGATTTGGCAACGGAAACGCTAGGCTTTTTTGCCGGTAATCATCACTCTTAGATAATCAAACAGTAATCCCATAACCCAGCCCAAGATGAAGGCGGCAATGGTCTCTGAACCCGAGAGCGGATAGCCGTAGTGACGTGCAAATAAATAGATAATCAATGTAAGTAAGAAAGCGGTAACCGAACCGGCCAATATCGAGTTAGGTCGGGCGAGGGTATTGCCGACGACCTCCGAGGTCTTCTCGACTGCCTTATTATGAATGACTTTTGAAAATGCACGGGACGGAGCAGACATGTGGCTGCGGGCTTCTTTCATTGTCTTGGCATAGTTGGCTTTTTCAAGTTGCTTACGGTGTTGGCGGCTAAGATGACGTGGTTTCTCAGCTGCAGAGGCCTCTGGTTTAGCTTCCTTCTCGGCCTTACTTGCAGCCTCGAGGGCTTCGCGCTTTGACTTTTCGGCATCGGCCTCTGGCGTGGCTTCAGCACGCTGCTCTAACTGTTCGTGGAGCTGCTTGCGGCGCTCAGCAGCCGTTTCCTTCAGTTCCTTCAGATTTTCGGGGCCAAGGTCTGGTGATAGGCTAGGGTCTTTTTCGTTTGTCATGTTTCCACCTTTTCCTATATTGTACCAGTATTCAAGTTGCGACGGATCAGACGGACTTCCTTGCCAAGCTGGCGCGAGCGGGCATAGAAGTAAACGACAACAGCAAGCAGGGCAGCGGCGAATATCATATTTTCGCGTGGACCGGTTTGAGGGAGCTCTTTTGTGATTTGTTCAACCACCTTCTTTTCAGTGGCACATTCGACGTCAACATCTATTGAATTACCGAAGGTATTTACCATCCGGCAGTCATAGCTATCTTGATTGCTGGTACCCCGGTTGGTTGTTGGAATTGTGTCGAACATCCTAATAACGATGGTACGCGATTCTTTTTGGAATGCCGAAAGTGTTACTTGCGGCCAAGTCAGGACTTTGGTGTCCTTATTGAAGCTACCGCCACCAGCATCGATGAGCTCGGCGTATTCGAGGACATCGTTAAGATCTTCACTCATCGTGACCTTTTCAAACAACAAGCCTTTGTTCTCAACTGTGAGAGTGTAACTAATTCTGTCGCCTGCCCGTGCAGTAACCGTTGTTGCATTAACGTTTCCTTGGCTCATATTAACGGAGCTCTTGGTGCTGATAACGTCGGAGTCACAACGCTCGTCTTTGATCCAGATATCAGGGTTGTCGGGGCAAGGCTGACAATCCGGGCTGTTTGGGGGAAGGCTCGGGTTATACGGGCAGACCTGGTTCGGAACGATGGTAAAGGGCTTGGCACACGTGGGGTCCGTTTTGACACCAACCGACGTATGAACACTCAATGTCACAACATACTGGCCCTCGCTAAGAACAAAATTGTCAGCGGTAACGCTCCGTTTCGATGACTTAACCACGACGCGCTTTACTTCTTTGCCAGAGGAGTTTTTAACAACGAAAACATATTTGGTAATTTTCGCACCGTTAGCAGTCGACGCTTTCCCGCTCAAGGATACAGTTGTACGATTAATAATCTCGGCCTTGGCTTCAACGCAGACTGCAGCAGGCTTCTCGTCGACAACAAAGGAATCGTAGCAGTCATTGCTGGTCTTTTGACCTTCGCTCGTTATCACCGTTAGGCGTACATTGTACTTCCCAGGCGAATTCTGCTCGTAGACAAAGTCATGGCTCTGGCTCGCCGTGTCAAACTTCTTGGTATCAACCAGTGCGCCCGTGCCCGAGCGCTTAATCTCATATTTATAGGCTTTGATGACCGCGCCATCCTTTTTAACAGCAGCACCATTCATACGGAAACGCTTAGGCGTTAACTGCTGAATCTTCAGACTTTGGCAAAAAGCCTCTGGATTTGGGGCCTGAGGCGGTTTGGTTGTGACAAGATTGCCGCAGTCTTTCTTAAGGGCGAACCAGCCGAAGGCCTCTGAGTAACCGGCAAACACAACGTGGTTTGGACCGCCTTGAGTAAGAGTCATCGGTCGATAATAGACGGTACCTTTCCCATAATTCCAGCTCCGTTGCCCCTGTGAATAGCTATAGAGGCTCGTCAGCGACCAGTTGTATCGGCCAGCTTCACCAACGGTTTTTTGTGACGTACCGGCAACTTCAGACCGTTTGATGCCAAGCGAGGCAAGAATATCACGTATGTTATTCGTATTCTTATCGAAGTGAGTAAGAAGTTCCTGTTTGCTACTTACGCCCCCGGGGATGAAGTCGGCGGCACTAGCTGCATTGGCTGCTTCGGGTGGGGAGAAAACGGCGAGCGACTGAACAATCAAGGCGAGTGCAGTAAAGACTAAACCAACCCGGCGGGTGGTTTCTTCTTTGCGGAGCCGCCGCGCATAAAATCCAAGCTGCCCGACAAGCGCCGGACTGAAACTGAGATTCGATACTAGTTTTCGAAACATCATTCTTGGCTTTTTATTTGTTTGTTTTTACTACTGTTATTGGATCCTTTTGTCTGTAGATTAGCATAAGTATTGTGTTCAGTGCAAGGGTTATTTTGAACACTTGAGTGAATACCAATAATTCGATATAATGTGGGCAGTGTAAATAGCAGTGAGTCCGATTTGAAGGGCAGTGAGGGAATAATGGCTAAACAAAAAAACGACGGATCTTATGACGCGTCGCAAATTCAAGTTTTAGAGGGGCTTGAACCGGTTCGCAAACGACCAGGAATGTACATTGGTTCGACCGGCTACGACGGCGTCCACCACCTAATCAAAGAAATTGCCGACAACTCGATTGACGAAGCAATTGCCGGACACGCAACCCGGGTCGACGTTACAATATTGGCTGATGGGGGTATTACTATCAGTGATGATGGTCGTGGAATACCGATCGATAAGCATCCTAAAACCGGATTAAGTACCCTTGAGACAGTCTTGACGGTGCTACATGCCGGCGGTAAGTTCGGTGGCGGTGGCTATAAAGTGAGTTCCGGGCTGCACGGTGTCGGTTCGAGTGTTGTGAATGCGCTTTCCACAAAGTTAGTGGCCGAAGTCGTCCAAGACGGGCAGCTTTATTCAATTGAGTTTGAACGTGGAGCTTCAAAGGCTCCGTTAAGGAAAGTTGGTAAGACTGACCGGCCACGCGGTACGACGATTACTTTCTATCCAGACGACACAATTTTCAAGGAAACGATTGAATTTGATTATAAATGGGTCGTTAACTACCTTAGGCACCAGGCCTATCTAACAAAAGGCGTGTATGTATCGGTCGTTGATGAGCGCACAAGCGAGCGTGCTGCCTTTTACTTCGAAGGCGGTATCCAGAGCTACGTCAAACACCTCAATATCGGCAAGGAAGTCATGAGCGAGGCTCCATTTTACGCGGAACGTCAGGTTGAAGACTCGATGGTCGAAATCGCTGTCCAGTACAACGATAGTTATGTTGAGATCGTCAAGCCATTCGCCAACAACGTGTTGACCCCCGATGGCGGTACGCATCTAATCGGATTCCGTTCAGCTATGACTCGTGTTATCAATGACTACGCACGCAAGTCCGGGCTCCTAAAAGAAAAAGAAGAAAACTTAAGCGGAGACGACATCCGTGAAGGCTTGACCGCCATCATTCTCGTTAAATTACCTGACCCACAGTTCGAAGGACAGACCAAGAACAAGCTCGGTAACCCGGAAGTCCGCAGGTATGTCGAACAAGTAATGAACGAGTACTTCGCATACTATCTCGACGAGAATCCAAATGTTGCTAAGAAGATCGTCGGCAAAGCACTTTTAGCAGCCCGTGCCCGCAAAGCGGCCCGTGCCGCGCGTGATAACATCCTTCGAAAAGGTGCGCTCGACGGCCTCAGCCTGCCAGGGAAGCTATCGGATTGCTCAAGCAAAAACCCAGCCGATAGCGAAATCTATATTGTAGAGGGTGACTCAGCCGGCGGATCCGCCAAATCGGGCCGTGACAGTAAGACGCAGGCTATCCTTCCGTTACGCGGTAAGGTGCTAAACGTCGAACGGGCGCGCCTCGACAAAATGCTTGCTAATAATGAAATCGTTGCGCTCATCAAGGCATTGGGAGTAGGGATTGGTGAGCAGTTTGATATGACGGGGCTGCGCTATCACCGAATTATCATTATGACCGATGCCGATGTTGACGGTAGCCACATCTCGACACTACTGTTAACGTTCCTGTTCCGTTACATGAAAGAAGTCGTAGACGGCGGTCACGTTTATCTGGCTAAGCCGCCGCTCTATAGTGTCAACCATGGGAAAAAGAAGATCTATGCGTACGACGAAACCGAGCGCGATCGGGTAATTGAAGAAATCCTTACAACAAAAGTTGAAAAAGGCTCAATCATTAACGAAGCCGATGACAAGGCAAAGCAAGCCGGTGTAACTATCTCGCGCTTCAAGGGATTGGGAGAAATGGACGCCGATCAGCTATGGGAAACAACGATGAACCCTGAAAATCGAGTGCTTGTACAAGTGCGTGTAGAGGATGCTGAAGAGGCTGATGCAATTTTCACAAAGTTAATGGGCGACGACGTAAGCCTTCGTAAAAACTTCATACAAACCCGTGCGAAAGACGTTGACCTAGAGGAATTGGACGTATAGATATGGATGACGAAAACACAACACCACTCAACGACGAGATATTACTTCCGCAGACACATTCTAAGACTGTAGAAAATACATCAGTCGAATCGGTCATGGAAGATAGCTTCCTGCGCTACTCCATGAGCGTGATTATCGACCGAGCATTGCCCGATGTCCGCGATGGACTAAAGCCTGTTCATCGGCGCATTCTTTATACGATGAACCGTGACGGTCTTCGAGCCGGGGGTAAACACCGCAAAAGTGCAACGGTAGTTGGTGCGGTGATGGGTGACTATCATCCTCATGGCGATTCATCCATCTATGACTCAATGGTTCGTATGGCACAACCATGGTCAATGCGCTACATGCTTGTTAACGGCCAAGGTAACTTTGGTTCCATGGATGGAGACCCTCCGGCAGCAATGCGTTATACCGAAGCGAAAATGCAGTATGCCGCTGAAGAGATTCTGGCAGATATTGATAAAGAAACGGTTGATTTTCGTGATAACTACGACGGGCGTTTGCAAGAACCGGTTGTTTTGCCAGCTAAGCTGCCAAACCTGCTACTGAACGGGCAGATTGGTATTGCCGTCGGTATGGCGACCAATATCCCTCCGCATAATTTAGGCGAACTCGTCGACGCAACGGTCGAAATGATCGACAATCCGAATGCAACCGTTGAGGATCTCCTACAGCATGTTAAAGGTCCCGACTTTCCAACCGGTGCGGTCGTATACGGCGGCGCGCCAATGAAGCAGGCTTACATGACAGGACGGGGCAGCGTAACGATTCGTGCCGTTGCCGACATCGAAGAAAGTAAGAAAGGCCGCCACAGCATCGTCATTACCGAGATGCCATACGCAGTGAACAAAGCAACGTTTATTGAGAAAGTTGCTGAGCTCGTCAAGGACAAGAAGCTCACGAGCATATCAGATATTCGTGACGAGAGTGCCCGTGGGTCGGTTCGTGTCGTCGTTGAACTCAAAAAAGATGCGTATCCAAAGAAAATTCTGAACCAGCTCTATAAAATGACAGCCCTTCAGACTAGCTACCACTTTAATATGCTGGCACTAATTGATGGAATCCAGCCTCGGGTGCTGGGGTTGCAGGATATTTTACAAGAGTACATAAAACACCGTCAGGTAGTTGTCCGTAGGCGTACCGAGTATGAACTGCGTAAAGCGCAGGAGCGCGCGCATATCTTGGAAGGATACAAAATTGCCCTTGATAACATCGATGAAGTTATCAAAACTATCCGTGCATCGAAAACTTCTGAAATTGCCGAGGCAGCCTTGGTCAAACAGTTCAAGCTGACCGTCATTCAGGCTAAAGCTATCTTGGCGATGCAGCTCCGACGTCTGACCGGTCTTGAGCGCCAAGCTATCGAAGACGAACTGAATGAACTGCGTAAATTAATAGCACGTCTTGAGGAAATACTAGCCTCCGAGGCCGAGGTTCTAAAGATTATAAAGACTGAGCTGCTCGAGATGAAAGAAAAATACGGTGACGACCGCCGTACCAAGATAATCAACCACGAGCTCGGTAAGTTCTCGGATGAAGAGCTGATTCCGGAAGAGGATTCAGTCATCTTGCTAACCGCCGAAAACTACGTTAAACGTACATTATTGAGCGAATACCGCCGCCAGAACCGCGGTGGTAAGGGCAAACGCGGTATGACAACCAAAGAAGAGGATGTCATTGACCAGCTGGTTCCGGCGAGCACCCACGACTACTTACTGTTCTTCACGAACCGTGGCCGTGTCTTCCGTCTGAAAGCCTATGAAGTCCCAGCCGCCAGCCTGGCCGCCAAAGGTGTCGCAGCCGTTAACCTGCTACAGATGCAGCCGGAAGAGAAAATTACGTCAATCATCCGCCACGAAAAGGATGCCAAAGATGACGGTTTCCTATTCATGGCTACAAAAAAGGGAACGGTCAAAAAGACTCCTCTCAAAGATTACGCCAACATCCGCACTAACGGATTGATTGCTATCAACCTGGACGACGGTGATGAGTTGCGCTGGATTAAGAAAACCACGGGCAGTAACGATATCATTATCAGTACCTCGGCCGGACAGGCTATCCGCTTTAACGAAGCTGATGCCCGCCCTATGGGACGAGCTGCCCGCGGTGTCCGCGGAGCTCGGCTACGACCAAACGACGTAGTTGTCGGTATGGATGTCGTGACGAGCGAGGAACAGATTCTGCTGGTTATCAGTGAAAAAGGCTTCGGTAAGCGCACGACAGCGGCGAACTTCCCAAGCCACAAGCGCGGCGGTGTCGGTATTAAAGCAGCTGTCGTGACTGCTAAGACAGGACCAATCATCTCTGTTCAAACAATCGATCCGGATATGACTGACGCCATTCTGATTTCAAAGAACGGCCAAACCATTAGGCTCGCCCTAAAAGACATCAAGTTGTTGGGACGTACTACCCAAGGGGTAACTATTATGCGCCTTGCGGAAGGTGACAAGGTCTCATCAATCGGTATGATGCCGGAGCAAGCCAAGGGCGAGGCTGACGAGGAGTAGATGATGGAAGTGTCGCCGTACTTACTCGCAATTATGGCAGCATGGCTGATTGCACAGGGGTTAAAATACGTCTTTGGCTCCGTGAAGAGCCGGACGTTTGGAAACTACCGCCAGCTCTATCTGTCTGGTAACATGCCCAGTGCCCATACCGCAACGGTTGTAGCACTGGCGACGGTAGTCGGTTTGATAAACGGCTTTGAATCCGCTATCTTTGCGGTAGCAGCGCTTCTGGCTGGTGTAATAATGTACGACGCTATCATGGTGCGACGTTCAAGCGGCGAGCAGGGAACAGCCATTCAGGAAATAATCAAAGAAGTAAAAAGCAAAGTCGCTCTGCCTCGGGCGGCCAAGGGTCACACCCCAGAGGAGGTTCTAGTCGGGATGCTACTCGGGGTGGCTATTGGCTTCGCCGTATTCTTCATAACAGGGTAATTACGCAGCTCAGAGAGAAGGCTAGTAGCCGAATCCTACGTAATCCGCGTCGATTTCTTGAGCGGTCTTATCAAACCACTCTTGAATTTGGTCCGGTGTCATAGGGCCTTTCTCGGTCTTGATGCCTTGGGAAAAGTCACCCTCTTCGGCGAAAACATTTTTAAGTACAGCCGAATCTTTACCACGCAGTCCTTGGGCACGGAGGGCCTGATACACTTTGTCTTGACGGTACAGTCGTTCACGAAGGTCCTTATCCTGTAGGAACCGAGCATACGTCGTAGTATCAGTCGACAGGCTAGCAATTTCTTCAAATGGCACTTGGCCAACAGAGAGTTTGCCGTGTAAGCCCGCTTCACGGGGATCAAATACACGGATTGATGCTGTCGGACGTAACGTCTCAGCCATAATTTCGGTTTCTTCTAGGCTGAGATTAGCCAATGCCGCCTGACGTTTATTGAGTGCACTATGTGCTTGCAGGGGGTGTTCAATCCATAACGTGCTAGCTCCGGCACTCTTGCCGCCCTTAACGTCGTTAGGGGAATCGCCAAGCATCCAAACGCCGTTCATTTGTAATGGCTTTTCGTCAGAGTAGGTTTCGTCCTCTTCTAGGTATCCGGATGCCACGTCCATCGCATGGACGGCTTTGTAAAGGCCTTCGGGGTCTGGTTTGTGCTTTTCTACGTCATCAACCGAGACGACGGCATCAAAAACGTCCTGTAAACCGTTAGCTTCAATTGCGGTTTCGAGTAATTCGCGTGGCGAGCTCGACCAAACCGCAAAACGAGGGCCAGAATGGTACTTCTTGTTTGGGATGCTTCTGTTGTCAAGGTCTCTCCAGAAAACAGCGCGCTTAAGCACCTCAACCAGCAGGGGATCCATTGGGTGTTCAGCAAGCAGCTCACCGGCGCGGCCCTTGATAAGTCCCCAAACTTCATCGTCTGTGTACTCTTTACCATCTTTTACGAATCGTTCGATGCCAAGTGTATTCCCAACGTGAATGTTCCCGAAAAGCGATAGGATTTTTTCATCAATCGTTTCTTCTTCGGAGAAGCCAAAGCTAAGGAGAACTTCGCGGTGGGCAACAACCCACCACTTACCAGTATCTTTAAAGTTATCGTCCCAGTCACAAACAAATCGCTCATGCCGGCGATTATATTTTTCGAAATCGGGACCGAGCACATCAACACCGTGTTCAAGTTCCCACTTTGTGAGGTCGGTGCTAATCATATTATCAGCGCCGACGATATCCCAGCCTCTTACCTCGCCAAGGCCATCTACTTGGACAACTAACGGCTCTTGTGAGTCGGGGCTTTTTTGCTTTTCTATGACAGTGGTGGGCATATGTTTTCATAGTAGCATAAACACTAGTTTTTGTCAATCTCTCCGTTAACGTTTGTAAGATGGGTATCAGATGTATTTTTAGCAACGAAATAACAGGGGAAATGGCTTGACCTAAAACGTTTGACACGGTATGATTGACCTTAGTCTGTTCGCAAAACGTCTTGATTGTGATGCGAAACAACCTGCGAGGGAACGTATGAAAACCATGCGAGTTGGCAGATTAATATGCTCTTTAACAGTTTAGTTGTGCAATTTAACGAATCTATTTATAGATTCTATAGATTGTTGCGTTTAGAGATTTATCTTTAGACGTGACATATCATCGTCAGTACATTTATGTTTAAAAACTACCGGTAACGGAAGTTAGCAAACTTCGTGCGAAGCACCCTTTAGGGGGTGAGACCGGTCCCGAACGATTTATTCGTTCGCACCGCGTCTGAGGGGCGTGCCCCTTATCGTACATTTATGGAGAGTTTGATCCTGGCTCAGGATGAACGCTGGCGGCGTGCCTAATACA
>ERZ761609.793-NODE-793-length-33462-cov-33.690364_pt1 | contig 33462 bp, 22 predicted proteins | sample MGYA00511163_ERZ761609 | MGnify/ENA primary metagenome ERZ761609 (study PRJEB28899, sample SAMN02445070) | bioreactor sludge metagenome | biome: EBPR sludge | place: Australia: Brisbane, Thorneside Wastewater Treatment Plant | collected 2011-12-16 ...
GGCAGGCGGCGGTGAGGCGGGTGGAGGCGCAACTCTGGGAGCGGGCGGGGGAAGGGGCGCGGAGGGAAGCTGGACAGGACCGGTGGAGCGCTTCGGCGTGTCCGCGGGAGGCAGGCCGCCTTCCACTGGAGACACAGGGGCGGTGGCCTCGCGCGGCACAGTGGCTCCGCCTTCGGGGCGCGCGCGCAGGGTGATGCGCACGGTTTCTTTTTTCAGGGGCACAGCCGAGGTTTTCGGCGAGCTGGGCGGCGGCGGGGTGGGCGTGTTTTCTTCGCTCATGTGGGTGTCAGGGGAGAATGAGTGTGAATATTTCGGCGATTTTGTTTATTTAGCGGGGCGGCGCGTCCCGCGTCAATGCCATTTCTCGCCGGCGGGACATTTAGCGGAATTTTTTCAGCCTCTGCGCCACATCCTGCTCCAGCCTGCGCACGAAGCCGAGGGTGAAGTCGTCCACGTCGAGCGAGTCGTCATGCACCAGAGGAGTCAAGTCCATGGCGAAGGTGAGCAGGCTGGTTTTGTCCGTGGTGTGGGAGTCGAAGTAGGTGGCGTTGGCGTGGCGCAGGCCCTCCTCGGCGAGGTCGTAGCGTTTGCCGCCGCTGATCTGGCTGTCGAAGACTCCCAGCAGCGGGCGCAGCAGGTGCGGGTGCTTGTCCACGCGCAGCATGACCTTGTCCCCGGTGAGCAGCCAGTCCAGTTTGCGCCAGACTTCGCAGCCATAGACTTTTTGCGGGCGCAGTTCCCGCGGCAGCGCGCGCAGCGCCTCCAGGCAGCGCAGGAAAGTGGCCACATGGGTGTCATGGCGGTCGCAGGGATTGTGCAGGTAAAGCGTGCCCGGCTGCGCGTGCTCGAGGATGAATTTCAAGTCCTCCACCACAGGGCCGTCGCTTTGCTTCTTGATCTCGTCACTCGGATAACCGAGCTGGGCCATGAAGCCGTATTCGCCCACATAGGCGGCCTTGCGCTGCTCGAGCAGCCGCACCTGCCGCATCTCCTCGTCGGTGTGGCTGGCATAGTCGCCCTTGCGCGGGCTGCCGCCGCCGTCGGTGACGACCACGCCGCCGAACCATTGGTCCTCGCTGTGAAAGCACTCGGTGATGCCGTGGTAGGCGGCGATCTCCAGGTCGTCCTGATGCGAGACGATGCCCAGATGGGTCACGCGCCGCAGCGCGGTCCACGGGTCGGTCTGGTCGGGGATGAAAACGTCGTGCTTGGGATGGCGGAAGGTCACAGTCATCCATCAAGCACAGTCTGCGCGGGCTTGCAACGCGGCAGAAAAAAGACCGCCGCGCTCTTGCGCAACTCCGCCGCGCGGGCGTGGTTGATAGCCGGCATGAGCACCGCTAGCGTGGCGGGGCTGCTGCCCGCCCATCTCATGCCGGACCCGGAATGGACCGATCCATCCTCAAGCGAGCCCGCCTCCTCCGGGGAGGCGGAGTTGAGCGCGTTCGCCAACGACGAGGAAAACGTCCGGCTCATGCTGCGCGTCAAGGAGGGTGACGCGCGCGCTTTCGAAAAGCTCGTCGAGTTGCACCAGGGAACCGTCATCGGCACCGCCTGCCGGATGCTCGGCAACCTTGACGACGCGCATGACATCGCCCAGCAGGTCTTCATCCGGGTCTGGAAAAGCGCGCCGCGCTACGAGCCCACCGCCAAGTTCACCACCTGGCTTTTCACCATCCTGCGCAACCTCGTCTTCAATGAAACCCGCAGGCGCGGTCGCCGCCATGAGGTGCCCCTGGAGAATGAGAACGACGACGATCCGCCGCGCCAGCACGCCGACCACACCGCGCCCGCTCCTGACCAGATCACCCAGCAGGTGGAATTGGAGGACGCGCTGGACCGCGCCATCGCCGCGCTGCCGGAGAAGCAGCGCATGGCCGTCATTCTGCGCAGGCATGAGGAGATGCCATACGAGCAGATATGCGAGATTTTGAGGATGTCCCTGCCGGCCTTGAAGAGCCTGCTGTTCCGCGCGCGCAACGAGCTGCGCAAGCATCTGGCCTCCCATCTTGACGACTCGCCAGGCTCGGACGCATGAAAACGAAAAGCCCGCCTGGTATGGCGGGCTTGATCATTGCTGGCGACCCCTACGAGAATCGAACTCGTGTCGCATCCGTGAAAGGGATGTGTCCTAACCGCTAGACGAAGGGGTCATGGCTCGGTTGAGCGGGCGGTGATTGTGCCGACATCGGGCGTGCGCGCAACTGAAAAATTGGATTTCTCCAAAGTCATTCGCGCAGCAAAAGCGACACTGTTTTGCTTGTCGCGCCGGCATGGGCCTGAAGCGCGGCGAAGCCTGCGGCACCCAGTCTGCGGCATTTCTCCGGCGCGGCGAGTAGGGCGCCCAATTGCCTCTCCAATTCGAGCTCATCGGGCACTTGCAACGCGCCCTCATGGCGCAGGAGCAGTTCCACCAGCGGCTCGAAGTTTTCCATGCGCGGGCCGAACAGCACAGGCTTGCCAGCCATCACCGCCTCCGCCGGATTCTGCCCTCCAACGGCCAGAAAACTCTTGCCCACCACGACCACGGTGGCCAGGCACTGCCAGGCGCGCAGCTCGCCGGTGGTGTCCACCAGCAGGACCGGCGCCGGCGTTTCCGCGGCATCCATGCGCGTGTCAGCGCCGGTGCGCCTGCGCGCGCTGATGCCGAGCAGCCTCAACTCCGCGACTATCTCCGCCGCGCGCTCGACATGTCGCGGCACGATGATGAGCGACAGACCGCCGAACTTTTCTCGAAGCCGCAGCCACATGCCGGCCAGCATTTTTTCCTCCCCCGGATGCGTGCTGGCCAGCAGCAGCACCGGCCGGGAGCCGCGGATGCCGCAGCGCTCCATGACCGCGCGCAAAGATTCAACCTGCGCCGCGTCCGCCTCCGCGCCCTGCGGGTCAAATTTGATGCTGCCCGTGAGATGCGCGCGGCCTTCCCTGACACCGAGTCCGGCGAAGCGCTCGCGATCCCCCGGCTCCTGCACGCAGACCAGGTCCAGCAAGCGGAAAACCGGCCGGATGAAAAAGCCGAACCGGCGGAAACGCCGCTCGGAGCGCGCGGACAGGCGCGCGTTCACCAGGCTCATGCGCACACCCGCGAGGCATGCCGCCGCGGCAAGGTTCGGCCAAAGCTCCGCCTCCACGAGAATGATCTGCTCCGGTCTCGCCAGGCGCAAAGGCCACGCCCCGATCAGCGGCAGGTCCACCGGCGAGTAGAGCACCACCACCCGCCCCGCATGACGCGTGGCGAACTCCGCGGCCAGCGCGTGGCCGGTCGGCGTCGTCGTGGTCAGGAGCACCCCCAGGTCCGGCGCGCGAGCCAGCAGTGCCGGGATCAGCTTCATGGCGATGCCCGCCTCCCCCACGCTCACCGCGTGGACCCAGACACGGCGCGGCGGCAGGGCGTCCAGCGCGGCGCGTTTATCCGGCGGAAGAAATCCGAGACGCTGCGCCAGGTCCTGCCAGTGTCCGCCGCGTCTGCGCATCTTGGCAAGCGCGCCCGGCAGCATCGCCAGCAGGGCGGCGGGCAGCAGCAGATTATAAATGAGCAGGCTGAAAAGGAGGCGCATGAATACGGTCAAGCTCAAGCAGCCGGCGGCGCGCGGGTCAAGGCTGGATCGCGCGCTGCAGCCGCCGGTTGCGCCGCCGGTGCGGGGTGTTGCATCCGCGATAGGTGAGAGTGTCTCAAGAACGCGCAACAAGGCCCGGCTTCCCGCGTCTTCATTCCCATGCGCCCTCTCCTTCTCTGTCTCATCGCCATGCATTGCGCCCTTGGCTCCACCGGCCGGCCGCCCAATTTCGTGATGATTTTCATAGATGACATGGGTTGGGGCGACCTCTCCTGCTTCGGCAACGAGGACGCCGCCACGCCCAATCTCGACCGTCTCGCGCGGGAGGGCGTGCGCTTCGAGCATTTCTATGTCAACTCGCCCATCTGCTCCCCGTCCCGCTGCGCTCTCACCACCGGGCAGTATCCGCAGCGCTGGTCCATCACCTCTTTCCTCAACAATCGCGCCGACAATGACCGCCGCGGTGTCGCCCAGTGGCTCGACCCGCGCGCCGCCACCCTGCCCGGCATCCTCCGTCAAAACGGCTACGCCACCGGGCACTTCGGCAAATGGCACCTCGGCGGCCAGCGCGATGTGGACGACGCCCCGCCCATTACAGCCTATGGCTTTGACGAAAGCCTCACCAACTTCGAAGGCATGGGCGCCAAGCTCCTGCCCATGACGCTCAAGCCCGGAGACACCGCCCCGGGACGCATCTGGCAGGACGCCGAGCGTCTCGGCGGACCGGTCGTCTGGATGCGGCGCAGCGAGATCACCGCCGGCTTTGTCAACGCGGCCATCCCTTTCATCAACCGCGCCGCCGCCGCCGGCAAACCGTTCTACATCAACCTCTGGCCCGATGATGTCCACGGCCCCTGGTGGCCGCCCACGAGTCAATGGGGGGACGGCTCCCGCCGCCGTCTCTACCTTTCCGTCCTTGAGGAAATGGACCGTCAGTTGGGCCCCTTGCTGGAGCATATCCGCGCCACACCCGCCCTCCGCGACAACACCCTCGTGCTCGTCTGCTCCGACAACGGCCACGAAACGGGAGCCGGCAGCGGCGGCCCCTTCCGCGGGCACAAGGCCACACTTCATGAAGGCGGCATACGCTCCCCGCTCATCGCATGGGGGCCGGGCCTCATCGCCGAATCCCGGGCCGGAACCACCAACACCACTTCCGTCTTTGCCGCCTTCGACATCGCTCCCTCCCTCCTCGCCATCGCCGGCATCGCGGCAAACGCGGGCTCCGGTGTCGCGCCTTCGAGTTTCGACGGCGAGGATATTTCTCCGCTTCTTCTCGGCAGGAGCACCGTTTCGCGTCGTGCTCCGCTTTTCTGGCGGCGACCGCCCGACCGCAAGCACGCCTATGGCTCCGGCCCGCTGCCAGACCTCGCCGTGCGCAAGGATGAATGGAAGCTCCTTTGCGACTTCGACGGCTCAAACTCCGGGCTGTACCATCTCATGGACGATCCCGGTGAAATCTCCAATCTCGCCGCGCGCCATCCCGACATAGCCGACCGCCTCACTCGCGCCGTGCTCGACTGGAACGCCTCCATGCCCAAGGACAACGGCCAGGCGCTCGGCAAGGAAGCGCCGCCCGCGCCCAAGAAGAAAAAAAAGTGACATTCCAAGCCATGCCCGGGCCGTGATCGCGGCCTTCATCCGCCAGACTCGCCCAACCTGGTGAGGTGAGGCATGGCCGTGAAGGTTTTTCGAATTTCGAATTTCGAACTCCGCATTTTCTCTCTATGGGATGCCGCGCATGGAATCGCCCTACGCCCCGCCTCCCGCTGATGAACCCGCCGCAGAGCCCCGGCTCCCAGCGGCCACCGCCGTCTTCCAGCGCATTCGCGACAGCATCGCGCGGGTGTTTGTCGGGCAGGACGAGGTCATCCACCAGGTGCTCGCGGCCCTGCTGGCGGGCGGGCATGTCCTCCTGGAGGGGAAGCCGGGCCTTGGCAAGACGCATCTCGTGCTGGCGCTCTCGCGCACGTTTGGCGCGGCTTTTCGCCGCATCCAGTTCACGCCGGACCTGATGCCCTCGGATGTCACCGGGCACACGCTATACGACCTGGGCAGCCAGAGCTTCCGCGTGCGCAAAGGCCCCGTCTTCACCCAGCTCCTGCTCGCCGACGAGATCAATCGCGCGCCCGCCAAGACACAGTCCGCGCTGCTGGAGGTGATGCAGGAAACCCAGGTCACCATTGACGGCGAGACCCACGCGCTGACGCCTCCCTTCATGACCTTCGCCACGCAGAACCCCATTGAGCAGGAGGGCACCTATCCGCTGCCGGAGGCGCAGCTCGACCGCTTCCTGCTCAAGGTCCTCATTGACTACCCCGATGCCGCCGAGGAGGCGGCCATCGTCAAAGCCGTCACTGCCGAAGCGGGCGGGCGCGGCCTTTCTCCCGCCCATTTGCAGCCCGTCTGCTCCACCGGTGACATCCTCGCCGCCCAGCGCGAGGCAGCCGCCGTGGAGGCGGTGGACAGCGTGGTGAATTACGCGGTGGAACTTGTGCGCGCCACGCGCAAGCACGGCGCCATTGAGATCGGTGCGGGCACGCGCGGCGCCATCAGCCTCATCCGCGTGGCCAAGGCTTGCGCCCTGCTTGACGGGCGCGCCTACATCACTCCGGGTGATGTGAAGCGCGCCGCCCTGCCGGTGCTGCGGCACCGCGTTTCCCTGACGCCGGAGGTGACCATCAGCGGACAAGATGTGGACCAGGTGCTTGAGACGGTGATCCGTGGAGTCGAGGCGCCTCGCGCATGATTCCACGCCCGCGCTGCCTTACGGCTTCACGAACCGGTAGTGGGAGACAAACCACTCGGCGCCGTCCTTCCAGCCCCACAGCTCGGCGCAGGCCATGAAAAAGATGCGCCAGTAGGCCCGCCATTTCACAGCCTGGTCCGCGCCATAGGTCTCGCGGAAAAGCGTCATGATCTCCGCCTTGTTCGCGTCCATGCGCGCGAGCCATGCCTCTGAGGTGCGGCTGTAATGCGTGCCGTTGACGATCCAATGGTCCTCGATCTTGAGATCGTCCTGGAAGTAGAGCAGCAAGTCATCCGAAGGCATCTGGCCGCCGGTGAAGAAGTGGCGCGCCATCCAGTCGCTCTCGTTCGCGGCCTCGTAGTGGTAGGCGAACTCGCGGTGGGTGAATATGTGGACGAAGAGCCTGCCTCCTGGCTTCAGCCAGGAGGCGATGCGGCCCATGAGTTCCTGGTAGTTTTTCATGTGCTCAAACATTTCCACCGAGACGCAGCGGTCGAAGACGCCCTCACCCGCGCCCTGGTAGTGAATCATGTTCGCGGTGACGACCTCCAGATTGGCCAGTCCGCGCCGGGCGGCCTCGGCGTCAATGTGCGCCTTTTGCGTGCGCGAGTTGGAGACGCTGGTGATGCGCGAGTTTGGATAATGCTCCGCCATCCACAACGAGAGCGATCCCCAGCCGCAGCCCAGCTCCAGGACGCGCTGCCCATCCTGCAACGCCGCTCGCTCGCAGGTCATGCGCAGCATGAGGGCCTCCGAATCATCAAACGTGGTGCCGTGTTCCGGCCAGTAGCCGCTGCTGTATTTCAAATGCGGACCGAGGCAGAGCTGGTAAAAGCGCGTGGGCACCTCGTAATGCTGCTCGTTGGCCGCGTCTGTCTCGACAGCCACCGGTCCGGCCTTCAACCCCGCGATGTGGCTCATGAGCGCGGCCTGGCGCGCCTCTGGGTCCAGGCTTTCATGCCTGCGCAGAGTGGCGGCGAGGCGCTGGCGGATTCCCAAACGGATGGCCGCGTCCGGCAGCAGGTCTTTGGCGAGGAGGTCGTTGAGGTTCAGCATCGGAATAATAGGTCGGCAGCTCAGGCGGCGCGGCGGCGCAGGAGCACATCCTCCAGGCGCGCATCGAGGGGAACGCGGAGTAGCTGGATGAGCGCGTAGATGGAGATCGCGATGTTTCCCAGCAGCAGGATGCCAAGCAGCCAGCCGAGGCGCGAGGTCAGGGCTGTCTCCTTGTAAAAGACCCAGCAATAAAAAGCCAGGAAGCCCCAATAGGCGTCGAACAGCGTGGCGATGAACCAGGGATGCGCGGCCACCCCGCGCGGGATGGCCCACAAGGCGCACTGGCCGGAGGCCCATGCGGTGACCGCCAGCATGGAGACGAGCACGGTGACAAAGAAGACTCGCAGGGCCAGGATCATGGGGTTGGATTCTTCTTCAAACCGGTCTCACCAGGCACGGTGCAGGCTTTCATTGTTCGGGCGGGTATAGACCGCCTGGATGACGCTGATGTTCCGCGTGGCGAAGGCCGCCTCGCAGTACTTCAAGTAGTAGCTCCACTTGCGGATGAACGCCTCGCTGAAGCCCATGACGCGGACCTCGTCGAGCCTCGCGTGAAAAGCGTCGTGCCAGAGCTTGAGCGTGCGCGCGTAGCCGGAACCGAGATCCTCCAGCGCGTGCATGAACAAATCGCTCGTGCGGTTGGCGGCCCGGTTGAGCTGGTTCACGCTGAGCAGCAGGGAGCCGGGGAAGATGTGCTTTTGGATCCAGTCCACGCCCTTGCGCAACGCCGCATGGCGGCAGTCTGGCGTGGTGATGGCTTGGAATGCCAGCAAGCCTTCGGGTTTGAGCAGCTCGTGGCACTTGGCGAACCAGGTGTCCAGGAACTCGCCCCCGACGGCTTCCAGCATCTCGATGGAGCAGATTTTGTCGAACCTGCCTTCGACATGCCGGTAGTCCTGGAGCTGGATGGTGACGCGGTCCGCGAGACCCTCGCGCAGAACGCGCGCGGTGGCGTAATCAAACTGCTCCTTGGAGATTGTCACCGCTGTGACGCGGCAGCCATGCTCGCGCGCCGCGTGCGTGCAGAAGCCGCCCCAGCCGCAGCCGATCTCCAGCACATGATCCTCCGGCTTGAGCTGGAGCTTCCGGCACAGCGCCTCGTATTTGGCGCGCTGCGCGTCTTCCAGACTCTGCTCCGCGTGCTCGAACCGCGCGGCCGAGTAAGTCATCGTCGGGTCGAGCCAGAGCGCGTAGAAGTCATTCCCCAGGTCGTAGTGCTCGGAGATGTTGCGCCGGCTGTTGGACTCATGGTTGCGCCGTCCGAAGTGCCAAAGCCTGCTGCCCAGGCGCAGCAAGTTGGTGAATGGCAGCCTGCTGGACGAGGCGCGCGCGCCCTGGCTGCGGGTGATGCTGCGGATGAACCAGGTGATGACGGCGGCGATGTCGTCCGTGTCCCATTCACCCGCGGTGTGGGACTCGCCAAAGCCGATGTTGCCAAACAAAATGCAGCGGCGGAAAAAGGCGCGCGGGTCTCGCAGGCGCATCTCCGCCTGGGGCGCGGAGACGCCGTCACCGAGAAGGCGGACGCGTCCCCCGGGATAGACGATGCGCAGGCAGCCGTGCCGCATTGAGCGCATGGCGAAGAAGAACAGCCTCTCGTAAAATCCACCCTCGGCGGAGGATGCGGTGGCGGGTATTGCCTCCGCCTGGGCGGAGTCGAGCGTCAGCGTGGAGTTCATGTCTGCGTGGGAGCGATGGAGCGGTGCGGGCGGTAAACACCCGTTTGGAGATGCGGGTCGGCAGCCTTGCGGTGAACGGCCAGTTTTTTCATCCACAGCCGCAGGGCGTGCCAGTGAATGAGAAAGACGACCCTCAGCGTGAGCAGCGGATACTTTACGGCGCAGGCCAGCAACGAGGCGTCGGTGAGTTCGCGCCGTTTGCCGGTGAGGACGCTGAGCAGCACGAGTCCGGCGTCGTCGCGCTCATCCACATGGATTTCGAGAGCCTCGCCCGGCAGGCGCAGTTTGAAGTCGAATTCCAGATCCAAACCGGAGAAAGGCGAGACATAAAAATGCTTCGGCGTGACGAGGCGAAAACGGTCTTTCCAGTCCATGCCCGTCAGCACATAGGGCTTCTGTTCGTGAAAGGTGTTCGTGACCTCGGCCACCGCGCACACGGGATTTTCCTCCGCGTCGTAGGCATAGTAAAAGCAGACGGGATTGAAGATGTGACCCAGCACGCGCGGAAAGGTCAGCAGCCGCACGCGCGCGACTTCCTCCGTGTCCACTCCGGCTTCGCGCATCACGGCGAGGATGTTTTCCCTGGCGCTGGCCGGGCCTTTTGGGATGTGGTCGGAGTCGAAGAAGGAAAACAAGCTCCAACGGTTCCTTTTGAAAAGTGCCAGACTTTCCGAGAAAGCGTCCAGTTCGTCGAGATCAAGCCAGAGATAAAATACTCGGTAGGCAAAATGGTGCTCCTTTGGCCTCAGCCGGCGGTGCGTCACCTCGCACTCATAGAGGGCGGAGAATGGGACGGTGCTGGAGTCTGGGGCGGGCACTCCCGGCATTTCGTCCGCCGCGTGGATTTGGATTCAAAATTGCGGGAAGGACTCCCGCCCAGGTTGTTCCGTGGCGCGCCGCGCCCTCGTGATCACTGACATCCAAGGTTGCGCAAATCTTCGCCCGCGCCTTCTTCCGTTCCCTCATATGTCCAGCGAGCAGCGCAAAGCCTTCCCTTTCTCCGAGTTTGAACCGAAGTGGCAGGGCGAGTGGGAGGCCAGCAAGGCCTACCGCACGCCTAACCCCGGTGATGCCGACTTCGATGCCTCGAAGCCGAAGTACTTCGTGCTCGACATGTTCCCCTATCCTAGCGGCAACGGCCTCCACGTCGGCCACCCGGAGGGCTACACCGCCACGGACATCATCGGCCGCTTCAAGAAGATGAACGGCTTCAACGTGCTGCACCCGATGGGCTGGGACGCTTTTGGCCTGCCTGCGGAGCAGTATGCGATCAAAACCGGCACGCATCCCCGCGTGACCACAGAGGCGAACGTCGCCAACTTCACCAAGCAGCTCAAATCGCTCGGCTTTGCCTACGACTGGGACCGCGAGGTGAACACGACCGACCCCGGCTATTTCAAGTGGACGCAGTGGATCTTCCTCAAGCTCTACAACTCCTACGTCGGCGACGACGGCAAGGCGCATCCGATCAGCGAACTCGAAGCCCAGGGCCTCTCACGCGAGGAGATCGACCATCGCCGCCTCGCCTACGTCAGCGAAGCGCCGGTGAACTGGTGCCCGCAACTCGGCACCGTGCTCGCCAATGAAGAAGTCGTGGACGGCAAAAGCGAAGTCGGCGGTTTCCCCGTTGAGCGCCGCCCCATGCGCCAGTGGATGCTGCGCATCACGTCGTATGCCCAGCGCCTCATCGACGAACTCGACGGCCTCGACTGGCCGGAAAGCATCAAGCTGCTCCAGCGGAATTGGATCGGCCGCAGCGAGGGCGCGCAAGTGCAATTTCGGATTGCGGATTGCGGATTGCCGAATGACGAGACGATCACCGTCTTCACCACACGGCCCGACACGCTTTTCGGAGCCACCTACATGGTGCTCGCGCCCGAGCATTCGCTGGTGGATGCCATTGCCGCTGCGGAATGGCCCGCGAACACACCTGACACCTGGAAGGGCGACCCATCCGCAATCCGCAATCCGCAATCCGCAATTGCGTGGTATCGCGAAAAGACCGCGCGGAAGAGCGATCTGGAGCGCACCGAGCTGGCGAAGGAGAAATCCGGCGTCTTCACCGGCGCTTACGCCATCAATCCGGTGAACAACGAGCGCATCCCCATCTGGATCGCCGATTACGTCCTCATGGGCTACGGCACCGGAGCCATCATGGCCGTGCCCGCGCATGACGAGCGTGACTTTGAGTTCGCGAAGAAGTTTGAGCTGCCGATCAAGCAAGTGGTTGCGGCAGCGGGGAAAGCATGGGGAACAGGCGTCTCGCCTGTTCAGTCTCAGAGCACAGGCGGGATGCCTGTGCCCCATGCTGTGCCTCATGCTGTGCCTCATGCTTTGCCCAGCAGCAAATACCTCAACGACCGCACTGAGATCGAAAAGAAGCGCCGCAACCTCCCTCACTGGCAGCAGGATGGAAAACAATACTTCCTTACCTGGCGTCTGGCTGACAGCCTGCCTGTGGAAAAATTGCGCGAGCTGCATGACCTGCGCCAGCAGGCATCACTACTGCCAGAGGATCAGAGGCAGGAGCATGATGCCCGGATCTTTGAAACAACAAGCGCATGGCTGGATGAGGGGCATGGCTCCTGTATTCTCAAACGGCCTGAGCTACGCCAGATCGTTACCACTGCATTCTCTCACTTTGACGGCAAACGCTACGATCTGGACGCTTATGTGGTGATGCCAAACCATGCGCATGTGCTCGTGACATTGAAGCCGGGAGAGGATTTGTCCAAAATTCTGCATTCTTGGAAAAGCTATACGGCCAAGGAGATCAATAAACTGCTGGGTGAGGAGGGCGCTGTCTGGCAGGATGAGAACTTTGACCGGCTGATCCGCAGCAGAGAGCACGAGTGGTTTGTTCGGGATTACATTTGGAAAAACCCTTCAGAGGCAGGTCTGCGTGAGGGGGAGTTTGATTGGTTTGAGAGAACAGGCGAGACGCCTGTTCCCCATGCTGAAACACTGCCCGAGTCTGCATTCTGTGAAAACGGCATTGCCGTGAACTCCGGCTTCCTCGATGGCCTGCCCACTCCCGAAGCGAAGAAGAAAATCACCGTATGGCTGGAGCAGAATGGTTTCGGCAAAGGCACGACCAACTTCAAGCTGCGTGACTGGCTCTTCAGCCGTCAACGCTACTGGGGCGAGCCGTTCCCGATCGTCTGGGAGAACGGCCAGCATCGCAGCCTTCCTGAAAGTGAGCTGCCGCTGCTGCCGCCGACGTTGGAAGACTTCAAACCCACCGGCACGCCCGAACCTCCGCTGTCGAAGGCCACGGAGTGGGTCCAATACTCCGCCACCGCGAAGCGCGAGCTCAACACGATGCCGCAGTGGGCGGGTTCGTGCTGGTATTACCTGCGTTATTGCGATGCGCGGAACAGCGAGCGCTTTGTCGGCGAGGCCGCGGAGAAGTATTGGATGGGCGGCGGCAAGCCCGGCGGCGTCGATTTGTATGTCGGCGGCACCGAGCACGCCGTGCTGCACCTGCTTTACGCACGTTTCTGGCACAAGGTGCTCTTTGATCTCGGCTACGTCAGCACGCCGGAGCCATTCCAGCGTCTGGTGAATCAAGGCCTCATCCTTGGCGAACTCGAATACACGCTGTATCGCAAGCCAGACGGAACCCCGCTTTCCTACGTCGCGAACTACATGCCCCAATTGGCTGAATCACTCCGTTGGGAAACTTTAGATCCCGAAGAAGTGGAACGGTGCCCGCAAGGCTTGGGTTATGTTTGGAAGCAAGACAAGTCGATCTATGTTGAAGCGAAATCACATAAGATGTCGAAAAGCAGGGGCAATGTGATTAACCCAGACGACATCATTCGTGACTATGGTGCAGACGCCTTGAGGTTGTATGAGATGTTCATGGGCCCGCTGGAGCAGGTGAAACCCTGGAGCACAGCCGGTGTAGTCGGGCAGTCTCGCTTCCTTGCCCGCATATGGCGTCTGGTGATGGAAGTCGATGACGAAGGCGTGTGGAGCCTTTCCAAGGCCCTGCAAGACGTGCCTGCGAACAAGCAGCTCACCAAAGCGCTGCACGAGACGATCAAGAAGTGCGGCGAGGACATTGAGAAGCTCAGCTTCAACACCGCCATCAGTGCGATGATGGTTTGCACCACAGCCTTCACCGGAGCTGAAGTGAAGCCCGCGGCAGCCATCGTGACCTTCCTCAAGGTGCTCAGCCCCTTCGCGCCGCATCTCGCCGAAGAACTCAACGCGCAGATCCGCGCCAAATTCCCCGCCTTGGCCGCGAAACGCTTCCTCAGCGACGAAACCTGGCCCGCCTACGATCCCGCCGCCCTCATCGAGGACGAGGTCGAGGTCGTCTTCCAGGTGAACGGCAAGCTGCGCGACAAAGCCCGCGTGCCGATCCAGGCCACAAAGGAGGAGATCGAAAAAATCGCCCTCGCCAGCGCCCGCGTGCAGGAATTCATGGAGGGCAAGCCCGCCAAGAAGATCATCGTCGTGCCGGGGAAGCTGGTGAACGTGGTCGTGTGAGGCTTGGAGCGCTGATAGTGTCTCCATTTCACTCGATGCCGAGCGCGAAACGCAACTGGCGGGCTGCGAGCAGGGCTTCATCCCGCGTATTTCCCAGCACGGTGAAGTGCCCCATCTTTCGGCGTGGCCGGGCTGCGTTCTTGCCGTAAAGATGCAGTTTGGCGCGCGGATGCGCGAGCACTGGGGACCAGTCGGGATGCCGTGTTTCCGAGGGCCACACATCGCCGAGCAGGTTCACCATGACAGCGGGCGTGTGCTGGGAGGGGTCGCCCAGCGGCAGGCCGCACACCGCGCGCAACTGCTGCTGGAACTGGTTCGTGACGCACGCGTCAATGGTGTAATGCCCGCTGTTGTGCGGACGCGGGGCGATCTCGTTGACGAGCACTTTTTCCGAGCGGGTCACGAACATCTCCACAGCCATCGTGCCCGCGTAGTCCAGCCCCTCCGCCACGGCGCGCCAGAGTTGCAGGGCTTGTTTCATGACGGCGGGAGTCACACGCGCCGGGGCGATGGTGACATCCAGAATGTGGTGCAAGTGCCAGTTCTCCACCACGCCATGCACGGCCATGCCGCCATCCGCTCCGCGCGCGCCGACGACGGACACCTCGCACGCGAAAGGCACCCATTGCTCGACCACGGCGTTATGCCCTTCAAAGTCCCGCCACGCCTGGGCCAGCTCGGTGTCCTCCACGACCTTGCGCTGGCCTTTGCCGTCGTAGCCAAAGGCGGCCGTTTTGATGACGCAGGGACGGCCCAGCTCAGCCACGGCGCGCTCCAGGCCGGGGAGGTCGTTGACGATGCGAAAGTCCGCGCAGGCGATGCCCTGCCGCCGCAGGAAGAGCTTTTCACGCTCGCGATGCTGGGTGGTGTGGATGGCGGCGCGCGAAGGGCGCAGCGGCTTCACCGCCTCGACGGCCTGGAGGCATGAGTCCGGGATGTTTTCAAACTCCGCCGTGACCACATCCACAGCGGAGAGGAAGCGGTCCAAAGCCGCGCGGTCGTCATAGGCCGCGTTGATTTCAAGATCGGCGAACTGCCCCGCCGGGCAGCCTGGCGGCTCGTCCGTGAAAATGACGACACGATAACCGCTGCGGCGCGCTTCCAGGGCAAGCATTCGCCCGAGCTGGCCGCCGCCGAGGATGCCTAGGGTGGAGGGGGGGAGGAACACGGTGGGCGGTGGGCAAATGGAAATGAGAAAAGGGCCGTTGGCTATCGGCTATCGGACATCACCTCCGGCGGGCGCGTCGAGTTCCTTCTGGCTCTCCAGCACCTTGGCCGTCTGGCGCTCTCGGAAGGCCTGGAGTTTGGCGGCCAGGGCGGGGTCGTTGTTGGCGAGCATGGAGACGGCGAAAAGCGCGGCGTTGAGAGCGCCCGCGTTGCCGATGGCAAAGGTGGCCACCGGCACGCCGCCGGGCATTTGCACGATGGAGTAGAGGCTGTCGAGTCCGTTGAGCGCGCGGCTCTGCACCGGCACTCCCAGCACCGGCAGCGTGGTCATGCTGGCCGTCATGCCCGGCAGATGCGCGGCGCCGCCCGCGCCGGCGATGACGCATTTCAGCCCGCGCCCGGCGGCGCTGGAGGCGTATTCATAAAGCAACTGCGGCGTGCGGTGCGCGCTGACCACTTTTTTTTCATAGGGCACGCCGAAGTCCTCAAGCACGCGCGCCGCGTTTTCGAGGGTGGGCCAGTCGGAGCTGGAGCCCATGATGATGCCGACAAGGGGTTGATCCATGCGCCGAGATAAGCCGGACATTTCAGCCCTGCAAGCCATGCTTGCGGTTGCCATGCCGCCGTGGCGATTCAATGTCCGCCCGCATGACTTTCCGTGAAAAATTGGAGAAACGAATCGAGAATGCCGGCACGCATCTGTGCGTGGGACTCGATCCGCGCATGACCAAGCCTGACGAGGCGGCGAAACTCTGGCTGCAGGATGTGATCGCGCAGACCGCCCCCTACGCCGCCGCCTTCAAGCCGAACTCCGCCTACTTTGAGGCCCACGGCTGGCGCGGCATGAGGCTGCTGGAGATGATTTTGAAGTTCATCCCCGGCGACATCCCCGTGGTGCTCGATGTGAAGCGCGGCGACATCGGCGAAACGCAGGCCTTTTACGCCAAAGCCGCCTTCGATCAGATGCGCGTGGACGCCGTGACGCTGAATCCCTACATGGGCAGCGACACGCTTGCCCCCTTTCTGGAGTATCCTGACAAAGGCATCTACCTCCTCGGCGTCACCTCCAATCCCGGCGCGGCGGACATCGAGCTGCAGAACTGCGGCGGCCGCCATGTTTATGAACTCGTGGCCGTCATGACGCGGGCCAGCCGTCAGGCAGGACTCGTGCTTGGCCTCACCAATGCCGCGCCGGATGTGCTCCAGCGCATCCCGGATGTGCCGCTGCTCATCCCCGGCCTCGGCGCGCAGGGCGGAGACCTCTCCGCGCTCAAGGACAGCGGACGCCTCGCGCCCATTCTGGTGAACGTCTCGCGCGGCATCCTCTACCACGGCCAGGAAGGCCGCACTTATGGCGAGGTGGCGCGCGAGTGGTCGGAGAAGATCGAGCACGCGCTTGCTTGATCGCTTTGGCGGTGTGGGAGCGCGAAAATGCGCAAGGCGAGGTGACGCGCAGGAACATTGCTTGCGCTATCGCCGCGGCGGGTGTCGTTTTCCTTCCTGCCATGAACACCCAACCCGCACCCTTGACCCGCCGCCGTTTCGTCGGCGCGGCCGGCCTCGTCGCCGGCTCCATGATCACCCGGCCCATCTTCGGCCAGGACGCGCCAGGCAACAAACTCAACATCGCCCTTATCGGTGTCTGGGGCCGTGGCCTCGCGCATTACGACGCCATCAGCGAGGAAAATGTCGTCGCCCTTTGCGATGTGAACGAGGAGCGATTCCCAGAGGCATTGAAGCGCTTCCCCGGCGCCAAGACTTATGTGGACTGGCGCAAGTGCCTGGATCATCCCGGACTCGACGCCGTGGTCATCTGCACCACAGACCACACGCACGCCTTCATCGCCAACTGGGCGCTCAAACGCGACCTGCACGTCTATTGTGAAAAGCCGCTGGCCATCACCGTCGAGGAGGCCCGCATCGTCCGCGCCACCTGGGAGAGCAAAAAGGGCAAGCTGGCCACCCAGGTCGGCATGCAGCGCCATGCCCAGGCCAACTTCAACCGCGTGCGCGAGCTCATTCACGACGGTGCCATTGGCGACCTCAAAGCCGCCTATGCCTGGGGCAACCGCCAGATCCACAAGCCCGGCTACCTGCCCGAGGAGGGCGCTCCGCCGCCCGGCTTCCACTACGATCTCTGGCTCGGCCCCGCCCCTTATCATCCGTACAACCCCGCCTACTTCGGAGGGCGCGCCGGAGCCAACTGCCTTTCCTGGAACATGTTCTGGGACTTCGGCGCCGGCCAGATCGGAGACATGGGCAGCCACACCATGGACATTGTCTGGAATGTCGTGGACGCGCGCCTGCCCACCTCCGCCGAGGCCAAGGGCGAGCCTCTCAACTCCGATGTGACACCCGTGGAGTGCGAGTCCCATTTCGAGCATCCCGCCAACGACTGGCGCGGGCCCATCACCGTGAGCTGGTATCAGGGCGGCGTGCTCCCGCGCTCGCCAAAGCCCTGGATTGATTTCAACGGCATCGGCCACGGCGCCATGTTCAAAGGCAGCAAGGGGTTCCTCATCGCCGACTTCGACACCCGTATCATCCTGCCCTTTGGCGACGATGCCGACCTCACCTACTACAAGCCGCGCAAGAAAGAGGAGTTGCTGCCGCCCGTCGGCGTCTTCCAAAAACAATGGCTCGACGCCTGCCGCGACCCTTCGAAGAAGACCGCCTGCGACTTCGGCTACAGCGCGGACATGATCGAGCAGATGCTCCTCGGCCTCGTGGCCTACCGCATCGGCAAGAAAATCCAATACGACCCCAAGACCGGCACCAGCCCCGACACGCCGGAGGCCAACCAGTTCATGGGCAAGGAGTATCGCAAAGGCTGGAGCATTGACGGCTGAAGCCAAAAGAGACGCCGGCTGCCAACATCCGTCACCGTTGGGTGACGGATGTTTTTGTTGCTGGTCATGGTGCCTGGCACCGTTCATTTGAGGAAAGTCGTGCGCGCGCAGGTCGTTGACCCCTGCCTGGCAGAGCCAGCCTCACAGTCAACCCGAAGCCGAATGAACCACGCCGTCCTCATTTTCCTCGCACTCACGCCTTTCATCACCGCCCTGAGCGCCCCGCCGAACATCATCCTCATGATGGGCGACGACCACGGCTGGGAGGAGACAGGCTACAACGGGCATCCGCATGTCAAAACGCCCGTGCTCGACGAGATGGCGGCCACAGGGCTGAAGTTTGAGCGCTTCTACGCCGCGCATCCGAGCTGCTCGCCCACACGCGCGAGTTTCCTCACCGGACGCCACCCGAACCGCATGGGAACCTTTGCCCCAGGCTGGTCCTTCCGCCCGGAGGAGATCACCAGCGCGCATCTTTTGGGCAAGGCGGGCTACCACTGCGCCCATCTCGGCAAATGGCATGTCGGCGCGGTGAAGAAGGAGTCGCCCGTGAGCCCGCTGGCGATGGGTTTCCACGAGTGCCTTTCACACGACAACTTCTTCGAGATGAACCCCTCACTATCGCGCAATGGCGGGCCGCCGGAGGTCTTCAAAGGCGAAAGCTCCGAGATCCTCATCCGCGAGGCCATCGCCTCCATCGGACGCGCGCAAAAAGAGGGCAAACCCTTCTTACAAGTCATCTGGTTCGGTTCCCCGCACGAGCCCTACAGCGGCCTGCCGGAGGATCTGGCGCTTTATGACGACCTGCCCGCCAAATACACGAAGAAAGTCAAGCTGACCTCCAACGAAACCGGCGGCCCCACCACACGTCCGCAGGGCGAGGTGCTGCGCGAGCGCTACGCCGAGATCACCGCCATGGACCGCGCCATCGGCACCCTGAGAAAACACCTCGCGCAAAACGGCCTGCGCGAGAACACGCTGCTCTTCTACTGCGGCGACAACGGCACCTCCCCCGATGCAGCGCTCGGTTTTCCGCATCGCGGCGCCAAGGCCACGTTTTACGAGGGTGGCACCCTCGTTCCAGGCCTGATTGAATGGCCCGCGCGCATCCCGGAGCCGCGCAGCACCAGCGTGCGCGCCAGCACCAGCGATCTGCTGCCCACCGTCGCCGCCATTGCGGGGCAGACGCTGCCGGATCGTCCGCTCGATGGCATGGACCTGGCAGCGGTGCTCGATGGCAAGATGACGGCACGGCCCGGTGCGCTGCATTTTTGGGAGTATCGCCCAGCCGGAGGGAAAAAGGGCGAGATGAAGCCCTACATCGCTCCCGAGCTTCAGCAGGGAACCACGCCGCTGGTGAAAAAGATGGGCAACAAGGCCACACGGGACTTCACCAACTTCCACCATCCCGTCATCAGCGAGGAAGATTACCTCGGCGCGCGCTCCATCATCGAAGGTGATCACAAGCTCGTCATCCACGAGCAAAAAGGCGGCGCGGCAAAAGTCGAACTCTTCGACTTGAAGGCCGATCCCGCTGAAAAAACCAACCTCGCCGAAAAACAACCGGACCTCGTGAAATCGCTGCAAAGCAAGCTGCGAGCCTGGCAGGAAAGCGTGCTCAAAAGCCTGACCGGAGCCGACTATCAGCCATGAAGCCTTGCCTTTTCCTCCTCGCTCTCTGCCCTGCGCTCCTCGCGGCGCAGCCGAATGTCGTCTTCATCTACTGCGACGACCTCGGTTTTGGCGATCTGGCCTGCCACGGGCATCCGCGCATCCAGACGCCGAACCTCGACCGGATGGCGAAGGAGGGCACGGACTTCTGGAGCTTCACGGTGGTGAATCCGGTGTGCTCGCCCAGCCGCACGGGCATTGTCACGGGGCAGTTTCCCTCGCGCTGGGGCGTGCATCAGCACTTCGCCTCGCATGAGCAGAACGTGGCGCGGAACATGCCCGACTGGCTCGATCCGAAAGCACCGCTGCTGCCGCGCGTGATGAAGGAGGCCGGCTACAAGACCGCCCACTTTGGCAAATGGCACCTCTCCGGCGGCAACATCGAAGGTGCGCCGCAGCCCTCCGCCTATGGCTACGATGACGCCGCCGTGTGGACCGGACCGGGGGCGCATGTCTTTGATGGCATGAAGTATGAGTTCGCCAAAGGCGAAGGCTCAGCGCATGACAAGCAAGCCGCCTCATGGATCAGCGTGGCGGCCACCGACCACGCGCTGCGCTTCATCCGCGAGGCCAAGGGCGCTCCGTTTTACCTCAATCTCTGGCTGCATGAGACGCATCACCTCGTCTCGGCCACGGAGGACGACAAAAAGCCTTACCCCGATGTGCCGGAGCCGCAGCGCACCTACTATGCCGCCGTTTCGCGCGCGGACCGTCAGGTGGGCCGCGTGCTCGACCTGCTGGACGAACTGAACATCGCGAACAACACGCTCGTCATGTTCTCCAGCGACAACGGGCCCGAGAACAGCCACGCGCAGCCGGGGCAGAAGTTTTATCACAGCCAGGGCAGCACGGGCGGCCTGCGTGGTCGCAAGCGCAGCCTGCTCATGGGCGGCGTGAACGTGGCCTTCCTCGCTCGATGGCCCGGTGTGGTGCCTGCGGGCCGTGTGGACAAGGAAACCGCGCTCGCGGGCGTGGATGTCTTCCCCACCGTGCTCGCCGCCACTGGCGCGAAGGCTCCGGCAGGCTACGTTTCCGATGGCGAGGACATGCTCGCCGCTTTCAAAGGCGGAACGCAACCGCGCACGAAGCCCGTCTTCTGGTGGTGGCAGGGCGGCCACAGCGGCGATGACTGGCCCGCCTTTGCCATGCGCGACGGCCCTCATGTGCTCATCCTCGACGAGACGAAGCAGCGCGCGGAGCTCTACGATGTCATCGCGGATCGTTTCCAATCCAACAACCTCGCCGCCGCCGACCCCGAGCGTGTGAAGCGCATGACCGCCGCCATCGACGAGTGGTTTGCCACACTGCCCAAAAACGTCGATCCCGCGCTGCGGGCCAAAGCAGCGCCCAAACCAGCCGCAAAGCCTTCCAAGCCCGCCGAAATCACTCCGGAGACCCGCCTGCGCGCCTTCAAAAACTGGGACAAGAACCAGGACGGCCACCTCACGCTCGAAGAATACCGCAACGGCCTCGCGAAGAAGGACAACGTCGAGAACCGCTTCAAAAACTTCGACAAGAACAGCGATGGCAAAGTGACCCGCGAAGAGTTTGCCGGAAAAGCGGCACCATGACGCGGCATGTGGATTTCAGGCTGTCGGATGAGCATCGCGGACTGAAGTTCAGTGTTTCACCCGCGTTTCAGGCTGCATGATGCGCCTTGTCATTTTTCTCCTTACTCTCTGTTCCCCGCTCTTCGCAGCGGCGCAGCCGAACATCGTCCTCATCTTCGCCGATGACCTCGGCTATGGTGATCTCGGATGCTTCGGTTCCACGAAGATCAAGACACCACATCTCGACAAGATGGCCGCGGAAGGGCTGCGGCTGACGAGTTTTTATGCGCAGGCGGTGTGCGGACCGTCGCGGGCGGCGCTGATGACGGGCTGCTATCCGATCCGCATCGGCGAACCGGGCAATAAGAAGAACCAGCACACCGTCATGCACCCGAAGGAGGTCACGATGGCCGAAGTCCTCCGCGAGGCAGGCTACGCCACCGCTTGCATCGGCAAGTGGCACCTCGGCGAACATGCGAAGGACTCACCCACCGGGTTTGATCCGGCCACGATGCCGAACGGACAAGGCTTCGACTACTTCTACGGCACGCCGCTGTTCAATGGCGCCACGGTGAACGTGGCCGACTCCAAATTCCGCAGCACGATCCTGCGCAATGAGCAGGTCGTCACGCCCGCGGTCGAGTCGTGGGATCACATCACGCAGGACTACACCCGCGAGGCGCTCGATTTCATCCGTCAGCAGCGTGAGAAGCCGTTCTTTCTCTACCTCGCGCACAACATGCCGCACATCCCGCTCGGCGCGTCGGAGAAGTTCAAAGGCAAAAGTGCGGGCGGCCTTTACGGCGACGCGGTCGAGGAGATGGACTGGAGTTGCGGCGAAATCATCAACACCTTGCGAGAACTCGGCCTCGCGGAGAACACGCTGGTGATTTTCACCTCCGACAACGGCCCTTGGGTCGAGACGAAACGCGGCATGGAGCCGGACGGCAAGGCATTCATCCCGCGCGATCATTCCGGCAACGCCGATCCCTTGCGCGGCTACAAAATGCTGACCTGGGAAGGCGGTCTGCGTGTGCCATGCGTCGCCTGGTGGCCGGGAAAAATCCCCGCCGGCACCTCCAGCGATGCCATCACCTCCACCATTGATCTGCTGCCCACTTTTGCCTCCATCGCCGGAGGAAAGACGCCGTCGGACCGCGTCATTGATGGCCGCGACCTCACGCCGCTGTTGCGCGATCCGGCCACCACCGCTTCCCCGCACGAAGCCTTTTTTTACTACTGCTTCACCCACCTCCAGGCCGTGCGCAGCGGGAAGTGGAAGTTCGTTCGCAAACGCCCCGCGCATCCGCCCTGGGTCGGCTGGAGCGGACGCTTCGCCGGCAATGCGGTGAATGAGTTCTCGCTCTACGATCTCGACAACGACATCGGCGAAACCAGAAACGTCGCGGCCGAACATCCCGAAGTCCTCGACCGCCTCCGCCAGTTCGCCCACGAGGCGCGCATGGACCTCGGCGACTACGACCACACCGGCAGCGGCGCGCGCTTTTTCGACGGACCCGCGCCGGCGCGGAAGGCACCAGGAAAAGGAAAGGGAAAGGCGAAATGAAACCCACCTTTTTCATTCTATGCCTGGCCGCGGCGGTCAGCCTTCAAGCACGAACCTCTTTCGACGCGAAGGACGCCGATTTGAACGCGCTGCCGACCGCGCCGAAAGGTTTTGAGGTGCAGCTCTGGGCGAAGGAGCCACTCGTCTCGAATCCCTGCGCGATGGCTTTCGATGCAAAGGGCCGGTTGTTCGTCGGCATGGGGCCGCAGTGGCGGGCACCACGTCCCGATTCACCGAAGGACATGGTCGTCGTCCTCGAAGATCGCGATGGCGACGGCGTGGCGGAGTCAAAGAAAGTCTTCGCCGAGGGCTTCAACAGCGTGCAGAGCATCGCCTGGCGCGGACGCGAGCTGTGGGTGGCGAACTCGCCGGATCTCACCGTGGTGCGCGACACCGATGGCGACGACGTGGCGGACGAGTATGTGAAAGTCTTCACCGACCTCGGCAACATCGAGCATTGCCTGCACGGCCTGAACTGGGGTCCTGACGGCTGCCTTTACCTGAGCAAGGGCAACTCGAAGGGCATCAGTCTCGATGGTGATGCGCCGAAGGAGCCGGGCCGCGTCGCGCCAAAGGCGTTCCGCGAGTTGTGGGGTTATCCGGGGCCGAAGGGCGCACCGGATCTGCCGCCGCCATCGGAAGTGTTCACGCGCGAGACCTACCGCGCCACTTACCAGGACCCGGCCGACGACTGGGGCCAGACCGGCGGCATCCTGCGTTACGATCCCGCTACGCCTTCGCTGACGATCCACTCGCGCGGCTACCGCAATCCGTGGGACATCGCCTTCGACTCGGCCTTCAACTGGCTCGGCACCGACAACGACCAGACCGGCGGCGACCGCGTGTTCATGCCCTTTCAACACGCGCACTTCGGCTGGGGCCATCCATGGAGCCCGGCCTGGCCCGGCGAAGGCCACCTGCCCACCGCGCCGAACAGCGGCCAGATCATCGAGGGCAGCTACACCGGCATCGTCTTCGCCGACACACCGCATTTCCCCGAGTCGCATCGCGGCGTGTGGTTCATCGGCGACTGGATGACCAAAAAAATCTACCTCTACCGGCCCGAGTGGAACGGCGCGCTCAACGTGCCGCAAGGCGGGCGCTACGAGGACTTCGTGGTCGGGGGTAAGTCGCTTTTCCGCCCCACCGATATCGCCATGGGACCCGACGGCGTGTTGTGGGTGCTCGGCTGGGGACGCGACTACGGCGGCACCTTTGATGAGCAAGGGATTCAAAACAACGAAGGTCGCGTGTATCGCATTGTCGCCAAAGACCGACCGCTGGTGCAATCGAAGCGCCCTGCGAAGCCGCCCGCGGAATGGAGCTTCGACGAACTGCTCGCCGATCTCGGCTCATGGATTCCGGCCTGGCAAATCGATGCGCGGGACGAGCTGGTCCGACGCGGTGAAGTAAGTGTGGGGCCTCTGCTGGGGGTTCTGGAGAAACCGGCGAGTCAGGCGCAGGAAACGTGGGCGGTGTGGACGCTGGCGAAGATCAATGTCAATGAGGTCCCGCCCAAAAACGACAACGTTGTTCTCCAGATGATTCGGGCAGGATGCACCGAACCACACGACTACATCACCGATCCAAATCCGCGATACAGGCTTGCCGCGATCGAGGCAATGGCCGCGCATGGTCAGCCGAATGGAAGAATCTTAAATCGGCTCATAAGCGAAACCGATCCCGTTGTTTACCATGCTGGTTGGCGAACCATTATGGCGCACGCTACGGAGCCCGCCATGCGCGCACTCGCCACCGATCGCAACGCTGGCATCCGCCGCGCTGGCGTGCTCATGTTGATGGAAAAACTCCTCATCACCGAGGCCGAGGTGTTGCGGCTGCTGCAGGACTCGGACGAATCCATCCGCCAGCTCGCCGCGCTTTGGCTCAGCAAGGTCAAGGGCATCGAGCCTGGTGCGGCGAAGGACAGCGGCATTCCCGATGCCTTTCCCCTGGCGCAAAACCTCCGTGCAGAATCCAAGCACCGCTACCTGAGCGGCACCGTGCGCCAAGGCGAGCCCCACTACACCGACCGCGCCTATGCCATCGACAAATTTCCCGCCTTCCTCGCAGGCACCTCGATGATCCGCACACCGAACGCCGACGACGGTAGCGGTGGGGACACTTTGCTCAGCTTCGACGCGCCGCTCGATGTCACCGTTTATGTGGCGCACGACGAACGGGTGAAGGCAAAACCCGCGTGGCTCACTGGATTCGGCGATAGCGACAGCGTCATCACGAGCACGGACAAACACAGCATCTTCCGCCTCTTTGCCAAAGACTTCCCCGCAGGCCGGATCACGCTCGGCGGAAACACGGCGGACGGGAAGCCGGGCGGCAAAAGCCACTACTTCGTCATCCTCGTGCCCAAACCGCCCGATCCCTCCGGCAAAGTCGCGACGCTGGATGAAGCTCTCGCCGCTCTCGCGACTGCCGATCCAAATCGCGGCGAAGCACTCTTCCTCGCCAACGGCGGTGCCGGATGCGCGGCCTGCCACACGATGAACGGACGCGGCCACGCTTTCGGACCCGACCTGACCGGCGCGGGCGACCGCTTCGACGCGCGGCACATCCTCGACTCGATGCTCAACCCCAACGCGATCATCACCGAAGGCTTCTCAATGATGAGCGTGACCATGAAAACCGGCGGTCCGCAGACCGGCGTGCTGCGCGAGCAGAGCGGACTGCACCTCACGCTGGCGCAACCCGGCGGTGGTTTGGTGAAGCTGGAGCGCAAACGCATCGCCAAGGAAGAGATGCATCCCGTCTCGATGATGCCGCCCTTTGGCGCGATTTTGAATGCGCAGCAGCTCGCCGAGCTGGCTGCCTTTCTCCTGAGTCAGAAAGCCGCGCCGAAAACGGGCTTTCACCTTCAACAGCACGACGATCATTTCGAGGTCGTCCTCGATGGCCAGCGCATCGCCACCTACCAGTTCCGTCACGACAAGGTGCTGCGTCCGGTGTGGATCAACCTCGTCACGCCCGGACGGCGACAAGTCACCCGCAACTACCCGCCCCGCGTGCCGGACGACGTTGATCCCGGCTACAAGGCGGAAAGCGGTGGCATCATCCACCCGCACATCCATACCGGCGTGTGGCTCGGCTTCGGCGACATCGACGGCCACGACTACTGGCGCAACACGGCGCGGATCGAGCAGCTTGAACTGATTGGAGTGAAGTCCTCTGCCGATCGACTCTCGTTCGAAGTCCTCAACCGCTTCCTCACCACCGACGGCCAAAGAGAAGTCTGCCGCCAGCGCGTGCGCTACGAACTTGCGCGACATCCGCAGGGCTGGAAGCTTGATCTCGCGGCGGAGTTCTTCAACGACGAGCGCGACTTCTATTTCGGCGATCAGGAGGAAAGCGGACTCGGCGTGCGCGTCGCGTCGCCCCTGCGCGTGCAGGGCGGCAGCGGCCGCATCACCAACAGCCTCGGCGAAGTCAACTACGCCGGAACCTGGGGCCACGAAGCCGCGTGGTGGGACTACAGCGGCACCCTGGATGGAAAGCCCTGCGGCATCTTCGTTCAGCCCCACGCCACCAACCCGCGCCCCTGCTGGGGCCACACCCGCGACTACGGCGTGATGGTTCTCAATCCCTTCCCCCGCCAGCCCAAAGAGAGCCGCGAACCCTACGTGAAGACCGTGGTGAAAAAGGGAGAGAGCTTCCGCCTCGGCTACACGGTCATCGTGCACGAAGGAGCGTTTCAACCGGCCCGTCCTTGATCCCCCATGAAATTCTTTTTCACCGTCTGGTTGCTCCTTGGCACCGTCTTGCTTCACGCAGCGGAAACACCTTGCCAACTGCTCGCCGACACCGCCTTCGCCGAGGGCTTTGGTGCCGCCTTCATCTACGGCAAGCGTGGCGAGGATGGTGTCATCCGTGGCTATCGCGACATTGCTCCGTGGCTGATTCATCTTATTCCAGACGGTCCTGTCAAAACGCTGCCGGTGTTCAAAACGCACCCCTGGGACTTCCAGGAAGGACTCCACCACAACTACACCAACCAACGCGGCGAGTTCGTGCGTGAGCTGCACGCTCACCGCCTCGTGGTGAATCACGTCCTTGAGGTCAACACGTCGGAAAAACTCCAGTTCGCCCAGTTCAACAACGACGGACTCGCCAAAGACGATCCGCAACGCGACACCAAGCTCGTCAAACGCATCACCAGCGACCGTTACGGCACGCTGCGCATTCATTACAACTCGCAGAATGAGATCCGCAACGCCGCCATCGCCCACACCGCGCAGTGGGCACGCGACACCTGGCCGCACTTCCTCCTCAACCAGCGCTTCGAGACGCCGCTGCCGCTCGCCGATTACGACAAGCTCGATTTCAAGGTGAGCTTCGAGGTGGATGCAATGCAGCGGCTCTCACCCTGGCCCGGAGCCAATCGCTCCAGCATGAACCTCAACTTCATGTTCCACCTCAAGCACAAGACCGATCCCGAGCAGAAGCTATTCGTCGGCATGATGCTCTTCACCAGCAGCGAGGCGAAATATCGGACCCACCTCGGCGTCGAACAGCATGGACAGGTGTTTTATCGTGAAAGCGTCACCCGCGACCAACCGAAGCCCGAGTTTGGCCAGAAGCGCACCATCACCCGCGAGCTGCGCGAGATGATCCGCGATGCGCTGAAGCAGGCGCAGGAGAAGCAGCCCGCGCTTTCGACCAATCCCGACGATTTCACCCTCTCAAACTTCAGCATCGGTCTCGAAGGCATGGGGCATTGGACGACTGAATGCGAGTTCAGCGGGCTGAGCCTGATCGGAACTCCAAGACCATGAAACCCCTCCTCCATTTCCTCTGCGCCCTCTGTGTCCTCGATGGCAAACTCCTCGCCGCCGAATCACCGAAGCCCAACTTCATCGTCATCTTCACCGACGATCAAGGCTGGGCCGACCTCGGGAGCCAGGGTGTTCGCGAAGATTTGAAAACGCCGCATCTCGATGCCCTCGCCGCTTCCGGGGTGCGTTGCACCGCCGGTTACATCACCGCGCCGCAGTGCTCGCCCTCTCGCGCCGGTTTGCTCACGGGGCGCTACCAGCAGCGCTTCGGCCTGGATGCGATTTCGGACACGCCCATGCCTGTGTCCGAGCTAACGATTGCGGAACGCCTCAAGCTGGCAGGCTACGTCAGCGGCATGGTCGGCAAGTGGCATCTCGATGCCAGTCCGTCGTCAGGCGATTGGATCAAACGCAATCCGAAAAGCGTCGTCCGCACGCCGGGCCAGCCACTTCGCATCCGGGAACCGGCGCGACTTGCCTTTTCACCCGCAGGACAGGGTTTCGACGAGTTCTACATGAACAACCGGGAGCGCCGCTGGGCGAACTTCCGCGCGGACGGCACCAGCTTGAAGCCCGAAGGCGAGTGGCTCACCGAAACCACCGGCGACCGGCTCGATGACGAAACTGCCGGGGCACTCGCCTTCCTCGAACGCAACCACGCGAAGCCCTTCTTCCTCTACCTCGCCTACAGCGGACCCCACACGCCGCTGGAGGCCACGCCGGAACGCCTCGCGCGATTCCCCGGCGAGATGCCCGAACGCCGCCGCACCGCGCTGGCCATGCTCGCCACGATTGATGACGGCGTGGGCCGCATCATGAAGACCTTGCGCAAACATGGGGTCGAAGAAAACACGCTCATCGTCTTCACCAGCGACAACGGCGCGCCCTTGAAGAAGACCATGCCGGACTCACCGCTGACCACCGAGCCCAATGGCAAACAGTCAGACATCGGCGGATGGGATGGATCCATGAACGCTCCGCAGTTCGGCGAAAAAGGCATGCTCACCGAGGGCGGCATCCGCGTGCCCTTCCTCTGGTCGTGGAAAGGCGTCATTCCGGCGGGACAAGTCTTTGATCATCCGGTGTCGTCGCTCGACATCGCCGCCACGGTCCTGAAAGTAGCTGGGGGTTCGCTTCGCGGCTCCGCAGCAGCCCCAGAGGATGCGGCTAAAGCCGCAGCCACTTTGGACGGCGTCAACCTGCTCCCGCATCTCAAAGGCGAGGTCGCCACACCGCCCCACGACGCCCTCTACTGGCGCTTTTGGAAGCAAGCCGCCGTCCGTGCGGGCGATTGGAAGTTGATCCACCTCGGCGACGGCACCGACTTACTCTTCGACCTCAGCCAGACCGATTCCGAGACCAAGAATCTCGCTGCGCAGCATCCTGAAAAAGCTGCCGAACTCCGCGCCAAACTCGAAACCTGGACCCAGCAGCTCCGGCCGCCCGGGATCCCGAAGAACGGCATCCAGCGCGAGCGCCATTGGTATGAGCATTACTTTCAGCATCCGGCCCCGTCCAAGCCATGAAAGCCTCCTGCATCACTTGTCTTCATCATACTGCTGTCTGCTCCGGTCTTCGCCGCGCGGCATCCCGACCGCGTCGCCGCTATGGACACCAAGATCGAAGCTTTTCTCAAAGATTCCCAAGCCGTCACGCCGCAACCCAATCCAGATGATGTTTCATATGAAAGGCGAGTGCGAAAGACACCGTGAGTCATCGGGGTCTCCTGCCTTATTGCGCGGAAGAAAAAGGGCGTTGGGGTTCGGCAGCCTTGAAATCGCTTCCCGCACACTCACCGCTGTCTTTACCGCCATCACTTGCCTCTCGCTCTCTGCCTCCGCTCAGGAGGAGTCCCAACCAGTCACACTCACAGCCCGGACAGCTCCATGGAGCGAATCGGAAGTCGAAGGCATTGATCCTGCGGCGGAGTCATTCGCGGTGGAGATGCAAATCGATCCAGTGGAGGCCCCTGGCGGAGATCTTCAGGTGGTGGCGGGATTGGTGGTGGGATTGAAAAGCGACGAGCAGGTGCAGGAGAGCGGAGCCGGCGCGCTGCGGGCGGATCTGCGCGAAGGCAGCGAGCGGGCGGCGTTCACGTTCTGGCATCGGAAGACTTATCTGACGATGCTGGAGCCAGATCCGAAGCCGCCCGGCTGGATGGACAATCGCGACTATCAGCATCCCAATGTGCTGCCGTTTCGCGAAGGCACCGGACACCGCATCAAGCTGGTGGTTTGGCCGGAGGGCGAAGGATCGCGCGTGCGGCTGTTCGTGGATTTCATGGACCGGACGGTGGAGGAGCATCTGCTCCCGGAGCGGATTCGCGCCGGAGTGGTGAAGCTTTTCACGATGCGCGGTGGCAATGAACCGGAGGTCCGGCAGACGAGCCGTTTCTCGGAGGTGCGGTTTGCCCCAGTAAGCTCCGAAGAAGCGCGGCAGCTTCCTTCCATGGCGGAGAGCGTGCTGCGAGCCTTGGATTTCAATCACCCTGCGATCCAACCGGTCAGCAAGGCCATCCAACAAGGGCGGATGGACGAAGCGAAAGCACTTCTCTTGCGACACATGCGCACGCGCCGTGAACCGAAGGGGCCGAGCCTCGATGAAGTGGCCAGCATGGTGTTGCACCCGAACTGGCAAAAAATCTCGGACGAGGCGGTGGCGGGGCGTTACGCCACCATCGGCTACTTCGACGGCTTCGTGGACGCCTGGACGGACACGAATGGCGAGTCACATCGCTGGGTTTTGCAGAAGGAGCCACTGCAGCTCAACTGGGCGCGTGACAACGGCCATCTCAACCGGCATTTCCATTGGGTGTCGATGGCCCGTGCCTGGCAGGAAAAAAGCGATCCCAAATATCCACGCCAGTTCAGCGCCGAGGTGCTCGACTGGGTGTCGCGCGAGCCGTTTTTCTGGGAGCGCTGCCCAACGGTAGGAAAGCTCAACCTCATGGATGGAACCACCTTCCGCTGGGGCTACATGAACACCAGCAACATCGGCCGCCGTTTGGAAATGTCGTGGTGGCCGGCCTACGAGGTGTTCCGGAAATCGCCCGATTTCAGCGACGAGGCGCACATCGCCATGCTGCTGGGCATGCTGCGGCAGGCGCGTTTGATCATGAACCCGAGCAGCTTCGCCGCGCATGATGACGGCGGCGCGCACACCACGCTGGCGCTGCTGCAGACCGCGCTGCTGCTGCCGGAGTTTGCGGAGAGCGCGGAGTGGAAGGCCACCGCGATGAAACGCTGGGACGTGATGCTCGGCGCGCAGTTTCATCCCGACGGCAGCCATGCCAGCCTGAGCACGGGCTACAACTGGGCCTCCATCACCGCGATCGAAAACTACATCCGCTTGTTCCAGAGCCTCGGCGAAACTCCGCCGGAGAAATACCTCGCGATTCACGAGAAGGCGGTCGAATACACGATGCTCCTGACGACACCGACCCAGGGCAACATTGATCTCAATGACGGCGGTTGGGGCTTGTTCGACGACCGTTTTCGCACCGCCACCGAGTGGTTCCCGAAGCGCCGCGACTTCGAATGGATGGCGACGAAGGGCGCGAAGGGATCGCCGCCGGACAAAACGTCCGTTTATTTCCCCAATGCCGGTCATTATGTGATGCGCACCGGCTGGGGGCCGGAGGAGAAGTATCTCTTCTTCGGTGTCGGACCGTGGGGTGCCAGTCACGGCAAGTTTGACGCGCTCAACATCTACGCGCAGTTCGGCCCGCATCTGCTCATCCGCAATGCTGGACGCGGCAGCTACAGCGGCATCGGCAACACGAAGCACGCCGGCAGATCGCTTTCCTTCAACACCCTCTCGCCGGATTGGGCGCAGGAGAACAGCATCCCGCAGTGGAAGCAGGACATGGCCATCGCTTTCAACCCACCCAAGCGCCGCTGGGTGGACAACGAGCACTTCAGCTACGCCGAAGGCACCTTCGACTACGGCTGGCACAACGCCACCGAGCACATCCGCGGCAAGTGGCTGCGGCAGGTGATCTTTGTCAAAGGCGGCGATGCCCGCAAAGAAGGCTACCACATCGTTTTCGACACCGTCGAACCCGCCGACAGCAAGCCGCGCACCTGGCGGCACCCGTGGCAGCTCGGCCTGAATGCAGGCAACATCGCCATCCGCGAGTCCGACCGCAGCACCACTGCCATCACTCCCGGCGCGGCCTTGCAGATCCTCCCTGTCGGCGAGATGACCCCGCGCATGATCCAAGGCCAGGAGAAACCCGAACTGCTCGGCTGGCGCATCTACGACACCACCGCCAATCCCTGGCCCGTGCCGACCTACGAATGGCAGGCCGAGGGAACCTTCAGCCGAGCGTGGGTCATCCAAATGCAGGCCGATGAATCCGAATGGCCGGTGGAGTCCGTAGAGGCACATCCCGCCGCGTCTCCGGGTGAACTGCGTTTCACCATCCACCGCCGCGACGGCGGCATCGACCATGTGATCCGCCGCCTCCTGGGCCAGCCGTCCATCGAATTTCAGGGCGAAAAAATCTCTGGCGATGTCGCGGTGATTCGCACGGACGCCAAAGGCTCCAAACGAGATCGATTGGAGGTGAAGGATGGCGAAGACTCGGTCGCTCGAACATCACCGCAGCACCCAAGCAAACATTGAATCAGCCCGGCATTGCTCAAAAGTCGCCAGACGTTGAGCGTCGTCTATTTCTGGTGAAAAGGCCGCGCATGCGCTCTCCGACGAGGAGCGGCACGCCACCACGCGCGCGAAGAAAGCGGTGAACTGGATGCGCCGGCATGCGGGAAGGCCTTTCTTCCTCTACCTCGCCACGCTGGGCGAGATGATGCGCACGCTCGATAAACTCAAGCTGAGTGAAAACACGCTCGTCATCCTCACCCGCGTCAATGGCGGCATGCTCAATCAAGAAGGCGGCCAGCAGCAGCGCACGCGGTGCCCTCCAATTCACCGGCGAGACGAACAGCGATTTCCTCAACGGCAAACTCAAGCCCGATGCACCCGGGTAGCAGCTCTACCACCTCACCCATGACCCTCGCTAGACGAAGAAAGTGATCCGCGAGCATCCGGAAATCGCGAGGCGCCTGGCGGATCGCCTCGCCGCTATTCGGCAGTGAAGCCAGCCTATTTGGTGCAGTCGTCACGGCTGCCACATCGCCGCCGAATCGACTCACATCGGCCAGAACCGGCCAAACTGGACTGATTTGAACCGAAATGGACATGACGCCTCCTGCCGACCATGCGCGGCTGGGGTTTCGTTTGTAGCCGGGTGCGGTTGGCCGCCTTCGGGGAGGCAATTGGCAAGTCTTCATCCGCGCCACCGCCGGCTTCGGGCGCATGATCCTGGAGGCTGTTGATGTTTGCTTTTGCGCCATGCCCGGTCTTCATGAGCGCATGACGTTGTTCATCACTGGCGGCCTGGCTCCGAAGGCCATGGAGCGGCAGCTTCGGCGCGAGGCGGGGCCTCTCGTCGTGCTGGAGCATGACACCCTGCTGGAGCGCGGACGCTACCCGCAGGTCGCAGAATGGCTCACGCTCTCCGACCTCGCCGGCTTCCGCGACATCGAAGCCTTGCGCGCGCAGGTCGCGCTCATGTTCTCCGAGTATCTGCGCCAGCGCCCCGAGCTGGGCGACCAGCCCGGCGACTCGGAACTGCGCAAGGCCTTCCTGCGCGGCGCTTTCCTGGAGGGCTGCTTCACCCGTGTCTATCACATGCGGCTGCGCGAGCTGCTGTGGGCGCGGCACCGTTTTGACCGCCTCGTGGTCGCGCCCGGCAGCGGGGTGAATTTCGCCTTCTGGCGTGCCGTGGCCGCGGAGGAGGGGATGGAAATCATCGTCCTTGAGCCTGAGTGGAAGGGCAGGGGACTGGGGCGAAAAATCGAGCGGTGGCTCTGCAAGCGCGCGCAGAAGAAAGCCCGGTCCTCCATTCAGCCCAGCCTTCAGCCCTCCATTCTCGAAGGCGTGCCGGACGACACCGGGCTGCCTCTGGCCGTGTGCGCCAGCCGCCGCGTCGCGCCGCTTCTCGCGCAGGAGAAGGAACCTTGCGGCTTCCGTGTCATCCAGGCCGGAATGAAGGACCTCGACCCGCCGGACCCCGCCTTCGAAGCCGCCGAGCGCGAGCGTTTTTCCACCTGGTGGCGGAGATGGAAGACGGAGGTCCTGCCCGTCGTCTGCGCGCCGGACGCCAAGCCCTGCCTGGCTCCATTGCGCGATCTCTTTGAGCGCATGGGGGAGGAGGAAACGGCAGGAACTTATCCCCGCGTCTCCGCGCTGCGCGCCCGCGCCCGCGCCTGGCTGGCGCCCATGGTCGGCGGCATGATTTCGTCGACGGTGCTTACGCTGGCCGTTATT
>ERZ761609.794-NODE-794-length-33422-cov-32.794737_pt1 | contig 33422 bp, 24 predicted proteins | sample MGYA00511163_ERZ761609 | MGnify/ENA primary metagenome ERZ761609 (study PRJEB28899, sample SAMN02445070) | bioreactor sludge metagenome | biome: EBPR sludge | place: Australia: Brisbane, Thorneside Wastewater Treatment Plant | collected 2011-12-16 ...
CCCCGGCAAAGAACCCCACCCCCGCGAGCACCGCCTCATCTTCAAAAACGTGGACCGCGCCGGCTGGGACCCCAGCATCGAGTGCTACCTCGGCGACGGCGGTTACGAGCAGCTCAAGAAAGCCCTCGGCATGGAAAAGAGCGCCATCATTGGCGAGGTGAAGGCCAGCGGTCTGCGCGGGCGCGGCGGCGCGGGCTTCCCCACCGGCGTCAAGTGGGGCTTCATCCCGCCCGCGAACACCAAGCCCGTCTATCTCATCTGCAACGCCGACGAGTCCGAGCCCGGCACCTTCAAGGACCGCTACATCATCCACCAGGACCCCCACCAGCTCATCGAAGGCATGGCCATCTCCTGCTACGCCGTCGGGGCCAAACTCGCCTACATCTACATCCGCGAGGAGTTCCCCGAGGGCGCGAAGATCCTGGAGAAAGCCATCGCCGAAGCGCGGGCGAAGGGTTTCCTCGGCCAGAACATCCTCGGCAGCGGCTTCGACTGCGAGATCCACGTCCACCGCGGCGCCGGCGCCTACATCTGCGGGGAGGAGACCGGATTGATCGAGTCCCTCGAAGGCAAGCGCCCCTACCCGCGCATCAAGCCCCCGTATTTCCCCGCCGCGCTCGGGCTCTACATGTGCCCCACCATTGTCAACAATGTGGAGAGCCTCTGCCATGTGAAGCACATCCTCCAGATGGGCGGCGCCGAATACGCCAAGCTCGGCACACCCAACAACACCGGCACCCGCATTCTCTGCGTCAGCGGCGACGTGCAAAAGCCCGGCTACTACGAGGTGGAAGTGGGCAAAGTCACCCTGGGCGAGGTCATCGAAGACCTCTGCGGCGGCCTCAAGCCCGGGCGCAAACTCAAGGCCATCATCCCCGGCGGCTCCTCCGCCAAAGTCCTGCGCGCCGGCGACCGCTACAAGCTCAAGGACGGGCGCGAGCTCGGCATCATGGACATCCCCATGGACTTCGACACCATGGCCGCCTGCGGCAGCATGGCCGGCTCCGGCGGCGTCATCATCATGGACGACAGCCGCAGCATGAGCTGGGTCATCAACAACCTCAACGCCTTCTACGCCCACGAGAGCTGCGGCCAATGCACCCCCTGCCGCGAGGGCAGCCTGTGGATGAAAAAGATCAGCGACCGCATCGTCGCCGGCACCGCCAGCCCGGACGACGTGGACACCCTGGAGACCGTGGCCAACCAGATCGAAGGCAAGACCATCTGCGCCTTCGGCGAAGCCTGCTCCTGGCCCACCCAGAGCTTCATCCAAAAGTTCCGCGACGAGCTCAAGGCAGACTGCAAGCCCGAGCTCGCCGGCCAGCCCGTCGCCGGGGAAGCCCTCCTCGCCGCCTCCGGCCTGGCCGCGCGGTGAGAGGCCGCCCCGCGCCAAGGCTCATTCGCCGGAGGCGCACGCCTTGAGCGCCAGCACGGCGAAGACGGTGGCGGTGTCGCTGATGAAGTGCTGCGGCACGCCGTTGAGCGAGCGGGTGAACCAGCGGCCGGACTCGCGCTGATTCGTGGAGAGCCATTTCACGCCGCGCTGGAGCGCCGCATGGCCCGCAGGCAGTCCCGCCTCGCGCAGCACGAGGACCACCAGGCCGGTGCCGTAGCCGTCGCTGGGTGCATTCGGGTTGGATTTCCCGCCCTCGCGGCCTGTCCATTCCGGGCCGAGGGATTCCATGCTCCAGCCGCCATCCACGCGCTGGAGGGCGAGCAGGTCGCGGATGATGACCTGCTTTTCCTCATCGCTGAGCAGCCCGTCGAGCCGCACTGCGGCCCAGAGCAGCCAGGCGCGGTGATGCAGGTTGGGCGCGGGCGTCTTTTTCAAGTACGCGCGCATCTTGTCCACACCGGCCTTCGCGGCATCGCTCCGCGCGTAGTTTTCGGGCGCATGCCCCGCGCCGACGGCGGCCAGCACGGCTCCGTAATAATCATCCACCTCGAACGGCGGCCAGCCGCACTTCGGCCAGTTCCACGCGCCGTCTTTGCGCTGCAGCGCCCACATGCGGTCGAGCGCCTGGCGCGTCACGGGATGCAGCCTGCCGGTGGACTGCGCATCGTGCATCGCCAGCGCCGCCGCGGTGCCGACGATCTCGCGGTGCTGGTGCTTTTTCACCTGCTCATCGGCGTCCCAGTTCGTGATGCGGCCCTCGAAAAAGGCGCGCACCTCCGCCAGCGCGTCCGCAGGCGCTTCCCGCGTCAGCAACGCGCGCGAACTCACATACGGCCAGCCCGTGTGGCAGGAGCCGCACTTGTGCTTCCGCACCCAGGCCAGCGCCGTGCCATCCAGCGACTCCGCGGCCTTCGCGAGCGAGAGCTCCCCCCGCAGCGGCTCGTCTGGCGATCCCTGGGGAAAGGCTGCCTTTGGCGTCTCTGCGGGCGTCGTTTCCCGCGCCTTGCCACCCGGCGCGAGCATCAGGAAAACGGCGGCAAGGCTGAATGTGAGGCGGTCCATTGGGCAATGCATGGCGTCCATGCTGAACGGCAGGCGGAGCGCCAACTTGCGCCGCGTGATCGCGGCCCCGGGCGGACGCGCCTGAAAACAATCGCACTCGGCGTTTGCCCTCGGGGCGGCGGGTGTTAGCTTTGCGGCCCGCGCGCATCCGGCGCGGCTTTTTTTACCCCTATGCAATGGCTCACCCAACTCGGTTTCATCGGCGAGACGCTCTATTTCCTGATCCTCATCTTCGAGGTGCTGATGGTCTTCAACCTGATGATCCTGGTGCATGAGTGGGGCCATTTCCTGGCGGCGCGCTGGCGCGGGCTGAAGGTGGAGGCGTTTTACATCTGGTTCGGCAAGCCGCTGTGGCGGAAGACGATCAACGGCGTGGAATACGGCCTGGGCAGCATCCCGGCGGGCGGTTTTGTGAAGCTGCCGCAGATGGCGCCGATGGACGCCATCGAGGGCGAGTCCACCAGCGGCGAGCCGCTGCCGCCGATCAAGCCGCTGGACAAGATCATCGTGGCCTTCGCGGGGCCGCTGTTCAGCTTCGGGCTGGCCTGCCTTTTCGCCCTGCTGGTGTCCTGGCTGGGCAAGCCGCAGACGGAGCCGGTGGTGACGACGACGATCGGCTATGTGGAGGAGGACAGCCCGGCGGCGAAGGCGGGGCTGCTGCCTGGGGATGTGGTGCGCCGGATTGACGGCGCGGAAATCCGCCGCTTCGAGGGCATGGTGGACAGCATCCGCTGGGCCGTCATCGCCAGCGAGGGCAAGGAGATCGTGTTCGAGGTGGAGCGCCCCGGCGAGGGCATGAAGACGATCCCGGTGGAGGCGGACTGGCAGGAGCAGGAGCCGGTGGCGTGGTGGCAGGGCATTTTCAAACGCCCGCCGCTGCGGGAGGTGGGCATCATGGGCAAGGGGACGCCGATGGTGGCGGAAGTGACGGCGAACAGCCCTGCGGATGACGCGGGACTGAAGCCGATGGACGAGCTGCTGACGGTGGACGGCCAGGTGCTCTACAGCACGACCCAATTCATGAATTACTTGAAGGACAAAAAGGACCGGCCCATCAAGGTGACGATCCGCCGCAAGGGCGCGGAGATGGAACTGGAGCTGACGCCGCGTGTGCCGGACAAGTGGGAATCCGAGGAAAAGCCGCGCGTCATGATTGGCATCGTTTTTCATCCGACGGGGGAGCGGAAGCTGGCCTATCCCGGCGTCTATGAGCAGGTGTCGGATGCCTCGCGGGCAATGTTCAGCATGATCACGAAGCTGTTCACGCCCGCCTCGGACATCAGCCCCGGCCACATGAGCGGGCCCATCGGCATCGGGCGCGTGTATTACAATCTGCTGCAGGACCCCGCCGCTCTTCTCCAGGTGCTGTGGTTCAGCGTGGTGCTGAACATCAACCTGGCCATTCTGAACATGCTCCCCTTCCCCGTGCTGGACGGCGGCCACATCACCATGGCCATCGGCGAGGCCATCCGGCGCAAGCCGCTGCACTCGCGCGCGCTGGAGTATGTGCAGACGGCGTGCGCGCTGCTGCTTTTCAGCTTCGTCATTTTCGTCACGCTCAAGGACGCGGGCGACCTTTTCCTCGGCCGGCGGGATGACGGCAAGGGCACGAAGAAGGAGGACATCGGCTGGCTGCCGAAGGACCAGCGCGGCAAGCCCGCAGCGGAGGCGAAGTGAGGCGTGGCGGCTTTGTCCGGCATGAAAAACCGCCGCTTCATCGCGTAGGTTTCCATCATGCTTCGGAAAGCCTTCCTCTTCATTTGCATCGCCACGGCCGGTCTCGCCGCGGAGCCTTTAAGCTTCGTGCGGGACATCCAGCCTATTTTGACGAAGGCCGGCTGCAACGCGGGCGCTTGTCATGCAAAGGCGATCACCGGTCAGCGCGGCTTTCGGCTCAGCGTGCTCGGTTTTGAGCCGGAGGAGGACTACGAGGCCATCGTGAAGCAGGGCAAAGGCCGCCGCGTGTTCCCGCCGGCGCCGGAGGAAAGCCTGCTCATCACCAAAGGCGCTGCCATCGTGCCGCACACGGGCGGCAAGCACCTCGAACCCGGCTCCGAGTTTTATCAGACGCTCGTGCGCTGGATCGCCGAGGGCATGCCTTACACGCAGCCGAACGAGCCGGTGCTCAAAGAAATCGCCGTCGAGCCCTCACGCATCACGTTGAAGCCGAAAACCGCGCAGCAGCTCAAAGTCACCGCTCGCTACTCCGACGGCAGCAGCCGCGATGTGACGAAGCTCGCGCTGTTTGAGGCCAACGACACCGCCATGGCCACCGCGACCGACAGCGGCCTCGTGAACACGCTCGATCTGCCGGGCAATGTCGCCGTCATGGTGCGCTTCGGCGGCAAAGTGAGCGTGTGCAGTGTGTTGATCCCGCTCGGTGCACCGGTCGAGTCGCTGCCTCCGGCGAAGAACTTCATCGACCAGCTCATCTTCGCCAATTTGAAGCAGATCGGCATCCCGCCCTCGCCCATCTGCGATGACAGCACCTTCCTCCGCCGCGTCTCGCTCGACATCGGTGGCCGTTTGCCGACCATGGAAGAAACGAAGGCCTTCCTCGCCGACAAATCGCCCGACAAACGCGACCGGGCCATCGAAGCGCTAATCAACTCGCCCGACTACGCCGACTACTTCGCGAACAAATGGACCGCGCTGCTCAAAAACCAGCGCACCGAGGCCGCCGACATCACCGCGAACTTCGCCTTCCACGCCTGGATGCGCGACAACCTGCTCGCGAACACGCCTTACGATCAACTCGTCCGCCAGATCCTCGCCAGCACCGGCACCATTGTTTCGAATCCACCCGTCGCCTGGTATAAACGCGTCAAAGAACCCACCACGCAGGTCGAGGACGTCGCGCAGCTTTTCCTCGGCGTGCGCATGCAGTGTGCGCAGTGCCATCATCATCCCTTCGAGCGCTGGACGCAGGCCGAGTACTATCACATGGCCGCCTTCTTCAGCCAGATCGGCCGCAAACCGACCGCCATCGCTGGTGAGGACCTCATCTTCCACAAGCGCGGCACCGCGCAGACCGAGCATCGCAAAACCCGCGTCATGCTCAAGCCCGCCGGCCTCGGCGAACCACCGCTCGACATCGCGCCCGATGACGATCCGCGTCTCGCGCTCGCCGATTGGATGGCGCAGAAGAAAAACCCTTTCTTCGCCAAAGCGCTCGTGAACCGCTACTGGAAGCACTTCTTCAAACGCGGCCTCATCGAGCCCGAGGACGACCTCCGCGACACCAATCCGCCGACGAACCCCGAACTGCTCGACGCTTTGGCAAAACACTTCACCGATAACAACTTCGACCTCAAATCCCTCGTCCGCGTCATCGCGCAGAGCCACACCTACCAGCTCAGCGCCATGCCGAACGAGCACAACGCCATCGACCGCCAGGCCTTCTCCCACTTCTACCCGAAACGCCTCACCGCCGAGGTCCTGCTCGACAGCATCGACATGGTCACCGCGTCCAAAACCGACTTCGCCGACCTCCCACCCGGCACCCGCGCCATTTCACTGCCCGACAACAGCTACACCCGCGCCTCGCCCTTCCTCAAAGTCTTCGGTCGTCCCGACAACACCAGCGTCTGCGAATGCGAACGCGTCTCCTCCGCCAGTCTCGCGCAAAGCCTGCACCTCATGAACGCGAGCGACGTCAAAGCCAAGCTCACCGCCAGCGGCGGCCGCGCCGAGCAACTCACCAAAGCCGAGATGCCCGAGCCCAAACGCATCCGCGAACTCTACCTCGCCGCCTTCTCCCGCGAACCCACCGCCGACGAAGTCCAAATCGCCGAAACCCACCTCCTCAAGCCCCGCATCGACGCCACCGGCAAGCCCCTCGATTCCCAACGCGCCAAACGCAACGGCTACGAAGACCTCCTGTGGGCCATCCTGAACACGAAGGAGTTCTTGTTTAATCATTGAGGTGCCATGAGCAGCCGGAGATCGAATCAGATTGGGGTGCTCTTATCCGCATGGGTGGTGCTTTGTTGCGCCATGCCTGGATGCCACCGGGACAGCGCACCCGCACAGATTGACCTGAAAATCATTCATCCTGATTTCCCCAAGCCGGTTTTCATTTCAGCGCCCTGGAACTGCACTCTGCCAAACTTTGAGCCGCTGCGGTTTCCCCCGCAAAAGGAGTTCACAGCTCCCGCGGATGCGGAAATTCTTTCTCTCCACAAACCTGTCACCTCGTCCAGATCACCTTCAAAAGGACAAAATGAATGGATCACTGACGGTGATGCTTTTTGCGGAGGAAATGGCGAGTATGCCGTTTTCTTCGAGAATCTGCCGTGCTGGGTTCAGATTGATCTCGGCTCAGAACGCCGAATAGATCACGTCTGGCTCTGGCATGATCAAGGAGCGTTGTTCCGCAGGGCGACCCCCGAAGTCTTCGAAGATGTCATCGTGCAGCTCTCGAACGACGTGGATTTTGGATCTGGCGTAACCACGCTGTTCAATTCCGACGACGACGGCTCCTGCGGCCAGGGCAAAGGCACTGATCCGACCTACATGGAGACCAATCATGGCCGTGGAGTGCCCGCAAAGGGCCAAACAGCTCGATATGTCCGTATCTGGGGCGGCAAAGCCTATTCCGGCGGCCCCTGTCGCTTCACCGAGGTGACGGTGTGGGGCCGGTGATGCGGGCCCATGCCGAAGAAAAGGTTTTGGCTGCCACTTGTGACACTATAACTTTCGTCATGCGTGCCCACACCAGCAAAGACCGGATCGACCAGCTCATGCGCCAGATGGGCGCGGCGGTGAAGTCGGAAGGTAGTGTGTATTTCACCGGTGGAGTCACAGCTGTGCTGATGGGCTGGCGTGAAACGACCATTGATGTCGATTTGAAGGCCGAGCCGGAGCCGCGAGGCTTCTTTGAGTGTCTGCCACGGCTCAAAGACGCACTCGACATCAACATCGAGCTCGCCGCACCCGATCAGTTCGTGCCTGCGTTGCCCGGTTGGCAGAACAGAAGCCGTTTCATCGCTCAACACGGCCAACTTGGATTCTACCACTACGATTTCTACGGGCAGGCACTCTCCAAGTTGGAGCGCGGTCATCCGCGTGATCATCACGATGTCGAATGCATGAGGCGGGATGGTCTGGTGAAGGGTGAGCGGCTCCGGGAACTGTTTGAGAGCGTCGAAGATCAGTTGATCCGCTACCCTGCCATCAACCCAATTCAGCTTCGGGCCGCCGTGATGGACTTTTGCGCCGAAGTGACCTAACCTTTCACATGCTTGACCTCCACGATCTCCCCGCTGCGGACATGATCCGCGAAGGCCTCGCCGATCTGGCGGCGCGCCGTGAGAGTGTGGCGTCGTATCTCGTGCAGATCGGCAGCCTCAAAATGCGGCGATGCGGCATCGAAGTGGCCGTCTCGGACGAAGATGCGCTCGACGCCGATCATCGACTCTATGCTCTGCTAGGCCGCGAACACGGCAACGATGCCCACCGGCGCTACAATTCGCTGCTGCGCGAACTCGTCAGTTTCGAGCGTGCGCTCGTCTCACGGCATGAACGCCTGCAAAAAGCGCGTTAAGCCTGCATGACCCGCCGCGACACCCTCGCTCTCACTTTGGCTGCGCTCACGACACCGGCGCGTGCCAGCAACTCCGCCATGCAAAACGCCTTTCAGCTCATCCAGACGCAAATCGACAACGGCACGCTGCATCACGCGGTGCTGCATGTGCAAAAGGGCTCGGAAGTGACAGAGAAGGCCTTTGGCAAGGCGAAGCCGGATTCGATGTTCCTGCTCGGTTCGATTACAAAACCGCTCACAGCCGCAGCCGTAATGGTTTTGGTGGATCGGGGTGAGGTGAAGCTTTCCGACGCCGCGGTGAAGGTTCTGCCGGAGTTCAACGAAGGCGCTCGAAAGGACATCACCATCGAGCAACTGCTCACGCACACCTCCGGCCTGCCGGACCAGCTTGAGGACAACAACGCACTGCGGGCACACCACGCGCCGCTGGCGGAGTTTGTGAAGGGCGCGGTCAAAACGCCGCTGCTCTTCGCGCCGGGCACGCGGTATCACTATCAAAGCATGGGCATCCTCCTCGCGGCGGAAATCGTCGAGCGGGTGACGAAGACGCCTCTGCCGAAGTTCTTGCAGGAGCATGTTTTCACGCCGCTGGGCATGAAACGCACGGTGTTGGGCCTCGGAGCCTATTCCAAGGCCGACATGGTGCCGATGCAAACCGAGCACGCCGCTGCCGAGGCAGGCGGCGGTGATCCGAACGCCCGCGAGTGGGACTGGAACAGCGATTACTGGCGAAACCTCGCCGCGCCGTGGGGTGGCGCTCACAGCACCGCAGCGGACATCGCCAACTTTCTGCGCTGCTTCATGCATCCCGATGGCAAAGCGCTGCGCGAGGCCACCGCACGGCTCATGATCACCGATCACACACCCAAACTCGAAGCGCATCGCGGAATCGGCTTCATGGTCGGCCCTGCCGGTCTCGGCAAAGGTTGCTCCGCCCTCGCCTTCGGCCACAGTGGCTCCACGGGCACGCTGGCCTGGGCTGATCCAACGACAGACACGAGCTTTGCCTTGCTGACGTCACTCCCAAAGAATGTCTCGGGCGCGCTGGTGCTGTATCCAGTCTCTGACATGATTTCGCCGCTTTGAGCAAGACTGCGGGACGCGCCAAGAACAGCCGGTTTCGTCGCGTAGTTTTGCGGTCATGTTTCCGCGACTCATCTGCCTCCTCTCCGTCTTTGCCGTCTCCGCGCTCGCGCAGCAGGTCACGCTGCCGTTGCCGCGACTGCTCACGATCATGCCCATGGGCGGTCAGGCCGGGCAGAGTGTGGAGGTGACGATCACGGGTGAAAACATCGAGGACGTGACGGAGCTGGCCTTCTCCACCACGAAAATCACGGCGCAGCCGGTGGCGGGTGCGGTGAACAAGTTCACGGTGAGCATCGCGGCGGATGCGCCGGTGGGTGTTTACGATGCGCGGGTGATGTCGCGGCTCGGGGTGTCGTCGGTGCGGGCGTTTTCGGTGAACAAACTGCCCGAAGTGGTGCGCACGAAGGCGAACAACACGCTCGAAACGGCGCTGCCGCTCACCGTCGGTTCGATCTGCAACGCAACGATGACGAAGCGTGCGGTGGATTTTTATTCGTTCCAGGGCGTGAAGGGGCAGGCGGTGGCGATTGATTGCGCGGCGGTCGGGATCGACTCGCGGCTCACGCCGGTGCTCATCCTCGCGGATGGCAAGGGCGCGGACCTCAAGGTGAATCGCACAGGCGGCATGATCGACTTCACACCGCCCGCCGATGGCAGCTACATCATCAAGGTGAGCGATCTGACCTATCAGGGCGGCGAACGGCATTTTTATCGGCTCGCTTTGCAAAAGAGCCCCGCGGAGCCTCAACCGCAGACACAAACCGTCAGCGCGATGTCCTGGCCGCCTGCCGGGCTCGCGGCGAGCGCGGCGGCGAAGGAAGTGGAGCCGAATAACAAGGACGCGCAGAAGATTTCACTGCCCTGCGACATCGGTGGCGCGTTTTTCCCGGCGGCGGATGTCGATACATATGAGTTCACCGCGAAGAAGGGCGAGACGTGGTGGGTGGAGGTCGCGAGCGAGCGTCTTGGCCGCAACACCGATCCCTTCGTGCTCGTGCAGCAGGTGAAGGACGGCAAATTCACCGATGTGGCCGAGTTGTATGACATCGCGCCGCCGATGAAGGTCACGAGCAATGGCTACAGCTACGACGGGCCGCCTTACGATGCCGGTTCGCCGGATGTGCTCGGCAAATTCGAGGTCAAAGAGGACGGCACCTATCGTCTGCAAGTGCGCGATCTGTTTGGCGGCACGCGCAGCGATCCGCACAACGTGTATCGACTGCTCGTGCGGCAGGCCGCGCCGGATTTCTCGCTCGCCGCGTGGGCGGTGCACATGACGCTGCGCAATGGCGACCGCGCCTCGCTTTCGAAGCCGATGGCGCTGCGTCAGGGCGATGCGCGGGCGTTTGAGGTCGTGGTGCAGCGTCGCGATGGCTTTGATGGCGAGATCGAGATCGCGATGGAAGGCTTGCCGCAGGGTGTCAGTGCCGCCGGTTTGAAAATCGCGAAGGGCAAGACCTATGGTCATCTCATTGTCACGGCGGATGAAAAAGCGCCGCGTGGCTTCTCGCTGGCCAAAATCACCGGCAAGGCCGTTATCAATGGCAAGGAAGTCACGCATCCCGTGCGTCTTGCGAGCATGGAATGGCCCGTGAAGGACGCGAAGGGCGAAATCCCCGCGCCGCGGCTCATGGCGGACATTCCGGTGTCCGTGACCGATTCCGAGCAGGCGCCGCTGTCGATCACGCTGGCTGAAAACAAGGTCTTCGAGGCCAAAGCCGGCGAGACGCTGAAAATCCCGCTCAAGCTCGCCTGGCGGAACGAGTTCAACGGCACCTCGATCAAGGTGAAGGCCTACGGCGAAGGCTTCAGCGCCATCAAGGAGTTCGATATCCCGCTGAAGGCCGCCACGCATGAGCTGGCGCTGAATCTGGCCGAATTGAAGATCGCGCCGGGCGATTACACCTTCGCGCTGCAAAGCCTCGGCATCTGCAAATACCGCTACAACCCCGCTGCGGTGCCTTTGGCCGAGGCGGAGCAAAAGAAAGCCGAGGCCGCCCTCGCCGCCGCAGCTGCCGAAGCCAAAAAGATCGCCGCCACGGATGCCGAGGCCGCGAAGAAAGCCGCCGAGAAGCAAAAGGCTGCTGAAGCGGCGATGACGGCGGCGACGACCCGGATGAAATCGGTCACCACCGCTGCGAATCCCACGGACACGGTCGAGATTCTCATCTCGCAGCCGATTCGCGTGAGCGTGAAGCCCGCCGCGCCGACCACGGCGGCGAAGTGAAGCGCGTCATCCGATGATGGCGTGTTTCACATCGCCGAACACGTCGGTGAGGCGGAATTCGCGGCCGTTGTGGCGGTAGGTGAGCCTGGTGTGGTTGAATCCGAGGAGGTGCAGGATGGTGGCGTGCAGATCGTGGATGTGGACGCGGTTGCTCACGGCGCGGTAACCGAGTTCGTCGGTCTCGCCGTAGGACATGCCAGCACGCACGCCGCCTCCGGCCATCCAGATCGTGAAGCCTTCGGAATTGTGATTGCGGCCGTCGGCGCGGTCGTTGTCGGGCGTGCGGCCGAATTCACCGCCCCAGATGACGAGCGTTTCATCGAGCATGCCGAGACGTTTGAGATCGTCGAGCAGCGCGCCGATGGGCTGATCGATGGCGGCACAGCGAGCGGCGAGACTTTCCTTCAAATTGAAGTGGTGGTCCCAGTCCTCGTCCATGACCTCGACGAAACGCACGCCCGACTCCAGCAGGCGGCGTGCGAGGAGGCACTGGCGGCCAAAGCCGTCCGTCGCGGTCGTTCCGATGCCGTAAGCGGCCTTGGTGGCGGCGCTTTCCTTCGACAAATCCACGACCTCCGGCAGCGCGACCTGCATGCGGAAGGCGAGTTCATAGGATTCGATGACGCCGTCGAGCCGCGTGTCGGCGGGATCGCGTTTCGCGGCGATGGCGTTGTATTCCTGCACAAGATCGAGTTGCGTGCGCTGCAAGTCGCGGGTGAGGCGACGGTTGGCGATGTCCTGCACGCCGCCGTTCTCGCGCTGCGGATCCCAGATGGGCGTGCCCTGATACGAAGCGGGAAGAAAGGCGCAGCCATAGTTCTGCGCGCCGCCGAACTGCACGGTGGGCCGGATGGTGATGAAGCCGGGCAGGTTTTGATTCTCTGTGCCCAGGCCGTAAAGCACCCACGAACCCAGCGAAGGGCGCACAAAACGCGCGGAGCCTGTGTGGAGCTGCACAAAGCCGGCGGTGTGCGTCTGGTCGTCGGTCTTCATGCTCTTGATGACGCACAGGTCATCGGCATGACGCGCAAGATTGGGCAGCAGCGAGGAGATCCACTGGCCGCTCTGGCCGTGCTGTTGGAATTCCCACGGCAGGCCGACGTATTTGCGCCCGCGCACCTCGCTCGGCTGGCCTTCCAGTTCCTTGAGCCGCGGTTTGTAGTCAAAAAGATCGTGCTGAGAGGGCGCGCCACGCATGGCGAGGAAGATCACGCGTTTGGCACGCGCCGGAAAATGCGGCGCTCGCACATCAAACGGCGAGCGACGCTGCACGCCCGCTTCCGCGGCGCACAGGCCGGCGAACGCGAGATTTGCAAACCCAAGCGCGCTGCCGCGCAGCATGTCGCGGCGGCTGGGCATGAAGAGTGGAGTTCGCGGATTCATCGAAGATAACGGAAATCATTGCTGCCAAACACCGCCTGGCACACCAGCGTCCAGGGCGTGAAGGATCGCGACATCGCCGGCGACTGGCTTTGGAGTTTTTTCAGGAAGCGATGCGTGGCGGCGAGCTCCTCCGGCGCTGCCGGACGGCTCAGCACCGTGCGGAAGATGCGCTGGATGCGGGCGTCGTCGTCTTCGTTGAAAGTGATGAGGAGTTTGGCCAGAAACTCGGACTGCTGTTGCACGAAGAAGCTGTTCATGAAGAACAGCGCTTGCGACGGCACGGTGGTTTCATTGCGCAGCCCGGTGCAGGTGGTGGGATCGGCAAAGTCGAAGGTGCGCTGGTAGCTGGTGACGTTTTCGCGGCCCACCGGCAGATAAACGGAGCGGCAGGGACGAAAGATGGAACCGTCCTGCACATTGGAGGAGCGTTCATTGAACGAAGACTCCGGCTTGGTGAACTCAAGACGGCCGGCGCAGGAGAGCAACGCGTCGCGGATCGCCTCCGAGTCGAGGCGGCGCGGCGCCATGCGCCACAGATATACATTGGCAGCATCGGTTTCCTGATTGGCCGCATCCGCGTCGCTGCCAGCCTGATAGGCGCGGCTCAGGACGATGTCGCGGATGAGCGATTTCACGGACCAGCCTTTTTCACTGAAGCGGATGGCGAGTTCGTCGAGCAACTCAGGGTGGCTCGGTGGCGATCCCGTCGTGCCGAAGTTGTCCGGCGTATCGACCAGTCCGCGGCCGAACAGATGCAGCCAGATGCGATTCACCATCACGCGGGCGGTGAGCGGATGATCAGGTCGTGTGAGCCATTGCGCGAGTTGCAAGCGGCCGCTCGCATTCGCCGGAATGCCGGGGCCGCGCGGCAGCACGGCGGGAAAACCACGCGGCGCGAGCTCGCCCGGCGAGTCGATCTCGCCTTTCTCCAGCACATGGCAGTCCGCCGGTTTGTCACGATCCACCACGGCCATCACGTAAGGCGGCAGCGGCGGCGCTTCTTTGCCAATGGCGATCTGTCGTGCCTGCGCCTCGTCGAGGCGGCGTTGCAGTGCTTTGCCCTCGGGCGCTTCGCGTTCACCGGCGGGTCGTTGCCGCAATTCATTGCGAAGTTGGCCGGCTTCGCGTTGTGCCTGCTTGAAGATGACTTGATGCGCCTCATGGGCCTCCGCCATCTTCCTGCCTTCCGCTCCGCCGGTGATGACCGCGGGCGAATAGGGCCTGCCAGGAAAGTAGTATTCAAATCCCATGCGCACGTCCGTGCTGCGGAAGATGCCCGCCAGCGCGTAGTAGTCGCGGCTGGTGATGGGATCGAACTTGTGATCATGGCAGCGTGCGCAGGCCACGGACAGGCCCATGAACGCGAGGCTCGTCGCCTGGATTTGCTCGTCGGCCATCTCCATGAAAAAGCGCTCGGGATTGCTCTCGAACATCAGCTTGCCGCCGATGGCGAGGAAGCCGGTGGCCGTCATCAGGCGGTCGCGTTCCGGTTCCGATTTTGCAGGCAGCAGATCACCCGCAAGCTGCTCGGCGATGAAGCGGTCATACGGCACGTCATTGTTGAACGCGTCGATGACGTAGTCACGATAACGCCACGCATGCGGATAAGCGGCGTTTTGATCGCGACCGTTCGTCTCCGCATAGCGCGCCACATCCAGCCAGTGCCGGCCCCAGCGTTCGCCAAAGCGCGGCGACCGCAGCAAGCGGTCCACCAGATTTTCAAAAGCCTTGGGCGAGGCATCCTTTTCAAAAGTCTCGACGTCCTCCCATCGTGGCGGAAGACCGGTCAGATCGAACGAAACCCGTCGGATGAGCGTGCGCCACGGGATGAAGGCCCTGCTTCTCCATCGCCGCCTTCACCCAACGGTCGGTCGCCGAGCCCGACCACTCGGCATCGCTGGTCTTCGGAGCGGTCTTTCGCTGCGGAGCCGACAACGACCACAGCGTCTCCGCCGCGGCATGGGAATCTGCCGCCATCAGCAGGCTCATAGCCAGGGGGATTCGTGCGTGCAGGTGCATGGGACGTGGTTGGAACGTGCGACGGGAGCCCGTGTTTAGAACACTCCATGTGTACGCCATTCTTTCCGTGATACCCACGTTTCCTGCTGAATGCTCCGGCCTTTTTGAGCCGTAGGTTTGCCAGTCTCATCCACATTCGTGAAGCTTCGTTCTCTACTTCTCCTGTCTTGCGTTCCGGCGGCCCTCCAGGCCGACGAGCTTGAGTTCTACCGCGATGTTTATCCGTTTCTGAAAGGGAACTGCATCTCGTGCCACAACAAGACGACGACGAAGGCCGATCTAAACATGGAGACGCCGGAGTTGATGATCAAAGGCGGCGAGGGTGGGCCGTCACTCATTCCGGGGAAAAGCGCGGAGAGCCTCATCGTGCAGGCTTCGCTGCACGCGAATGACATGGAGATGCCACCGCCGAACAACAAGTCTGGCGCGGTGAATCTCACGCCCGAACAGATCCAAACACTGAAGCTGTGGATCGATCAGGGCGCGAAAAGCACAAAGCCTCAGGAGCGCACGGTTGTGCTTCAGGCCTTCGCCGCGAGCGTGGATCCCATCTACTGCTTGGCGATTTCCAAAGATGGCCGCCATGCCGCCTGTGGGCGATCGAACCGCATCTTCGTGTATGATCTCGCCACGCGTCAGCTTGTGGCGCAGGTGGGCGATCCTGCGGAGAAAAACGGTGCGGCGCATCGCGCACTGGTGCAGTCGCTGTCCTTCAGCCCCGATGGCACTCGCCTGGCGAGCGGCAGTTTTCGCGAGGTGAAGCTCTGGAAGCTGAATTTGGCAAAGCCGTTGGCGAACTCTGCAAAGTCATCGTCCGCTCCCGCCAGTCCCGATTTGATCAAGAAAATCGCCGCCGCAGGCAAAGTGGCCGTTTTGAGCAATGCGATGTCGGCGGATGGCAAGCAGGTCGTCACCGGCTGCAATGATGGATCCGTGCGTGTGTGGGATGCGGCGTCGCTGAAGCCGGTTATCGAGCTGCGAGGCAGTGTGGCGACCACAAAGAAGATGGCGGAGTTGGACTGGACCATCGCCGCGCAGACGCTCGAGCAGACGTTTCAAAAGAGCGAAATCACCCGCATGGAAGCGCAGGACAAGGCGCTCGACGTGCTGCTCGGGAAGGCGAACGACGCGATCACCACGATGAAGAAAGTGCTGCCTGAGAAACAGAAGGCGGTGCCGCCGACCACCGAGGCCAAGGTCGCCGCGCAGAAGGCTGTGGATGAGCTCACGGCAAAATTCGCCTCCGCGAAAGATGCAGCCGTCGAGAAAGAACTCAAAACCGCCCAGGACAAGCTCATCACCGCAAAGATGACCGAGGTTTCCGCTCTCGCTGCTGTTTCCGCCGCTGAGAGCAATGCGAAGGACGCCGAGGCCGATGTGACGCGCATCACCGCATCGAAGGCGGCGAATGCCAAAGCCGTCTCGGCTGCCAACGTGGCCGTCACCGCTGCGAAAACCGCGCAGGACAAGGCCGCCGCCGATCTCGCGGCGCTGAAGCAGTCGCTGACCAAAACTGCCGCCAAATCCATCGCCGTCTCATTTTCCGCCGACGCCCTTCGTGTGGCTTCGATGTTTGACGATGGTACGTTGCGCGTGTGGGCCGCCGCCACCGGCACGCCGATTGAAGAAAGCAGCGCGACCACCGCTGCGACCACCACGATCACATCATCGCCCGACGGCACCTTTGTCGCCACGAAGGCCGTCACGCAGACCGTGGGCACGCTGCCGCGTTGGACGTTGGAGCGCAAGATCGACCAGAAAGGTGTGTTTGCCGATCGTGTGAATGCCGTGCGCTTCAGTCCGGATGGCAAAACGCTCGCCACCGGTGGTGGCGAGTTGTCGCGCGGCGGCGACATCATTTTCCTCGATGTCGCCACCGGCAAAGCCACGCAGACTTGGAAGGAAAAACACAGCGACACGGTGCTCTGCCTCGATTTCTCGCCCGATGGCAAGAAGCTGGCGTCGGGCGCTGCGGACAAGATCGTGCGCGTTACTGAGATCGCCACGGGCAAACAATTGAACCTGCTGGAAGGTCACACGCATCACGTCACCAGCGTTGCTTTCCGCAGCGATGGCCGCGTGCTCGCCACCGCGGGCGCGGAAGGCGCTGTGGTGACGTGGGATATGATCATCGGCGAGCGAAAGAGAAAGATCGAAGGCTGGAGCAAGGAGGTCACCTCGCTGCAGTTCATTGGCGCGACCAACCAGATCATCACCTCCGCCGGCGACAACCGCGTCCGCATCGTGAACGACGAAGGCAACGAGATCCGCAATATCCCCGACCTCCCCGACTACATGCAGGCCGCCGTCAGCACGCCGAACGGCACTACCCTCGTCGCCGGCGGCGAGGACAGCCTGCTGCGGATCTGGGACAGCACCGGCAAGGCGCTGGCTTCGTTTGGTGCGAAGTAACAGGGTCTTTCCAGTCTGTGTTCAGACGGACTGGCCAAGGAATCAGCCCAAGCCTCCGGGTTGACTCTGGAAATCTCATACCAAACCGATTCACTCATCGCAGCATGATGGCGGGCAGGCTGTAACGGGAGCATCATGGCACGAGGAGCCATCCAACTGGGGCGGCTGGCAGAAGACGCGCTGCATCTCAAAGAACTCGCAGCGAGCGATGCTGAGGCAGTGCGTGTCGTCATCCGCGACAACGCCGGGTTCCATCTGCGCGACGGCGACCCACGGCTCCCGGAGCGGGTGCGCATCGTGGCGCTGCCGCCCCACAGTCCGGAACGCAACCGCTGCGAGCATGCCTGGGACATGATCAAGGAAGAAGTGTCCAATCAATGCCACCGCAGCACCGACAAGCTGCGCGACGCGCTGCTGCCGGGCTTGAAGCGCCTTTGGCAGAACGCTCAAGCCGTTCTCAGATGGGTTGGTCGCCCCTGGCAGCAGGATCAAACAAACGCTTCGTGTCCGCGCAAAATCCGATTGAATCGTCAGGATGGTATCAGCCCTTTGTTTCGCAAGCCCACCCTTGAAGACCCAGCGTTTCCTTCCGGCATTCATTGCCTGGGTCGCTCTGCTGAATCAGATGCCGCTCGCCCATTGAGCAGGATTCAATACCCGTCACGCCTCCGGCTTCTTGACCGCAGGATCCAGCTTTTGCAGCGCGTCATAAAGCGCGGGATCCTGCGGATGACCGTTGAAGAGGATGGCTCCATCCGGCGCCACGAGCACCATGCGCGGGATGCTTTCGATCTCCAAAAGCTGTGTGAAGGGGCGCTCGCGCGGCTCGACGAGCCAGGGAAACTCGATGCCCTGCTCATCGCGGATTTTCTCGGCCACGGACTCGGCGTTCTCGTCGTCCTTGTTCATGCCCATGACCACGATGCCGTGCGGAGCGAGCTCGGCGGCTTTCTTTTTCAGCGCGGGCATGAGCTGCATGCACGGGCCGCACCAGGAGGCCCAGAAGTCAATGAGCAGCGCTTTTTTGCCGGCAAGCTGGTCCTTCAGCGTGGTGGCCTCGCCCGAGGACGTGGTGAGCACCAGGCCGAGGTCCATTTTCAGATTCGCCATCTTCGCCTCGCGGCGGGTTTTTTCCACGAGCTGGAAAAAGAGCTGCGCCTGCCCTGGAGCCGACCACGCCGCCTCAAGGATGTGGGTTTTGAAGGCGGCATCGTCTTTTTTCTCCAGCGCCTGCAGCGCCTTCGCATACTCCATGAAGCCGCGCACATCGTCGGCGGACTTCAGCCCGGCGCTGTCTTGCGGGTCGAAATTCTTCGCCAGAATCTCCAGCTCAGGGAGCATCCTCACCAGCCAGTCCGCATCCTGCCGGCGCAGGCCCCAGATGAGCTTGGCCTCAATGACCTTCTGCCTTGAGAGGCCCGCGCGGCCCGCCTCTTTGAGCGCCTCCAGCAGTTCCTCTTTCGTGGCCTGCGGATTGAACATGCGCTGCATCATCGCCCGTGGATCAGGCGCGTCCTGGGCGGTGAGTGGCAGGGTGAGGAGGACGAGTGCGGTCAGCAGGGCGGGGCGGGTTTTCATGGCGAAAAAATCAAAACGTGCGCGGCGGCGTCATGTTGCCCTCCTTCCGCGCCTTGGCTAGTGATGAAATGCCACGCCCCGCGCGCACCCCCGCCACGCAAACCATGCCCGCCCCCTTTTTCATCACCGGCCCCACCGCCAGCGGAAAATCCGCCCTGGCCGTGGCACTCGCCGAGCGCGTCGGGGGGGAGATCGTGAACGCGGATGCCTTCCAGCTCTATGAAGGCATGGACCTGCTCACCGCCAAGCCCTCCAGCGCCGAAATGCGCCGCGTGCCGCACCATCTCTACAGCGTGCTGCCGCTCACGCAGAGCTGTGATGCCCAGCGCTACCGCCGGATGGCCCTGCCCGTGATCGAGGGCATCTCCGCGCGCGGCCTCACGCCCATCGTCGTCGGCGGCTCCGGCCTTTACATCAAGGCCCTCTCCCACGGCCTCGCCGAGCTGCCAGCCGCAGACCCCGCCCTGCGCGCCCGTCTGGCCGCCCTCAGCCATGAGGAAAAACGCGCGCAACTCCTGCGGCTCGACCCCGATGCCGGGGTCAACGTGCCGCTCGCCAATCCCCGCTATGTGGACCGCGCCCTGGAAGTCTGCCTGCTCACCGGCCAGCCCCAGTCCCGGCTGCGGCGCACCTTTGACGCCACACCACCCGCAGGCGCCGGCGTCAGCCTCGTGTGGCCGCGCCCAGTGCTGCACGCGCGCATCGAGCAGCGCGCGCGCCAGATGCTGGAGGCCGGCCTGCTGGAGGAAGTCCGCCATCTGCCACCCACCGGCCTCACTTCGGACAAAGCCATCGGCCTGCGTGAGATGCGCGCGCATCTGGCCGGTGAGATGCCTTTGGATGAAGCCGCCGCGCTCATGACCCAGGCCACCCGCCAGTATGCGAAACGCCAGCTCACCTGGTTCCGCCGTGAGTCCTGGCTGCAAAGCGTTTGCCTGCCCGCCGATGCCGCCGCAGAATCCGCGCTCGCCCTCATCCTGCACCATTTCCCATGTCCGCTTCCACCCCAGCAGCCACCGTCCACGTCAGCTTAGGCGCCCGCAGTTACGATGTGGAGGTCGGGCGCGGGCTGCTCAGCCGCATCGGCGTGGTGGCCAGGGAAAAATTCCCCGGCAGCGCCAGGACCGCCGTCATCACCGACTCGAATGTCGCCCCGCTTTATGCCGAGGCCGTGCTCGCCAGCCTGCGCGCCGCGGGCATCACCCCGCGCCTCATCACCGTGCCGGCGGGTGAGACCAGCAAATCCCTCCCGCACGCCGAGACCGTCTGCGCGGAGATGGCGCGCTCCGGCCTGGACCGCAAAAGCTTCGCCATCGCCCTCGGCGGCGGCGTCATCGGCGACCTCGGCGGCTTTTGCGCCAGCATCTACCAGCGCGGCATCCCCTACATCCAGATGCCCACCACCGTGCTCTCCCAGGTGGACAGCTCCGTGGGCGGCAAGACCGGGGTGAACCTGCCCGACGCCAAAAACATGGTCGGCAACTTCCACCAGCCGGCCCATGTCATCGCCGATGTGGACACCCTCTCCAGCCTGCCCCGGCGCGAATGGAACGAGGGCTTCGCCGAGATCATCAAGCACGCCTGCATCCGCGATGCCGCCATGCTGCCCGCCATTGAGCAGGCCGGCCGGGGCGGCGGCGAACTCGTGGAGCTCATCCGGCGGAACATCGCCATCAAAGCCCGCATCGTCGAAGCCGACGAGCACGAGACCACCGGCCTGCGCGCCCTGCTGAACTTCGGCCACACCCTCGGCCACGCCATCGAGGCCGCCGCCGGTTATGGCGGCATGCTGCATGGCGAGGCCATCGCCCTCGGCCTTCGCGCCGCCCTTTACCTCTCCACCCGTCTGAGCGGCCTGTCGGAAAGTGAAGCCGCCCGCGTGCTCGACCTCCTGCGCCTCTATCAGTTGCCCTTGGTCTTGGAAAAAACCTTCCCGCCGGAGGAAATCCTGCGCATCACCCGCATGGACAAAAAATTCGAGTCCGGCAAAATCCGCTTCGTGCTCTTGAAGCAGCTCGGCGAGGCCTTTGTCAGCAGCGAAGTCACCGAGGCGCACCTGCTGGAAGCCCTGGAGGAGCTCGACTCAGCCCTTTGAGAAAACCCGCGCCCTTTGCCTGACCCGGATCAACCCCTCCGCCACCCTCCACTTATCATGACCCGCAAGACCTCCGAACAACTCCGCTCCTACCGCTGGTATGGCCGTGACGAACTCCGCGCCTTCGGCCACCGCTCCCGTGCCAAGCAGGCCGGCTGGGGGGCGGAGGATTATGCGGGCAAGCCCGTCATCGGCATCCTCAACTCCTGGTCCGAGCAGAACTCCTGCCACATGCACCTGAAGCTCACCGCCGACGCCGTGCGCCGCGGCATCCTCCAGGCCGGCGGGCACCCGATGGAGATCCCCGTGCTCTCCGCCGGCGAGCAGCTCACCAAGCCCACCGCCATGTTTCACCGCAACCTCCTCGCCATGGAGACCGAGGAAGTGCTGCGCGCCAACCCGCTCGACGCCGCCGTGCTGCTCGGCGGGTGCGACAAGTCCACCCCCGGCCTGCTCATGGGCGCCTTCAGCATGGACATCCCCGTCATTTACATGCCCTGCGGCCCCATGATCAAAGGCAACTGGCGCGGCGAGACCCTCGGCTCCGGCAGCGATGTCTGGAAGTACTGGGATGAAAAACGCGCCGGCAACCTCACCTGGGAGGAATGGTGCGAGATCGAGGACGGCATCGCCCGCAGCCCCGGCCACTGCATGACCATGGGCACCGCCTCCACCCTCACCGCCCTCGCCGAGACCCTCGGCCTCAGCATCCCCGGTGCATCCTCCATCCCTGCTGTGGACAGCGCCCACCTGCGCATCGCCGCCGCCGCTGGCCGCCAGATCGTGGAAAATGCCTGGCTCGATCTCAAGCCCTCAGCCCTTGTCACCGAGCGCTCCTTTGAAAACGCCATCGCCGTGGACATGGCCCTGGGCGGCAGCACCAACGCCATCGTCCACCTCATCGCCATGGCAGGCCGCCTCGGCATCCCGCTGCCCTTGGAGAAATTCGACGAAATCTCCCGCCGTGTGCCACTGCTCGCGAATCTGCGCCCCGCCGGCAAATACCTCATGGAGGAGTTTTATCATGCGGGCGGCATCAAAGCCCTGCTTCACGTCATGAGGGATCTCCTCCACATGGACGAGCGCACCATCACCGGCCTCACGCTTGGTGAAAACGTCGCCGGCTGCGAGATACATGACACAGACGTGATCCGCGAGCCGGACAACGCCCTCCAGCCCGACGGCGGCACCGCCATCCTGCGCGGCAACCTCTGCCCGAACGGAGCCGTCATCAAACACGCCGCCGCCACACCCGCCCTCTGCCAGCACACCGGCCCCGCGCTCGTGTTCGACAGCTACCCGCAGATGAAGGCCGCCATTGAGGACATGGACCTCGACGTCACCCCGGACACCGTGCTCATCCTGCGCAATGCCGGCCCTGTGGGCGCGCCCGGCATGCCCGAGTGGGGCCAGCTCCCCATCCCGAAAAAACTCATCCTCCAAGGCGTGCGCGACATGGTGCGCCTCAGTGACAGCCGCATGTCAGGCACCAGCTACGGCGCATGCGTGCTCCACATCGCCCCCGAGAGCGCCGTCGGCGGCCCCCTGGCCCTGGTCCAAAATGGCGACCTCATCGAGCTCGACGTCGCCGCCCGCCGCCTCCACCTCCATGTCAGCGATGAGGAACTGGCCAAACGCCGCGCCCGCTGGCAGCCAGCTCCGCCGCGCTATCACCGGGGTTATGCCAGGCTCTTCGTCGAGCACGTCACCCAGGCCGATGAAGGCGCCGACTTCGACTTCCTCCAGCACGGCCCGCCTGTGCCCGAGCCGGAGATCTTTTGAGACCAACCGCCAAGAATCTTTCGGCCTTGCGACTGAAGTAGAACAAAAATGCGTCTCCAGACATGGAGCAGCCAAGCACTGTCACTTCTGACAAAAGCCCCGTGGCCGATCAGCCACGGGGCTTGCTTCTCTTCCACCTCTCCATCAACGGGCAGGCCAGACACTGAGAGCGCCCGCGCCGGCATGAGGTCCGGCACCACTCAGCAGGCGGCGCGCCTCAATGCCAAGTTCAGGCCGTTTCATGATGTCAAAATGGTTCGTAAAATTCCATGCCCCGGAATACATGCGATACCAGCCCCCGCGCTGATCAATGCGGCCATTTTCATCCCTCATGATGGTGTGGTCGAAAGGCTCCATCATCTCCGCATTGACCACTTGGCGGCGGGCCAGGCGTTCCTCGATGGCCACAGGGCCGGAAAACAATCCAATACCCAGCGCTGAGTCAATTCCCACCATGCCGTCGTTATCAGTCTCCTGGTCAGCAGCATTGCGCAGGTAGTAAGTTGGAACTCCTTCGAAAAGTGACAAAGGCCGCTCTCCAGGCTGAGACATGCGCGGGCGCATCCCCGGAAAGTATACCACATAAGAACGGCGCACGAGATCCAGCGGTTTGGCTCCGGTGCCGCCATTCAGGATGCGACCCCAGTCCATGAACACGCCGTTGTGAATCACATAATCCAGCCCCATCAAACCGCCTGCGGAAGCCGCCGCGACGCGGATGTCAGGGATGCTGCTCTCCAGACGGCCGGCAAAGTCGCGGACATCGGCGCCGTCCGTGCGGCCAAGCTGGAAGAAAACCCCGCCGGGACTGCGTCCGCCGTAGAGGTAGAGGGGGATGCGTGTGCCATCTGTCCGGGCCATGTTTTTTGGATGCAGCGGACCGTTGTTCAGCCCGTTCACAAAGGCGGTGCTCAGGTGTCCCAGATCATCTTCCCCGTTGCTGATCGCTTCCTTGGCGGCGCTGAAATCCACCGGAACAGCTTCGGGCAGGGTGATGCCCAACAAGGCGGCGACGGAGCGGGTCTGGTTCCAGGCCTCCACGACCTGGTTGGCAAAGCCCTCGGCATTGTCTATGGCCGCGCGCACCTCCTGAAAGACATCCGCCACGGGGCTGCCCGTGTGAGGAGTGCTGATGGTCATCGCAAAGCGCGTGTCATTGCGCAGCTCTTCAATGAAAAGCCTCTCCTCCGGGCTGAGCCGGTAGCCTGCCACCTGGCCCTCCGGGTTGCTCAGGAGGTAACGGATGACCAGCCCGCCCTTGCTATGCCCTGCCAGCACCACATAAGGCTCGCGTCCGGCATAAGCGGCGAACGCATCGCGAAGCGCCCTGATTTCCCGCAAGACCTGGCCCGCCATCTGTCCAAGGGCGATGGAGCCGTCCGCACGCACGAGCGCGGCCGCCGTGCCGGTGAAACGTCCGCGCAGTGGGGCGGGGTCAGCCCCAAAGGCGAACTGGTTGGAAATGCGGTCGTTTTCAATCCGGGCCAGCTTCCATGCCGCCGGTCCCATCAGGCGGTTCGCGCCTCCTCCGTCCATGGTGAACAAACTGCCGGCTCCGCCCAGCATGGCGGAGACAAAGGGGAAATCCCAGTAAAAGCGCGAGTAGCCGACCGTGCCTGGACGGTTGCTGAGACCGGTCTGCGGAAGAGGTGGGTCGAAAACACCGGGCTCGTCCCCAGGACGGGCAGTGCGACCGTGGATGAGCAGCACGAGAGTCGGGCGGGAGTTGCGCGCCTGCGGACTGAAGTCCGGACGAAAACTGGCCCGCTGGCGGATAACGGCAATTTGTCCGGCTGTGAGCTGGAAGCCGCCTTGTGGCGAAAACGTGCCGCCGCCAAGGCCGGGAAGCGGTGGTGTCAGATCGAGACCTCCGGCCCCCCAGGTTTGACTGGCCATGAGGGCGACGATGACGGCGCTCTTGCCAGCTTTGAGGATGGATTGGAGCGCTTTGATGATGATGATGTCAGGTTGCATGATGATTCAGGGTGTGAGTGTTGGCGGGATCGGAATCGTTTGTTCCGTGTCCTCATCCCCCTGATGCGGGTCGCTCAGCGAACTTGCGCAAATGCTGAAAAAAACCTCAATCTGCCTCCCGTCATTCTTCGGAAGTCACGTGACATCCCGTCGGGGGATGTCGTTGGAGAGCACTTTCAGACCACGACATGGCGGACTGTGCGCGGTTGAAAAGGTGTGGATATTTTCAGGTCAGCCTTGCTAACTCACAGCCGGATCTCCATCGCCGTGGCGGCCCGGTGGGCTTTGGCGCGGGCGGTGTTGATGTTTTCCGCGCGGGCCAGCGTCACGGCCATGCGGCGCTGGCCGCTGACACTTGGCTTGCCGAACAAACGAAGCTGCGTGTCCGGCTCGGCCAGCACTTGATCGAGCGCGCCGAACTGCACCATGCTCGACTCGCCCTCCACCAGGACCGCGCAGCTCGCGCTGGGGCCGTGCTGGTGGATGTTCGGTATCGGCAGGCCGAGAATGGCGCGCACATGCAGGGCGAACTCGGACAAGTCCTGCGAGATCAGCGTCACCAGCCCGGTGTCGTGCGGACGCGGGGACACCTCGCTGAAGATCACGTCATCGCCCTTGATGAAAAGCTCCACGCCAAACAGCCCGCGCCCGCCGAGCGCCCCGGTGATCTTTCCCGCCATCTCCTGCGCCGACTCCAGCGCCTTGTGCGACATGGGATGCGGCTGCCAGGACTCGCGGTAGTCGCCCTTGATCTGGGTGTGGCCCACCGGCGCGCAAAAGCTGGTGCCGCCGGCGTGGCGCACGGTGAGCATGGTGATCTCGTAATCAAACTCGACGAAACCCTCGACGATGACCTTCCCCTTCCCCGCGCGCCCGCCCTCCTGCGCGTATTTCCAGGATGGCTTGATGTCGGCGGCGGTTTTCACCACGCTCTGCCCCTTGCCGCTGCTGCTCATGATCGGCTTCACCACGCAGGGCATGCCGATTTTTTCAATCGCCGCGCGGAACTCCTCCTCCGTCTGCGCGAAAATGTAGGGGGAGGTCTTCAAGCCCAGCTCCTCGGCGGCCAGGCGGCGGATGCCCTCGCGGTTCATGGTGAGCTGCGCGGCGCGCGCGGTGGGCACCACGGTGAAGCCCTCCGCCTCCAGCTCCACCAGCGTGCCGGTGGCGATGGCCTCGATCTCCGGGATGATGAGGCCGGGCTTCTCCACCTCCACCAGCCGGCGCAGCGCCTCGCCATCCAGCATGGAGATCACATGGCTGCGGTGCGCCACCTGCATGGCGGGCGCGTTCGCGTAGCGGTCCACGGCGATGACCTCGACGCCGAGGCGCTGCAGTTCGATGACGACCTCCTTGCCCAGCTCCCCGGAGCCGAGGAGCATGGCTTTGGTGGCGGAGGAGGAAAGCGGGGTGCCGATGCGGGACATGCCGCCCATCATGACAAGGCGCGGCACGCGCGCAAGAGACGCGGCCCGGAGCGCTCACTTTCGCAGCCGTCTCAAAGCCGCCAGCCACAGCGCCGCAGGCGCCACGGCGCTGAGGGTGAGCGCCAGCGCGGGGCTTTCATGCCCCATGTGCCCGATGGCGGCAAAGGCGAAGCCGAGCGGCAGCGAGCCGCAGGCCAGCGCGGGAAAAAAGACGCGCCGCCTCATGCCGCACAGCCCCGCCAGGCAGGCCACCGCCTCGGGCAAAACAGGCGTCCAGCGCGAGAGGGCCACGAGCCAGCCGCCGTGCCGTTCAAACAGCACCCCGCCCCTTTTCAAACCCTCCTCCCCCGCGATCCACACCGCCGCTCCATGGCCCAGACGGCGGCAGAGAAAATACGCGGCGGCCCCCGAAAGCATGGACCCCGCCGCGGCGATGCAGCCCCCCAGGAGCCAGCCGTATTTCCAGCCCAGCGCGGACATGACCACGGTGCCGGGGATGGGCAGCACAATGTCGGCCACCAGCAGCGCGACGCCCGCCAGCCAGGCCCAGGAGCCGTAGTTCTCCATCCATGCGCGCGCGCCCTCCAGGCTCAGCATGGACTCAAACGCCTCCCCCCAGATGAGGAAGGGCAGGATGATCCCAGCCAGCAGCAGGATGACCAGAAGTGTGAGGGAGTGACGCATCAGCCGGGCAGCGGCAGACCATACAGGCGGCGGCGCAGCATTTCCAGCGCGGCCTGGGAGGTGAGCAGCTTGAAGCGGTCCCGCGCGCCTGGATAAAAGAAGCGCCGCGCCGCCGTCTCGCATCCCTTCGAGGCCAGCGCCACCCACACCGTGCCGACAGGCTTTTCCTCCGTGCCGCCCGCGGGTCCGGCGATGCCGGTGACCGCCAGCGCGTGATCCGCCCCCGCCGCCGCCAGGCAGCCCTCGGCCATGGCGCGCGCCACTTCCGCGCTCACCGCGCCATGAGTTTCAATGAGGTCCGCCGGCACGCCGAGGTGCTTTTGCTTGGCCTCGTTGGCATAAGTCACCAAGCCGTGCCCGAAGACAGCCGAGGAGCCGCTGACATCGGTGACGCGGTTCGCAATCGCCCCGCCGGTGCAGGATTCGGCGGTGGCCAGCCACTCGCCGCGCGCGGCCAGCGCATGCACCACCACCTCCTCGATCACACGGCGGTCCTCGGACAAAATGAATTCCCCCAGCCGCTCGCGCACGATCCGCGCGCCGGCGTCCACAGTCTCTTGCGGCCCCGCCAGCCGCACATCCACATCGCCCTTGCCGATGCAGTAGCCCAGCTCCAGGCGCGGCACGGCTTCGAGCTGTTTTTCCACCGCCTCCACGATGTCGGACTCGCCGATGCCGGTGAGCCGCAGATACAGGACGCGGCGGCTCTCCCCGTCGGGCAGCAGCGCGCGCAGGCGCGGCTCGACCTCGTTCTCCACCATCGGCTTCAACTCCCGCGGCGGGCCGGGCAGCAGAAAAAGGTGCGCCTTCCATCCGCGCGCCGCCCCGAGATGAGCCGGGAAGTAAAGCCCGGGCGCTGTGCCGAATGGATTCATCAACACCCGCGCACCCGCGGGCACCATGGCCTGGCGCAGCGTGGCGGAGGTCACAGGTTTGCCGCGCTTGGAAAAGTAGGCGTCCAGATGGCTCGTCACCGCCGCGTCCTGCCGCAGCTCCAGTCCAAGCAAATCCGCGGCGGACTCGCGCGTCACGTCGTCATTGGTCGGGCCGAGCCCGCCGGAAACGAGCACGACATCGGAGCGCGCGGCGGCCTCGGCGATGGCCTCCCTCACCGCGCCGCCGTCGGGGACGATGGTCTGGCGCGCCACTTCGAGACCGAGCGCGGCCATGCGCTGCCCGATCCATGCGGCGTTCGTGTTGATGACATCACCGATGCATAGCTCGGTGCCGGTGTTGACGAGTTCGATGCGCATGGGCGTGTGAGTTTGGCAGGGCACGCTCGTGCCGCCTGTCCATCCGCATGAGGAACGAGCGCGCGGCGCGCGGCGGCATCAATAGTTGAAGATTTCGCCGTCCTTGAAGAAGCGCCTCAGCTCGATGGCCGCCGCCTCGGGCGAGTCGGAGGCATGGACCACGTTGGTCATTTTGTCCGAGCCGAAATCACCCCGGATGGTGCCTTTCGGCGCGGCCTTCGAGTCCGTGGGGCCGAGCAGGTCGCGCACATGGGAGATGACATTTTCACCGCCGAGGGCCACGGCGATGACGGGCTTGCTCTTCATGAAGCCGGCCACGTCGGGGAAGAAGGGCTTGTCGGCGATGTGGGCGTAGTGCTCCTTCAAAAGCTCGTCGGTGAGCTGGATCATCTTGATGCCGCGCACGCGGAAGCCCTCGGCCTCCAGGCGCTTGAGGACTTCGCCATTGAGTCCTTGGGCGACGCAGTCGGGCTTGAGCAGGAGAAGGGAGGTTTCTTGAGCCATGAGGGGTGTTTTTTTATATGGGAAAAAAGGGGCCGGATAGTGCTGTCCGCGCCCTGGAGAGTCAAGGTGGAAGATGGCGCGGCGCCGCGTCCCGCAAAGCAGCCGAAGGAAGGCGCGCGACTTTTGAAAAGAGAGTTCGGCGGTTGCCCTCCGGGTAGGATGGGCTTTGTTGGCCCCTCCCATTTTGCCAATGCCCGGAACTGACACCGAACCCGCCGCAACCGAGACGCCGGACATGCCCCGGCGCTGGGGCATCGGCCTGAATGTGCTGCTGCAGGTGCTGCTGGCGGCCGCCATCTTCGCCGGGGTGAACCGCCTCAGCTACCGCCACCACACCCGCTGGGACCTCAGCCCGCAGCAGAGCTACACCCTCAGCCCGGTGACATTGAACTACCTCTCCCGGCTGCCCAAGGATGTCTTCATCGCCAATGTCTTCGCCCGCGACGGCAAGCTCTACGGGGATGTCGAGGCCCTGCTGGAGTCCTACCGGGCGAACGGACGCGGGCGCATCCGCGTGCGCTCCATTGACCCGCTGCGCGACATCGAGCGCGCCGAGGAGCTCAAGGCCGACACCGGCCTCGCGCTCGACCAGAACGGCGTGGTCATCCGCTCCGGCAGCCGCACCCGCTTCATCCGCGAGGAGGAGATGGTTGTGCGCGGACCCGGCACGGAGGCCGTGCGGCCCGTGAGCGAGTTCCGCGGCGAGGACGCCGTGACCTCCGCCATCATCAATGTCGTCGAGGGCGAGCAGCGGAAATTTTTCGTCATCGTCGGCAAGGGCGCGCGCACCGAGGCGGCCCTGGTGGACGCCATGACCGCCATCGGCGAGCTGGGCCGCCAGCAGAATTTCCAGCTCCTGCCGCTCAACCTGGCCGAGGTCAGCCGCGTGCCCGAGGACGCCGACGGCGTCGTCCTGGCAGGCATCCGCTATGATTTCACCGCGCGCGAGATGGCCATGCTCAAAGACTACTGGGAGGGCAGGCGCGCGGGCCTTCTCGTGCTGCTCGACCCCGAGGCCGAGACCCCGCGCCTGAACGCCTTCCTCGGCATGCATGGCGTGCGCCCGCGCGCCGACCGCGTCCTTTACGCCGAGAGCACCAGCACCGGCCGGCGCAAGGAATTCTCCGTGCGGGCGGTCTTCGACAACGAGTCACCCATCACTCTTCCGCTTTCCACCTCGAACACCACCCTGCCCGGCCAGACGCAGTCCCTTGATCTCACCTTCGACGACCCCTACCTGCAAAATCAAAACATCGTCGTCCACCCGCTCATCGGCGCCTCCGAGCGCTACTGGGGCGAGCGCAACTACCTCGAGGAGATGCCCGTCGCCGACGAGGCCGACACGCGCGAGGACATCTTCCTCGCCGCCTCCGTCGAGCGCGGCAGCGTGCTGGAGGAGAGCCTGCGCGTGGACACCTGCCGCATGGTCGTGGTGGCGAACTCCGCGCTCCTCGACCAGAAAACCGCCCTCGGCGTGAACCGCGACTTTGTCTCCGCCAGCCTGAACTGGCTCATCAACCGCGACCGCCTCATGGGCATCACCCCCAAGGTCAAAAAGAACTACCGCATCCAGCTCACCCCGCGCCAGGGCGAGCTCATCTTCTGGATGACCACCTGCGTCTTTCCAGCCCTTGTCCTCGTGCTCGGCTTGATGGTCTGGGCCTCCCGCCGCGCCTCCTGACCCGCCGCCATGAACCCGCGCTCGACCCTGCTGCTCTTCCTGCTCGCCGCCGCGCTCGGCGCCGTCATCCTCGGCGTCGAAAAATACCTCCCCTCCACCCTCGAGCTGCGGGAGATGAAGCGCGGGCCGGTGAAATTCGACACGCGCCTCGTCACTGCCATCGAGATCGAGTCCGGCGGCGACGGCATCAGCCTCGCCCTCCGGGACGGGCGCTGGCGTGTGCGCCGCCCCTTTGACGACCTGGCCGACCCCGAGCGCGTCCTCAAACTCCTGGCCGAAATCCCCGCCATCGGCTGGATCCAGCGCGTGCGCCAGGACGAGTTCGACGGCGACGGCTGGGCCAAAACCTCCCTCGACAAACCCCGCCACCACATCCGCCTCCTGGCCGGGGAGCGGGAGATCCTCGACCTCGCCGTCGGCGCCGTCTCCCCGGTCGAGGGCGCTCATTACCTCTCCGTCCGCCAGCCAGGGCGCACGGACGGGACCGCCAGCTACGTCTCCCGCACCACCCTGCCCGACCTCTTGAAGACAAAGCCCGAGGACTGGCGCGACGCCAAGCTCCTGCGCCTGGCCGCCGCCAAAGTCATCAGTCTCAAGCTCGGCCAGAACGGCGGGCAGATCGAGCTGGCGCGCGCCGGAGACCAGCGGCCCTGGGCGCTGGTCAAGCCCCTGCGCGCGCGGGTCGGCAAGGAAAAGGTGGACGGCCTGCTCTCCACCCTCCTCAACCTGGAGATCACCGGCGTGCTCGACGCCCCGCCAGCGCCAGCCGGCGAGGACACCGCGGGCTCGTCTTTAAAGATCACCGCCTCCACCTCCGGCCCGCCGGAGGAGGTCTTTGAGATCACGCTGACCAGGCCGGGTGAGGACGCCGCCCAGACACGCGCCGTCTGCGGCCACCGCGGCTTCGTCTTCACCGTGCGCTCGGACACGCTCAAGGATCTCTGGTCGCAGCCCAATGACCTGCGCGACCGCATGCTCGCCCGCATTGACGGCCAGAATGTCTCCGCCATCCGGATCGAGTCCCTCCTTTTCCCCGAGGTCGGACTGGAGAAAAAGGACGGCTCCTGGTACTTGAGCCGCCATCAAAAGTGGGAGCCCGCCAACGGCGAGCGCGTGCTGCGCTTCTTCGAGGCGCTCAACACCCATGACATCCTCGAATTCACCGCCGACTCCGCCGCCAACCTCGTCCCCTACGGCCTCGACAAGCCCTTCCTGAAAGTGCGCTGGACCGAGTCCGGCGCGGAGCACAGCCTGCTCTTTGGCAAGGACGCGGAGGGCGCCGCCTTTTTCGCCAAGCACGGTGACGAGCCCAGCATCTACCGCATCGAGGCCTCCCTCCTCCCCTCCATCCCGCAGGACAGCATCAAATGGAAGGGCCTCGGCGCCCTGCGCTTCTCCCAGTTCGCCCTGCGCCGCATCACCCTCGCCGCCGGCTCCGCCCCGCCCACCGTGCTCGACTATGATCCCTCCACCGCCCAGTGGACCGGCCAGCGCGCCGGGCGTGACATCACCGGCATGATAGACCGCGTCAAAGCCGACACCCTCGCCGGAAAGCTCGCCAAATTCACCGTCCAGGACTGGTCGGCGGACATCACCGCCGCCATCCACGCCCTGCGCCAGCCCGCCGTCCAGGTCCGCGTCACCCTCGGCGAGCCCGGCGTCAGCACCGGCCCCACCCGCGAGACCCTGCTGAAATTCGCCCCCACCCAGGAGGGCATGGACACCGCCCTCTGGTTCGGCCAGGTGGACAACGGCCCCGACGTCTTCTACATCACCCGCACCGCCCTCATGGACCTCCTGGCCCCCGTCTTCAAACCGGAGTGAGGCGCCAGCGCTGGACGCGGCAGTGAAAACGCCCGGCTTGAGCGCCGGAGAAAAACCTTCGGGGTGGTTTCTTGGTGCCTCCGGGCATCCTCGCCGCAGCCTTCGGGTGGTTCATCGGTGCCTCCAGGTGCCCTCGCCGCAGCCTTCGGGGTGGTTCACCGGGCCTCCGGGCACCCTCGCCGCAGCCTTCGGGGTGGTTCATCGGTGCCTCCGGGCACCCTCGCCGCAGCCTTCGGGGTGGTTCACCGGGCCTCCGGGCACCCTCGCCGCAGCCTTCGGGGTGGTTCATCGGTGCCTCCGGGCACCCCTTCACCACCCCCAAGGCACCCCTTCACCACCCCCAAGGCACCCCTTCACCACCCCCAAGGCACCCTTTCACCACCCCCAGGGCACCCCTTCACCACCCCCAGGGCACCCTTTCACCACCCCCAGGGCACCCTTTCACCACCCCCAGGGCACCCCCCTTGCAGGCATGCAATCCGCTCAAAGACAGACTGTTGCGTGAAGATGACGCCCCGTAGATGGCAAGGCAGCACTTTTGAACACTCCCGCCTCGGGTCACGGGGCGAAGGCGAAACTGCTGCCGCGCGCGCGTTGCAGGCCCCAGCTCATGAGGATGCGGCCGTCGTCCCAGATGTACTTCGTCTTGGTGCCGAGCTGGACGAGGATGACATTCCGCCCGGAGCGGCTCGCCGTGGAGATCAGGCAGCGTCCGGCGGCATTGGTGTAGCCGGTTTTCATGCCGTTGCACTCGGGCATGAAGGCCAGCAGGTCGTTCGTGCTTTTCAGGGTCACCATCTGGCCGTTGTTCCGGCGGAAGGTGTAGGAGCGGCGGCGCACGGCGTCGCGTATCACCGGATTGCGGTAGGCGGCCATGGACACGCGCGCCATGTCGCGCGCGGTGGAGTACTGGCCGGGGGCGGTGAGGCCGTGGGGGTTTTTGAAGCTGGAGTTGTAACAGCCCAGGGAGCGCGCCTTGGCGTTCATCTTGGCGGCGAAGGCGGAGATGCTGCCGGCGTTGTCGCGGGCGAGCACGTTGGCCACGTCGTTGCAGCTCTTCACCAGCATGACGTACAAAAGATTGCGCCGGGTGTAGGTCTCCCCGGCGCGCAGGCCGAGCACGGTGGGCTCCACATTGAGGTCGGACGCCAGCACGCGCACGGGTTTGTCCAGGTTCCCCGCGTCGAGGATGACCAGCGCCGTCACCAGCTTCTGCGTGCTGGCCACGGAGCGCTTCACCTCGGCGTTGCGCGAGGCCAGATGGCGCCCGGTGGCGGCGTCTATGAGCAGGTAGGACTCGGCCCGCGTGTAGGGCACGCTGGATGCGGCAAACTCCGGACGCGCGTCTATCTCCGGCAAAAAGTAGGGCGACGGCCGGTAGGGCGACTCGCCTTCAAGCGCCGCCGCATAGCCGGCCGCGGGCGCCACCGGAACCGCCGCAGGAGATCGGAAGAGCACACGTCTGAACTCCAGTCACTGACCAATCTCGT
>ERZ761609.795-NODE-795-length-33390-cov-9.196280_pt1 | contig 33390 bp, 46 predicted proteins | sample MGYA00511163_ERZ761609 | MGnify/ENA primary metagenome ERZ761609 (study PRJEB28899, sample SAMN02445070) | bioreactor sludge metagenome | biome: EBPR sludge | place: Australia: Brisbane, Thorneside Wastewater Treatment Plant | collected 2011-12-16 ...
GGTCGGCGTGACCCCGGTCGCATGATGTGCCGATTGGCTGCAATAGCCGCAATCCTCCGGACAGCCACCGGTCTTGATGCTCAACAACTGACAGAGCTGAATTCGGTTGGCATCGAAGTGGGCCCGATGCACCGTGTGCGCGTTGAACAGCAGATCATTCAGCGGTGCGTGATAGATCCGAGCGGCGTCTTCCGCTGTCCATCTGCTCTTGTCTTTCCGAGACGGCAAATGAAGGTCATCTGTTGCGTTCATTCGTCCTCGCTCGACAGACATGCCGCCGCTCTCGCGGTGGTTCAACTCATGGCTCAAATCGCTGCTGCCTTGATTGCTCTAGGGGCGATCAAGCGCCGTCAGTCGTTCTCCCATTTCTGCTGGATGGCCGTGCTCACCAGGTAGTCGTAGTTGAGATCGGAAATCGCCACCCAGGTCTGGCTGTCCTTCTGGAACGCTCGTTGGTGATCATAGATCTTCTTGAAGGAGGGGTTCTTCTCAGACATCTCCCGGTACATGTCATGAGAGATCTTGTAGCTGGCCTTGAGCACATCCAGCGGCAGCGGCTTCAATTGTGCACCCGCCGCCACTACGCGACGCAAGGCTTGCGGGTTCAAGGCGTCGTAACGCGCCTGCATGTCATGCCCGGTCGCCTGAGCAGCCGTGCGCACAATCGATTGATACGAACTCGGCAGCTCATTCCACTTGGCCAAGCTGATGAACAGACTCAATTCCGCTCCGCCCTCCCAGAAGGCGGGATAGTGGTAGTAGGGCGCGATCTTCGCCAGGCCGAGCTTCTCATCATCGTAGGGCCCGACGAACTCGGCAGCATCGATGGTGCCTTTCTCGAGCGCGGGATAGATGTCGCCGGCACCGATCTGTTGTGGGACGACACCGAGCTTCTGAAGCACATTGCCACCAAGGCCGCCGATGCGCATTTTCAGACCAGACAGATCAGCGCGGTTGCGGATTTCACGACGGAACCATCCGCCCATCTGGGTGCCAGTATTGCCGAGGGGCAAACCGTAGAGGCCGTGGCGCGCATAGAACTCGTTGAGCAAGTCGAGGCCACCGGCACGATAGAGCCATGCACTCTGCTGCCGGCTGTTCAGGCCCCAGGGCAGCGCCGTGCCGAAGGCAAACGCCGTATCTTTGCCGATGTAGAAATAAGACGCGGTCTGACCCATCTCGACGGTGCCTGCCCCGACAGCATCAGCCACCTGCAGCGCCGGCACGATCTCTCCCGCCGCGAAGACCTGAATCTTGAACTTGCCGTCCGTCGCCTCGCTCACAGCTGAGCTGAAGACGGTGCAGGCGCCGTACAAGGTATCGAGCGACTTCGGGTAACTCGAAGCCAGCCGCCAGGTGATGCTCGGAGTAGACTGTGCCAGAGCAGGACGCGCCAGCGCGCTCGTGCCGGCAACGGCTGCTGCTGCCTTGAATAGATCTCGACGCTTCATTCTGGCGATCCTCGGGAAGGTTTGTTGTGCGGAGTGCGCGTTGCGGCCATGGGGCCGATCGTGGCTCTGCGCGATGCAGGCTCCGATGGCACCTGAGCACACCATCGAAGAATGAAGCTTCTGAACTTTGGAGGACTGAAAGCCAAGTGCGGTCGAGTCTTCCTCTTGCCTGAACTTCCCAGAAGAAATCTTCTGCATCGTCCGATCGCATTCGGCGCGCCAAACGATCGCGTCGACTTGATCATAGGATGGCCGCACTCGCGACACCTGTGCCGATCAGCGTTCCACCTGCGATGCGGTTGACCCGGCGCATGATACGCGGCGTCTGAAATGCCCGTCGTGCACGATTGGCCAAGATCACATGGCCGCTGATGACGATGGCTTCGACGGCAAGAATGACCAGGGACACCGCGACGATCTGTAACCACGACAGATCAGCACCAAAGATGTTGGGCAGGAGCGCCATATAAAAGAGAGGCATCTTCGGGTTGCCAAGATTACAAGCGATGCCCGTGAGGAACCCACTCAACACACCCGGCCGCGCGACCGAAGCCGTGGCTGCCGGCGGCGACGGTGCTGTCGTCCACAACGCGATACCCGTCCAGATCAACCACAAGGCGCCCGCGTAACGCAGCAGCGTCATGGCACCACTCATGTGAGTGCTGAACAGCGACAATCCAAACGCTGCGATCATGAGAAAGAGCAGGATGCCAACCACGGTACCGGCGCCGTAGGCGATGCCTGCCGCTGGCCCATCCGTCACTGCACTGGCCACGATCGTCATGTTGTCGGGACCAGGACTGGCAGCGAAGAGAAAGAAGGCTGCGCCGAAGGATGCGAGTGCCACGAAATCCACGTTCAATCCTCCGAGAGGGTCTATCGTGATGCTGTGAGCACAGGTCATGGCTCCTCGTAGAGCCGGATGGTCATGTCACAGGCCGCATCGCGCAGGGCGATCAGGGGCTGATAAGCCGGTGCCTCGTAGAAACGCCGCACGGCCTCCATGCTCGAGAAGCGGAACACCGCCACGATGTGTGGGCCGGCGTCGGCACCGCGCATAGTCCTCACGTGGCGACCACGGCAGATGATCCCGACGCCTTGTGCCTCGAGCAGAACCGCAGCTTTTTCGACGTAGTGCTGGAAGGCCTTGCCGTCTCTGATCTCGGCTGTCGAAATGTTCAGAATGGGCATGGACGATCCTTGTCAGTCAGATGCGCGCTTGGGACGCAAGAGATAGGCGACGCGATGCAAGCCACATCCTTTCCCGCTCTGAGATGTCGAGCAGTCAGCGGGCCCGCAAATCGGTGCGATCGCCAAGTGCGATAATTGTTCTCGGCTGTCATCACGTCGCCCTCATGCGAAAAGCATCCAAACACCGACGCTGGCGAGCATCGCTCCGAGCCCACCATTGAGGATGCGGAGGTGATGGCGCTCACGGAACCAGGCGGCGATGGCACTGCCGGCTAGCGCCCACAGATGGAACGCGATCATGTTGTTGAGGATGAAGACGGCACTGATCCACATCACCCGCCAGACGCGGTAGTCGTCCGCCGGGTTGAGAAATTGGGAGAAGATGACGCCAACGATGAGGTAGGCCTTTGGATTGAGCAGCAGCAGGACGACACCGTCCAAGAACTGCCCGCTCGGGTTCGTAGTCTCGATCGTGCTGACGTTCGCCGTCGCAAGTTTCCAGGCGAGCCACAGGATGTAGGCGCTTCCCGCGTAGCGCAGCGCCGTCAACAGCTCCGGAGACAGCCGCGCCATGCCGTCGAACATCAAGCCGAAAGCAATCATCAACAGGAATCCGGCCGCGTGATAGCCGAGATTGGCAGGCAGAGATCGCATGGCCCCAAAGCGAGCCCCGACGGCGGCGAAGTATCCGTTGCCGGGGCCGGGACTGTATGAGAGCGGCATGCTCAACGCGAGCAGGGCGATGAGATCTGACATCACCTGCCCTCCCGTACATCAGAGGTCGCCGTTGGTGCTTCTTCCTCTCGGCCTGACGGCAGCGGCGGCAGCACATCTCCGGAATGAAGTCTGAAGATGCTGCCGTCGGCCCGCTCCACGCGCAAGGCGCCGTCGTCTTCGACGCCGCGGTTGATGCCGGTTATCCTGTTCGATCTGTCGGTAGACAACGAGATCGTCATCGGTTGATCGCACCCATGTAAGCGCGCGCGATGGTCGGTCATCAGGGCCGCAATGCCACCGGCCAGCCATGTGTTGTGACGCGCGACGTAGGCGCGCAGCAGCCCCTCGGCGCCGTCTGCGACCGTCGTCGCGATGCCTGCCGCATCGAACGACGTTGATGGGTAGAAGGCGTCTTGCGGAAACGTGGCAATGTTTACGCCGATCCCGATCGCCGCGTAGCTGCGCATCGCGGTTGCGCGCGGCGCGCCATGGTTCTGCACGAGAACGCCAGCGATCTTCTTGCCGAAGACCAGGGGGTCATTCGGCCACTTGAGTGACACGGCGTCCGAGCGAACGCCGAGTGAGAGCGCCAGATCAGCGACGGCAAGGCAGGCCGCAAAGGTCGGGCCGTGGTCGACCGGCGCTGCTGCAGGGATCGGCACGACGAGTGTCCAATAGAGATTGCCAGGCGGTGACATCCATCGCCGGTCGACGCGGCCAAATCCGCCTGTCTGTGTTGCCGCCAGGATGAGACAGGCTCGTTCACCGATGCCGCCGCACACGATCCGGCGTTCGGCCTCGCGCAGCGTGCTGTCGATCTCGGCAAAGGAGTACACCGAGATGTCTTCGGAGCGAAGGGTGCCTTCGCTTGGCTCACGCTCGTGTCGATCCGAGGCGCGATCCTGCAGGCTCATGCTGTCGCTTCCGGGGGCGTAGTCGGCTTTGCTTGAGGCCCGTGCAGGGTCACCGCGCAGCCGGCGATGATCAGGCCGCAGCCGCAGAGCATGACAATTGAAGGAACCTCGCTGAGGAACAGCCAGCCGTAAGCCATGGAGAAGAGAGGCAGGATCAGCATGGCAAAGGCGGCTCGCGTCGCGCCGGCCCACTGAATCGCCAGGTACATGCAGATCGTCGGGACGACACTGCCGAGCCCCGCCAGGACGAGGAGAGGTCCAACAGTTGATGTGTCAGGCAACTGAATGCCGGCGCCGAACAGCACCGCAAATGCGAGCAACAACGCCGAACCGACGAGATACATGCCCGCCGTCAGTGCCAAGGCGTCTTCTTTCGGACGCCGACGCAGAAGGACAGTTCCAAGTGCATAGCTGAGCGGTCCCGCAAGTGTGATCAATTGGCCGAGACCGAGACTGCTGAGCCCGGAAACCGTGTTGGGTCCGATCAGGACCAGAACCCCCGTGAGACCGATCAAGGCCCCCACAATCTCGCTGGCGCCGGCGCGCTCCTGGCGCAGCAGGAGCCAGGCGAGTAGGGCGACCACGAGTGGTGTCGCGCCATAGAGCACGCCGCCCATGCTGCTCGAGACATAGACCTGGCCCCAGGCGAGGGCGCCGAAGGGAGCGGCCACCAGGGCGAACCCGCCGATTGCCGCCGAGATCCAGGCGTCACGGGTGTGTGGCAATCGTATGCGCAGGACCAGCAGGACGACGAGTAGCGCCGGCAGCGATAGTACCGTTCGCCACAGCGCTATGGCGATCGGATCCAAGGGACCGGTCAGCATCTTGGTGGTCAACGGGGCAACGGCAAGCGTTGCCGCTGCGGCGACGATGATGAGATGGGCGCGGTGGGTTCGATGGTAGCTCATGAAGATGGTTCGGCTCGGCAGGCGATCGTGGTCCCGGTTCTGATGGATCGGGATCAAGCATCACATTGATCGCCTTGAGCGCCGGACTGAATCGCGGTCGATGCCAATGTTCGTCGAGATCCTGCCAATCTCCTGAAGATGATAAAAAGGGACCGATCATCTTGCGACGATCGATCCCGACAGGTGCCCCTGGAATCACTTCCGGCGGGGTGGCTTCGCCTCGGGCTCCTTGTCCTCCTCAAGCTTGGGCTTGCGAAGAACGAGCCGCCCGTTGATGGGTAGCGCAGAGAGAGTGACGTTGTAGCCATCACCGTCTTTGTGCGCCCAGGCGCTGCCGATCCGTGTCCAGAACGGATCCTTTCCCTCCCGTTCCTCGACGACGTAGGCCGCGAAGTCCGGTCCATTGCTGCTGTCAGCCATGTGAGCTCCTTTCGTGCTCTGGGTTGTGGACATCTCTAGTATGTCATTGTTAGGGTAACATGTATAGTGATGTTGGGGATAAGATGAATTCGGCGCCTCGCCGCAGTCGCGGGCGGACGGTGGCAGGTTCCGATGCGGCGACCGGGCTCGCGTGAACGGAGCCCGCCGAGAACCACGGCCGGTGGGACGAGCAGCGGTCTCCGCCCCTTGGGCTTTGATCCCTGGCGCTGAGAGAGCCGCCCCATGGCTCGGTCACGCAGAGCGGTGCGCATGGTGTGCATCGCTCAACTGACGGAGCGTAGCGTATGGGACACTTGAAGGAACGCCAGTTGCGGCTGGCCGAACTCAATGACCACTTCCGCCGGACGGGGCACGGCGGAGAACGATACATCACCCGCGGGGTCCACAGCCTGGGCCCCGCCTTCGTCACCAAGGCCATCTGCCTGGTTGGTGCATTCGATCGCTTCAACGAGGAAAACGATCCCTACGGCACGCACGACTTCGGTGTCGTGCACGTCGACGGCGAGCGTGTTTACTTCAAGATCGATTACTTCGACCACGATGGCCAAGGCAGGTCACCCGACCCTGCCGATACCGTCGTCACGACGCGGGTCATGACCATCATGCTCGCGGAGGACTACTGACGGCCGCGGCGGTACTCAGCACTGAGGACCGCCGCTTTTTTGGGGTCTCGAAGGTCTCCATAACAAGGCTCTTGCGTTTCGCTATTTCCAGTGATATAGAAATAGCATGAAGCTCGATGACATGGCAGCGCGGCTCGAAGCCCTCGGCAACCCGACACGGTTGGCCATCTACCGAACCCTCGTCCGGGTTGGGGATGCTGGACTCGCCGTCGGCCAGCTGCAGGCGCGCCTCAAGATCGCAGGATCGACCCTGTCGCACCATTTGAGCAAACTCATTCTGGTCGGTCTCGTGACCCAAGAGCGAAACGCGACGACACTGATTTGTCGCGCCAACTTCGACACCATGCGCGCCGTGGTGTCCTTCCTGCAGGATGAATGCTGCGCCGAACGACCCGCCAACGACAGCAAGCCGCTTCGCGCCACCGGCCCCTGACCCCTCACTTCCCCACCAAGGAGACCACCCATGCCCGACTCTGCGCCCTTTATTTCTATAATTCTAGGAGAATAGTATGAACACCCTAACCGTGCCTCGCCGCAAGCTGCCCCGGCTCGATCTCGCCTGGGCCGCCATCCTCGCCATCCTGGCAGCCCTCGCCGTCATCGACGCTCAGCAATTGTCAACGACCCTCGCTTTCATTCTGCGGGCCGCCACGGGCATCGCGCCGTTCCTCCTGCTCTCGGTCGCACTCGCAGCCTATGTTGCCGCCAGCGGCGCCGAGAATCTCATCGCCCGGGCCTTTACCGGGAGGCCCTCGACGATGATCGTCGTCGCAGCCTTGATGGGTGCCCTGTCGCCCTTCTGCTCCTGTGGCGTCATCCCGGTGATCGCCGCCCTCTTGAGCATGGGCGTGCCACTCGCGCCCGTCATGGCGTTTTGGCTCGCCTCCCCGCTCATGGATCCCGCGCAGTTCGTTCTCACGACGGGTGTGCTCGGTATCGAGTTCGCCATCGCCAAGACGATCGCTGCCGTCGCAGTTGGTCTCCTGGGTGGATTCGGTACGGCTGCACTCGTCGCCACCGGCGCCATCACCACGCCACTCCGTGACGGTATCGGCAATGGTGGATGCTCCGGCGCGAAGGTTCGCAATCCCAAAGCCGTCGTTTGGCGCTTCTGGCAGGAACCGGCGCGGATCGAAAAGGCGATGCAAACTTTCCGCAGCATGCTGCTCCTGCTCGGCAAGATGCTGATCCTGGCCTTCACGCTCGAAAGCTTGATGGTCGCCTACGTGCCGGCGGGGTCCGTTTCAAGCATGCTTGGTGGCACCGGTTTCACCAGCATCCTGACAGCCACGTTGGTCGGCATACCCGCGTACCTCAATGGCACGGTCGCAATGCCCTTGGTGCGCGAGCTGATGCTGCAAGGCATGGCACCAGGTGCCGCGATGGCGTTCCTGATCGGCGGCGGCGTCACGAGCATCCCGGCGGCCCTTGCCGTCTGGTCGATCGCCCGACCCCGTGTCTTCGCCGCCTACCTCGCCTTCGCCGTTCTCGGCGCCCTGCTCTCGGGTCTCGTCTTCCAAGTCTTCGCTGGTTGAAAGGAAATCACATGATCACCGCATTCCTCGACTTCTGCCGTCACCTCCTCTCGTCACGGAAGTGCCGTGACTGTTCACTGGCAGGCCTCAGGTTCGACAACCCGGACTGCTGCTTCGATCTTTTCACCTCGCGCCGTGCGATCGAGGCTGCCCGGGACGACCTGTATCTCTGGCGTCCGTGATCACGGCAGCGTGCTGACGTCCTCAGTATGACGACGAGAGCATGAGCCGGGGGCGCTGTTTGCGGCGCCCCCCTTACTCGTCACGCAGTCTTTCACATGGCCTTGCGCGTTGCGTCACGCAAGGCAGGCTCATAGGGTGCGACGTGGGCGCCCGGCAATGACCCGTACGGCGACGTCGATGCACGACGCATTGCGATGACCTGTCGGGACGCTCACCCAATCACAAAAGGCCGCCTCATCGGCGACCTCCTAGTGTCGAGCCGGGCGGTGGGAGCCCCATTCGCCACAACGCCTCCTCGTCGGTGAGATCTGGAACACCGTCCTCGCCGTTGTCGAAGTATGCCGTCTCGCACGTCCGGTCACAGAAATGCAATGGCCTCGGCTTGCTCGTCACCGTCACACCCTTCCCCGTGATCCGCTTCTCGCAACAATCACAGACCTTGATGTACATGAGCACGACCTTTCTCCCGAGCCTTGATGCTCAGGCGAGCGTGTCACCGCGCTCGTCTGGTCATGCCCTCATCGTGGCATCCACGCCGCCATTGGCAATCCCTTGGTGGGGATAGCGCAAGGACTGACCTGTCTGTCTCCTGCCAGCATAACGGGCGCCGCCCGCGCGCAAGACCGGAAACCGAGGAGCGATGACCATCGGCGTTAGCCGGTCTCCTCCTCTCGCGTTGCGGCGGCAGACGATCGATAGCGCATGGGATCGTGCCGTGCGCGCAGGCGGCAGAGCCCGTTGACCCATCTCCGGACAGAAGCGGATCGCACTCGCGCGACTCCCCTGTTCCGGAGACGAGCGTCATGCAGAAACATTCCCGCAGCGATATCCACGAGACCGTCACGCAACGCATCATCGCCTTGCTCGAGACCGCACAGCATACAGGCGCAACGATGCCGTGGTGCAAGCCCGGCGTCGCCCATGCGAGACCGATCAACGCGGTGACGCAGAAGCCCTATCGCGGCATCAACATCCTGTCGCTGTGGGCTGCCGCTGACGCCGCCAGCTACAAGAGCGGCGTGTGGGCGACGTTCAAGCAGTGGAAGGAACTGGGTGCCTCTGTGAAGAAGGGCGAGACGGCGTCGCCGATCGTGTTCTACAAGTCCATCGACCTGAAGGACGACACGGCAGAGATTGTCGTCGACGGCGACGAGCTGCCGAAGTCTTTCCGCATCGCCAAGGGCTACTGGGGCTTCAATGCCGATCAGGTCGAGGGTTATGCCCTGCCCGACGTGCCGGCCGTCGATCTGGTGGCGCGGCTCGAACGCGTCGATACCTTCATCGCTGCCACGGGTGCCGACATCCGTCACGGCGGCGCGCGCGCGTTCTATCGCCCGAGCGATGACTTCATCCAGATGCCGGAGCGGAGCCTCTTCCGCGACACGCCGAGCTCGACCGCGACCGAAGGCTATTACGCCGTGCTCTGTCACGAGCTTGGGCATTATGCCGCCTTCCGGATTATGCCGCGCCGACACGACTCCTCCCGAACAGGGCGCAATCATTGCCGATCGACATCGGCATAATCATGAGCCCTTGGAGAGCGCGTCCAGGATCGGGCAGTCCGGGACGGCATCGCCGCCGCATTGGGCGGACAGTTGCGTCAGAACCCGTTCCAGCTTCTTGAGATCCTTCACCTTGCGGCGGATGTCGGTGACATGCGTGTCCGTCATCGTCTTGACGTCGCCGCAGGTGAGGTCATGGCCGCGCACGAGTCCGAGCAACTCGCGGATCTGGTCGAGCGAGAAGCCAAGCTCCCGGCCGCGGCGGACGAATGTTAGCCGCTTGAGGTGGCCCGCGTCATAGATGCGCTGTCGGCCCTCATTGCGCGGCGGCGCCGGCATGAGGCCGATTTTCTCGTAGTACCGGATGGTCTCGATGTTGACGCCGGTCGCAGCGGACAGTGCTCCTATGGGGAACTGGGCGGCTCGCAACAACTTGATCCTCCGTGAAAATTATTCTCTTGAAGCTGTAGTGACTACAGGTCGCATAGTGGAAGAGTAAATGCAAGAAGGACGATCAAAGATGGCTCTGAGCACCGAGGCACACGCGACCGAATCCGCGCCTGATCAATCGGGCAGCGAGCAGGCCCGTGGGCGATGGATTGCGGCCGGCGGCATTCTCGGCGCGCTGGCGGCCTCGTCGTGCTGCATCCTGCCGCTGGTTCTGTTCAGCCTCGGCATCTCAGGCGCGTGGATCGCCAACCTCACGGCGCTTGCTCCCTTCAAGCCGTACTTCGCGGCGGGCACGCTGGCGCTCCTCGGCTACGGCTACTACCTCGTCTATGTAAAGCCAAAGCAGGCCTGCGCCGATGGCTCGTGTGCACGGCCACTGCCCAACCGCCTCGTCAAATCGTCCCTGTGGATTGCAACGATGCTGGTGGTCGTGGCTCTGGCCTTCGACTTCGTGGCACCGCTGCTGCTGAACTGAACCTCAATAAGGAAAATCATCATGAAACGTCTCGTCACGCTTGCCACTTTGAGCATCGGCCTATTGGCCTCCGGTGCCGCCTTCGCCGCCGAGCAGACCGTCACGCTTTCCGTCGCCAACATGTCGTGCGCCACCTGCCCGCCGACTGTTCGCAAGGCACTGAGCGCCGTTCCCGGTGTAACCAAGGTTGTGGTGTCGCTTGAGCAGATGTCGGCGGTCGTGACGTTCGATGATCAGAAGGCGACCATTGCCGCACTAACTGCTGCTGCGACCAATGCTGGTTATCCAACCAAGCTCGCGGCGGCAGCCGCGACGAAAACCCAATGAACGACTCTGCGCTCATCAAGACTGGCGCCATCGGTGCTGTGGTGGCGGCCATATGCTGCGCAACTCCGGTGCTGGTCATCGCACTCGGCGCAGTCGGGCTGTCGGCGCTGACAGGCTATCTCGACTACGTGCTGCTGCCGATCCTCGCTCTGTGCATTGGGCTGATCAGCTACGGTCTTTACAGACGTCGGCAGAGCGCAGCCGCCTGTTGCACTTCCGAAAGTACCAAGACGAACACACCAGGAACCTGACATGAGCGATTGCTGCGCCGGTAACGGCAAAGGTTACGATCTGGCCGTCATCGGGGCCGGCTCGGCTGGATTCTCCGCCGCCATCACGGCGGCCGAGCAGGGCGCGAACGTCGCGCTCGTCGGCCACGGCACGATCGGCGGTACGTGTGTCAACGTCGGCTGCGTTCCGTCCAAGGCGTTGATCCGCGCCATGGAGAGCGTGCATCAGGCGGGCGCGTCGGTGCGCTTTGATGGCATCCGCGCAAACGGTGCTGTGACGGATTGGGCGGCGCTCGTCGCCCAAAAGGACGCGCTCGTGTCAGGTCTTCGGCAGGCGAAGTATGCGGACCTGCTGCCGGCCTACAACAACATCGCCTATCTCGAAGGCGCGGCGCGCATATCGGAAGGGGGCGTCGCGGTGAACGGATCGCTCATTCGCGCGCCGAAGGTGATCATCGCCACGGGAACACGGCCTGGCGTGCCGGCGATTCCCGGCATCGACAGCATCGATTATCTGACCAGTACCACGGCGCTCGATCTGAAGGACTTGCCCAAAAGCCTGATCGTGGTCGGCGGCGGGTTCGTCGGCGTGGAGTTGGCCCAGGTCTTCGCCCGTGCCGGCGTCAAGGTGACGATCGTGTGTCGCAGCCGCCTGCTGCCGACGGCAGAGCCCGAGATCAGCGAGGCGCTTGGCGTCTACTTCGAGCAGGAGGGGATCACCGTTGTTGGCGGCGTCACCTACGAGCGCTGCCGGAAGACGGATGAAGGCATCGAGTTGTCGATCCGAAAGGGAAATCGGAGCGAGATTATCACGGCAGAAAAGATGCTCATCGCGACGGGCCGCAGCCCCAACGTCGAGCAGCTCGGGCTTGCCGACGCAGGCATCCGACAGACCCAGAGCGGGGCCATTGCGATCGACGACCGCATGCGCACATCGCGTAAGGGCACCTATGCGGCAGGCGACGTGACTGGACGAGACCAGTTCGTATATATGGCCGCCTATGGCGCAAAGCTCGCGGCGAAGAATGCGCTCAACAGTGATAGTCTCGTGTACGACAACAGCGCCATGCCCGAAGTGGTGTTCACCGATCCGCAGGTGGCCAGCGTTGGGCTGACCGAGGCCGCCGCGAAAACGACCGGCCACGCAGTGGCGACGTCCGTCCTCTTGCTCGACAATGTGCCGCGTGCGTTGGCCGCCCGTGATACGCGCGGGCTCATCAAGCTCGTCGCCGATGCGAAAACACGCAAGCTGCTTGGCGCTCATATCCTCGCCCCTGAAGGCGCCGACAGCATCCAGACGGCGGTGATGGCGATCAAGTTCGGTATGACGGTCGAGCAGCTGGGCGAGACGATCTTCCCCTATCTCACGACGGTCGAAGGCTTGAAGCTCGCAGCGCAGACGTTCAACAAGGACGTCAAGATGCTGTCTTGCTGCGCGGGATGAACGGGCCGCTCCGAGTTCTGCACAGATAACGCGTGGCCCGATCTCGCGGGCCTCGTCTGCGCATGGGCCTTTGCTCCTTCCAACCAACGGAAGGAGGCACCATGCCCTGGTCTACCAGAAAGCCCACAGCCATCGAGATCGCTCCGAACTGGCTGAAGCCCTACTGCGAGCAGTTCCTGCAGAAGCTCGTCGATCAAGGTTACACGCCAGCGACGATGCGGACCTACGAAGGAGCCGCGCGATTGCTCTGCGAGGCGGTCGCGAGCAGAGGATTGCGCAAGGGCGAACTCGTCGGCCGGACGTTGTCAGCGACGCATGCCGCCGCACTCAAGGCGATGCACCCGAACAAGTACAATCAGAAGCGCTTCTGCCTGGAGCGCTTCATCGACGTGCTCGTCGAGGCCGGCGTCGCCGATCGTCCAAAGCCGAAGGAAAAGGCGCTGACGAGATTGGATCGCCTGCAGGCCGAATACGAGAGTTATCTCTGCGACCAACGCGGACTGACGGACGCGACGATCTATCACTGCATCAGCTTCCTCAAGCGCTTCATGGCCTTCCGGTTCGGCGAGACACTTGGCAACCTCGACGAGATAACCCCGCACGACGTCGTCGACTTCTTGCGGAAGCTCCGCGGCGGCACGGCGCCACGAGACAAGACGGGGCCATCGCACCTGCGCAACTTGTTCCGCTTCCTGTTCTGGAGCGGCAAGACGAAGCGCGATCTGGCAGCGTCGATCCCGCGCGCCCGACAACCGGCGAAGAGCACGCTGCCGCGCTATCTGAAACCCGACGAGGTTGAAAAGCTGCTCGACGCCGCCTGGGCACCGACCCCGGTCGGCCGGCGCAACTACGCCATGCTCATGGTGCTCGCGCGTCTCGGCCTCAGAGCGCCCGAGGCCATTGCCATCCAGCTCGACGATATCGACTGGCGCAACGGCACGATCCTGATCCGGGGCAAAGGCAAGCGGCATGATCGGATGCCACTGCCCGACGATGTTGGCAAGGCCATCGTCGACTATATCAAGAACGGTAGGCGTGGACGGTCGCGGACGCTGTTCGTCTCCAGCACGCCGCCGAACAAGCCATTCGTGGACGCCCAGATCCTCAATACCGCACTCAAGCAGGCGTTCGAGGAAACCGGTCTCAAGCCGCCACAGAAGTACGTCGGCTCGCACCTGCTCCGGCACAGCCTCGCAACCGACATGCTGCGCAAAGGGGCGTCACTCGACGAGATCGGCGACGTGCTGCGACACCGCTCCCGCATGTCGACAACGATCTATGCGCGGCACGATGTTGACGGTCTGCGTTCAATCGCGCCGCCGTGGCCGAACGAGAAGCGCGCTCTTCGCGCCGCGAAGGATGCCCGCGCATGACCACGATGACAGAACGGCTCGAAGAGTACATCGCGGTGCGGCGCAGCCTCGGCTACGACCTGTCCTTCACGGCTCGCGTCATGCGCGGCTTCGCGGCATTCGCCGATCGCGAAGGTGAGGATCATGTGACTGTCGATCTCTTCCTTCGCTGGAAGGAGAGCTTCGGCAAGGCCAGCAACAACACCTGGTCGACCCGGCTCGGTATGGTGCGCGGCTTTGCCGGCTGGTTGCAGGGGCAGGATGCTCGAACTGAGGTGCCGCCTGCGGGACTGATCGCCGGCAAAGTGCGACGCGGCCGGCCATACATCTACTCCGAGGCGGAGCTGGCGGCGATCGTCGTTCGGGCATCGAAGCTGCCTTCCCGCTACGGCATGCGGGGCTTGTCGTGCTCGACCTTGTTCGGGCTGATCGCTGTGACGGGCCTTCGGATCAACGAAGCCATCGGGCTAGACGACGATGACGTCGACCTCGACGCAGGCGTCATCACGGTCAGACGCGGTAAGAACGGAACGGCTCGCTATGTACCGCTGGCGCCAAGCACCGTAGTGAGGCTACGAGCGTACCGCGCCGAGCGCACACGGCTGCTGGAATGCACGCCCGGCCCGTTCTTCCTAATGGAAAGCGGTCAGCGCCCGACCGACTGCTGCGCACGTTATAACTTCGCTCTGGTCAGCCAGTCGCTCGGCCTCAGAGAGCCGCAACGCTTCTGCAAGCACGGCTGCGGGCCCCGTATCCATGACCTGCGGCACACCTTCGCGGTGCGCACAATCATCGGCTGGTACCGCAAGGGGCTCGATGCGGATCGGGAGATGATCAAGCTGAGCACCTATCTCGGCCACGCGAAGCCGGAGCACACCTACTGGTACATCGAGGCCGTGCCTGAGTTGCTGCAGCTCGCATCACAACGCGCCGAACGCACCCTGGCAGCAGGCATATCGAAGGGGAATGGACGATGAAGACATATGCACTATCAGCCTACTTGCAGCGGTTCTTCACCGAGCGGCTCGGCGCGCAGATGAAGGCCAGCCAGAACACGGTTGCGAGCTATCGCGACACGTTCCGCCTGCTGCTTCTATATGCCGCCGATGAGCGGAAGAAAGAGCCGACAGCACTGCAGGTCGCCGACATCGACGCCGATCTTGTCGCCCAGTTCCTCACCGATCTCGAGAAGACGAGAGGAAACGGAGCACGGAGCCGCAACACGCGGCTTGCGGCGATCCGGTCGTTCTTCAAGTACGTTGCTGTCAATGAGCCGCAGCTGCTGCATCATTGCCAGCGTGTGCTTGCCATGCCGGCCAAGCGGCACGAGAAGCGGGCGATCGACTATCTCGACCGTGACGAGATCGAAGCCGTCATTGCAGCCCCCGACCTCTCGACATGGCATGGCCGTCGTGACCGGGCGATCCTCTTGCTCACATTGCAGACGGGCTTGCGCGTCACGGAGTTGATCACGTTGACGTGCGATGACATCGCCCTCGGGAGCGGCGCGCACGTCCGTTGTATGGGTAAAGGCCGGAAGGAGCGCGCAACTCCGATCCGAAAGGACAGCATCAAGCTTCTTCGCGACTGGCTGGCCGAGCGCAAAGGCAAGGCGGACGATCCGCTGTTCATCAGCAATCGCGGCACCCGCCTCAGCCGCGATGCCGTGGAGGGCATCGTTCGCCGGCACGTCGATACGGCATCGAAGACATGCAAATCCTTGCGCTCGAAACGCGTCACGCCGCACGTTCTTCGCCACAGCGCGGCGATGCAACTCCTGCACGGCGGCGTCGACCGTACGGTGATCGCGCTCTGGCTCGGTCACGAATCTGTCGAGACGACGCAAATGTACATCCACGCCGACATGAAGATGAAGGAGAAGGCAATCGCCAAGACCCGGCCGATCGAGGCAAAGCACGGCCGCTACCGCCCGAGCGACAAGCTGCTCTCCTTCCTGGAGGCGCTCTGATTATGCCGACATGCCGCGCTGGCGTTGCGCACCTGTCCCCAGGATCGACGATCGGCGCGGCATAATCCGGAAGGCGGCATAATGCAGCTTATGCCGATATCGGCATAATCTGCATTTTTCAGGCGCGGCCAAGCGACTGAACCGCGATCTCTCCGGCCGGTTCGGTGACAAGGCCTACGCGCTCGAGGAGATGATCGCCGAGTGGATCAGTGGATTCCTGTGCGCCGATCTCGGGATCACGGCGCAGCCGCGGGAGGACCACGCCCACTACATCGCGACGTGGTTGACGGTGCTCAAGTCCGACAAGACTGCCGTGTTCACCGCTGCAGCGAAGGCCAATCAGGCGGTCGAGTATCTCTTCGGGTTGCAGCCGGACACCGCGTCGAGCGCGAGCCGGCAGCATTTCATCGACACCGGACGCTACCTGACTGAGACCGACGTGCTGCAGATGCGGCATGAGATCGAGTTGCCGGTTTGACAAGCGACGGCGTCGACCACACAATTCATGAACTTGTCTCCGGAGCCTGCTGCTCGCCGCCAATCGTGGTTGCGAGCTCGAAGCTTCGGAGACACACATGCCGTCCTGGGACAAAGCCGAGACCGTTCTGCTCACCCCCGACCTCAGGGTCAACCTGGTGATCACCGATGGCAATCTCGGCATCCAAGTTCAGATCAAAGGCTGCCAGGTCTTCCGCGTCATCCTACTGGATGCGGCGCGGACGATCCCGTTGCGCGCGCTCGAGCGCTATGCTTGGCTCGCACCCGATCTCGACTTTCATGTCGGCAATTGTCTCGATCATATCGAGACGACGACGCCGCAGTGAGCCGGATCGTGCGTGGGAACGCCCACGCAAAAAGCCCGCAGGGATCATTCCCCGCGGGCTTCTTTTTTATGTGCTCTTTGATGCGCCAGATCCTCATCGTCTCGGGCAAGCGGTACACACCACACCGTCGCCATTCGACGCAGGGTCGTGCCCGATCTACCTGTCCTTCAGTGCATCGAGCCGCTTCTTGATCTCATAAGGCGCAGCCACGTGCGTCAGCACCACCTCACGCATCGATGAACCGGCGGTGTTGATGCTGAGGTTTCCCGTTCTCGTGATGAGACGCTCGAGAAACGGCTCGCCGACCTGGACGTCGGTGATCATGGCGTAGTCGATGCTGGTCGTGTGCGTCGATAGCCAGCCTCTGTGAATAAGCACGCGCTTATTCGTGAACGCGTAGGCGTTCGCCACACGCGAATAGAACTTGTAGTAGAACAGGGCTGCGACGAACGTCAGGACCCCAAGTCCTCCAGCGATCAAGAGGAGAGCGCTCAAGGCGCCCCATACGGTCAACCAGACCGTCTGATATCGCGAACCAATTGAGAACTCGTATTCGACGCGCTCGTCCGAACTCAGCGTCTTTGCCCAAATGTCTTCATAGTGCATATCCTGACGACACTATTTTACCCGCCAGATCCTCAGTCCTTTGGGCAGGCGACGTGAGGCGTAGCGGCGCCCATCCTTGCGCTCACGCGCACTCGCGTTCATGTCGCGCATGCTCTTCTCGGCCCTGATCGCTTCAAGGTCATCACGGACGAGGAAACTTTCCCCCACGGCTAGCGCTTGCATGGTCATGGCCGCCCGCGACGGGAGGCTTTTGGTTTTTGGCCGCGATGGCGGCGGCAGCTTGACGCTGCTCTCGATTTTGTAAGTCTTCATATGCTGCAATTGTACTTGGCCAACGGGATTGTGCAAATCAAGGCGCGGAACAACCGAACCCGACGGGGGACGCTGCTTGTGACGCCCCTGCACCCACCCACAGGCAGAACCGGGAACGAGCGGCACGAACCAGCGGCCAGAACCTTTTGTCTCGCTCCCGTCCCTCTCCAGGGTACGCGCCGGTGCTCGCCGTCAAGACCCAGCTCGCGCGAAGGGACAGCGCTCGCATCCGCCCAGAGGTTGCCCCGTCATTGACCGCTGCGCTCCGGGCGCGCTCCCGACCTGGAGGCCGGGAGCGAGACCCGAGCCGATTATCAGCCCATAACACTTCAACATGGGGCACAACCAAGAGATTACCAGCGAGGCGACGAGCCTCTCCGAGCGAACACTGCGCATCCGTGCGCTCAATGATGCGCTGCGCACCACCTTCCGCGGTGGCGACGTCGTCATGACGGCGGGCATCGATGCCCTGCCGGAGTTCATCAAGGCCGACATTGTCACGGCGGTGCAGACGTTCACCGCCTTCACTGCGGATAACGACCCGTGGGGCGAGCACGACTGCGCCACCCTCACCGTCGACGGGCACGACGTGATGTTCAAGGTCGACTACTACGACTTGAGCTTGGAGCGTCACTCCCTCGACGAAAGCGACCCGAGCGTGACACGCCGCGTGCTCACGCTGTTACTCACCCACGAATACTAGCGTATGGGTATCGACATCACCGCGCACTGGCGCGACCAGTCCGAGACCGACCGCGGCAAACAAGCCGCGGCGTGGCTCTCCGTCGACGACGGCGACGCCGGCTATTTGCGCGAAGCCTACCACGGCGAGCCGTACGCCACGCGCGTCCTCGTGCCCGAGGCGTTCGACCTTAAGACCTTCCCCGATGGCGCGCCGATAGCGGCGACAACGCTGCGCAAGCGTCTGCGCAAGACGCTCGCCACCGCACGTGCCCGCCAGTTGCTCATCTACAAGGAGCCCGCCGGCTCCGATGACACCAGAATGGTGTGCAAGAGCTTTACCGATTTCGTCGCGCTGTGTGAAGCCAAGGAGCGCGACACCGGCGCGCCCTGCATTATTCGTGCGAGCTACTGACCATGACCGCCGATAAATTGACCGCATGCGCGTGCGGTTCGACCGAGTTCGAGGTCGCCGAGCGCCTTTGGCATCCCGCCGCCATCGAAGACAAGCAACTCGTCATCACCGATACCGACGGCAGCGTGGACGGTTTCGACCTCGTCGTCTGCGTCGCGTGCCGGCATGAGTACGACCTCGACGCCTTCGACACCGACCGATTGCTCGACAATTATGGAGCGTAACCAATCACAACTATGACCACCGACAAAATCACCTTCACCGAACGCCGCGAGGCGCTGGACGCCGTCGCCGCAACTTTGCGCGACGCACTCACCATTATCACCGCCGAGGTCAACGCCATGCGTACCGCCGAGGCACGCTTTGCCGAGCGCAGCGGGCGCCGCGGGCGTACATCTGCCCACCATGGCTAACACTTGCATGGCGCGTATCCGCGTCGCGCCGCTCGACACAGCAGACCCCGCTGCGTTATCCATTGCCGAACTCACCAGCCGGCTCGAAGCCCTGCACTACGAGCACTTCATCGTGGTGGACGAGGACGACGACGCACTCGAAATCGAGTGCGGATTCCGCTGGTCGCCACCGTTCGACAAGTTGCTCGCCGTCACCGCCGACCTGCACGTGCGGCTGCGCTGCCTCTACGAAGAGGAAGGCTGCGGCTTCATGGGGGCGTGGCGCGCTGCCGACGGCACAGTCCTGCAAGACCACTGCATAGATTACTTCTGACGCGTGTCCGCCGCCCCGCCGTCCATCTCGCTGACGGCGCGGGGCGCAGCGGGATGTGCCGCGTCTGGGCGCGACAGCGAGCGGCGGAACGAGTGCGAAGCGCAGAACCCAAGGCAGGGGCTCACCCCACCCACCCTGTCGATAGCGTCCCCCGTCGTTTCGCTGCATTCATCGCTGCTATTCAGCACGAACTTCGAGTACCAGATCACGTTCGTCCTGTCCGTCAGCAGAGCCCTTCTGATAACAGCGTAGGGTGAACCGCAACGTGGCCACTTTATCACTAGTGCCGCTTATGGCGCCGCTCGTCCTATTGTCCCGAAGACCAGCTGGGCCGAACAACACGCAGGAATCGGCAAAACTCGCGCTCCATCTAACTGTCGTAAGATCGTTGTTGTCAGCCCGGAAGACCGGCTTGTCTGCGTCGAGTGACATCTGCATTTTCGGACGCAATTGTGCATTCAAGTCCTTCCAGCGCTGAATTGCGCTCGCCCTTATCCATTCGTCACGGTCGTCCCACATGGCTTTCAGATACGGCATGTCGGTCGATTGTGCGATGGCTGCCAAGATCTTTGCCTTGGCCGATTCGCGTTCGCGCTCAGCCTTCGCTTGATCCTCCTTTGCGCGTTCATCGTCGCCGCGTTTGCGCTCGGCACGTTCCTGCTCCGCGATCGTCCTCTGTCCCGCCTGATACTCATTGAACTGCCACACACCGACTAGAACGGCGCCGATGAAAACAACGGCAATCGCTCCGGATGTCGAGCCGATCTGACCATTGCGCGTCGGGGCAGCGCCAACGGATGGCCACGTTGCTGTCTCTTCCAATCGTGCAAATGGAATTGGCGTTTGATCGGCTTCCCCTGGTTCCTTCGAACTGTTTCCGCCTACCGCCTTTGGGTCGAATCCCGACAACTTGAGACGCGCTAGCATCACGCGGGGGTGGTTGGGAAACCTCTCTATAAACTCTTTGAAGAGCGCGCGATTGTCAGACCCTGATATCGCCCGCCAAGTCTCCTCGCCGATGTCGTCAGATGGGCCAGGTGAAGTGGAGTCTGTCGGAGAGGACGTTGGTCTGGGTTGCTTAGCGAATGTCATGACAAAGTATGGGATGGCCGCTACTGCACCTACGCCGAAATAGATCGCTTCTGTTGGAATGTTGTGCGTGAGGCTCGCGCCCTTGACTGCAGCCCAGAACAATGGCGACCCCATGTACAGGTTTGTCCAGCTGACGGCCGGTGCAATGGCGGAATATGTCCGATCTCCCATGGCGGCGCCAACGATGGCCAGCAGGACGGCAAAGCCCGTGATGAACATGCCGTAGAACGGAACGAACCACGCGAGAACGGCAAGAATCAACGATGCGATGCCCCACTCACGTCCCATGTTGGTCTCCTAACCTGAATAGTTCGCTCTTCCGATGTGCCTTACTCTTCTGGTGAATATTGACCGACGCCGCGCGCATCGATGCAAGTACCATCCCACTCGCGGACGGTGCCCGCCGGGCAGTTTATGAGCATGCACACTGCATCGGGACCATCCTCGCTCGGCATGTACCCGGCTGGGCACCGAACCTGCCTCGGTGCGGGCCGGTTCTGGCAGGCCATGCACTGGTTATACAATTGAGCCAGTGGTCCATATGTCCCTTGAGCACCCGCTCTGCCGGCGTAGTCGTAATACCTCTGGCAAATGGCTTGACACGACTGTGCATGGGCAAGTTGCGAACCTGTGATGCTTCCGACCATCAGCATCAACACTAGGAGCCGGCGCTTTCTCATTCTGCTCTCCGTTCGATGCGACCATCAACCTGTTCCATTACATCGTCGTCCCGATCATGGCGGCTCGGTCGCAGCGACTCGTCCCTCAATAGGTCTTTCGCGCACAACCCTTCTGCCCCGGCCGATCGCAGACAACGCCCGACTTCGGCACGAATGCGTCACGCGATCGGCAGCGTGGGAAACCATCCTCGATTGAGCAGCGCTTTGAAGGTGGGCAGAATACCGCCGTCGCACCGCTTGGGTTGTTTCCGCAGAAGATCATGTTGGAATAGCCAGGCAACGCCTGCCCTCGTTTCAAATTTCCAGGAACGCCATCGGCATAGTCTGGCCGACCGCCGTGGCGGTTTGTGTTGCCCATTGCGGGCACACCACCAGCACCGCCTTGACCCACGCAGCGTTGATATTGAGCCTCGATGCGACGCATCTCGGCCAGGACCGCGTAGTCCGCTGTCGTCGTCGTCATGCTGCGGGCCATTGCTTCGAGCCGATCTTTGATGGCCTGGCAACTTTGCGCGCGCGCCTCCCCAGCTAGCAAGAGAAACAACGATGTCCCAACTCCTATTGCCTGCCAGCGCATGTCATTTCCTCGCCATAATCGCTACTGAGCGAAGTCTCAAACGAGACCCCCATGACGCAGATTCCCAATGATCTAATCCGAAAGTTCACTCAACAGCCTCCCCAGCATGGAGCAGGTTCCGAAAGGCAATGACCGCCGGAATCACAGCGTTGCCGTGGCGGACAGTGAGCATGGTAATCATAGGTCGACCGGCACTCTGAGTAGCACCGATTGTTGGAACAGTAGCTGCCGATGTCGCAGTAGTTTCCATTCCCGCAGACGCGCGGGTGCGACCTTGGCAGACAGTGTCCGCTGTTCGTGCAGACTTCACCGCTCCCGCAGAAGCCGCCGCTCGGGCAGCAGACGCTTCCGAGCGGAGCGCAGCGCCCGCTGGGACAGAGCCCCCATCCAGGCCTGCAACCAGCCGCTTCCACCGCAGTGATGGAGAATAGAGCCGCCAGCGCAAAGAGCGCTGCAGCGCAGACATTCGCAATGTGCCAATGCAGTCTTGTGGAGCGGCTCATGCGATCAATCTCGTCAATGCTTCACATACCAATTCCAGATCAGTCGATTCGCGTCGCCGTCGTCTCGTAAATGATCCTCCCGGTATTGGCGTCGACCATTGGGCAATCTGACATTCGCTTCACGCGACCGTTGACTTCGACGCTGCAAATCGCGCTCTGCCCGTTCACCGTGAATTTCAAGACACCGGGGCTTGCCATGGTCCATCGCCCAGACATCCGCATGCGTGGATGGCTCATCAGAAAAGTTCCATCTGACCGGTATTCGACGATGCCGCCGTCCGTGTTGTCTCGCCAGCGCCCGACGACATCCTGTGCATTGGCAGCAGCGGTCAGTGCGACCATGACCGTGCACGCCGCCAGAAAGACGCGCCATTTCAGGCTCACGTTCATGACTATTGCCCTTCAAGACGACTAGATTGCGAATTGAAATGAATCGCATGACGTCAACCACTGACGCACGTCCGGCGCCGGTTCGTATTGGCGTCGGGCGCGCCACAGACCTTCATGTATTTCGCTTTCGGGCAGAGGCTCGCTTTGGTGTTTCCGCCCGTCACCAGCACGCAGTCGCTCGTGCCCTGCAGCGATCCTGGGCCCGGCTCGTTGGGGACGACGCGTAGGTTCTGGGCGAGCACTGTTGAAGAGAGACAGAACATGATCGCGCCTGCGAGGCCGAATGAACGTGTTCGAAGCATGCGATTCTCCTGTGTGGCGGCAGCGTTCTTGCTAGCGGCCGAGTGCAAAGGGTTATGTGACAGTGCCGGCGGCGCGCTTGAACAAGCGAAGGGCGGATCAGGCGCAGTTTTTTTGCGATCACGTTCGCTCTGACACGCAGTCGCTTGGGAAGCAGCGATAAAGCTGCTGAAATATCTCAGAAAAAAATGTTGCGTCGTTTGCGTACGCAGCTGCGAGATTATTGCGTACGAGCGCGTTGCCGAGGCGGTCGAGCTCTACGATCAAAGCGGCAAGCGCCGGCGCCGCTGCGGCATAGGCTTCGGCAAGTTCATGCGTCACCGGCTCTTTCAATCCATGCCGTGCGACTTCGCGGCGGGCAACACGAGCAGAGTCGATGATCTCAGCTCGCCGGTTTGCCGCAATCGCTGACAGTTCGGAATCTCGCTCTATCAATGAGGCCAGAGCGATGCGGCTCTCTCGGTCGAGCAGGCGCCGACGGTCGGCGCACCAACTTCGAAAATCTTCATAGGAGTCTCGATCCGTCGATGCTGTCCTTCCACGTACCGTGGCTGCCGCCGGTCGACCATCGCGCTGCGCCTGAACGGCGCGGGACTGCTCTGGACCGAACACCGAGACTCTCAGCAATGTACGCCAGAGCGCCAGATCGAACGGTCCAAAAGGGTCAAGCGCTGGCTTGATGGCGTTGAAGGAGGACAATCCGACATGAGGGATATCGTCCGCATGCATCGCCCCGGCCAAGGGTGACAACTTTGTGAGTTCGGTGTTCGTGAGCCAGCGTACCCGACCGGACGGTTCTGCGACCAGACGCATCAGCGGCGACTCCCAATCAAGATGATCAGCGGAGTTGTCTCCGGCGCCGTCGACCTCATGCTGTTGAGCTTTCGACACTCCGCTATGTTGCGACTTAAGCGTCAGCATTCGTGCCAAGCTTCGCATTGCCACGAGTTTTCCGGCGACGGTTGCAAACAACTTGAACGCTTGCTCGTCGGTACGTGCGCTCAATGTGACCCAGGCATCCAGGATCGCAGCATCGTCGATCATCTCCGGACGCTGTTGCATCGGTGCTGGGAGCGTTTGGCGAAGAGCGCGTTGCTGGCGCATGTGATAGGCGGTCGACAGGTGTATGGTGAGCCAGTGATCAAAGGCCCGCAGGAGCGCGTTCGCCGCGTCGTGCGCCGGCATCGATGGCTCCTCTATCAAGAGTGGTTCAAGAATTTCCATCACCTTGCCGTGGCCGAGCGCTTCTATCACGAGCGCCAGCCACGCCATTTGCAGAGGCATTCTTGCAAACGGGAGCACTGCCGGTTGACGCACGCCATCGACGAGCGTCGATAGTGATGGCTCGAGGCACGTGATCGATGCCGCCGACACCTCGAAGGCTCCAGACCTCCCCTTTCCGTGGCAGACGATTGAATGGAAGGCATCCGTCGAAAGCGTCTGGATCGCGCCCGGTGTACCGGGTGGGGCGAAGAGGACGGTCGCCAGATCGCAACCGGTGATGTGGACCAGCACCCGCGCCAACCTGACCGCCCCCTGGCTCAATGCGACGAGACCAAAGTCTCGCAGCGCAACCGCGCGGATCAGGCGATCCGATACAGACACAGGGCACCACAGGCGGCCGTCCGCCGTCGTCCGCTCGGCAACACCAAACAATGCACGCCTGACCTCGCCCGTGCGATCGAGCGGCGCAAAGATGGCGCCGGCGTCAGGCATTGTTCGTCTCCCCTTTACTTTGATCTACTTTTCCATTCGAGTATTAGGCCGCATATAGCTGGTCGCCAAGGCTTCCGGCCGCCTGGGAATTCCTGCCCTAAACCGTCTTTGGTAAAGCTGGGGTGCCCTTGCCTGGTCGTCGTGCAGCGTCGTGCTGTCCGATGGACGCCGATTGCAGGCGCAAGCTCGCTTGCGAGGTATACTTCGGGCGCCCCACCTACGCATGCGAGGACCTTATTCATGGAAAGCGATTTGACCGATCGCGTCGCTGGAGCCTACGCCCGCTGGCACGCCCTGTCGGACGCACGCACAGGCGCTACACCTGTCATGACGGTGGCTGAGCTGTCACGTCGCGTCCTACTCGGGAGCGCTCGCTTCTCTCCCGACGAACGTCGCGCCATCATGGCGTCCCCTGCGCTGCGTGAAAGTTGGTCTCACCTCAACGCAAAGACACGCGGATGGATGCCCGCACTGGCAGCCGCAGCGACCCGGGATGCCGAACAGCGGCCGTTCGCTGGCGGCGCACTCGATATCGTCCCTTCGGCAAAAGCGAGCCGTCTCTTCGTGACCATCAAGTGCTCGCTCAGTGATTTTGCCCCGACGCGGCTCGAGATCACTGGTCCCGATGGAGAGTTTCTGGAGCGCCAACTCCCACCTGCGCGATCACCTGGCGAGTACCTCCTCCTCTTGGATCTCACGTTGTCAGATGATCAACTTTTGGCGTCGTTTCTGCGCGATCCCCGGTCTTTTGGACAGCTTTTCAGCTCATGATCGCTTCAGCACGACCTCGCTGCCTCGTGGTGATCCCGACGACTGAAGGACCCGTCACGATTACCGGCCTGCTCCGTGAGCCGGCTCTTTCAGAGAGCCTAATCGTCGTCGCAGGAAAGAATGAGCTGCCTTCTCTCAGCCGCGCCTACAACACGCTGCTCGCGCAAGCCGATGGTCACATCGCATCGTCCGGGGCGTGGTGTCTCGAAGTCGACAAGCCCATCGATACAGGCGACAGCTGGCAACTCGGCATCGCGCTGGCACACGCTTTGGCTCGGACCGACCGCTTGGCTTTCGACGTGGGCTCCGCTGACGCAGTTCTTTGGGTCACGGGCGCTCTTCAGCTTCCGGATCTTCGAGTCAAATCGGTCGACCATATCGCGCGCAAGGTCTCGAACTCGGCAGCGCTGCTGACGACTTCAGTGCAAGCCGGCAAGCAGATCATCATGGTCCTGCCTGCGGACCAGGCCATCGCGACGTTGCACCTCGAAGCCCTGCCCGTTGCATCGGGACAGCGCGAGGTCGTGCATGCGTGCCGACTGAGCGATATCGAAGCGCATCTCGCATTGCCGCGCCGACGTGGGCGGTTGAAGCGGCGCCACAGGCCAGTCGTTGCCGCGCTCTTCGCTGGCATCGCCGGCGTCGGCCTCCTCCAGCACTGCAGCATTCCTGATCGCCTGTTTCCGCCTCGGCCGTCGGGAGAGACGTTCCAGGATTGCCCGTCGTGTCCCGAAATGCTCGCCATCCCGCGTGGCAGCTATTGGCTGAACGACTTCGAGCCGCCCGACGGCCACTTCACGAACGGACGCGCGACTAGCTTTGTTCACGTCGCTAAACCATTTTCTGTCGCCAAAACCGAGGTGACGGTCGGCCAGTATCAGGCATTCCTCACGGAAGCCGGTTACACGCACACGCCAGCTGACTGCGGCGTGCCAACCGTCACCAATGATCGATACGACTGGAAGACCATTCCAGGCGGGCCGGCCGATCCGGGATATGTGGCATCACCAGATCATCCGGTAACGTGCGTCAGCGGTCATGACGCCGTCGCCTTTGCTGAATGGATTTCCAAGAAATACAAGCGGCGCTATCGTTTGCCGACATCAGTCGAGTGGGAAATTGTCGCGCGCGCTGGTACGCGCAGCGCCTTCAGTTTCGGCGACGATGAGAGTCGCATCTGTGAGTATGCGCGCTTTGCCGATGCCGGCACGTCGCTCGGACGAGCTCGACGTGTCAGAGTGACGTGTTCTCCGCGAGACAGCGACGGCCCGAGCCGGGTCGCATCTTTGAAGCCAAATGCCTGGGGCTTCTTCGATACCGGTGGAAACGCTTGGGAATGGACGCGTGATTGTCCAGGTTCGCCCGGACACGCGCGGGCCGCCAAGCAAGCGCAGAGTGCGACCGGTGAATGCGCCTTCTCGCTGATTGGAGGCGGATGGAATTCCGTCGTTGTTCAGGTACGTCCAGGCCATCGCGACCATATCCAGTCGAAGCCGCACCACAGAACCAGCGTCAACGGATTCCGGCTCGCCGCCGACATAGAGTAACCGCCCAGCAAGCTCAACGTACTCATCCGGCATTACAGCATTGACATTTTGGGTTTCGGACACTGCTTACTTCAGCAGATCATTGAAGCCTGTGAGTAAACCTCTATTGATTGCATCCACTCTTGTTGAACAGCACATTCATGAGCAGTGAGCCAATCAAAGTTGCGTCGGATTCTTTTCTTGGTCGCAGGCATAGCCAGCGGACCTCAACACCCGATAGGTGGCGGTCACGTGCGAACATGGATCCATCTCTCCATCAGACGTGAGCCAACACTCCAGATAGAACAGGCGTGTCCCGCGGCGAACGATCCGGGCGTGAGCGATCAGATCGGCCGCCCGTGCTGGCCGTAGAAAATTCGTCGTCATGCTCACCATGACGGGGATAGCACGCGCACCCAGAGCCGCCACCACGCAGCCATACATCGCAGTATCTGCCAAACCCATGACAAGCGGACCGGAGTAGATCTCACCCTGGCCGGACTGCCATGTACCCGGGCCAACATAGGACCTGTTGAACGGCAGACGAAGATGGATTGCGTCAGGCCCGATGGCCTCGACACGCACGTCATGCCGATCGATTGGTGGCAAGTTCGACCGCATCAGTCGTGCGACGTCGTCGCCTGTCATCGGAGCCGGGCGGTCGCTTGCCGTGTCGCTTGGCATGGATCACTTCCTCGACCAGACGTCGACGAGAGTTACTTTAGCAATCGCGCTAGCCTCTCGATTGCGGGCCCGATCGCGCTGGCGCTTGGCAATGAATATGAGAGGCGCAGCGTATTGGCGCCACGTCCATCGTGGAAGAATGCACCACCGGGAACGAAGGCCACGCCTGCCTCGTCGACCGCCCGGACGAGAAGTTCACTGCTCGATACGGCTTCGGGCAGTGTCAACCATACGAACAGACCGCCGTCGGGGCGGCTCCACGTCACCTGTGGCGGCATGTGTGCCGCGAGGGCCTGAAGCATAGCGTCGCGTTTCACCCGGTAATGCTCACGCGCTCGTGCAATCAGCCGATCGTGCCGGCCGTCGGTGACGAGTTGATGCATCACAAGTTGATTGATCGCAGACATGTTGAGATCACTGGCCTGCTTGACCAGGACCAGGCGGCTGATGATTGCGCGCGATGCGCAGACCCAGCCGATCCGCAGGCCAGGAGCCACGGTCTTTGAGAAGGTCCCCAGATAGATCACGCGCGAACGATCAACCGATCCGCAACGGCGAAGGTCGAGGGCCTGTATGGCGGGAACGTCAGAGCCGTCGAAGCGCAACGCAGTGTATGCCGTGTCCTCGAGAACCGGTATCTCCAACTCGTCCGCCAGCTCAAGGAGCTGTAGGCGCGCGGTCTCTGACATCGTCTCGCCGGTCGGGTTCGCGAAATCGGAAACGGCATACGCGAACTTCACACGCGCACCCGACATTTTCTGCCCTGCAGGGTCGGCGTACGAGGCGGGTGTCCGATTGGACCGACCCGGCTCGATCGTATCGAAGTGTGGCTCGTAGGCTGAAAACGCTTGAAGCGCACCGAGATAGGTCGGGCGGGCAACCAACACCGTGTCCCCCGGCGTCACCAGTAACTTGCCGAGAAAATCCAAAGCCTGCTGCGAACCGGCTGTGATGAGGATGTTATCGGCCGACGCCGGAACCCCTCGTGTTGTCATCAATGCGGCGATCCAACAGCGCAGTGGCTCGTAGCCTTCGCTCACGGAGTACTGCAGAGCACGCGCGCCACTCCTTGTTGCGAACACATCGGCATACGCCTGTGCGGCTGCCGCGCTCGGGAAGAGTTCGGGGTCCGGAATACCTCCGGCAAACGAGGTAATTCCGGGCCGCTCAATGAGCTTCAGAAGCTCCCGGATCTCCGACGCTTTCATGCCTTCGGCGCGGCGCGCGTATGCGGGTTGCCAGTCTGCCATTGGGACCTTCTAATTACGACAATTGTCGGGATTGCGAATTTGCCATCACTGGCTCGGGCCGTAGCTCGCAAAGGCACGTACGACCTTGCCCTCGACGCCGAACTCGACGGTTTCGGCCACCGACTGTCCCCGGTGATTGCGATAGAGGAGCGTGAGGCACTCGTGCCCATGCAGCACCTCGATCAGCTGGAACCTCAGGTCCGGTTGCGACGCGAGACCTGCGCGCCAGTATTCCCGCAACGCCGCGAGGCCGACGACACGCCCATTTCCAGTTCGCTTCTGCGCCAGCGGCGACAGCATCACAATGCTATCGGCATAGTGCGATAGGATGCGGTCGAGGTCGTGACTGTTCCACGCGTCGATCCACTCCGTCGCAAACGACTCAGCATTCACAGCTGACATCTTCATCCCCTCCCGACTTTTCCCTTTTTCGTGTGCTCGGGAGCGACAGGGACTTGTCGTACGCTCCTGGGCCTCCGATTTCGAAACTGACGACTGGGCACCGACCACACTGCGACATGCACGCGCCGTGCCCCTATGCTCGGGCGCCGCAGCTTTCGAGTGAAGCTACCTGCGACCCTGCAACATTGCGGTGAGCTCGAAGACCACCGGATAGAGCGACACCACCAACAACAACGCCATGGCACGGTTGAACCACACTAGCGCGCGATCGGTCAGCAATCGCCGAACGATTTGACCGAAACCGGCCCACACGATGATACAGGGCAAATTGACCAGCACGTAGATCGTGGTCAGAAGCGCTACCTGCATCCACGAACCGGCCGGCGACAAATACGTCGATATGGCGCCGACCACCATGATCCAGGCCTTCGGGTTGACCCATTGGAACGCTGCCGCTCCGAGAAAGGTCATCGGCTTTCCGGATTGGCCGCTCCCCTCGATCGACGTGGCAGTCGCGATGAGCCACGCCAGATAGGCGAGGTACGCCGCGCCGACGATCTTCAAGATCAAATAGAGCACCGGATAGATCGTGAAGATCGCACCAGCGCCGAGCCCGACCGCGAGTACCATCGCGCCGAAGCCCAGATTGATGCCGGCAATATGCGGCAGCGTGCGCCAGAAGCCGAAGTTGGCACCGGACGCCAGCAACATCGCATTGTTGGGCCCGGGCGTGATCGATGTGACGAAGGCGTAGCCTGCAAATGCAAGAATGAGATCGGTCGTCATGGTGCACCAGTGGTCATTGATCGACACACTCTAGGAAATGTGACACTTTGTGGTCTACAAGTATTGTGTCCTGTGACACTGTTGGTGGCCCATGAAGCTCAAATCGCCCTGGACGCCGCGTCTGGCGGAGACCGAAGGATCGGTGTCCGATCGTCTCGCTGCGGCGCTCTCAGACGACATCGCGGATGGTCACATTGCTGCCGGCGCGCGTCTGCCGGCGCATCGGTCACTAGCGTACCAATTGGGGATCGGCATCGGAACGGTGACGAAGGCATATTCAGCCCTCGAGCGCCGCGGACTTGTTCGAGGTGCACACGGACGCGGAATGTTCGTCGCCGGCCTGGTGCCCAAGCCCGCCGCGATCGTCGATCTCAGTATCAATGTGCCGCCGACCGCACTGACGGACCGCTTGCTCGCGTCGACATTGCAATCCCTGGCGAAGGAGATCGACGCACAAGCCTTCTCCACCTATCAGCCGGTCTCTGGCACGCTCGACGACCGCCGCGCGCTCGCTGCGTGGCTTTCCCACCCTGCCCATGCTTTCGACGCTGAAGACATGCTTGTCACCCACGGTGCGCAGCATGCGCTCGCGGTCGCATTCTCACTCGCACGTCGGAGCGGCGCCACGATGATTACGGAGAGTGTGACCTACCCTGGGGCGCTTGCGCTGGCGCGACAGATCGGACTTAACGTCATGGGTGTCCAGATCGATGACGACGGTCTCGACCCCAAGGCTCTCCGCGCGGTACTCGCTCGGGTTCGCGGGGACGCCTTCGTCTATACCACCCCAACCCTGCACAATCCGAGCGGCCGGACGCAAGGCACCAGGCGACGACAAGACATTGCCCGCCTCTGCCGTGACCATGACGTCCTCATCGTCGAGGACGAGATCTATGCTCCTCTGCTCCCGTCGCGTCTGCGCCCAATCGCGTCTTTCGCACCAGAACGAACGCTTCATGTGGCAGGCTTATCGAAGGTCCTGTGCCCCGGATTGAGGGTCGGTGTCCTGGTGGTCCCACCTCGCCTGCGCTTGGATGCGCAAACCGCACTAGAGGCAAGCGCGACCATGTCGTCGCCGCTATCGGGCGCGATCGCACGCCGATGGCTCGCCGATGGCACCGCCGATGACCTTCTCGCGTCCGTGCGCCACGAAGCGCGACGGCGGCAGGAGCTGGCGACACGCGTCCTGGGACTTCCAGTTGAGAAACGAAACGGCTTCCATCTCTTCATTCCCCTCGATGAAAAAAAGGCCGACTCGGTCCGCATCGCAGCTCTGGAGTGCGGTGTGGTTCTGACACCCTCGACCGCGATGACAGTCGATTCCAAAACGGCCGTCTCCGGTCTTCGTATCTGTCTAGGCGGCCCCACAATGACCGCTCTCGACGACGCGCTCCAGCGGGTACAGAACCTCTTAGACAGAGACCAGACCACCGTGACTGTGCCTCGGAGGTCGCTGTAGGTTTCCCTGCGCGTTCACCGGTGCCAAGAACCGCCAGTACGCACTCGACACGTGACGTAACACTCGCCATGCACCCGAGCATGTGATGCGGCCCAGATATCGGCCTCCCGCCACGTCGTTGTCGTCCGCAGGCTCCGCTTGCCCGCTTGTTCAACTTGCACGCGGCAGTGTTTCAGCGGTGAACGGGATGTCGGCATAGAAGCCTCCGTTCGGTGTCCGAGTCAAAATGACACCGCCAGACCTGACGACGTCATCGACCAAGATTGACAAAGCGTCGAACGCTTCTGTGCTGCTCCAGGCTCCGAAGCCGTCCGCGATAGCGCCGCAGACCAACTGAAGTCTTTCAAAGTACGGCTGGAACCAATGTCCAGATAGTGCTGCATCGAGATCCGGGCATTCTGCGATCGAGAGCCTGCGACCATGCATATTGCCCGCGACATAGCTTGCGAACTTCAGAACATCGCCATAGATCCCAAAGACCTCCCCGACCACCTGGCCGGTGTCACCATGCGACCTGTAGGCCACAATCTTTTCGTTCGCGCGGTCTCGAGCATTCGCCACCACACTGACAAAAGTCGTCTCGTAGTCATTCGTCGGATCGTGGCCAATTCCGGCGCAAAGCGACGTCGCGGCGAACTCGTCCCAGCAAATCCCGGCGATCCCCACACTCCACCCTTCAGCTTCCGAGATTCGCTTGCGCAATAGCACGCCAGGAAAGCATCGGTCGTAGGCAGCGGTGACCTCAACGTGCGCGCATTCATGCGCGAGCAGGTGCACGGCATAGCTGAAGCCGTCTGCCTCACTGTCCTCCAGCCATGCCACATAGTTCAGGTCGAGCACGAGATGGCTTTTGACAAACCCGTTACACAGTACGGGCACCGCCATCGCCACGCCACGAGCGTGTTCGCGAGTCGGCGCCAGAGATCGCGTCGCAACAAATCCGCGATCGATCGATTGCAACGCCTCGGCATAGTCGGCGGCAACCGTCACACCATCGAGAGCCGAAAGGTCGAAGCGCCGTCCGAGTTCATGGAGCCAAGCGCCGAGCCGCTCGCCAAATGCTCGCGCACGCTGCTCATCCGCAAAGCCGCGGACACTTATGGGAATGGATGCAGGCGCTGTCGAGCGCCGGGGCTCAGCTCGAATCATTGAATAATTGTACAACGTATTTAGCAGTCTTCACTATTGATATGTTACCCTAACAATGATATCTCCTTGACGCGGGGCTGTACAAAACCATGGAGCACACATGACACCGGATACCTCCCGACTGATCACGAAGAAGCAATTGCGTGCGATGATCCCGTATACGCCGCAGCACATCCTCAGACTTGAGAAGAAGGGTAAGTTCCCAAAGCGCGTCCAGGTCGGCGCCAACCGCGTGGCGTGGCTCTTGACCGAGATCGAGCGATGGGTCGCCGACCGCGTTTCTGCTCGTGAGCGACCACCCTCATGACAGATCGTGGCACCAGTTGGCGGCGCTTTGGCCTCACAGCAGCGCTCGGCTAGGCAGCATGGGGGCTCAATCGTCGCATCTTCAGGCTTCGGACGGGCGCGAGATCCAGATCTCGCGCCCGTATTGTATTTGCCCGAGGGTTCTCCCGTCCGGACCGCAGTCGGCAATGCTGGTGCACCCTGGCTGGCGGCAGCAATCGCTGGTTCAGTCCGATATCTTGTGACAGCGCAGCGATAGGTCGTCGCCGATGGCTACCATGTGTTTGCTGGACAGAACTTCGGCCCACACTGCTCAGGGCGTTTGCTTCGGAAGGGTCATTTGACGTGCGACAAAGCGACCAAGCGCTACCGCAACAGGGCGGGAACGCCGGTGGATGGCGGGGCGGTAGCGCACCTGGAGGAACCTCAAAGCTCCCCACCTTTGCTACCAATGCGCTACCCGACGGAAATTTTCCGGGTCTTGGCTTGCTATCCAGATTTCTAAGTTGTTGTTTTTATTGAAGAATTTGGTTGCGGGGGCTGGATTTGAACCAACGACCTTCAGGTTATGAGCCTGACGAGC
>ERZ761609.797-NODE-797-length-33309-cov-40.435436_pt1 | contig 33309 bp, 40 predicted proteins | sample MGYA00511163_ERZ761609 | MGnify/ENA primary metagenome ERZ761609 (study PRJEB28899, sample SAMN02445070) | bioreactor sludge metagenome | biome: EBPR sludge | place: Australia: Brisbane, Thorneside Wastewater Treatment Plant | collected 2011-12-16 ...
AACCGTGAATTGCGCACAAACAATCACTTAGCCGTATTTTTGTCGAACTCGGGCTATCCCGTGCAGGAACGCCCGGGTGTCGGGAACCAACACAAAGCCATGCCACGCCGGGTGAGTTTTAACGCAGAGCAGCTTCTTTTCTTGGCGTGGAAGCTCAGAACAGCTACGTGCGAACGGACTCCAGCGTCTTCTGCTGCCGTGAAACTGGCGAGCATGCGTGTCGCTTTGGCCGACGCCTGCACCCCCCACACCACCTCCTTCACTTCCCTGGCCACCTCATCAATCCCGACATCCCGATTCTTCTCGATGAAGTTGAAGACCCAGCGCACGATCGCCCAGGCCGGCAGCCCGCAGCCGAAGATCAAGCCACCCAGTGCCACGAGCCCGGTCACCGAATCCACCCACTCCTGCAGCCGCAAGTCTTGGACGGCGATGGCGCCACGGTCGGGCCCTGTCACCACGGTGCTGATCACCAGACGACGGCCTACTCACGCGTCGAGCGCGGTGTCATGAAGGCAATGGAGGATGGTGAGCAGGGGTCCGAGCACGCCGTGCGAAACTCATGAGACACAACCCTGTCATCAGCAAAGTTGAGGTTTCGGGTTCGGGGACCGTCGTGACTACAGAAAGCAGGTACGCGTGTTGCTCGCCGGTCAAGGTGTTTATGGCTTGGCCAACAATCCAACCGTTGTCGTTGATGCTCTTTGCAACGTCCAGATACCATCCTGCGTTCAGGGTTGCCAGATCGAGGAAGCTGTTGAGGTCCGTCGGGGTAGCCCCGTCCCATAGGACGGCGTGGCGCCGCGGATCGCCAACAACATCGCTGAATCCGACGGCCTGCCCGCGGTTGTTTATCGCAAACGCCACGCTGTTTGGCCCACCGAGAGTGCCAAGGTCTATCGGGGTGGTGCCATCCCACCGAGTAGCGTGGTAATCGTAGCTGCCAGCGAGGTTGCTGAAACCAATCACTTGTCCCGCATCGTTGATGCCATACGCAGCACTGCTTGGTCCGCCGAGAGTTCCGAGATCAATCGGCGTAGTTCCATCCCACCGAGTGGCGATTTGCGTAGCGCTCCCCGGGCGCATGCTGTACCCAGCTGCCTGACCGAGATTGTTGATAGCAAATGCTGTGCTGGATATTCCACCCAGCGTACCAAGATCGGTCGGGGTGGCACCGTCCCACCGCGTTGCTCGATAGGCCAAGTCGCCGGAGCGAAAGCGCTCTCCGACCACCTGGCCGGCCGCATTGATGCCACGCGCGTAGCTATACGAGTCGCCTGGCATTCCCAGATCGGTGGCATTGGTGCCATCCCACCGAGTGGCTCGATAAGCTCCTGCGTGGATGTTCCCAGCAACCTGACCACTATCGTTGATACCCAAAGCGACACTGTAAGAACCGCCGAGCGTCCCCAAGTCAATAGGAGTGTGGCCGTTCCACAGGGTTGCGTTCTGAGACAGATCTCCAGGCCCGCCGCTGTTTCCAACGACCTGCCCCGCGTCGTTGATACCATAGGCATAGCTATAACGTCCGCCTAGCGTTCCCAGATCGATAAATTGATAGGAAGCTGCTATGGCATTGCCCGCTACAGCGAGGAGCGTGACTGCGGAAAGCAGCAGCGCGGCAAGGCGAAGGAGACTCGCCAACCCGGTAGTCACGGCACTCATGCTCCCTCCTTTTTCCCTTCTTGCTTTGCTCGACGGCTGTTGCCAACAAGCCAGACCGACTGCAGCGAACTGGATGGCATCAGCAGATTACCCCCGATAATTGCAAGGGTCAATCCGCACCGCAGCCCCTAACGAAGCCTAAGACTGCGGCGATCGTGGTCAGGACCTGGACGGTACGCCTTGTAGGCAACCGGAGACCTTGGGCACCCTCACTGCCCACCCCCGAACACCTTCAACTTCACGAACGCCCCCGCGAGCGTTGCCATCACCAGCCCGGTGACCAGCATCCGGACGATCGTCAGTCCCGCCGTCTTCTTCGCTTCGTTGAAGGCGTCGAGCAGACTGCGCAGCTCACGGATGTCGTGCGCCGCATCGGCGCCATCGAGCCCCACGCCGTGTAGGGCGTGTCGGGCCCCGCGCTCGGCGGCGCGCTCGAGCAGTTCCTCGAAGTCATCGCGCGGCATGGAGACCATGCCGTCAGTCACGCTGGGCGTGTTCATTTCTTGTCCTCCAGAGAGAAGAAGCCCGCCGCATGGGCGGCTTCTACGGCTCACCAATCGGGAACGCTCAGATCGCGATTCCGACGCTCCAGCCGGCCGCCTTGAAGACCGACAGGACGGCCTCGTCCTCGATGAAGCACAGCCAACCGACCTTGGGTACGTGGAACTCCCAGGCCCCGCCAATGCGTACCGCAATCTGACCGCTCCGCCCCGACCAGACGCCGGTCGCTCCTACCGGGACGATGTAACGGTCACCATCGCCCGGGCTCGCCGGCGGCGTGCCGAGATCCCGGTCTTTCACCGAGAGCCCGACGACCGCACCAAGTCGCCGGAGATTGGCGTCCATGCCGTCCTTCCAGCCCGACTCGCCGACCGTCCAGCCATAACTGAGCCCCAGATTCGGATCCACACTCGCCATTAGATGCCTCCGTAGTATTTGCCGTAGTGGAGTCCATAGCCCGCGCGGTCGACCTCGATCACCTGCTTCTGCCACGACACGTGGGCACCCCGTTCGGCCTCGATCTCGATGCGTAGATGACCGTTGAGGCGCGAAAGCCCCGAGTCCGCAGCTTCCTCCGCGAGCGTCCAGATGACACCGGTGCCGGTCAGCCCGACGAGCGTCCTGACCAGCACGCCCTTTTCGTTGAACAGGCGCACCGTTGTCGTCTGCCCGGCCTCCGGCGTGATCGACCCCTCGGTCTGCAGAGCCAGGTAGGCGGTCTGGCTCTGGCGATTGCGCGTCGCCCACGAAACTGAGAGTTCGCCGGTGATCACGCCCGGATAGCGCAATCCGTTCACCCGCACGTTGCCCGGGCAGTACGGGCGAATGAAGCGCTTGGCCAGCGTGAGGTTCAGCTCCGTCGCAGCCGCTTCCGACAAGGTCCCCTTCGGCGTCCGCGGCAAGAGCTTCACGCGAGCGATCTCGTTCTGCACATACTCCGGCGTCAGATAGAACCGCCAACCGTCGACGAACCACAGGCGAGCACCCACCGCATGCGCTACCGGCACGGTGTCGAGCAGGCCGCGCTCCAGCGTCACCGTCTGCGCGACGAGGTTGATTGCCGCCACTTGCACCCACTCGCCGTCGACCAACCCCAGCGTGTTCGGCTCCACCTCCTCGAGGTCGATCCCACCGGCGACACCGACCGTGCTGTTGATCGCCGACTGTCTCAGCGCCTCGGTCAGCACCGCCGTCGGCGTGAAGGTCCCGAAGCCCTTCGAGTGGAATGTCCCCGCGCTGTAGGCCTTGACCTCGAAGCCATACGCATCGGCATTGGACCGCGCCCCGCAGGCCGCCACCAGCCCGTCGAGTTCGCCGATGTCGCCGATCAGGCTCTGCGACTCGCCAGTGAAATCCGCGATCACCGACCAGTACGGCACCTCGTAGAGCATCTGCACCGGGCACGCCCTGGGCATGCTGACCGGCTCGACCCAGCCCGTCGGGGGTGGCACGGCATAGACCGACTGCGGCAGCCCGAAGACGTCCTGCACGCACTCCACCCGCACCGCCCCGTCGGCGAGTTCGCCATAGGACAGCCGCGCGATCCGCATGGGGATCTCGGTAATCCCATACGGCGGCCACGCAAAGCGGATCACGTCACCGATGTTCAGAAGCGATGCCTGGCGATTGGCGACGAAGACGCCCTTCGCCAATCCCGACGACAACTGCTTCAGCTCGCGCATCGCGACCCGGTTCGCCAGCCCGGCCTTCGAGATGCCGGGGAAGTTCACGCTGGTTGCGACAACGCTGCCGGTCATCTGGACGCCGGCGAGGTCCTGCACTGTCACCGACGTGTCCTTGTCGGACTCGCGATCGCGGTAGATCACCGTCACCTGGTTGGTCACCTCACCCCAGGATGGCCGCGAGAACTCCTCCAGCCGCAGGATGTTCGACGGATCGAAGCCCGGCTGATTGGCCAGCGTGTAATCAGCCCGGGCGAGGCGCAGGGTGAAGAGCCCGCTGCGCGGATGGACGTACAACACGCCGTCGATGTGCTTCAGGATCGCCAGCACGAAGGCCTCGATCGTCTCCTCACGGTTCCACAGCAGCGACAGCCCGAAGCCCTCGCCGTAGAGCGTTGCGGCCGCTCTCGTAAAACTCGCGTCGTCGAGGTCGCTCTCGGGATACCCCATGCCCCAATCGCCATTTGTCAGGCACTCGCGGATGATGTGTGCCGGATTGGCGTCGCCGTCGATCTCGGCAGTCCCGCTGTTCGACGCACGCGGGATGCGCTTCGCGCGCACTGACCACGGCTTGATGTACGGATTCATCGCCGCCACCCACACCCGTTTCAGGACCAGCGAGAAGACGCCGCGGAAGGCTGGAATCGTGCTGCCGAGCACGCCCTGCAAGTAAGCGTTCTTCGCCTGGGTGGCCTCACCCATCAGCACGTCGACCGGGCCCACCACGCCGCCCCCGCGTTCCTCGCCACCGAAGAGCGTCGGATTGTCGATCTGGATCGTCGTGCTGGCCGTGACGTTCCCCGACCACGCCACCCGCTCGCCGACCCGGATCTCGGTCAGCGCGTCGACGGGACCGTGACAGAGCGCGAGATGCGCCCCGAGCCCATACCAGTAGCCGACCGTATAGCTCTGCTTGCCCTTGCCGCCACCCCGGCTCATGACCCTTCGTCCTTCGCAATCCCACCCTCGGCCAGATCCGCGAGGCGGATCGCCATCGCATCACCCGTTGCGCGCAGCCAGTCGCTGTCAACACCGTGCTCGACGAACGCCTCCCAACTCCGCTCCCGGCCGTCGAACCAGCGGCGAACGCCCTTGACGCAGTAACCCAACTCACGAGCGTGCGCGACCGTCACCCGAGTGCTCACTTCTTCCCTCCCGAAGACTTGCGAATCGCCCGCACCTGCACATCGCCGTACCAGACGACGTTTGGCCCGGACAGCAGACGGGTGCCGAAGAGCACCGGGATCGGCGCGTCCTGCGAGGCGATGGGCACATCCTTGTCGCCGATCTGGCCGGGCTGCGCGTTCTCTGGCGCTTTCGGCCGCGGCGCCAGGAGTGCCGAGAGGACGGTCGTGATGACCCAGACGAGGATCTGCTGCCACATGGTCGACTCCGATCAGACGATGGCGTCGCCGGTGAAGGGGTTCTTCACCGGGATGAACGGGAAACCGCCGAACTGATCGAGGTTTTCGAAGCGACTCGCGCACTGCCCCATCGAGTGGTCGCAGCCGGCGAAGAGCGAGACAGCATCGCCCGCTTCGAGACCGATCAAGGGCGCAGCGAGCGTCAGGCCCGACCCGCTGTGCGCCGTGATCATGCGCAGCCCCACACCCGCCGAGAGCATCCCGGCGGTGAAATACCCGTCAGCCGCCGTGGCGGCCGCCGCGACCGTCACCTGCGTGCCGCCGACACCGGCGACGAGCCCATCGACCCGAAACCGCTCACGCAGTGCTCCGCAGCTCGGCGAGTACAGCACGTGCCGACAGAGGAGCTGATAACGGGCGCGCAGACCGACCCGCTTCAACGACGTGGCGATCGGCTCGCATTTCAACTCTACCGTCGCGCCCGAGAAGCGCGCTGCACTGACCCGGCCTTTCCAATAGGTGATGAACTCGGGGTCGGCCCGGTGCCGGCGGTAAATCGTCACGCTGACGATCCCCTCGGGGGGCGCGGCGAGGAACAGCGTTCCCAACGGATCGTCGCGGGGCAGCGTGATCTCGAGGCCGTTTCGATGGATCTCGTTCGCCTGCTCGATCGCCCCGCGGGTCAGCGTCCGCGGCGCATAGGTCTCCGACAGATGGTCCACCGGCAGCTGGCTCGAGGTGTAGCACCAGCGGCGGGTTCCCTGCGCGAAGCGGTAGAGCTCGATCGGGCTGCCCTCGGCGACCGACTGCTCCACGGATGTATAGGTCATGGCATCACTCCTGAACCGTCAGCACTTCCAGCACGGCCTGGACGATCCCGTCCGTCTCCCAGAACAATTCCTGCGCGTCGGCTTCGAGTCGCACGAGATCCAGAAACGACACCTGCAGCACCCGGGAGAGCGGAATGGTGACCCCCAGCCCCGAATCGAGCGTCAGCAGCTCCTCGTCTTCCGAGATCTCGGTCGCGCCGGTGATCCGCCGGTAATGGACCGCGCCGCCGGCGACCCGAATCGCCACGTCGCGCCGGATCGTCGGACTCGCGAGGTACCGCGCGTAACCAATGTTCCTCACCGCCAGGTGCTGGTCGGCCGCGTGGATCGGCCGGGTCACCTCGACATCCGACTGCCCGGACGACAGCCAGAACGGCACCGCCCGTCCCTGGCGCGCGTGCAACCAGGCGCGAAAAGCCTGGATCGTCGCGCGACTCCTGAAGGTGAACCGCAGCCGCTTGCCCACCACCGGGCGGCCGCTGAGGTCGTCGACGCTCACCGGCCCGGTGCCGTAGTCGAGGACGGCGAGCTTGCGACGCCAGGTGTCGGTGAGGTCCTCGATCCGGTTCGGACGCCACTCCAGAACGCGATACCCCCGGTAAGCGCTCGGTCCATCGATCGCCGGCACGACACTCGGGTCCTCGACCTCCAAGCGCACCCGCGCGCTGGCCAGCGCATCGGTCGGGTGCGCGACGACGGCGTCGCCATCGATGCGGGCGAAGCGCGCCGGGAAGACGCGGGTTCCCGCCGGCCAACCGCGCGACAGCGGCTGCTTCAGCGTCAGGGCGTTGCCCGCCAGCGACAGAATCTCGCCGACCTCGTGGTGCTGGTTGTCCGACCAGAAGGCGACCAGGCCGCCGGCACGGTAGTCGGCATTCGCCGCATCGGACACGCTCACCGCCGTCGCGCCGAGCGACAGCGGAACTGCCAGCACCGTGCGGTCGGTCCACACCGGCACGGCGAAGACCCGCGCCGCCCAGGCGTGCAGCAGCGTCTCCAGCACCCGCACGTTCTGCCCGGCGAGATCGAGCTGGAACTCGAAGCTGCGACGGGGAACGCTGCGTAGCCGGATGCGCTGCTCGCTGCCGTCGTAGGACTCCAGGACATCGGTCAGCCACGCCAGCCGCTCGGTGATGCCGCTCGCCCAGTTCGGGGCGAAGCCGAAGACCACCACGCGCCGGCCGGTCACGGTGAGGGTCGAGCGCGCCCCGTTGCTGAAGCGCAAGACGTAGCGTGCCGACAGGACCGGGCTTCCTTGCGTCGACGCCACCACGGTATGGACGCGCGACGCCAGCGCGCCATAGACCAGCGGCGGTGGCAGCTGTCCGCTCAGCGAAACGCCATCGGCGCCGGTCCCCTCGATCGCATTCAGGCTGACCGGCGACAGAAATGCATTCCAGACCTCGACGGGATGGCTCACCGCGCTCACGAGGTTGCCAAAATCGATCGCTGCCGGCCGCACGTGGATGCGGTGATACCAGTCGTCGCGGAAGCTCCGGTCAGCCGCTCCCGTCAAACCTGCCCGCGGCAGCACGCCCGCCAAGGTGAAGCTCCGGATCCCGGCACGATCCAGCCCGACGATCGACGGCACGCCCGCCAGGCTGACCGTCTGCAGGTTGGCCGAGACTGTGGAGTGACTCGCCAGATGGAGGACGGGAAGGCCCGCCGCGCCGATGAGAGTCGCCATCGCTCACTTCCGAAGGGCCAGCCCGACGCCTCCCGCCGCCCGGTCGCTGCGGAAGAACACCATCCACTCGTCGGCGCCGATTGGGAAAGCATCGCCATTGTTGAAGTGCTGCATGTGAACACAGCGCAGGTGAGGCAGGAATCCGAGCAGCACGCCGTAGCCCCCCGACTGCACCATCACCCGGATCGGCATCAGCGGAGCGAGTCCGTTGAACTGGTTGGTCGTCTCGGGTGGGCCATCGCGCCAGAGCGGGAGCGAGCCGCCGGAGCCGAGCCATCGGTGACCGTCCACCTCGGCGCGCAGCGCGAGCTGGTGCGCGTAGTAGTTGGAGACCGCTGGCGCCCAGAACTGGTGGCCGCCGTAGAACGCGCCGCTGTCGTAGATCCCGGTCTGGATCAGCTGGCCGACGGCGAAGTGTGTATTGGCCTGCGCTGGAGAGACGAGCACCCCGGCAAGGAGGTCCGGATTCGTCTGTGCAAAGAGATGCCACGTGCACGGAAACAGCGAGGCACTCTGCGTGCCGACGTTCACCGGGCAGGTCAACGGGTAGGGAATCGCGTCGGTTTGGCTGTCCCAGGCGCGTGCGCTGCTGTATCCGGTCGAACCTTTGAGCGCGAGGGCGTAGCTGGCTGGAGCGTAGTGGGTCGAGAAGTCGGCCCAGACGGCACCCCGGTTCACGTGCAGACGGTAGCCGGCTCCGTCGGTGGCGTAGGCGTTGACGGTCCAGCCGTTCGCCCCGGCGAAGCCGTGGATCGCATCGAGCAGTTGGTTGGCGGTCGATACGACGCCGGTGGCGTAAGTCATCGGATTCTCGAGGAAGCGGGCAGGTGATTGTTTACTGCAGGCGCAACGCGACGTAGTTGCCGATGCCGGTCGACGCGACGTCCTGCAGCACCAGGTGGTTCACCCCGTCGACGGTGACGAGGTTCTCCGAGGCATTGCTGAAACCCGAGACGTGATACAACCCGTCGATCTCGCCATAGATCGCCGTGGCGTCGTAGAGCACCAGGCTGGTCAGCGGATAGATGGCGCCCGGCGAGTGTTTGTACGTCTGCCCCGCCGGGTAGCGTGACGGCGTCGCCCAGACCCCGGCGAGGTTACGCATCTGGCCGTTCCAGATGGTCGAGACTTCCGACCAGCGGCGCCCGCCGAAGTAGTAGTTGTCGGTACCGGAGACGAAGAACGGGTAAGGAAACTGCGCGGGCGTCGCATAGGGCGTCAGGAAACCCAGGTGCATCAGCATGTAGCGGCTGCTCACCTTCACCGCGAGGATGGCGCGCCGGCCGTTGGCGACCAGCCAGTAGCTCATCGGGCTGTTCCACAGAGACAGGTAATGCGCCGGGCTCACACCCGGCTGGCCGGCGAAGTTCGCGCCGGAGAGATAGCCGGTGAAACCGAGCACCTGCCACTGATAGAGATCCAAGGCGGCGGCTTCCTGCGAGAACAGCCCGGCGTAGATGGCGTCCGTGCCGCCGAGACCCGGCGCCTTCAGGATCAGTTCCTGCGTCGACGCCTGCTGCACCCACCGCAGTTCCTGCCACGCCTGGCCGGCGGCGACGAGGCTCGGGTGGCCGGTGACGAAGGCCCGGAAGCGGCCCAGCAGATCCCGATGGTCGGCAGCGATTCCCGATTCGTACGCCATTACGTCAGCACCTGTTTCACCGCCCCGGCATTGCGGGCGAGGATGTTGAGAACCGTCCGCTCGCCGGCGGACGAATTGAGGTAATCGTGCGCGAGCGACGGATCGAGGACGTTCACGATGCGCACACTCGGCTGGGCGGCGCCGGCCGGAGCCGACGACTTGAGCTGCTCGACGAGACCGCCTTCGGCGAAGGCCAGGCGGCCTGCGGTCACCCGAGGCCCACGAGCGATCCCGTTCAGCGCGTCGAGGAACGATACGCCGACCGTTCGCACGGCGGCGGCCTGGAGCACGTACTCGCCGGCCGACAGGCGCGCCGGAATCGAGTCAGAGATGGAGGTGCCCGGACCGGTGATATAGCCACCGGCCGCAAGAGCACGGCCGCCGAAGAGCGCGGCGATGAACCCGCCGAGACTCGCACTGCCCGAGCCTTTGCCGAGACTGCCGAAGAGGCTCTCGACCAGTTTCTGGGCGGCGATCTTCTGAATGGCCAGGAGGACCGAACGCGCAAAATCGGCGAACGCCTCCTTCGCCGACTTGGCGCCCGATCCGATCGACTCGAACAGCTGCACGAAGCCGTCCTCGATCGCGCCGTCGATGCGCCGGGCAACGTCGTCGGACTCGGTCGCGAGTCCCCGTACTTCGACCCGCAGGCGCGCGACGCGGTTGATCGCTTCCTCGGATCCGGTTGCGCTGGCCAGGGCCTCCATCCGCGGAATCAGACCGTCGACTTCCTGCGCGGTCTGCTGGTGCAGGGTCAGGAGGCCCTGCCGCATCTGCGATTCGGTGAGCAGGCCGGCCTCGCGTTGCACCTGCAGTTCGCCTTCGGCGATGCGCATCCGCTCCATCACCGACTGGAACTGCGACTCCAGCCGCCCGAGTTCGGCCAGATCCGCCTCGACGTCGATCAGGCGGGTGACCTCGGCTTCGCCTGCCGCATCCCCGGCCGCCTTCAAGCGCTCCAGCAGCGGCTGGTACTCCCGCGTCAGCTTCTCGCGCGTGATCTCGCCACCGGCGCCGCCGCGGATCTCGGCCAGGTGTTGCCGGACCTGAGCGAGTTCTTTCGCGAGATCGGCTTCGGCTTTCGCCGCCTTGCGGGCGTTCTCGATCTCGACGTCGGCACGCTCTCGGTTCAGCACGATCAGCTCGGCTTCGAGTTTCTTCACTTCAGCCTTGGCGCGCAGCCGAGCACCTTCGTCCTTGCCGGTGCTCGTCCCCTTCGTCTGCTCGGCGAGTGCCTGCTGTTTGGCGGCGATCTCGGCATCGATCGCGGCCTGGGCGATCTGCGCCTTGGCCGCATGAAACGCACGGATCGAGATCAGGTGGTCTTCGAAGGCCCGGTCATAGGCTTCCTGAGCGCGCTTGAGACTGTCCTGCAGCAGGCGCAGTTCGGCTTCGGCGTTCGCCTTGATCAGCGCGAGACGGGCGCTGCTGGCGTCTGGGCTGCCGGCCGATCGGGCCAGCCGCTCGGCGATCGATTCCCCGGTCGGCTTGACTGCCGGCGTCTTCACTTCGACCGGCTTCGGCTGGAACAGTCTGTCGTGGAACTGGATCACGCGATCGCGCCGCGCCGCGAGGCTCGTCTCCAGTTCGGCCAGGATCCCCTGCGCCTGGGCCGCGTTGCCCTTCAGTCGCGCGACGCCGGCGGCCAGACCCGCGCCCATCGCTTCGCCGAGGGCAACGAAGCCACTGGCCGTGACCGCCGCGCCCAGTGCCAGGGTCTTCAACGCCAGAACGACGCCGTCGAGGATTGCCTGCAAGCTGCCACCACTCTTCGCTGATTCCACGAGTCCGCGGGCGAGATCGCCCAGCGCCGGCAGGACACTCGCGGCGATGCGGTGGGCGACCCCCTGCAACGCGGCGCGCAGGAGGTTCAGGTCGTCGTTGAACTCGGCCGTGCGGGTCGCCGTCTCGCCGGAAATCTCGCCGCCGAGTTCGCGAAACTGCGCCGTCAGCTCCCGAATGCCGTCGGCACCGCGATTGAGGAACGGGATCATATCGGTCCCGGCCTTGCCGAAGAGCTTCACCGCCAGCGCGGCCTTCTCGGGGCCATCCGGCATCGCCTGGAAACGGGTCGCCAGATCGAGCAGCACTTGGTCGGTGGCGCGCAGATCGCCGTTGCTCTCGCGGAAGGTGATGCCGAGCGCGGCAAAGAGGCGCTGGTTCTCGCTCGACCCAGCGGCCGCTTCGAACATCGCCGTCGACAGTTTCTTGAGCGAGGTGGCGAAGGCCTCGGCGCCAACGTTCTCGTGCTGCGCGGCGAGTTTCAGGGTCGACAGGGCTTCGACGCTGATGCCGGCCTTCTGCGACAGTTCATCGAGTTCGTCGGCCGCGTCGATGCTGCCCTTGATGAAGGCAACGAAGCCGGCGCCGCTCAGGGCGACGCCGAGGGTGCCGAGCAGCCCGTTGACCGAGCGGGCGTGGTCGGTGAGTGCCCGCAGGTTGCCCTGGATCGACGCGAAGGCCGAGCGCGTCTGGTCGATGGCGGTGACGAGGATCTGGGCGCGGTTGGTCATGGGGGCTTTCCGTTCAGGATTGATTCAGGGCTGTTCGGATCGCTTCGGCGATGCGCGGCAGATTCCGCCGCACAGTGCCCTCGAGGTCGAGGCGCTTCTTCAGCGACACGCTCCGCACGAGCACGGCGACCGGGATCTCCTGCCCGCGCTGCAGCCGCTTCACGCCCGTGCGACCCCGCTCGGCACGCTTGAAGCGGGCGAGCTCGCGATCGTTCTCCCGGATGTTCTCGGCCATCAGGATCGCCTGGCCGCCTCTCTGGATGAAGAAGGCATTGCCCGAGCGCATCAGGCCGTCGATGATCGCCCGGAAGCGCTTCCGGCCGATGCGCTGGTGTTCGGGCAGCAGCGGAATCAGCATCCGGCCGCTGATCGTTCCGCCGCTCTCGTGGATGCCGAGCCACGGCACCCGACTACCGATGCGCAACGCCGGCAACCGGTCGGGACGCCGGTCGAACACCGTCGCTCGCAGGGACTTCAGGAAGCCGGCTCGCCGGATCTGCAACGCCGACTGCATCTGCGCGCGGGCCTGCGCCGCCACCTCGCGCCCCGACTCGCGGAATCCTCGGGCGACGGCCGCATGGATCTCCCGCTGCCGCTGGGCGGTCCAGGCGCGGAACGCCCGCGGCTCGAAGAGACCCGAGGTGCTGAGGCTAATCTTCACGGTTGAGGGTTCTCTGCAAGCGGGTGATGGCCTCGGACTCGCCCTGACCGCCGATGGCGACGACGAGCAGCAGATCGGCGAGACGCTGTCGGTCCGCACGCTCGGCCGCACGCAGGAAGGCCTCGACCTGCGCCAAGGTGTAGTTCAGGAGGTCGGGGTAGCGGTGGCCGGCGGCGAGGAGGCGCTGGACGGCATCCGCCCAACGATCGCGTGCGTCCGGGCGGCGAGACGGCTGGCGACCCGATCGATCTCCGGACTCACGCGCCGGATAAAAAAATCGGCATTGACCTCCAGCAGGGCTTCGGCCAGGCGGATCGCTTCGTCCAGAGCCAGGCCCTCGATCCACAGACGCGGACAGCGGCTGGCCAGCGCCATCGCTTCAAGTAGCGCCTCGCCGTGGTCGGCGCAGATCCCGAGCCAGTCGACGGTCGTCGTCAACTGCTCGGCGAACGGGCGGATCGCCCGCACGAAGGCCGGCAACTCGCCGACGCGCAGCGGCGTCAGATCCAGAATCTCGCCGCGGATCTCGATCGAGACGGGCAGCGGCGGCAGGGCGGCAAACTCACTCTCGGAGGGGGACACAGACGCCGTTCCCATCAGAGGATCTGGACGAGGCGACCGAACTGACCGAGCGCCGCATCGACCGGCTTGCCCGGATCCGCCAGCAACGAGCCCTCGAGTTCGAACTGGTTGTACTCGTTCGAGATGAAGGAGATCTCCTTCAGCGGGTCGAAGGCGATGCGGTAGAGCTCGACCAGCGTCTTGGCGTTGCCCTGTGCGGTGTTGATCCCTTCCAGGCGCAGGAAGCGCTCGGGCGCCGGCTGCGTGAAGATGCCGATCGCGGTCACCGCGCCATGGCTGTAGCTCGCCTTGAACGGCTGCACGAAGCTCGCCAGATTGAGGAACTGGATCGCACCGAAGTCGGCATCGGCCGTGTAGTGGGTCCCGAGCGTGAGCAACGCGCCAGGGCTGTCCTTGACGACCAGCGCCGACACCTTGGGGTGCGCCAGCGCATAGCGGTCGCCGACGACCACTCCGGCCGGCAACGGCTCGTCGGTGACGGTCCCGGTCGGGCTCTGGACAAAGTGGCCGTACAGGGCGAGCGCGAGGTTCTCCTTGGTGAACTCCTCGATCGTCAGCGTCACCGTCGCGGACTTCTGCTTGATCATCCGGTGATCGAGCGAGCGACTGCCGGATTGGGACTCGTAGTGCTCGATCACCTCGGTCTTGAGGGCGAGCTTCAACTCGGCGACGTTGCCCGGCGTGCGCAGTTCGATGGGGTTGCCGCTGGCGTCGCGCTTGCCGAGATAGACGCGGCCCTGGAAAGAGGCGTAGTAGCTCATTGGGATTTCTCCGCAGGGGAAAGGAGGGCTGGGGTGGGCGTGGCACGCGCCGGGCGAGCGGTTTCCAGATCGATCAGCCAGCGCGCGAGATCGTCGTCGAGTTCGAGGATCGCGCCCGGAGCCAGGCCGACGCCGGCGTGGGTGTGGGGTTTGATGAGTTCAACGTGCATGGGTCATCCTTGGCGCGTGAGGTCATGGAACTGTGTGCGGTAAGTGATCTGGTAGCGGGCCGGCAGGGCCGCGGCGCCGGCATCGGCGTCTTCCACGTCCCACTCGCAGTCGAGTTCGCGCAACCCGAGCGCGAGGCCACCGAGGTTCGCGTTGTGAAACAGCGCCGCATGTGCGGCGACGAGGATCTCGTCAGCCCGTGTTTCCGGAGGAACAGATCGGGCCTCCCGGGCGAGCGCGACGAGCCGCACGACGAGTTGTCGCTCGACCCGGTCGTTCGGTCGCGCGACGATCGTGTCGGACTCGGGGAAGAGCAGCAGCGCCGGAGAGGCCTCGCGCGGCACGCCGTGCACCGGCGAACGCAGCAGGGTCGCACCCTGCGCGGTGGCGACCGGCGCCAGAGTGGCCATCAGCGCTTGCAGGATCTGTTCGCGGATCGATTGGGGCATGGGCGACGCCTTCCGTAAAATGGCGATCGACACTGACAGAGGATCTGCTATGGCCACCGCTTCGAAGAAGCCCGCTTCCACCCTGTTCACCCTGAAGATCGAACTCGTCGACAGCCAGCCGCTCATCTGGCGCCGGATCGTGATCAGCGGTCACGCGAGCTTCGCCGTGCTCCACCACGTCATTCAGGCCGCGATGGGCTGGCACGACGCGCACTTGCACGAGTTCGAGGTCGGCAAGCAGCGCATCGGGGTACCGGATCCAGAGACCGACAACCCCGACCGGCCGACCGCGATCGAGAAGAACATCCGCCTCAATCGCCTGCTAGGCACCGGCAGCACGTTCACCTATCTCTACGACTTTGGCGATGGCTGGGAGCATCGCCTGAGCGTCGAGAAGGTGCAGGATGCCGGTGATCGTTATGGCGATGGATGGATCGCCCGGGTCGAGAGCGGAGAGCGCGCGTGCCCGCCGGAAGATGCCGGCGGCATCGAAGCGTACCAGGACTTTCTGGCACGCTGGGAGCACGACCCCTACGGCGAAGAGACCGAAGGCCTGCGCACTTGGGCCGGGCTCGACTTCGATCCCGCGCGCTTTGACCGTCTGGCGGCGAATGCGGCCATCGACCGCATGTTCTGGAACCGCTGGGTCAAGTGATCCGGGTGAGTGTCGCGCGGCACTCCGAGCCGTCGCCGAGTTGCCGCACCTCGCGAACCCGGTAGCGCTCACGGTCGATCGTCAGTTCATCACCGTTGGCCAGCGCCAAACGCAGCGCCGGATAGCGGATGGTGTAGCCGCGGCTGACGCCGAGACCGTCGAGCACGTCCTCGTCGGGCGCGCGGAAGTCGACCCAGACGACCATACCCGCACACTCCGCCGCGGCGAGGAGACCAGCTTGGGCCGCGGCGTCGTAGAGATCCGCGATGGTCGTCATGGCGAGGGTCACTGCACGACGAGTTTCACGAGCACCCCGGGCCGGTGACACATGGGCAGCGGGTTCGACTGCGTGTGCAGGTCGGTGCCGCGGTCGAACCTCCGCGGTTCCTGCTTGGCGTACAGCGGCTGACCCAGCGTGTTCACCGTCTCGTTGAAGTCGGCCGGCGCAACGTAGGTGCCGAAGGTGTCCACCGTGCCCTGCGGGAAGCAATGACCTTCGCCGGCCTCGATGAAGCGACGGGAAACACCGCTGGCGTCGGTTGCCTGACCACGGTACTCCTCGAAGGTCAGCCCGCCGAAGGTGAAGCCGGCGCGCATGTCGTTGATCAGCACCGCGCCCTGCTGCCAGTTCTCGTACGCCTTCTCGACCTTCGGATGGCCGGTCAGCTTCTCGAAGAACTCCGGCGAGACGAGACAGTGGATGCCGCTCATGAACTCGCCCAGCAGGTGGTCCTCGACGTGACGCAGCACCTCGGCACACTTCGCCTTGACGTTCGTCGTGTCGACGTTGAGCGCGAAGTTCACGGTCTTCGGCGTGATGGCGAACTCGCTGAAGAGGTCGACCAGCGTCGAGCCATCGGCGTCCAGGATCACGCCTTTGAGCGCCCCCATGCGCAGGTGCTCCAGCGTGATCGCGTGCTTGTTGCGCATCGTCTCCAGATGCCGGGCCATCACGCCGGCGATCGTCTCGACCTCCGACTCGCTGCCGAAGGCCCGCACGCCCTGGACTTCCTCGGGCAACACGACGTCGTCGTGCGGGATGTGCGGCACGACGAACGGGCGCAGCGTGCGTTTCCCGCGGCGCCCGACCGTCCCGGGCGACCCCGGCGGCAGCGTCGGCAACAGGTTCAGCACGCCATTGCGCTCCTCGACGATGAGCTGGCGCTGGCGCACCGGCTTGATCGGGAACAGGTTGAGCGCTTCCAGGCGCCCGTAGCGGTTCGGCAGCAGGTTGATCGCCGCGGTCAACGCGGCCATCGAGAAGGCCGGCGTGTGAAAGGGATTGTTCATCGGCATGGCAGTTTCCTTCAGACGGAGGGACGAGCCAGGATCCCCAGGCTCTTCAGGGTGGCGAGGGCGGCGTTCTTCTCCGCAGGCGTGATGCCGGACGGCCAGACCAGCGCGGTGTCGGCCACGACCGCGTGTCGGGCGACGATCAGGCCGTCGGGACGATCGGCGAGGCGCGCGTCGATCGCCCCCAGCAGGACGCCGCTCGGGATCTCGCTCCCGTCGCTGGCGGACGGATCGAGTGCCTTGACCTGGCCGGTCGCGGTCACGAAACCGACGACAGCACCCAGCGCCAGGTTCTGGCCCGCGGCGACGGTCACGCGATCACGCGAGTAGAGATTGGGCGCCTCGTACTTCAGGAGGTCGCCGAGGTTGTTGGCTTCGGTGAGAGCGGGCATGGGTCAGTCCTTTCCGGTAAGTTTCTTGACCGCCTGGATCAGCGGGCTGTGGTCGGGATGGGCTTCGCGAGCCGGGGCATCCGGAGCGACGCGCGAGTCGATTTCGGGACCCTCGGCGCGTGCCGCCAGCAGCGCGCGGCGCACCTCCGCGGCGCTGGCTCCTTGCGCCAGGAAGGTCACGATACGCTGCGGATAACCTGCCAATTGGCACAGTTCGGCGATCGCCAGGGCCTCGGCGCGGGTGGCGTCGATTGCCGACTGGACGGCGTCGTCGCCGGGCGATGGCAGGGCGCCGGGGGATGTGGCCGGTTCAGCTGGAGCCGCGGTGTGCTGCGGGACGTCTGGGGTGATGCGGTCGGACATGGTGGAAACCTCCTGAGAGAGAAGAGAAGAGGCAAGGAGCGATCGGCCGGCCGTGAGCGAGCGCACTGGGGAACGACGAGCGGCCAGAAATGCACCGAAGTCGGTGACGGCGTCGTCGAAGCTGCCCTGGGCATCGGCCAGACCGGCGTTCAGCGCTTCGGGACCGAAGTACAGTCCCGCTTGGGTGGCGCGCACGACGGCCGGATCGAGGTCGCGCATCGTCGCGACGTGATCGATGAAGATCCCGTACAGCCGGTCGACTTCGGTTTGCAGGCGGGCCTGTGCGGCCGGGTGAAGCGCTTCGTGCGGCGAGAAGTCGTTCTTCTGGTCGCCGGCGGTGATCGCCGTGTAGCGATAGCCCTGCTGCGCATCCCGCGCCGACTGGTCGACGTGCAGCGCGATGACGCCGATCGAGCCGACGCCGCCGGTCTGGGTGACGTACACCCGAGAGGCGGCCGAGGCGAGGACGTAGGCCCCCGAGAAGGCCGAGTCGGCGGCGATCGCCCAGACGGGCTTGACGGCGTTCGCCGAGCGGATCCGTTGCCCGAGCTCGAAGACCCCACCCACCTCGCCGCCGGGCGAGTCGACATCGAGCAGGATGCCGGTCACCTCGGGGTTGGCCACCGCGGCGTCCAGGAGCGCGCCAATCTCACCGTAGGAAGTCAGGCCCGAGGCGGCTTCGAGCCCCAGCGTCCGGCGCACCAGCGTGCCGTAGACCGGAATCACGGCGATGCCGGGCGGCGCATCGGGCGCTACTCGGAGCGACGGGAGTGCGACGGCCGCGTGCGGTTCGGGCAAACCGATGCGCGCGCCAAGCACGGCGAGCAGGATGTCGAGCTTCGTCTGGGCGAGCAGAAGGGGCGTCCCATAGAGACGGGACGCGAGATGCGGCAATGACATCGGTTGAAGTCCTCGAGTGGCCTGACTACAATTGTGGTAAGCTGTTGCGGATGCCTTGAGCACCCTTTCCTGGAGAACGCCGATGACCACCTCGACATCCATTCGCATCGACCAGACGCTTTACGATCAGGCCCGCGCCGAAGCGGCGGCGGAACATCGCACGATTGCCGGTCAGGTCGAGTACTGGGCCAAGCTCGGGCGTGCGGCGCTGGACAATCCCGACCTGCCGGTCAGCTTCATTGCCGAGTCGCTGGCGTCGATGGCGGAGCCGCGCGCAGAGGCCACGGCCTTCGTGCCCCGGTCTCGCCGGACATGAGCTATACGCTCCGGCAGACCCGACGTTTCGCTCGCGCGTACAAGAAACTGCACGACAACGTGGCCGCCGATGTCGATGCGGCGGCCGAGGTCGTTGCGGCGAATCCGGCTATCGGTGAGCGGAAGCGGGGCGATCTGGCCGACCTCTTCGTCTACAAGTTCCGGAGCCAGAACCAGTTGTACCTGCTGGGCTATACCGTCGACGCGGAGGTTCGCCTGGTGTATCTCGAAGCCGTCGGCCCGCACGAGAATTTCTATCGGGATCTCAAGCGCTCGTAGGCGCTTCGCTGGCATCGTCTGACGGATCGCTGCGCCCTGCAGCGGTTCCGGAAGTAGGCCGGTCGTACCGTGGATCGCTGTCGAACCGCAGCCCGAGCGCATCCGCCCGGGCGTTGTCGGCGGCGATCTCCCGGTCGATGTCCTCGGCGTCGTAGCCGAACGACGAGATCGCTTCCGAGCGGCTCGTGAGGCCGGCCCGGATGGCGAGCTTCAGGGCGTTGAACTCCTTCTGCGGATCGACCCACTGCCAGCCTTGCGGGATCCACTTGGCGGTGAGGTAGGGTCGCGGCTCCCGGGCAAACCCCGGCGCATCGATGCGCCCGGCCAACACCGCCTGCTCCAGCCACGCGCGCCACACCGGCCGGCAGAGCTGATGCACGATCACGCCGTGCTGCAGCATCTCGCAGCGCCGGCGAAATTCGAGCAGCCCGGCGCGGATGCTGGAGTAGTTCACCCCGGTGAGATCGCCGGTCAGTTGCTCGTAGGTGATGCCGATCGCGGCGGCCACCGCGCGGAACTGGTTGCGCAGAAACTCGCTGTAGCTGCCGCCCAGGTCCGCCGGGTCGGAGAACTTGATGTCTTCGCCCGGCTCGAGGATCTGCAGCGTACCGGGTTCGAGCCCGGCGAGCGCCACACCGGCAGCGTCGGCCAGGCCTTCGCCCATCAGGTTGTCCTCGGGACTCTGGCGCGTGATGAAGCCGGCGAACATCGCGGCGGTCTTCTTGCGCACCAGTTCGGCGTCGTCGTACTGGTCGAGTTCGTGCAGCTTGACCAGCGCTCGCGCGAGCCAGGGCTCGCCGCGGATCTGGCCGGGTCGAAGCGGGCGGTAGAGATGGATGATCTCGCCGGCCGGCACGCGCACGGTGTCGAGTCCACCGGCACCCGACATGGGCGACAGCGCTCCGTCTTCGGGGTGCGAACGGTAGAGGTGGTACGCCACGCGCTGCCCGAACCGGTTGAACTCGATGCCGGCGCGCACGACGTTGCCGCTCTCGGCGACCGTGTTGAGCGCGACCGGCAGATGCTCGGGTTCGAGCACCTGCAGCTGGAGCGGCACGACCAGCCCATCCTCGATGCGGCGGTAGCGCAGACGGACCAGTGCTTCACCGCCTTCGAGCATCGCCCGGCAGGCGAGCGCCTGCAGGCCGTAGAAATCGGTGAGTCCGGCGGCGTCGGCCTCTTCGGTCCAGTCCCGGAAGAGCGCCTGCAGCCGCTCGCGAAGCGCGACGTCGGCGACCATCGACTGCGGCTTGATGCCGGTGCCGATGGCGTTGGCGACGAAGGCATCCAGCGCCGCCGCGGCCCAGGGATTGCGGCGCACGAGATCGCGACTCTTGGCGCGCAGTTCCGTCTGCGTCGACAGCAGGGCGGCGATCGCGCCCGGGTTGCCGGGCATCCAGGCAAGCGTGCGCCGCCCGCTGCCGGTGCCGTCGTAGATGGGCAACGCCGCGAAGCTCGCCTTGATCCGCGTCCAGAAGCTCATCAGAAGCCCTTGTCGGTGGTCACCCGGATCTGGCGCGTCCGCCGTGCTCCGGCCGTGCGGGCGAGAGACGCCTCGACCTCGCGGATCGCCGCCTGGATCTCGTCGACACTGCGGTACTCGACGGTCTTGTCACCAAAGGTCACGCGCTTCTCACCGGTCGCCAGCGCCTTCTGCAGCGCGAGCAGTTGTTCGTTGCTGTAAGGCATGCTGTGGAATCTCAATTGAGCCAGCGGCTGCGGATCACGCGCCGGGTGGTTCGTCGGGTCCCAGAAGCGGCGAGGCCACCGCTGGGGGTGGCCTCGGGGTCCGGGGTCGGTGGAGTTCTGCGCGGTTCGTCGGGCGGCGCGAGACCCAGCTGTCGTTCGAGTTCGCGCCAGTGCCGCTCTTCGAAGCGGTCGAGGCCGGCGGCCGCAGCGGCGGCGCGCGCGTAAACCAGCGCATCCAATCCATCGTTCCGCTCGCGCATCTTCTGCCACTCGCGCACCGCGAAGCCTCTGCGGTCGCGACGGGTGACCAGCTGCTCGGCGCAGAGCTGCTGCAGGTACTCGGCGTCGATCTTCGGCAGGTGGACGTAGCCCGCGGGGTAACGCAGGGTGCTCCCGTCTTCGGAGACCTCCGGCGTCTTCTTCAGGTTGTTGTACAGCTCCAGCTTGGCGATGCCGCCAACGACCGAGAACAGCTTGATACCGCGGCGCAGCCGCTTGCCACCCAGCGAGACTTCGACCGCCGTTGGTGTGCCGATCAGCGCGGCGCCGCGGGCGATACCCTTGACCGCCATCAGTCGCGGATCGTGGCAGGCGCGGACGAAGGCATACGCTTCCTGCGTCGCGAAGCCGGTGTCCAGCGCGAAGCGCGCGAGCGGCACCTGCGCGCCCGAGGCGTGTGTCCACGTTTCGCTGATCAGTGCGCCCAGTTGCTTCCAGACAGTGTCGCGGGCGGTGTCGCCCATCAGCACCCGGTGCTCGATGAGCCACGACTCCTTGCCGCGGCCGAAGGCCCAGATCGAGGCTTCGATGCGATCCTTCTGCACGTCGGCGCCACCGACCAGCAGCAGACCGCCGGCGGGGATGCGGCCGATCGGGTAGTCCTCGCGACGCTCCAGCAACCGCTGCCAGTCCGGCGCTTCGCCTTCCTCGACCCAGGTTTCACCAAGCTCGGTGTTCTTGAACGTCTTGATCGCAGCCGATGAACCGGATTCCTGGCGCACGGCACTCTCCCAGGCGGCGGCGATCTCCCGCCAACTGCGCCAGCCGATCGGGCTGTACAGACTGGAGAGGTGGAAACCGGCGGTCTTGCCGTTCGCGGGTGCCGTTGCACGCCACTCGCCTTGCTCCAGCATGCGCGTCTTGTGATGCTCGGCGATCCGTTGTTCGCAGGACTCGCAGACGTAGGCCGCGGTCTCCGGCCGGCCCTTCTCCCAGCGCAGTTGCTCGAAGCGTAGCCATTGTCGATGACCGCAGTGCGGGCACGGCAGGAAGTAGCGCCGCTGGTCGCTGGCTTCGTACTCGCGTTCGATCGCGCTCGCGCCGGCGATCGTCGGCGTCGAGACGATGAAGATCTTCCGGCGTGCAAAGGTGCGGGTGCGGGCCTCGGCCAACGAGATCGCATCGCCCTCGCCGTCGACGTCGCTCGGATAGCCATCGACCTCGTCGAGAAACAGATAACGAACCGGCATCGAGCGCAGGCCCACCGCACTGTTGGCGCCGGTCATCACCAGCACACCACCGCGGAACTCCTTCGCCAGGATCGTGTTGCCGGCATCGCGGCTGCGCGCCGGCGCGATGCGTTCGGCCAGCACCGGCGATTCCTCGATCAGCGGGTCGATGCGCTGCTTCGAGTTGCGCTTCGCCATGTCCACGGTCGGCGAGACGGCCATCATCGGACCGGGGGCGTGGTGGATGACGTAGCCGATCCAGTTGTTGCCCATCTCGGTGTTGTGGGTCGGGATCCCGCTGCGACCGCACAGGTACAAGTGGCTCGAGGAGTCGACCGCAATACAACGGACCGGAACCGAATCGACCCGACGGATAGCGGTGATCGCGCGCTTCTCGCCTTCGCCGGGGTGGCCATTCGCACCCGGCGGACGGGCGACCACCGAGAATCGCCAGCCCGCATGTCCGGCCAGTCGCTCACGACCGACCATCTCGGCCGTCGTGACGGTGCGTGGTTCGAGGGCGTCCGATCCGTCCTCGAAGACTGGCCAGCGGTGGCCCGCATCACAGACGATCGTCTCACCGCGCGCGAACTCGATCGCCAAGCACGCGCGGTCCAGAAGCACCGGCGAGATGCCCGTGACGCGACACGGCCGGCCGTCGTCGGCGAACACCACGTCACCGGGAACCAGGTCGGCCATCGTCGTCCACCCGGTCGGCGTCGGAATCGGCGTCGTCAGCGCGAGCGGGGCGCCCAGCTGCGCGCCCTTCATGAAGACGATCCGCTCGACCGGCGAGGTCGGCGACAGGCAGTCCATGATCGCCTTCAGATACGGCGTCCGGCTCGTGCGCCAGCGGCCCGGTTCCGCCGAGGCTTTGCTGGAGAGCATCCGGTGGCGGTCGGCCCACTCGGACACGGTGAGCAGCGGGTCGGGCATCAAGCCTTCCCGCCAGGCACGTTCGATGTCCAGCGCGCCGTCGTAGTCGGAGTCAGCCATCAATCCACCCGCGGGCGAACGTCGCCCAGTTCCTGCAAGTGTTCCCGCACGGCGGCTTCCAGCGCGACGTGCAGGGCATGGGCATCGACCCCGAGTTGCGAGGCCATCTGCGCCGAGACGCGCGCCGGCCAGTTGAGCCAGGCATCGCGCTCGGCACGGGCCAGCTTGAAGACCTGCGCAGTGGCCTGCGCGCGGTCGACCAGATCCCCCTTCAGCTGCGCCAGGCGCACCTTGTTGGTCTGCGCTTTGACCACCTCATTGACCGTGCGCGCCTGCAACAGGGAGGTGCCGCCGGTGTGGAATGGGGGAGTTGCCGGTTCGCTACTGGGCTCCCGGAGGGCGACCGTCTCGGCTCGGCGCGTCGTGCCCGCGCGCGGGATTTCGGAGTTCTTCGCCCAATCCCGATCGGCGCGGTCGGGGTCGATGGTGCCGTCGGCCTCCGGCGTGATCCGGCCGGCGCGAATGGCTTTGTGCACAGCGGTGTCCGAAACGCCGCGGTGCCGGGCGTAGGCGCGAATCGACAACCCCATCGTCGTCCTCAAGCATTGCCGCGGTTCTCCATCAAATAACGCTTGGCTTCTGTTTCGAACAGCGCGTTCATACAAATGTCATCAACGCAGCACCAACCCGGGAGAACGCCATGACCACCAACACCACCCCCAACACCGCCCCCAAGCAGACCGCCGGAAACAACGCCTTCCTGGCAAACGCCAAGCGCGGCTGGAACGTGAAGATCTTCAAACGGGTCTCGACGATCATGAACACCGAGGGCAGAGCAGCCGCCATCGCGTACCTGCAGCAGTACACGACAGTGAAGCTGGGCGAAGACTACAACGGCGAATAGACCGGAACGTGGAAGCAGATGAACCCGGCGAAATGCCGGGTTCTTACTTCTGGGCCACCGAAACGGAGGGGCGCAATGGATTGCTCGCCGGCGGAGAAGGCACGCCCCTCGGGGCAAAGGTGTGCGCCCTGGGGGCATCGTCTGGCCTGCCCCGGGCATCGGCCAGCGCGGCCGTCACCGTGCCGAACCATGATCGAAGAAACGCTTGGCTTCTGTTTCGAACAGCGCGTTCATACAGATGTCATCAACCACCGCCGAGGAGAACACCATGGCACACCAAATCGACTTCACCACCGGCCAGGCCGCCATCGCCTACGCCACCGGCACCGAAACCCCCTGGCACGGCCTGGGGCAGACCGTCGACCCGCACGCCCCGGTCGAGGTCTGGCAGCAAGCCGCCCAACTCGAATGGCAGGCGCTGCGCGCCGAAGTCCAGTTCGACAGCACCCTCACCGGCGCCCGCGAGACCTACGCCGACAAGCACGTGCTGTACCGCAGCGACTGCGGCGCACCGTTGTCGGTGGTCTCGTCCGACTACCGGGTAGTCCAGCCCGCCGACATCCTCAACTTCTTCGGCGAACTGGCGGAAGCCAAGCAGTTCAGCATCGAGACCGTTGGCGCCCTGATGCAGGGCCGGCGCATCTGGGCCCTGGGCCGCGTCGGCGACAACGCCCGCATCCTCGACGACGAGGTCGCGCCCTACCTGCTGCTCGCCACCTCCTACGACGGCACGATGGCCACCGTCGCCCGGTTCACCACGATCCGGGTGGTCTGCAACAACACGCTGCAGGCCTGCCTGCGCAACGCCTCGTCGCAGAAGCAGGTGACGATCTCGCATCAGGCGATCTTCGATCCCAAGGAAGTCCGGGCGGATCTCGGCATCGCCCTCAACGCCTGGGAGGAGTTCCAGCATAAAGCCGGGCTGATGGCCCAGCGGAAACTGACCACCCTCGAAACCGACGCCTGGCTGCTGGACCTCTTCCAACCCTTCATGCCCTACGGCCAGACCTACTCGCCGGAGCAGGTCAGGAAGTCCAAGGGCTACCGCCGCATCCTCGACCTCTTTGCCGGCGAGATGATCGGCGGCGCCCAGGACGCCACCGACAAGACGCTCTGGGGACTGCTGAATGCCACCACCGAGTACATCGACCACGAGAAGGGGCGCATGCGCGACAACCGCCTGAACGCCGCCTGGTTTGGCCCGGGCGCCCGCTTCAAGGATCACGCCTTTGCCCTGGCCGAGAAGCTTGTGGCGTAGACGACAGCCGATGGAAGCCAAGCAGAAACCGCTTGGCTTCTCCCGCGAACAGCGTGTTCATACGCATGTCATCAACCACATCGAGGAGCCCGACATGAGCACCCTGACCCCGACCCAGATCGAAGTCCTCACCGCCGCCGCCGAACGGTCCGATGGCAGCGTTCATCCCTTGCCGGCGCGGCTGCCCAGCGGCGCCCAGAAGAAGGTCCTTGCCAGTCTGCTGAATCGCGACCTGATCTTCGAGACGGCGGTCGGCGACGAGATCGCGTACCACCTGACCGTAGAAGGCTACGCCGCCGTGGGACGCGATCGCGAGTTGCCGGCGCCCATCACCCCGGACCCGGAGATCGAGGCCGCGGTGGCCGCCGTCGAAGTCGAATGGGTGCCGAACCGGGCCGAGCCGGATCCGCAGCCCGTCGTCGTCGAGCGCAAGCCGCGAACCCGGGAGAACAGCAAGCAGGCGGCGGTGGTCGCCATGCTCCAACGGCCCGAGGGCGCGACAATTGCGCAAATTTGCGCATTTACCGGGTGGCAAAATCACACCGCCCGAGGCTGCCTGGCAGGCGCGCTCAAGAAGAAACTCGGGCTCACCATCACGTCCGAGAAGGCCCCGGGGGCTGAACGCACTTACCACGTGGCTTGATCAGGAGCAGCGACGATGATCAATCTCGCCACGCTCCTCGCTGACCTCAAACGCCAGCCCAGGCCGCTCACCAACGACGAGGACCGCTACCTCAACGATCTCGCGCAGGAACTTCGACGGGCACCCACCGACCCGGCGCGTTGGCGCATCCTGGAAAGGGAAGGGATCAACACATTTGACTGGTCCGATGCCGAACAAGACGTTCTGAACATGATGACCACTTTGCATCGTGCGGCGCTGAACTGAAACGCTTGGCTTCGGCACCGAACAGCGCGTTCATACGGTCGTCATCAACACCACCAGGAGCCCAACATGAACCACCTCAGCGCCCAAACCGTCCGGCACCTGATGCGCAAGCATCGCAAGACGATCCGCGGCATCGCCCAGGAGTGGAACCTCACCATGAAACACGTGCGTGAGGTGCGGACGAAAGGTGTATCCGGCGAGTACTACGTCATGGACTGGCTTGAGATGCTGACCGGCGACCCCGGTCCGATGCCCTCTTGGGTGGCACGTCGTGAGTGAACGGCGCACTCAGCAACTACCACCACACGCCCGGGCTACCGGGCGTTGTTGCGTCTGGGCGGCCGCAGTTGGGCGGTTGGCCATCCTCGACCGGTGATTGAATCGCGGCACACGGCGCCACCCTGGAAGCCCCTGGGCCAAGGTCGAGGGGGGAAGCGAACCCGGCTCCAGGCGACCCCGAGGAAGATTGAGAAGGCGCTTGGCTTCCCGATCGAACAGCGTGTTCATACGGTCGTCGCCACCAATCACCAGGAGAAGCGCCATGACCCCGAGCCAAGCCAGCAATCTCGACACCCTCGGCAACCAACTCGCCACCGCCGCCTTGACGACGCTGATCCGACTGTGCCCGGGGATCCGGACCGCCAGCGAGGCCACCCTCGAGGCCGTCTGCGCGGCGATGCGGGCCAAGTCGGGGGAGGCCATCGACGAGCTGCTCGAAGACGGCAAGGACTGCCCCTGGATGGCCGAGACGATCTTCGCCAGCGCCGTGCTGACTCTGGTCAACGCGGGCATCAAGATCCTGCGGGGCTCAAGTCTGGCGTGATGTGGTGCTGAATCATCGAAGCCAGGTACTGGTTAAAATGATCCAGAAAGCGCTTGGCTTCGGCAGCGAACAGCGCGTTCATACGGGTGTCGCCACCACCCACCGCAAGGAGACCACCATGACGAACCAAAGCATCCCCGCCAGCCACAACGACACTTGGGGCTTCACCGGAACCCTCGAAGACCAGGCCGAAGCTGCCTGGCCGATCGCCATGACCACCATCGCTGCAGCGACCGGCCAGCCCCTCGAATCGGTCCGGGCCTTCCTCGACAGCCGCCATGGACGCCACTTCGCCGACGACGTCCTCAACGAGCGGGCCAAGGGCAAGGACCTCGAGCAAGCGATCTACGCCGCCGCAGCGCGGTGGATGGTCTGGACCATCGGCCGCCAGAGCTCGCGCGACTATGGCATCCCCTGCGGCCTGCCCTACTTGACCGGGTTCGTGGTGCACTGCGAGATCGCCGAAGAGTTGGCCGCCTGACCCGGAACGATGAGACTCGAATGAGTCACCTGACGATCGAACGTGAACAGGCGCTGCGCTGGCTGCTGGCCAACCGGCGTCCGGAGATTCCCATCGAGCAGGCCGTGCGATTGCTGTGCACCGTGCTGCCTCGCGATCTCTCAACGATGCAAATGCTGCGACGCGTTGCCGATGAAGAGGAAGCCAAACAATCGCCGACAAGCCCGTTCAACACGCAGTCGCTTCCTCATCTGCCGCCTCGCGGATAGCCACCCTGCCGGTGAAGTCCTCCCACCGACGGACGATCGTGTCGACGTACTTCGGATCGAGTTCCATCAGCCGCGCGCCGCGCCCCGACTTCTCGGCTGCGATCAACGTCGTGCCCGAGCCAGCGAAGCAGTCGAGCACCGTATCGCCCGGCCGGCTGGAATTGCGAATCGCGCGCTCGACGAGTTCGACGGGCTTCATCGTCGGATGGAGATCATTCTTGACCGGCTTCTTGATCTGCCACACATCGCCCTGGTCACGGTCGCCGCACCAGTGCCGCCTGCTGCCTTCCCGCCAGCCGTAGAGGATCGGCTCGTACTGCCGCTGGTAGTCAGCACGGCCCATCGTGAAGGTGTTCTTGGCCCAGATGATGAACGTCGACCAGTGGCCGCCAGCGGCGCGAAACGCCGACTGCAGCGTGTCGAGTTCGCTCGAGGACATCGCGATGTAGACTGCGCCGTCGCAGCGCGCGAGCATCGGGGTCAAAGCGGCGACCAGGAATGGCCCGAAGTCCTCGCCGAGATTGTCGTTGAGAATCGGACGGTTCTTGCCGCGCAGCTTGTCCTTGGCACTGTTGGCGTAGTTCACGGAGTACGGCGGATCTTGAAACACCATCGACACGCGTTCGCTGCCGAGCAGCGCCACGTAGCTTGCCTCCTGCGTGGCGTCCCCGCAGAGCACGCGGTGCTTGCCGCAGATCCAGACATCGCCCGGCCGGGAGACCGGCGTCTCCGGAAGCTCGGGAACTGCTTCGTCGTCCGTGTTGCCTTCGGTGCTGGTCTCCTCCCCGGCCAGGATCTCGAGCAGCTCGTCGGCAGCGAATCCGGTCAGCGCCAGGTCGAAGTCGTTGCTCTGGAGATCCGCCAACTCGACGCGCAACATCGCGTCGTCCCAGCCAGCGTTCTCGGCGATGCGGTTGTCGGCGATCACCAAAGCTCGACGCTGGGTCGGCGTCAGATGGTCGAGCACGACCACCGGGACCACGTCCAGACCCAGCTTCTGAGCCGCTGCGAGGCGCCCATGTCCGGCGACGATCACGCCATCGCTGCCCGAGAGAATCGGGTTGGTGAAACCAAACTCGGCGATCGAGGCCGCGATCTGTGCCACCTGCTGATCGCTGTGCGTCCGGGCGTTTCGAGCGTAGGGCAGCAGCTTAGCGGTCGGCCACTGCTCGATCTTGTCCGCCAGCCACGAAACGTTCATGCCGCCTCCTGTTCGAGGCAGAGCCGCTCGGCGGCGACCTCGTCGAAGGTCTGACCGGTCGCCAGCAAGGTCGCCGGCACACCCGGGAAGTTCTGCCGGAAGCGTTCGATCGCCACATCGACGTACTCGGGCGCGATCTCGACCGAACGGGCGATGCGGCCGGTGCGCTGCGCCGCCAGCACCGTCGTGCCCGAACCGCCGAAGGGGTCGAGGACGATCTCCCCGGGATTCGTGTAGGCCTCGATCACGAACTCCGGCAATGCCACCGGGAACACCGCTGGGTGGTCGATACCCTCGCCGATGGATCCGCGCTGGCGGGTGACGGTCACCACCGAGTCCGGGATGCGAAAGTCTTGCGTCACCTTGCCGGCATGGTTCCAAGCGGTCCGCTCGCCCTCCTTGGTCCGCAGCCCACCGCTACTGCTGCCGTCGGCCTGCAAGTGCTTGTCCTGTCCGGCGAACTTGCATGGCACCGTCTTGTTCGGCTTTCTGGCCTCGCGGTTGAAGTGGAACAGGAACTCGTGTCGCGGTGCGAGGCGACCGGCCCAATCACCGGGAACGGTCACGCCCTGATCCCACACGTACCATCCGAAGAAGCGCCAGCCCTGGCGTGGCATCCAGGAGAGCCAGTCATCCCAGTAGCGCACCACGCTACCCTCACGATGCACCAGGCCGAGGTTTACCAGCATCTGCGCCGCCGCGGCCATCACAGTCATCGCCACAGCGAAGACGCCTTGCATCAACCGGTCCCAATCGGCGATGCCGCCCGTGGTGTAAGCGCGCTGGTTGGCGTACGGCGGGCTGGTGACCAAGAGGTTCGCGCGGTCCTCACCCATCAGCGCGCCGACGACGACGGGGTCAGCTGCATCGCCGCAGGCCAGACGGTGCGGTCCCAAGGCCCAAACGTCGCCGGTTCGGCTGACCGGGTGGACGGGCGCCTCGGGAACATCATCCGCGTCGTCCGACTCGCCTTCGGTCGGCTCCTGGCCGTCGTCGTGGGCGGCTTCGGCGTCACCCAGCAAGCGCGAGATCTCCTCCTCGTCGAAACCCGTCAACGCCAGGTCGAAGTCCGCGAGCTTCAGGTCCTCGAGTTCGAGCGCCAGCAGCGCCTCATCCCACTGCGCCCAGGAAGCGGATCGGTTGGCCAGCAGGCGAAAGGCCTTGATCTGCGCATCGGTCAGTTCATCGGCCAGGACGACCGGTACCGTCGTCAGCCCAAGCCGGCGCGCCGCCTTGAGTCGCAGGTGCCCATCGGCCAGTTCGCCGGTGCTCCTGGCCACCACCGGAATCCGAAACCCGAACTCGGCGATGACCGAGGCCATCTGCTCCACGGCGTGGTCGTTCTGGCGGGGATTGCGGGCGTAGTCGATCAATCGCTCGATCGGCCAGTGCTCAAGCGTCAGTTCGGGTGCGGCCAAGTCTCACCTCGGCAAAAGAAAACGGCCCGGACGGAGGTCGCGGGCCGCGAGAGCGCTCAAAAGAAAAGACCCGCCATGGTGCGGGTCGATGGGATGATGCCGACTACCTGGGGCGGGTGCCCGGAAGCTCGCCTGTCAACCGTTGCAACGCCGCCTTGCCGCTTGAAGAGGAGGTGCTCATGGGATGCGCCGAGCTTATTCGGCCGGTCGGCTAGCGGGAGCGGACCGCGTTGCGGCCATCTTCCTTGGCCTGATAGAGAGCCGTATCTGCCCGGCGTACCGCGCGCTCCTCATCCTCGTCCTCGCCATGGGCCATTGCGACACCAATGCTGACGGTGACTTGCCCAACTACGGGGAAGGGCTGGTCGGCAACTGTGCGACGAACGACCTCAGCGATGCGCAATGCGCCTTCGCGAGTCGTCTCCGAGAGGAGAGCCAAGAACTCTTCCCCGCCGTAACGCGCAACGAAGTCTGTCGCTCGCAAGGAACTCGTGAGGACCGTCGCCATGTGCCGCAGCACCTGGTCACCAGCTTCGTGGCCATAGGTGTCGTTGACCTCCTTGAACCAGTCGACATCCATGAACAGAACGGCATAAGGATGGCCCGACCGCTTCAAGCGGAGGAACTCCATGCGCAGCCGCTCATTGGCAGACTTCCGGTTTTGCAGGCCGGTGAGCGCATCTCGCCGGGCGAGTTGCTCCAGTTCCCGATTGGCGGCTACCAACGCGGCAGAACGTTCCGCCAACAGCTCACCGGCCTGACGAAGAGCAGTGGCGACCTCGGCTGCTTCCTGGATGGATACTTCTGGAATGGGCACCAACTGCCCGTTGCCCAAGGCGATGGCCGGCTCGGTCAGCGCACGGACGGAAGCGGCGATGATGCGCCCCGCCATCCACGCCAAACCGAGGCCGACGACGAGCAAAGTGGCCAGACCCAAGGCCAGCCAAGTCATGGTGTGCATCAGATCCCGTTCCAACAATTGTCGTGGAATGCCAATGCCGACGCTCCAGCCCGTGACCGACGAGCGGCTCCAGGCCGACAGCGTCGGAATCCCCTCGAGCGTGACCGTCTCCATCACCCCCTCCGGAGACTGGCTGATGCGCTGGATGTACTCGGCCGTTCCCTTCTGGCCGATGAACTCTTCAGGGGCGTGGGTCCGCGCGGCAATGGTGCCCGTGTGATCGAAGATTGCTGAAACCCATCCCTCTGGAAAGTTCTGTGCGGCGAGAATGGCGTTGAACTCATACGGCGACAAACCGATGCTCAGAACATAGGCCACCTTCGTGTCGAAGATCACCGGCAGGTCGATACTGACCACGGGCTTGCGCAGTACGCCACCGATGTAGACTTCCGAGACCACGGGCTTTGCGGTCTCAAAGACACGACGAAGCATTGCCGGATGGCCGTGCCGCGGCAAAGGCTCGCCGAAGTCCCGCAGCGTATTGATGATCTGTTGGCCGCTCTCGTCGCTGAGGACCACGTTCATCCCGACTTTCGTCGTTGCGATGACCTCTCGTGCTCGTCGGTGGAAGCCCTCGAGATCTTGCCGGTTCAGGGCGCCCGAGGTGGCCAATACCTGGCCGACGGTCTGCGCCCTGAGCAACTGGCTATCAACGGCTTGAGCCATGGCACGTGCCGTGGCCATCAAGTCCCGTTCGAGCTGGGCACGTCCGTTCCGGTATTCCCGCGCGAACAGGACCGCGACGCCCAGGATCCCCGGCAAGAGGCAGGCCAGAACCAGCCACACGAGTAGCGCGCCGATGCGCCAGCGGGTAGCAAAGCCGAATGACCGAACGCTGTTCACATGCTTCGAGCCATTATCTCGGTATGGTCCAAGGGAACCGGTCCCAGCGAATTTCGAAAGGGGTCCTGGTATTCTGCAGGGGTTTCTGCCCCGGACCTTTGATCCAGATTATAGCCAGCCGTCCGTTCCGATTTGGAAGAGTCTGCTGCTGCACCACCAACCCGGCATCATCTCTCGTCGTCGCTGCGGGTTTGCCTTCCCGACGCGTCCGCATCCGAGACGCACCTGCAGCCAAATGCTCACGACGGGCATTACGACCTTCGGCGCGCGACGCCAAGCATCGGCTGCTGCGAGGTTCCCAGAGAAAGGGTGCCGGTGCCAACACAGGGGGACCACGCGGGCCGCGCGGGGCGCTGAAACAACACACCCGCCAGAGGGGCGGGTGGATGGAATGGTGCCGACTACCTGGGGCCGGTGCCGGGTGCAACCTGCAAACTGTGCAAACCTCGATTCGCGTTTTGACGCTAGAACTACTCTGCGCGCACGCCTCCCACATGGCATATTATGCCGGAAGGACCCATTTAAAATCAACAAGTTACGTGCTGCAGAATTTTGCGCTACATCATATTGGCATATTCCATTTGGATGTCTAGATGCTTCTGGTATCAGTACAAGAGCATAGCGTCTTCAGGAGGCAGACCCACCGGACGTCCCGTCCCAGCGAGCCTCGCCGTCCCCAAGCAAAAGCGCCTGCTGGAGAGCTCCGGCAGGCGCTTTACTTTGAGGATGCCCAAATGCTACGCCTTCGATGTTCACCGATCAAGGGGTTTCGCTGGAACCGCTCGCAAATATCCATAATGCATAGCAAGCATGGCCAGCGCCGCGACCAGAATGCCCCGCGCCTCAGGCTGCGACAGCGCTCGTCCGTTCCAGCCCTGCTGTGCCGACCACTCCTTCACGCTCTGCCCGAGGCCGGCGACGTGCCAGACCGCCGTGCCGCCCGGACTGCCGATGCCGCCGACCGCGTCGAGCGCTTCCCCGATCCGCTTGCGGGCGTAGGCGGCGCGCTCGGTGATGCCGTCAGACCACTGCCCACCGCGAACGCGGTCGAGCGCCAGCGCCCGCGGTCCGTGCAGCTGTGCCCACACGAAGGTGGCGGCGAACTGCTGGCCGGCGTCGTGCATCGGCGGGGTGATCGTGCCGTTCCGCAGCAGGATGCCCAGTGAATCGACGGTCCGGAAGTGCGCGTTTCCCGCGTGCTCGCCGGACTCCTCGCGTACCCACTCGACGGGACGCCCGCCGGTGACGGGCATCGGGACGCCGGTCTTCAACGATGGGCTGATCCGCTTAGCGCTCATCGCGAGACCCTCCCACGCCGGCTCGCTGCCGGCGCCCGTAGAGCCGGTTGCCGATGCCTTCGAGGAGCAAGCGCTCCGAACGGTCGGTGACCGTATCGACCGGTACGGCGAGCACGCCCTGCTTGTGCCAGGCGGCGGCGCGCATCGCCCGCAGTTCGTCGGCGGTCGCCGGCGCAACCAACAACAACCACACAAACACACAAATCAACC
>ERZ761609.798-NODE-798-length-33309-cov-26.861370_pt1 | contig 33309 bp, 63 predicted proteins | sample MGYA00511163_ERZ761609 | MGnify/ENA primary metagenome ERZ761609 (study PRJEB28899, sample SAMN02445070) | bioreactor sludge metagenome | biome: EBPR sludge | place: Australia: Brisbane, Thorneside Wastewater Treatment Plant | collected 2011-12-16 ...
TTAAGAACATTTCTATATAGTATGTAAAAGCCTGAAATAACAGGGGTGGTTATTTACTGTGAGCGCGGTTTACGGCCGTCATCCATACGTTGTCGGCGGCTATAAGTGCCTTCTTAATTTTGTACAAGTGAAACTCTTTTTTATTTGCGAGCTGACCTTCCATGTATATTGGTAGGAATTCGCCGGGTGTGTAGGTGTTGTATTTGTTTTTGATTGCGTTAATCATGTTTATATATTAGCACAAGCACCTTGTTTTGTCAATAGTCTTACAGGGGTAACAAAAACACCCCGAGGGGTGTCTGTCCGTTACGTCGTAGCGCAGGGTATACTATGGGTTTTCTAACTCCCCTTTCGTAACGTGCCGGCTCAGCCATACTCCTGCTTGTTGCGTTGCCTGGTGAAATTATAGCACAAAGAAAAAGAGCCGCCGAAGCGACTCGTATTTCCGAATGGAGTTCTAACCCAACGCGTGCATTACTCCGCTACAGGGCTATTAACACGATAGCACACCCCGGTTAGTATAACTACACCCTGTTTTCACTATCGTAGCCCCACCAACCGGCGCAGCGTACTGCGTCAATGGCTAGCGCGGCCATGCGAGCCTGGACCGGCGGATCGGGCTGTTCGGTAAGAAACTCCCGGGCGTCCTTTGGTATTGGCTCTCCCCTATTGAATGACTGATGTTCCATAGCTCTATTAAATCATAATTTGCTGGACCGACTCACCACCGCCGCCCTTTTCTTTTGCAAAGGTAACAGCGCCATAGTAGGCAAAGGCCACCGCCTCGACCGGGTCGCTTTGTATTTCCGGGTTCATAGCCGCGTAACCAAACATGCCGTCGCGCCCAATATCGCGGCGCTTAACCGTCTTAATCGATACGTCAAGCCCGGACTGCTTGTTGTGAGTAAGTAATTTGTTCACTACCGCGTCGTTAAATGCAGCATAGGCAGCACCGGCCTGTTTTACGTTCGGAGTAAGGATACGCTTTGACATCCGGCGCTCGGACCGTACCAGCTCCTCGACGAGTAATTGCGTACCGGCTGCGCCATCAATAATAATCTTTTTAGCTTTGCGCCACCTGCCCTGCTCCAATAACCAGCGCGTAATCCAGCCCGTACCGGCGCTCCTGGGCTTTCGCTCCACTATTTCGACATGGACTAGGCCATTAGGCATTAAAACGCCCACAGCGAGGCTTACGCCGCTACCGTCCGGCGCGAACTTAATAGAATACACCAGCGTTGGCTCATCCTCGAGGGTTACTTGATCTACACCAAGCGGTAACCACTGCTCATCGGTAAAGGCGCGCATACTCTCTACCCCGGCAATCCAACCAAGGCGCATCTTATTAAACGAGTCAATGGCCATTTGCCCGGCTTCTTTTTGAACCGCGCGGAGCTGCAGGAAATAACCGAGGCTAGGGTTACACGCATACCAGGCGTCGACGTCGCTCGGGTCAGTGATGCTTTCAACGCTCCACTCCTGCCAACATACGTCATGTACTTTGCCATCCAGCACGTTTTTACGAATACGCAGGAACACCGTACCAGTTGAGCTACCTGTTGGCGGCGTACCGGCGCGGATCACCTGGTAGTTACCGTTTTTACCGGCCGAGATAGTAGGCAATATAGCCTCCTGCTGGGCGTCGGTTTCTTCCTGGGCCTCGTCGATTAGCAGCACGTCGTTGGTACTACCTAGACCGTTTGTACGCGTTCGGGTTCGGAATACACAGCGCCCTCGGTTACGAAGCTCGATATAGTCGAGGCTCTTAGGCTCTTTATCAAACTCCTCCGTAAGCATATTGCGGATCTCGTCTTTGGCATCGTAAAAGAATTGCTGCACGCGTCGCTTAATTTCAGACACCGTATTGTCGCTCTGGGCGGTGTAAATAATAGCTTCGCCGAGGAATATCATGCCGCCAATGATCCGGGCGATGAAAAGCTCCGACTTACCGTTCTGGCGCGGCACTAAAAGGCCACAGTCTGGATTTACCCACTTCCAATTGCCATCCTCGTCTTGCTCAACCGCCAACCACCGGTATAGCACTAATTTTTGCCAAGGCTTCAGCTTTATACCGTATGCCTTCAGGAGACGTATAGTTTTATCGGCTAGCCATATATCCCCATTACGGTAGTAGTCGAGCCGGGGCTTTTGACTACCAACGCGGCGGCGTGGTTTTTGAGCGTTTGCCTTTGGTGGGCCGGTAAATACTTTACTCATCATCGTCCTCGTTTAAATCATCAATGGTTACTACTGAGCGGCTTTGGAAGCTGGTATTGCGCGCTCCAGCATCTTTTTTGCGCTTGGTAACGTGCTCGCTAGCAAAGTGAGCGCCCGGCATATCGCGCATAAGCTGGCCCAGTTCGGTTTCTGCTTTTGGACCGAGGCGCTTTTCGTAGTCAGCAATCTGGGTCATAACTTCCGTCATTTCACGCACCAGGAGCGCCGTATCGCGGCTACCAGCGCCCTTTTCTATTTCAATGGCTAACTTATCGCGTGTAGCCTTTAAGACGCCTAGACGGTCGTTCTGTGCAGCCATAGCCACAATATCGTTCTGGTTTTTCTTCTTTTTATTAACAAGCCCGGCCTGGTGGATCTTATCAATACGGTGTGGGTTAAGTACAATATCACGCCAACGGAGCAGCGCGGCATAGCCTTCAGTCGTTAAAACGTCCTGGGCGGTCGACACCAGCATATTAACGTGGCGTGCCGGCATTTGCTTAAAGTAGTTGAGGTAATCGTCGTAGTTGCGCTTTTTCTTTAGCTTTATATCTAGGTTGCGCTCGTTCCACTGCAGGGCTAAGTAATTAAAGTGCTTGGGGTCTTGCGAATAAAACCAATCGAGGTGCGCCTGCTCCTCGTCAGTAAACATTGGCTGTGCTGGTTTCTTAGTCGCGGCCATTTGCTACCGCTTCTCTCTAGCATGAAAGCCCAGTGGGGGCTTTGGCTCGATATGTACTCCGTCGTCAATACGTTTCGCATAGGCGTCTTGGACCTCGACCACCGGCACGCGGTTGCCGTCCTCGGTATACTGTGGTTGTAATAACCACGCTTTGCCGCCATCAAGATACTCAACCCGGCCAATAGCGATACCAGCAACCTTAGCGGTTACGTCCTCTATTTTTTCGCCGAGCTTTATATCCTGGACCGGCATTACATTACCCCATTCCAGTAAATATTTTCGTAATTGTAAGTAGACTCCTTTGATTTAGAGGAGTTGAGCAGCGAGCGAGTATTGATAGCTTTTACGCGCTTCAGGCGTGGATCGCTGACGTTGTAGCTGCTGACGTATACCGGGCATGTTTGCTCCATAACCCAGTCGTAAAATGCTTTATGATCAAAGTCGCCCTCGCGGTATTCGGCTGTACCTTCGTATGGTGGGTCGCAGTAAATAATAGGACGTTCGCCAATAATAGGCACTTCATTATAGCTTGTGCCTGCAGATATACCGAGCGTGCTTATACCGGGCATGTTTGCTATTTGATTTAATCGCTCAATACGCGAAATGTGCTGAAGCGCGCCGATGCTGCCAATTTGCCGGGCCAGTACGATGCGTCGCTGGTAAGGGGTTTTATAGCGCTTTGAGTTTAAGAATATCTTTGTATGCGTAACCTTGCCATGCTCTTTAAGATTAATTTCGTCGGCTTTTTGCTCGAGCCAGGCTATATCGCCCTCGCCGGTCATAACTAAGTCGGTAAGGTGCTCTTTGAATTCCTCTAGAGGCTTACCATATAAATAGCTTTTTTGATTATTTCCAAACGTATAGCAAGTCTGAAGTAGCCCGGCAAACCAGTCGTCGCCGGTGTATTTACGCTCGAATGTATCGCGGTCGATCCACTCTGCCCCTAGATTTTCGCCGTCCTTCAGACGCTGCATGAGCGCGCTAATAGCCTTGGACCGTTCGTTATATACCACGTCGAGGTGTGGGTACTTACTTACCACATAAAGCGAGACGCTACCACCGCCACCAAATAAATCATAGAAGCTATCAGCTCCTGGGTGTCGGTTAAGTATAAAGGGTACTACTTTATCGACGAGTTTTTGTTTAGACCCCATATAAGGGATACCGTAATGCCTAGCCATATTTTTAACTCCATTCTAATCTTCAAACTCAAAGCCACAGTCTGGGCATACGTGCAGCTTACTTTTGTCGTCTTTTGCGGCAGGGTCTTTTCCCTCTGGGTCGATGTCGCCAAAATTAAAGTTAGGCACGCCCCAGTTTTCTAGCTCCTCGACGTCCCACTGGTTGGCAATAATATCAGTATCCCACTCACCTGAAGCGGTATTGTCTTTAATGATGAACTCGCGTTTTTGCTTTTCCGTGAAGCCAAAGACCTGCTTCACTTGCACTTCGGAGTAGCCGAGGTCTTTCAATGCGTATATACGTTGGTGGCCACCGAGAATAACAAAGTTTTCATCGACTACCACCTCCCGGAGCTGTTTCATTTCCGGGAACTCCTCAAGCGACTTTTTAAGCGCTTGGAATTGCTTATCTTTTATACGGCGAGGGTTGGCATCGTTGGCGATCAACTTTTCAATCGGCAGTACCAATTCCTCAACTCTAACATCTGACTCGGCCATTGCATCTTCTCCTTTTTTCCCGGGCAGTCCCCGTATATGCGTTGGTTTATGTAGTAATTGTAACATAAGCGGCTCTGTTACAATTATGGTATAGAAGGAGGACATCATGGGGCTGGATAGATTTCCAAAAAAGCCCTGCAAACATTGTAAACAGATGGGTCATTTCCCTTACGATTGCAGGCATAATCCGAAAAAGGTGCTGAAGCGCGCGATCCGGCGCACTCCGATAAAAAAAGTAGGTAAGAACACCAAGCAGTGGTTTAATACGCGCGCCACATGGATACGCAAAAACCCACCGCCAATAGAGGGCCAGTACTGGGAGTGCTACCTGCAAATACACGAATGGTGTCCGGTGCGTATAGATATATCAAAGCTCACGCTGGACCACGTTGTAAGCCGTAGCCGCGACCCGAGCCTTCGCTTTAATCTAGATAACCTGAAGCCAGCGTGTTATTACTGCAACCTCGAAAAAGGCAGCCGGTCATACGAGCAAGTAATGGAGTCAATTGGAACGCGCGCTTTGAATACTGAAGCCGAAGCTGTATAATAAATGTATTCAGTAATCAAAATAAACACTGACCAATAAAAAAGAGCGCCGTTGCGAGGGCGCTCTTTTTGGTTGTAGTCGCTATTGTGCGTCGCGGTCGACGATTGTAGTGGCTTCGACGTCCTGCGCTTTTACGGCGATGCCGGTAGGCTTTAAGAAGCCGTAGTAAGTGCCTACTGATACGATAAACGCACCAATGGTACTTAATAGCGCTAGGCCGAGGTCAAACGGCGTGCCGCTTGTGATAGCCGCGCCGAGCTGGGTAATAACGGCAGTAACTAGCGTAAGCCCTGCGAGAAGCCAAGCCTTTACTGATCCGCTAGTAACCCGGGTCGTTACCAAACCTACAAGCAGCGGCATAACGACCGCAAGTAAGATTTGAACAACGATAGCCCAGTCAAACGAGAACACTACCACAGGGGCGTTCGTAATAGCAGCAAACGAGTTCATACTAGAACCCCAGCTTTCTATTTACGATAGCCTGTACTGCGCCAAAGTCGTAACCGGCTGCTGCGAGACGGTTTTTACGTTCCTGGCCTTTGCCCCATTGCCCGGCGATAATCTCGTTAGCAACTTGCTCGTTTGATTTACGCGTTGGCGTTGCGGCCTTTGGCAATTTGGCGTTTACTGCAGCTTGGACCGCATTATAGTCGTAACCGGCTTGTGCGAGGCGAGTACGTCGCTCATCGCCGTTACCCCATGCCCCGGCAATAACCTGATCGGCTACCTGCTCGTTGCTGAGGCGCGCTGGCTGCGTCTTAGCGTTCACAATGGCCTGAATAGCGTTATAGTCGTATCCAGCGCCTTGGAGACGGTTTTTACGGTCGTCACCGTTGCCCCAAGCGCCTGCCAATACTTCAGCAGCGATAACCTCATTTGACTTACGTGGTGCGCTCGGTGCTTGGCCGGTGCGAGCGTTTACGATAGCTTGGATAGCTCCAGCGTCGTAACCTGCAGCATAAAGCTTTTTAGCGCGGTCTGGGTTATTGCCCCACTTACCGGCTAATACTTCACTAGCAATTTCATCGTTTGACTTTTTGGTCGGAGCTACTGGGTCGGCCTTAACGTACTTGTCAAGGTTAACGATTTGCTGGCCCTGGCTAAGAGGGCGAGTACCCTTAGTGGTTAAAAGAGCGCGTGCGCCGTTCTGTTCAAAGTTAGCTTCGCCTGATAGATCAAGCCAAATGTGACCGTATCGAACACCGTCGATTACGCCCATATCGCGGTTAACAACTACCTGAAGCCAGCCCGGACCGTTTGCCGCAATACCCTGACGAAGCAGAGTGTCGCCAACGTCCTTAGCATTACCACGAGCACCGTAGGGGTTATCTACCCCTAAGAACTCAAGCAACGCTTTAATAAGCGATACACATTGACCATTGTAAATACCGGCCTTGGCGTTTACACGCTGACCGACGAGACTATTTAGAAAGTCTCTAACTTCTTGCCTACTCCGCGCCATCAGTTTGCTCCTCTTCTGGAACATAAGCGGCTAACGCTTCTTGGCTAATTTCTGGTGCATTTTCTTGCTCAGACATAGCGAACTCCTTTATTAGTTACACTATCATTGTAACACGCTTGCGATTACCACGCATTCGAGTGGGGGAAAGGGTTTTCATATTGCTTGTGTTCATAGTCCGAGGCCATTTTCGAGCCCTTTTTACGGTTACACTGCATATGCGAAAGCTGAAGGTTGTCGAGGGCGTACATCGGACCGCCTCGAGCGCGCGGTATAATATGGTCTACCTCTACCGCTAACGGATTATAAACGCCAGTCTCGGGGTCTTTCATAGGAAGGTCGACATCAATAAACTTATGGCAAATAGCACAGATAGGGTCAAGGCTACTAATGGCACGTTGCCGGGCGGCCGCCCACTCTGTACCGCTTAACTTGGTGTTAGGCGACAACGATATGTCCATAGACTACTCGGTGGGTTTTTGCTTTGGCTGCTTTGGCTCTGTAAATTCGCTACCGTCGTATTTCCAGCCAATACTTACGTTACTACCTTCCTCAAGCTCAACATCGTATAGATCCTTTGGAGTATCGTCGTCGATTATAAGTACATTTGTAACAACATTATTTTCAATTTTTACAGCTCTACGCTCCATAACAACCTCCTAATAATACTCGTGAATAATAACTATACCTTGAGAACCAGTCCATCCGGCATTCGCATTTTGTCCGTTTGTCATTTGAATACCAGCCCCACCGCCGCCGTAGTTTAAGCCTGTACCAACTGTGGAGTTATTGATTGATCCCGATCCGCCCTGGCCCAGCTGTGAATTACCACCGCTAGAGAAAGCAAGTATGTTTTGAGCCGTACCACCGCCACCATGACGGCCTGCAGTACTCCAGCCCCCAGGAATATTAATGTCGCCACCAGAGCCAGTACCGCCTGCAACCGGCGACATTGTTCCGTTAGATGATCCGGACGCACCCTGCGACCCACCAGAGCCACCACTAGCCGATACAAACGATCCAAAGTATGACGTATTACCTGCACCGCCGGTAGTAGCTCCTGCTGCACCACCAGTACCGCCTGCTCCGACAGTTACGCTTTCACTAGCAGCAAGCGCTGAAGCAAGTATCTTCTTTTTGGCGTAGCCGCCACCGCCACCGCCACCGGATATAGCCGTAAGGTTTGTACCGACCGATGTTGGAGTACCACCGCCACCGCCACCGCCACCGACAAGCTCAACGATAATATACTTAAGCTTTGCAGGTTTTGAGTATGTACCGGATGAAGTGCGGTAAATCGTGTTTGCTAAAGTACCGCCACTCAAAGCAGCTTCTACTGCCGACTTGGTAGCGCTTTTAATAGCATCAGAGGCTTGGCTATCCCCAATAAGAAACTTGTCGTTGTCGACTAGGTTTGATTTAGCGCTATATCCACCTGGAAACTTTGGCATTATTATATTCCTTCTTGGTCGTTATTATATCACAGCACCAGCATTAGCGGTTTGCATATTCTCTAGCTGTCGGTTAATAGCATCAATGGTTCGAGAGATATTTCGAGGCGCGCTGTCTAGTGAAATAGTCACAGCGCCAGGCGAATACTTTATTTGTGCAATAACCAGGGTAGTTCCTAGTACATCCTGGTCACCGTTTACAATTTTAACCACGTCTCCGTTGCGTATAGTCTCGGTATTGTATTTGGCCGCCGATAGAGTTATTTCAGTTGTAAGTCGTGGGCGGTTATTATTGCTGATGATATTTTGCGCTATAAGCTGCGCTGTGTCATAGCGAGTAACCTTATCGTTTGTAACGATAGAAAGACCCTGGCGATAATCAGCCATACTAGCAATATCCGTAGATCGGACCGTCATTTTTGCACCGTTTTCAACGATAGCTCCACCAATGTAGTAAATATCGTTAATAATACCGTCGATGTCTTTGGTTACCTTCATCTCGGTAAAGTCGCGACCAAATACTAAGAGGTGGTCTGGTATGGCATTTTTATTTTTTACCCTGATAGCTCCTGTACCTATGTCTACATGGTAGAACCAACCGGTCGGCAGTTGACGGTAAAGTGCGGCAAACGCATTTTTTGCAGAGTCCATATTTAGCTGTACGTTCATATCGTAGCCAGTAGGCTCGGCGTATTCTAAGTACAGAGGTGCGTAGTCGAGGGTTAGGGATTTGTCAAATATGCTATTTGAAATAGACTCGGTAGTACCTGAAAGCGCGACGCTCAATTGTAGCTGCTTAGTATATAGTACGAAGTAAAAAGAGCTTTCAAGGTTAGTCCAAGCCCCATTAAGTATATACTGACGGTAACCACCTTGGTATGGCCTACTCGCTTGGAATGAGCGCATATTTATACCGCCTGCCTCTCTGAACCAGTAAACTCCCGGCTCTAGGTATAATGACTGCGTTAAGTTGTAGGTAAGGTCTGTCTCTCCAAGTCCACCGGACCAGCTGTAAATATTGCTCGATCCAAGCACTATGTTGCCCTTTCCAACCTCTACCCACGACGATCCACCAGCGCCGTATTGTACTCGCAGCTTAATAGCGTCTAGCTTTGTCATTTTCGTAATAGTAAACGTTTGGCGGCGCTCAGTACTGCCCAGGAGAGCGTCATAGGTAAGCTGGCTAATAACCGACACTAATGTGTCTCCGTCGCGCATAATTGAGTTGGCCATACTCTCGCCATGCGATACAAGTGTTAAAGCTATTGTTTGATTGTCATAGTCATAGTCGATAGCGTCTATATATCCACTAAACTTTTGAATACTTGTTTGCTCTGGTACATTTCCATAAAGCACGACACCAGATATAGCCGCATTGTTTTCGTCTAAAATAGGCGAGTTATTATGGTCTAGAATGCCCTCGTAACGAATATCGCCGTCGTCGTAAAAGTTGGTATATACCTCCACGAAGTTACCAATATCGCAGTGGCTTGGCACGCTGAGTGGGTTATATGGCAAAACTAGTGTTGTTGAACTTCCAGGAGTGTTTATAGCTTCGGTAAATTCAAGGTCTGAAAGCACTTGTGTTTCAATAGCCAAAAGGTTACCATGTCGATCCGACAGGTCAATATCATAAGCATTAGCACCTACAAAACCGTTGCCGCCAGCGCCAACGCTTGCCTGTAAGCTCATAACTGTACGAAGCGTATCTGTTGTGCGGTCAATAGTGCGGTTAGTCCAAGCTGTCCACGTATTGCCGTCAGCACTCCGGTCGATATAAAAGACGCCGTTTAACTCTCGCATACGGATATATAGATAGCTCGACGACATAGTAACCGATACGAGCTCGGTCGTTTTATAAAATACCTTTAATGTGTTGCCTGAAGCCGTCCAGCGCAAAATATAGTCAAAGAGCTGCACTTCGTATGTGCTAACACTACCAAAGTTTGTCTGAAAATAACTATGAGCAAACTTACCTACAAAACCGTCTATATCAAACTTACGGCGCGCGTCGCTATCTACCCTGTAAATAACGCTAAGGCCCACGTTTGAGTCACCGTTACCAGTAATATTTATACTATTACCTGATATAGAGCCGCCAATACTTGCCGAGCCTTGGGTTTGGCCAGATAGCAAAGTGCCTGTATATCCCATGTACTGGTTGGCCGTCATATACTTAGGCTTACGTGAAGTATAGCCATTTTTATAAAACTTATAGAGGTGCTTCTTTTTAGTGAAGTCGCCGGTACGATCTGTAAATGCCGTCATTAGATATACCTCGGGTTTGTTTTAACCTCTATATTCATGTTTCTAGCTGAGAAGGTATTAGTAATAGTGATTGTAGCGTCCGGATCGGCAATAAAGGGGAAGCCACCAGAGAAGTCTATTAATTCGCCGTTTAGCGTAACCCTCATAGCATCCGTATCAACTATAAGTACGTCTGAAGCGGCGAGGGCTTGGCTAATAACTATCGTGGTAAGTCCGAGCGCAATTGAAAGTGTAGGGTTGCTGCCGGGCGTTATGCTATTGATAGTGAACTTGTATATAGGGTATTGCTCTTGGAATGTTCCCTGTAGGTCAATTGTAGAGAGGTCGATTGTAGTGGTAGCGCCAGTTACTCCGGTGCTATTTAGCAGGGTCTGCGTGTTGCCGCCAACGCCGATAGGGTCGTTAATAACAAACTCAACAGTAATAACCTCCTGCTTTGCGGAGTTGGTGCGTAGGTTGGCCGCGACTACGTTAGCCTGCTTGTAAGTAACCGTTACCGTTTGGCCTAGATCATAGCCCGAGCCTGTTAGGACCGGCACACCGCGCGTAAGCACGAGGTCTTTGTTTTTGTACTGGATAAGCTGCCTGAAGCGCGCCAGAATAGCTTGCAGCTCGTGAAATTCCCCTTTTACCGCAATACTAACGCTCGCTCGCTTGCTTACGAAGAAACGCCCGGCAGTAATGCTGCGGTGCGATGCAGACACCGTATTTTGCGCTGCCTTTATTTCTGGCATTTCGTCGAAGTTGTGATCCGTTACCTGGCCACCGGCAACGTCCTGAAGAGATACGCCATTAAAGGAGAGGTCTAGTAAGTCCTGTAAATATTCTCCCCATAAACTCATGAAACAACTCCCTTCGAGTACATACCTTGCTTAACGCCCATTATATTCAATAATCGGTCTGCGTCATAGTCGCTAGCAATGGTAATGTTTTCAATATGAACGCTAGGCGCTTGGTCGCCTGCTTGCTGGCTATTTGTGGCTAGCTCGTTGCCTGGGTAGGTAGTATTACTCATTGTCAGCTGGCGAGAGGCGTTTGCGACGTCTGCAGCAGCCGTTACGTCGAATGCCTGGCCAATTTGCGCGGCAGAGTCTTGCGCGGCGCTTACGGCGGACCTTGTACTCTTGATAATACCGTCGCCGATACCCATGCCGAGCATCATACCGATTTCATCGCGCATAAGGCGTGAAGGGGAGTGGATACCAAAGAAGCCCTTGATACCGTTCATGATGCTTTCGCCAAAGCCCTTAATCTTATCGAGTACCCAGCCGCCAAGGTCTTTTATACCGTTCCAAAGCCCCTTAATCATATCGCCACCGATGCGCGCTAGGTTACTTGGAGAGAGTACGTCGCCGATAGATTTTAGGATATTACCGACCGCGCCGATAATAGAACCGATTACCTGCGGTATGGCCTTTATGATTGCCAAGAATAGCTGAATACTCGCTTGGATCATCATATTTATAAACTTGGTGCTGGTAATCGTCTTCACTATGTTATCGATGATTTTAGGCAGTGCGTTTACGAGGGCTACGATTATAGTCGGTATCGCCTGAATAATCGCTAAGAACAGCTGTATAGCGCCCATAATGATAGCGGTTAGCGTTTCTGGGTTGGTAAGGCCAGTAACAATAGCGTCAATGATTTGTGGGAGCGCTTGGACGATAGTTTGAATAATTTGAGGCAATGCCTGCAGTATTGCTAGGAATAGCGTAATAAACGCTTGTATAAGCGTTGGTAGCGCTCCGAGCAGTGCTTGCACGATTGTAGGGAAAGCGGCCACCAGCGCGAGTATAAGGCTAGTAGCGGCCTGAATTAGAGCCGGGATAAGTGTAGGAAGCGCTGCGGAGAGGGCCGGTACGACGGCTTGCAGTATTTGGCTAATTCCATCAACCAGCTTAGGTAACAGCGCCACGATTTGTGGTACAGCAATTTTTATAGTGTTTACGAGGCTATTTACGAAGCCGGTCACGTTGCCGGTAGCCATAAAGTCCTCAAACGCTTTTTTAGTCGTGTTGATTGATCCGGCGAGGGTGTCGTTTTCTTTTGCGTAGTTACCGGCGTATTTGGCCGTTTTCTCCATGAACATTTGCTGCGCCAGGCCGACCTTTTCCTGGATGCTCATAGCAGAGGTGGACTTGTTAATACCCTTTGATACCGCGTATGCCTGGATTGCCGTATCGTTCATAGCGACACCCAGGTTGTCCATCATAGTAAAGTTACCCTTGGCCATACCAGTAACGGCTTCAAGGGCGCTCTCGGTACTAATACCCATGATAGAGGCGATGTCAGACGCGCGCTGCATGGAGTCAGCCGACATATTCATTGATTGTTCAACCGTGAAGCCAGCACCCTGGAATAGCGACCCCATTTTGTTAGCGCCCTGCAAGAACTCATTTTGGCTCAAACCGGCGTTAGTATAGGCATCATCTGCGGCCGCTTTAATTTTATTGGCATACTCGCCAAATACTGCCTCAGCACCACCCAGTTGCTGCTCAAGCTCTGCACCGGCCATAAGTGCCTTGCCTGTAAGCGCAGCCATACCAGCCGCGCCTGCAGCAAGCCCAGCGGCTATTGCGACACCGCCTGCCTTAGCAAAACCGCCCAACTTACCAAGGGCGGCTTGGAATGGGCCGGAGTTTTTGTCTACCTCGTCACCAAGCGCGGCAGTTGCCGGACCAGCCGAGCCTTTAAAACCAGCGGCAATCTTGCCCTGGATGCCGCTCATGTTCGGCGCTACTCTGACTGTTGCTGTTCCGATGTCTGCCATACTACGCTTGCTTATCTGACCTTATTAGTTATGCCGGATTTGCCGCACCGTTTGCGTAGTTTTATATATTGTAAATTATAACATAATCGGAACTAGACACGACCAGCATCTTTTGATTTGGCCAGCGCCATGCGCCCGACGTAAGTGGCGTGCTCGTCAGCGCCGGTTGCGCGGATAGTAGCAATAGCACGATTACCGCGCTTAATAACGCCCACGCCAGTAGTAACGGTAATTTCTGGCGGCCTGCTCGTCATGCTTCCTGCCATAGACCGGGCGCGCGCAGCAATGGCCTCAGCCGACTGCTTGACCACCGGAGCGACCATATCAGTTAGGATTACTGAAGCCGCTTGTACGTCTAGTGAGAACGATACATCCTTACTCATACCGTTAGTATAGCACTACGCGTGGGCGTTCCCCTACTCCTCCCCCTACTCTTGCGTTTTTCGCAAGTTTATAGGGGTGACACTTTTTTGAGTAGGGGTTTAAGGTGAGTAGGGGAGCGAACAAAAAACGAACTAAAAGCGCCCCGAGGGGCGCTTTTTACAGCCTTTTTAACCGAATAGGCGAGTACGTTACTGGCCGTATTATAGCACTGTATACATTTTTTATACGCGCTTTTTCTCTAGGATATTGCGTATATCGTCAGTGGTGTGCGCTTCAGCGCCCTTACTCATTTCGCCCGGCGCGCTATGCTGAGGCATAAACGGCGGAGTAAATAGCTTAGGCCGGTGCATCGGCACACGTTTTTGGGCGTCTTTCGTTTTCATCCATACCAGCGTATCTAGGTGGAACATGATCCGGTTTAAGAACATCTCATTCCAACCCCACTGCGACTCTGGGCGTATTTTACTATATACCCGACACTCCCTTGGCAATTGAAAGAGCAGTCGCGCTGCCTTCGCCGGAGGAAGTAGCGCGACGTCGAGGTTGTAGTACTGGTAAAAGTCCGCCTCTAGCTCATCAAAATACTCGGCGCGTATCTTATGAAGCGCTAGTCTTTTGGGTCAAAGTTCTTAATAATTTGTTGGTAGATCTCGCCAAGCTTGCCGATGCGTAGGCGCGGCTTGTAACCCTCTTGGCCCTTGTGGGCTTCAGCGTCTAGCTTCGTGAATTCCTCACGGATACGCTCAAACTCTTCTTTACCAACTAGGAAGTGCATCAAAGGCACTACTGCAGTAATCTGGTTTTCGTTTTCAATTTTGTTAATAAGCGCAAAGGCGTCGACGTCGTCCAGGAGGTCTGTATCGACAACGAACTTAACGCCGTCCAGCTCGAGCTCTTTTACACCATTACTTACAGCTTTGTTTTCTTGATCTGCCATAGATTATCTCCATTCTTAATTAGTAATTTGATTATAACACAAAAACAAAAGCGCCCAGTTTTGGCTGGACGCTCTTGCCGATATTGCGCCGACTAAGATGCGATAACCGCAATGTACTCAGTGTGGCTATTGCCGTCTGTATCAGGGTATGCCTGGAACAGCGCTGGGTACGCGATTGGTTCGCCATCGACGTAAGTGATTTCGCCGCTACGGTCAACGATTTGAGCGTTTGGCACAACGATACGCTTGATGCGTCCGCCGGTCAAAACGATTTCAAATACTACTGATACGTTTGGCAGCTGTGCGCTGTTTTGCGTAATAGTAATATTCTCACCGCTAACAGTAACGTTGTCCTCACCATAATATACCTTGAGTGCTTCAGGGTTGGTCTCAATCAAGTTGACCATAAACGTTTCCATGAAGGTAGTCTGGCCAACAAGGACCAAGTCGCCACCCCATGCATTTACGTTTTCTGTATCAGTCTCGACAGAGTTTACCAGACCATCTTCGCTAACGTAGCCTAAGCCTTTGAATGCAGCATCCAAAGCGCTAGTTGCGTTAGTTGGGAGGGTTGTACCTGCAGGAGCGACGAAAACCGCACCTGTGGCCTTTGGCTTACCAAATGAAACGTTGCTGGCATCGTTCATGGTTAAAAACCTCGTCTACTGTATCGGCACAACCCCTAAAGGCTCTGCTTACGCTTATTGTATCACGCTAATTATTCAGTAACTAGTACTTGGCGACAAGCTATTTTTACGCCCAAGAGGTTAACTACACACTTCTCCTCATACTGCGGCGCTGGCTCTTGCTCGGCAGGTGGGTTGGTAATCGTAGTATTGTTATTGGTAGTACTTCGATTATCGTTATATACCGGCGATTGCTGGACTGCAGGTGGTGTTTCGGGGCTACTTTGCACCTCCGGTGTTGGTACGGGCTGTGCGGCGCTTGCTGCACTATCATTTAGGAAGTTGCAGTCCTTACGCCCGGATGCCTCGCATTCGAGCTGCTGGCGACGCTCAAGCGTTACAATAGCGAAGTTCTGGGTGTAATACTGGTACTCAATCCGGCGCAAGCCAAACGGTGTCTGTATCTCGTATACGTTCGTAAACTGAAGCACGCAGTTAGCGCCAACCGGTATATTACTCGGTAGAGCGCCCACATTCACGCTCTGGCCCTCTAGATGCCTAGGCCGGGCTTGGGTAGCAAAAAAGTTACCGTCGGCACTTTCTGCAGGCGGTTTAATGACACCCTTATAGTTTTTACAGAATACCTCGCGTAATATACGCACCTCGCCGCTGTAGTATGTATCGCCAAAGAATATACCGCTAATATCCTCGCCTGGGTAGTAACTAGCCTGATCGGTAGCAACCGGCACTTTTATATTGGCAGTTGGTATTGGCCTAACATATAGCCAAACAAGCACCAGTAGCGCTACAAATGCGGATATAAAAATAGCCACCGTTATTACGTCAACAATATTCTTTTTTCTGAACCAGTCGCCCAGCCCTCGTATTTTAGATCTTAAGTTCAGCATTTCTTTTACTCGCCCTTTCCAACGCGTCCAGATGTGGTTGTACCCTTTGTTTAAAGCGACGCCGTAGGTATATACGAAAGCCGCTACTAAGCAAAATTATAACAATTATGGTTAAAGCTGTAACCATACTAATTAGTCCTTCGCTCATCATTGAGCCTCTTTTCCATACGTTCTGCGACCGCTAGCATTTTAGTGTCTACCTCCGTACTCTTATCGATTGCCAGAATTGCTTTATTGGCAATGTCTTTTATGTACGCATTATACTCTCTGTTTATCTGATAATTCTGCCAAATAAAATACAAAAGTAGCCCAACCGGTAAACCAAACTGGTTAACAATAGCGCCAATATCCATAATTACGATCCGTAAATATCTGTACGGCTAGTACTTATGCTATAAAGCTGTTGAGTGCCGTTTAGCCCAATACTAGAAAGCTCGGCCTTCTTAAAGAACAGGTCGCCTGCAGGGTTGCTATATTTAATGTTCTCGCTGTACGGACCGGCGGTTTGCTGCCAAGTTTCGGTAGGCGCAGAGTTTACGTCCGCCTGAAGCGCGCGTTTGCTTGCCTCCATAACAACGTACTGAACGTTTAGGAAGTAGACCACGTCGGCATTTACACGAGCGTCCAAGTCCTCGCCAACGTCGCTGGCAATCTGGCGCAGGCGGTTACTGGCCAACTTCAATATGTAATCAGCCCGGGTAGTATCTTCCGGGGTTTTCCAGTATTGCGCCAAGTCCTCGTGGTTCGCGTAAGCGTTAGGGGCTACGATTGGTGGTGTTGTAGTGACTCCGGCCATATTATTGCCCTCCCCCATTATTCATAAACTGCTGGCCCTGGAGTGCGGCGCGGCGCGTTACCAATTCCTCAGCCTCGCGGATACTTACTCCAAGCATACGGTAGTAGGCAATAGTGCCGACCATTTCAGGCGCTGCCTGCTGGATTTTAACGGCTGCGTCGCCTGCAGCACCAACGTCTAGCTGGAATATAGACTTCCAAGCCGGTACAAGCTCGTTCATGGCGTCAGGCACTGTATTAATGCCCTCAATAGCCATACGCAGGGTAATAGCAATGTTCTTGATCTGCACTCCCAGCTCATCCTGCCAGTTTTGTGCCTCGAGCAGCAAGTCATCAGACATAGCGCTCAAACTTTCGGCGCTAGTTGGGTTGGCAGTTTCATAGCCAAGGTTACGAAGCGTAAGGGCGGTCTCCGCACAGAAGTCGCGCGCCTTGTCCTTTTTGGCTTTCTCAAAGCCGTCAATACTCATCTGGGAGAGCTGGCCAACGGTAGGCGAGTCGCCGTCCTCGTCTTTATTTACCACCCATACTTTACCAATAGAGCTGTCGAGCTGCGGATCTTTCTTAGCCTTTTCAGCAATACCGAGCATATAGCGTTGTGGGTAGCTGTAGAACTCCTCGGCAATTTCCTCGCGGCGTTTCTGGCGGCCTACTTCTTGGATGATACGGCGGACCGTCTTTGTAAGGCGTGATTTACCTAGTGGCTGGCGAGCGCTGGCGCGGTGGGTCATAGGTAATAGCAATGCGCGGCCGGTTGGGTTTTCTATGATCTGTACGACTGCGCGGTTTTCAAATACGGCTGTATAAGCGCCGGTAAATACAATGAAGTCGGCAGGTGCCCAGCGAATGCCGCGCTTTTTAGGCTGCGGTTCAGCCCAGCGAGTTACAGCGAGGCCGTATTTAAGCAAGCCGGTAATAGGGTTAATGACTCCGGTAGCTTCCTCTGCAGTAAATGGAATAAGTACTTTAGGCGCGGTCGGATCATCTTCTGGGTTGTCGGCAATGGCAATAAAGGCACAACCACCAATACTGGTGTCGTGCTTGCCCTGCATTAATACGCTATTTGCGTTAATTTGAGTAAAATAGTTATTCACTCCGAATGTATCACGAGCAAAACCGTCGAATACAACGCGGTCAGATAACGTATTAACCGCCCGGCTAGCCCATCCAATACCCGGGCGGTGGTGTAGCATTTTGCGAGGAGTAGAGATACCGAAGTCGCGTGTATCGTGGTCGGCTTCGTAGTAGGCATATTTATTAGCAATTTGAGGCTCATACATAGCCAAGGTACGCAGTAGCTGGTTGGCTATTGCTTGTGCTTCAATTTCGCGTGGGTCTCGTACCGGCTGTGTGTCCATTTCTGTCCTTTTATAAGCCGGGTTTGCCGCGCCGTTCGCGTAATTGTTATTGGTTAATATTATACCAGATATTGTAATTGTAACATATGCGCTTTGCTAACGTAATTTTCGGCTATTTCTTTTATCCCTTTTAGTGGCTGCGTCTCTATATTCCGGGCCAAAGAAATCATCCGACAATGGTGTTATTCGTACAAAAGCCCCCGGTCGACCTGGCCTATATGCCGCCTCGTAGCTGGTTTTAGCGACACTTTCCCAATAATCATCCGGCAGCACCCCGGCCTTTACGAGCATATCTAGAATACTGGTTGTCTTATTGTCCGTATCAGCGCGCCCAAGAGTACCAAAGTAAAATATGAGCTCGATCATAACGTGGCCGGTAAAGCGTGCCTGCGTTTGAATGCGGACGTTTGCTATTGCCGTTTTTTGCCAGTCGGTAAAGCCCCGGCTAGGAAAGCTCATGCCATCGCCGCGATTTATGCGCGAGTTCTTTTTTGCCGGTATATTTCCAGCCAATTTTAGCTCTACAATATTTTGCGACATTAGACTTTTAGCTCCGAGTTGGGTTCATATACCTTTTTACTTGGTGTAGTTTTGCAGTAATCCGTTGCGCGAGCGATAACCCTCAGTAATAATCGAACAGTCACAGCCGCGATGCCGTTTAAAGACTTCGCTGTCCGGGTTTTCGTAAGTACCAGCAAGCGACTCACACCAGCTGCAGGTTTCGCCATTCATTTTGCGAGTTACGCGTGTGCGGCGTCCGCTTTGCCGGGCATTGTGGGTCGCATCTTGCTGCGCCTTGCTCGCCATAGTATCCAGGTAATTGCGAACAAGTAGAGTAAGGCCAAGCGTTCCGGTTGCCACGCTTGCGGCCGCAACTTTTGCCAAGCCATAGTAACGATCGTCAATGCCTGGACCGGTAGTATGCTCGATCTCGTAATCAAAGGCGTTCATATTGTAGACCTTTGCGTATACGGCAGCGCCCACCTCTCTAAATAATATCTCCTGGTTAAGCTGGCGTACGTCCGGCTCAATTTCCGGGTTATTGATAAGCTTCAGCGCGGCGAGCACCTTCTTTTCGATACTATCGTTTAATCCTGCGTAGTCCATCAGAAGCTCCAGTCCGATATAGTACTTTTAATATCATCTAGCAACCCTATTGTTTGCTCTACGCGGCGCTTTGAATACACCCGTGAGCGAGCCGGTTCTTGCGTGCCAATAAGCACGTCTATAAAGGCCGAGGCTTGCTGCTCAGTAAGGGCGTGAGTAATTTCATCTATGCTTTGCGCGGTGGCTACTATTTCAGCATCTGGACCGACAATAGCATTAGAGACAAGCATTTCCTTTACCTCTTTAAATTCCTTGGTTTTGATTACTACCAAGTCGGCAATATACTTACTCTGGTTGTCCGTCGCCATCTTGAGCGCCCCCCTCGGGTGTTGTTTCCCGGACATCAACCGTAGCGGTAACACCCCTGGCATCCACAAACCTGAAACGCATTACGTCCTGGCCTTTTTCGTTTTTAGTGAACTCCATCTTGTGCCAATCGCTATCAAGTTTTTTCGCCTCCTTTTTAGTCGCCCACATAATCTGGCCGGTAGGTTGGTGGAAATATAAATCTTGTTTTGGCTTTGTCATACGTTTATTTTATCACAACATACAAAAACGCCCCACCGAAGTAGAGCGCTCTTGCTCGGTAAGCTAGACTAGCTGACTGCTGGTTTTTCGATGAGGCTGAAGGCAGCGTCGTCGAAGATCACGTAACCAAGGACAGCCTCGGCGCGGATCGCAATTTCGTTAGTTCGCTTAAGGTCACCATTACCGTCTGGGTCACCATACTCGATAGTCTCGAGAGGCACGTTGCGAGCAACTCCCCACTGGAAAGCGTTAAAGTCACCCATGAGCGACTGAACGCGTGCGTTTTCAGCACCCAGTTCTTGACGGCCAGAAACAGTGTCGCTTGCGGCTGCAGGCAGACCCTGGAAGTTCTCAACGTTAAAGCCGAGACCAAGTTCAGGGTAAAGCTTTACGCCGTTCTCATCACGAGTACGAGCAAGCTTTCCGGCAAACACTGGGTCGAATGCGATACCAGTCGCAACGTAACCAGCCTCTTGTAGATCTTCAGCTTGCGCTTCAATATCTGCGTTAGGGTCGTTAGTTGCAGTAACGCGTCCAACACCGTTACCAACCTTAGTAAAGTATTCACTTACTTGGCTAGAAACAGTACCAGTTTTAGGGTTGATACCGTGGATCGCAATCAAGTCAAGCGCGCGGCTTAGGGCGATAGCGATGTTGTCTACGAGGCCGTCAACGATGCCGGTCTGGTAATCTTCATCTTCCCATAGAACTTGGTTGCTGAAGCGGTAAGTAACCTGGACGGTGTAAGTCTTACCAGTTTTCTTGGTTGGTGTACCGTCGTTAGATGACTTGTCGTCACCCTCACCGACCAACTCACCCTTAGGTGTACCCGTGAAGGTAAAGTGGTCAGTCGATCCAACTTTAATTTGTGGATCTTGTGGCGCTAGTTTAGCGAGTACGCCTCCTCGGATGTTCTTGCGCCATGACTCGCCCTGGTGGTTAGCCAAGTCGAGGGCGTCTGTGTAAAGCGGATTACCCATAGTGGTTAAATTCCTTCGTTTAATTGATTATTAAGCGTCAGATTTGTTGCGACCAAATAGGTTACCAGCAATTTTACGAGAGTCGTTCTTACTGTCGTCACCTTCGCCGGGCTTGCCCTGCTTAGTGATGGTTACTTTAGTGCCGGGAGCTAGCTTTGAGAGCTTTTCAGCCTTCGCTTCTAGATCTTCGACAGTTTCGCCTGTAAGGAACTCTGCTGCATCATCGGAAAGCTTATACTTTGAAATAATCTTGACCTTATCGGTCGCAAGCTCCGCGCTTTTCAGCTTGGTAGTAAGGTCGCCGATCGCAACGTCCTTTTCTTGCAGCTTAGTTTCAAATTCAGAAGAAATGGAGTCGACCTTTGCAGCCTTCTCTTTGAGCGTATCGTAATCACCGAAGTCATTTCGACGTTGTCGCTCCAGACGCTTGTTGATAGTGTCTGTCATTGCTTCCGGAGTATAGAGGTCGTGATCAACTTCTTTATACTCGTCGCCTTCTTTGGTAAAGTATTTAGTCATTATACCGCTTTCCTTTCCGGGGCGTTCCCGTTTTTCTGACTATTTTCAATATAACATAACCAAATTAAATACAACAACTATTTTGAGCAACTTTATTGCTCACCGCCTGTGATACACGTCGCAATAGATTTGATAGCGCCTATATTGCGCCAATGTATCGTCCAATGAAACAACCGAATTGACGTCTGCGTGGGTAATGTTATGGTCGAACGCCTCAAGCTCTACGATCCGGTCGGCAATCTGATTAGCTTTTTCACTAGCCGCCAGCCGATCACTTTTGTTATACACCTCGATGAGTATTTCGGCGCGGTCGAGCACCATAGCTTCACGAGGACCGCCTGTACGATCAATAAGGATAAACGTATCCGGTGGCGTCTTTGACTTTTCGGTACTAACCGGATAGTCGTTACCAACAAAGGTCTCGAGCCAGTTCTTAACCAATACTTCAATATTAGCCATTTACACACTCCGCTCTGAGATACCTATTCCATCGAGTAGGCGTGTTCTCTTCCATAAATACCACCGAGTCGCTATCAAGATGGAATAGCTTACCATTCCAAGCTACGTTCGAGTCGCTGACGTCGCCGGTAAATGCCTTAGGCAGGTGGATGCGTACCTGGTCGCGGCTTTGCTCGAGCGCTTGCTGCTCCCGGGCCGTTGCCGGTTCAGTAATAGGCGCAATCAAGCAGTCGGCTACTTCAATATTGGTCGTTGTAGTAGTCGGATTACCCATAGCGTCTTTAGCGCCGGGGACTTCCTTTGCGAACGTTAGCGTAATACCCTTCATGCTTTTATAATATCACTAAAACCGCCTGGCAGAAAAAACGCTGTCCAAAGTTGCGCCCAGAAATTCGGTATTTATACGGCGGAGTCTAGAAAATGGAAACAAAGGGCGACCTCCCCCCCTGTTATTTTCGGACCGCCGCAAAGAGCAAATATTTATTCCAATGTATTAAAAAGCACAAAAAAATAATAAAAAAGTATTTATTTTTGTACGTTCCTGGCGCTATTTTGGCGTGTTATAATAGCCACAACGTATAAAGAATGGAGTTATATATGCAGGTACTTATAGACGGCGAGCCTTACGTCAAGGAGTCAGCCGATAGTAAACCCTCAATCGGTATTGGTATTACAACCCACAATCGTAACCAGTTGGTAGCCAGCACGCTAGCCAAGATACAAAGCGTAAGCCCTGGGGCTAAGATAGTTATAGTAGACGACGCCAGCCAGCCACGCGTGCGGATCGAGGGCGCTAATATATATCGCTTCAGTAATAACGTTGGTATTGCCAGAGCTAAGAACAAATGCCTGGAACTACTGCGCGATTGCGAGCATATATTCCTATTCGATGATGATACATGGCCTACTACAAACGGCTGGTATATACCTTACGTTGCTAGCCGCGAGCCACACCTTATGTACCTATTCGAGTCATGGTCTAGCGGTAACCCAGTGGGCGACGACCGGATCATATACGAGGACGGCAGCATAGTAGCGCATCAACACGCCAGGGGTTGTATGCTATACGTTCATAGCTCTGTACTAGACCGAGTAGGTGGTATGGATGCTAGGTATGGTAAGGCTATGCACGAGCACCTCGATTGGAGTAACCGTATCTACAATGCCGGGCTAACCAGCTTCCCTTATATGGATGTACCAGGTAGCCAAGACCTTATACACAGTATGGATGAACACCAAGAGGTTAGTAGTAGTATACCTCGTATAGAGCGCCGCATGATGGCACAGAACAACGCCCAACTGCTAGAGGCTAGCGCTACCAGTAGTGAATACGCGCCGTATGGCGGCAACCTAGTGCTTACCAGCTACTTCAGTGGCGTGCCGGACGTACAGCGCGAGGGTACACGCTGGACCGCCGACCATAAGGCCGTTGAGAAGCTAGAGTATAGCTGCCAGGCGCGCGGCATTGACTTCGCCCTTATACATAACTGCTTTGATCTACCAAACCTAACCACTATACAGGGTAGCCCATACTTCGAGCGCTGGCTTAAGCAATACCAGTACTTACGCGACCACCCAGAGGTAGAGTTGGTGTTTATTACCGATAGTACCGATGTTGATATGCTAAATATCCCATTCCACCATATGGACCGCAGCAAGCTCTATATAGGCGATGAGCCAGGGCAAACATTGGCAAATAGCTGGTTATTAAGCCGTCATTTAGAGCCAACCGTAAATCAGTACCTTCGTGAACACCCAGACTTGCCATTATTGAATTGTGGCGTTGTGGGTGGTACTAGAGCGCTAATTATGGAACTTTGCCACGATATGTGGGCATATTACCTACAGCACCCGGACCAGGATACAGAAATGGGCGTTTTTAACTATTTGATGCACAATAAGTACCAGGACCGGATAGAATACGGCCGACACGTAACAACAGAGTTTAAAAAGTTCGAGCGAAGCAGTAATGCTTGGTTCAGGCATAAGTAAGGGGGTTTATATGGCAGGCGTTTCAGATATGGAGAATAAGCACGAGATCCGCAAATGGTTACTCGAAAATAGGCGCGAATTCAAGCGAGTGCTAGATATTGGCGCTGGAGTAGGTACTTATGCGCTAATGGGGCGTTTCCCGGAGCAGCACTGGACCGCACTAGAGGTATTTGAACCTTATGTCGAGATGTTTAATTTAACCGGCAAATATAACGAGGTATTTGTAGGCGATGTGCGCGATCATGCCTTTAATGATGATTACAACCTTATCATTGCCGCCGATATGCTCGAACACATGAAAAAAGACGAAGCGAAGGCCGTTGTAGCGGAATGCCTGAAGCACTGCCAGCAATTACTCGTCTGTATTCCCTTAGTACACCACGATCAGGAGGCCGGGCCGGAAGGTAACGTGTTTGAAACCCATGTGGACCACTGGCACGCCGAGGAGATGCGTATATTACTGAGCGACCGTATAATTTCTGAGATTAGCGGCAACGTAGTGGCCTACTTCTTGGCACAGGGCGACTTATGAACATCAGCATTACGGTAATGGCGCATCCGAAGCGTAAGCGTGAGGCAATGGCACTGCACAAAAAACTTATTCAACAGCCATTTAGCAAGGTACGCATAGTCTGGGATGAAATAAACAATGAGTGGCACACCGGCGAGCGTAGTATGCGATCCGGCGTTGCTGATAGCGGTTGGCACGTAGTAATACAGGACGACGCTATACTTACACCCGACTTTTACTTCAATATAGAGCGCGTTATTGAGGCAGTACCGATTAAAAGCGTTATTTCGCTATATACCGGCACTGTGCGGCCTTTACCGGAGCGAGTAGCTGAAGCGGCCAATAAAGCCCCAGAGGGTAGCTTCCTAATGCACAATATGATGATGTGGGGCGTGGGTATTCTTATACCTGCAGCGCATATCGAGCCAATGCTTGATTATATAAACGAGCCAAAGTATAGCGATACACCGTATGACACGCGTATTGGCATATTCTACCAGCGCAACCGCCTGCCTATTTATTACACTATTCCGTCGCTTGTGGACCACGACGACGATTTAGGCAGCCTAATTGGTAACGGGTACGATATTAAGCCCAGGGTCGCACACAGGCGCTCTCGTGGCCTCGTTTCCTGGACCAATACCGTAATCAATATATAAAAGCGCCCCAGGTGCCTGAAAGCGCTTTTATATTTAGAACTACACCTCACGTATAGTTACTGGCGACCGGCTTATGCCGTTACTTTAGAATTGAACCACGTAATGGGTTGCCGCCAGTGGCTATTTATCCAGTGTAACTCTTGCTGCATCTCTGAAATAACGACCTATACTTGACTCTGTAGGCCAGAATTTTGTCACCTCATCCGGTTTACCTAACTCGCTAAAATCATAGGCTGCCGCTTGAGTCATAATAGTATGCATACGCAGAGCTGATATCACTAACGCCATTTGTTTTGGAGTAGGCATATCAACGCCAAATTGCCGGGCTTCGTCTTTTACAGTAGGCGTTATCCATTCAACTAGCGTCTGGCCGTCCGGCATATTAGTATCTTTATGACCGGTATACATTACTTCGCCATATCCGTATACTTTTCCCAGTATTCAGGCCAAGTGTCTTTAATCTTTTGTAGGTTCTCCGGGTCGGCCGCAAATGCTGCGTGGCCCAGGGCTTTTACGAAGCTACCACCGAAGCGGATCATAGCTTGGATTACTTTAACGTCCTCTGCACTCATACTCTCCCCATTTTCTTTAGACAATGCATACAGGTTACCTGGCTATCGTCCGTTGTTACGTTTACACCAAATGTCGTCCATACTCCGCAGATAGTAGCCCATTTACCAGAGCCGGGCGCTGTATCCCACTTACTGCGTACTTTTGCCCGACCCTTGCGGCGATGAACAATTATTGTATCCAGCTTGGTTTGCCGAATACGTCGCCTGTCCATTACTGCTCATCTTCCCATTGTTTACGGCGCGCCTGCATAGCTTTCGCGTCCTCGATTGTTATATGTATTATCTCCGAGCCTGGGTGCGCTGCCTTGTAAGCGGTCATAGCGTCGGCAGTAGCCTCTACAATATCGTTCGCCTCTACTTGGCCAATTGCGCTACGCTCGCGGATAGTGGCGTGTATTTTAAAGTCGTAGACCGGCATTATACCAGTCCCCACTCTGCTAGCTTTTCAAAGCCGCCAATTTCTTTAATGTACTCACCGGCGCGCGCTACTATTTCCTCGTATGGCAGGCCGTCTACAGTGTCGTCACCAATAGCGCAGGCGATGTTTACTACTTCGCCTTCAGCCTGGGCTTTGAGGTGCGCGTAAATGTTTACCGATACGTCCGCCTTACTGAGGTCTTTACCGTGTAGGCCGCCACCGGTTACCGCTTCGCCCATATCGCTACCGAGCTTGCGGTTTACAGCGCCAGTGTCTACGTCTGTACCGCCTGTCCATTCGCCCAGTGGGTTAATTACCAATGTGTGGCCAGTTGGCAGCAGTAAGTCCTCTAACTGCTCGTGTGTGGCGTTTGATTGGCAAACAATGAGGCGGTTACCGGCTAGGATGTATTTACCGTCCGTAGGCTGGACCGCGTAGATATTCCGAGCAATTTCAGAGAGGCGCTTTACTTCGTCATTCATAGGCACACCCTTGAATATACCGTTGTCGCCAGCCTTTACGCTTTCTGACTGGTTTTCGGCTAGCTCTGGGTCTTGTGGCACTTCCAGGTAGTTTACTTGGATGTCGCCAGGAGCGATGCGCTGTACAATGCTCTCCACGGCTGCCGTATATAGCTCCACAGACGTTTCAGCAATGATAGTTACTAATCCATGCCCAATAAGTACTTCAAAGGCCACCTTGGGCGTTTCCTGCAGCGTATACGCGTAGTCTACGAGCGCTCCGGCGATCCGGTCGGCTACCTTGTCGGGGTGGCTAGGGTTTACTTTTTCAATCATGGTACTTTTACTCCTTTACCTTTGCTAATTTACGCATATCCTCGAGGTGGTATTTGGTGGCTTCGAGAACACCGGCAATTTTATGATCGTTGTCGGTTTTAATGCCCATGTCACTTAGTTTATCAGCAAACGCCTGCATAGCACCGTCCTGAATGCGACAGAAGTATATATCGTCTCTAATTACCGAGCCGTCCTCTATCGTTACGGCCTCCTCGCCACCTTTGGTGTAAAATACCCTACCTCGGCCAGTATCCTCAAACATAAATACTTTGTAGCCGTTATGGATATAATCTCGCTCAAACTCTACTCTCATATTAAAACCCTCCCTCTTTCCTTATTAGTGGTATTTGATACGTCCAGGAGTGTGTATCCTGGCTGCGCGGTATTGGTGGTGCGCCATTAATTGATATAGTGCCGATGTCGAGGGATTTTAGTTCGTCTAAGCGGTCGATCCACTCCGGTATTAGATTTAGCAGGCGTATACAACGACCTCTGTCGCCTGCATCGCTTGGTGCTTGGCTGCCAAATGGACCACCCTTGCTTACGTTTACGAAGTAAGCGCACATGGTTTCGGAAGATATACCAGTGTCGCCCGAGAGCGCCCACCGCAAAGCTCGCTGCTCAATAGTATTGTTTGTGGCTTCGCAAAACTCTATCCAATGCTCCCGACAGGTGCTTATAGGTAGATCATGTGGACAGTGTATTTCCCGGACCGTCATAGCTTCACCTCGTGAGTGGTTATCTCGTTAGCGCCTGTAAATTCAATAGGCTGGTTTGATACTTTTACGCGTTTCGATAGCTTACGCCACGCCCTTTTGTAGATGAACCACTTTATAGGGTTGCGATACCAGTGATAGTACTGCAGGTCGCCTGCTTCGTCTATATACTGTACGCCCATACTAGTACCAGTCATCGCCTTTACGATCATCTAGGCGAGCTTGTGTTGGTAAGTAAAAATTATCTTTATACGAAGGTTCGCTGCCGTCCTCAAAGTCACTGAAGCCCCGGTGTGTAATTTCGAGCCAAATAGTATCTTTATCGGTTTCTAGCATCCCCTCGCGTAAAACTTTATAATCGCAACCGGATTTTAATAGCGCATAGGCTTCGCCAAGCTGCCGATGAGCGCTGGAGCTATCTCGGTCGCGCCATTTATCTTGTGGAGTAAAGGACTGTTCGCATATTGCCGTAAGGTCATCCCTCGAGTACTCAATCATTATACCGCTCCCTTTTCATAATATTTTTTTACCATTAACTGCAGGTCGGCTGGCACTGTGGTATACCACGCTTTACCCTCCTCGAACTTGATCCGGCGCTTCATATACTTACCGGCGCGCACGCTGTCGAACATTTGCGGATATTCCAACTGTAGCTCTGATAGCCGGGCGCTTGCCTCGTAGCCTACGAAGAAGTCGCCGGGCTGCATAAAGTCTTGTGGCAGCCACCACTCCTTCTGGCTGTTTTTGCACATTGTCGCAACAATTTTCTGGTGCTGTGTTAGCTCCTTTACTGGTTGCGGTTTCGGTGGTTGTATTTGTGGCATTTTAGAACTCCCCTCTTTTTACCAAAAATAGTCTCTACTTATATCGTGAACTTGCTTTTTACATCTGGCACACTCCCCTTTCGCGTGTTCGATAATGTCCCACTTGGACCGGTACTCGTATTGAATAGTACCTTTGACTGGAAACCATTTGTGTAGGCCAAGGGCGCATAGGAGCTTGCCGATCATTACCTGGCCCACTCGCTTACTTCGCTAATACCAACTTCGGCATCTATCTGGACCGGCGATACTATTACGACCATATCGTAGTCGGCGTGCTCTAGTGCAGCCTGCCGCCAGTGTATAGCTTCGAATAAATTATTAGTGCCGTTCAGGTAGTGCCATACGGTATAGTCGCCCTCTTTTTGAGCTTCCTTGGTCTTTTGAGCAAATACGGCGTAACGATGCATTGTAGTATCGTTTTTGATAGTGTGGTGTATTTCAGTAGCCATGTTATGCCTCCCTCAAGAATGCGTGTATAGCTTTAGGGTTGTTTTTTACGTCGCGCTTGCGCCAGCTGAACATATGGGTGCTATCACCGTCGTATTCGCCGTCTGCAGCGCGCCATACTAGCTGGATCTCCTGCAAATCGTCATCGGTAGTTAGCAGGTCAGCCTCGAGCCAATCGCGCTCGTACCGGCGCATCATACGCAGTGCCTTGCGGCGGTCTTTAGTACCAATAACCACCATGCTTACTTGATCGTCGCCGAGAGGTATAAGTTTTGCGCTACCCTCTACGGTTTCAAACTCGTGCGGCTCAAGCTCTGGGCAGTCCCATAGTACCCGGCTACCCATAGGGTGCTTAATTTCATACTCGCGCTGCTTCTTTTCCTGCTCTGTTTCAAGGCGTGGCAGACCAAGTATGTCGCGGATCTCGTTTTTCATATGATTGATGCCAGCCCGGTAAAAGTAGTTGTGAACCATTACCTGAAGCTCGTGGTAGCCCTGGCCGGTTAAACAGCGGTTTGCGTTTTCGATACTATTTTCTGCATCGTCAAGCTCCAGCTCACCCACAAGCTCGATTATGCCCATTTTTTGCCCTTCGGTCATACCTCGGAACATTCGTATTTCATCGTCAGTAGCCATTATTGATCTCCATTCTTTTTATAAAGGTTACTTACCCATAGCGGTTGCTTTGTACGCGTACCAACCCGGCGGATGATGCCACGCTTGGCTGCGCGCTTGAATACCCCACCAAGCGGTGTGTAGTTGTCGAGGCCGTAGCCTGCGCTCTCCAGGAAGATAACAACCATGTCCGATACGATGTACTGGTGATCGCGTGCCAGAGCTTCGAGTAGCTTATCGGCTGCATCGCGCCAGGCTTGTGATTTACCGTCCATTTTTGTGCCTTCCTTCCCGGTGGTCGTGCTTCAGCATTCCGGCCACCCTTTTTCTTACTTCGGCCATAGCCTTTTCTTTATCAGTTTGCAGGTCTTTATCGATAGTGTCGCTAACGGCAGTCTGCGCTCGCGCCTTGCAGTTGGTATATGGGCAGGGCGTGAAAATAGTCATCAGTCCTCATCCGTCCTAAACTGTAATGGCTCATCATTAGCGTTTTGCGATCCGCTACCCTTCCACACAAGTTGGCCGCGCTTAAAGAACCGGACCGTCATTACTCGGGTGGCTGGACTTACGTTTACGTCTACTTCATCAAAGGGCGGAGCTTTTTTAATTTCCTCAGCCTTATTAATCATTGCTTGGCCGAGGATACTTAGGCTTTTACCAAATAAGCCGAGTATATAAATTACGATGATTGGCGATAGTATGCCGCCTACGATGGCTAGCGTTACTAGAAAAGCGGTAATTGCGGCATCCATACTATTTAGACTCCTTAATTTCTTTAACTTCCATTTCGCCTTCGTATCCGCTAAAATCACTATCCCACCAGTTGTTTTCAAGCATAGCTTCTGCGCCACTTTTTGTATCTAGATCCACCTCCTTAGTAAGAACAATCTTTAACTCAAATTTAGGCATATTACTTACCTCCGCAGGTGTTAGGGGTTGGTGTTTCGGTCGCCGGTGTGGTGGTAACCGGCTCTGCTATAGGGGCATCGTGCGCTTTTACGAAGGCAGCGATACAATCTTGCTCGGCCTTTTGCGTATCCCATACCTTTGTGCATTCCGGTACTGCAGGGTCGCTATTGTCGCAGCCGTCTACTGGGTTACTCCAGCGGTTAGGGTATTGGCAGTCCTCGTGGCTAAACGCTGTTGCTGCGCTCGCTGGCTGTGTGCGGCTTTGTGGTGGCAAAAGGCTAGCAGCTGCCAATCCTACTATTAAGCCTACTAAAATAGCCAATCCTGCGTCACCAGCGCCCTTTTTGATATATGTTGCCATTACTTCGCTCGCTTTCCTTTATTGAAACGGCGGAGAGCAGCGTTTACGGCTTGCTCTTCGTTTTTGATAATTACTTGCCGGGGCGCTTCGTCTGATCCGGCGGATACAATACCTGCGCCCTCTAGCATTGCTATGATACGGTTTGACTTCGTATAACCAATCTTTAAGTGGCGCTGCAGTATAATTGGCGATACGCTGCCGGTGCGTACAATTACGCGTGTTGCCCGGGCCACATCGTCCTTACTTACTGGCTGGTTAAAGATTGTACGCAGCGTCATTACTTGGTCTCTACCTTCTTAGCGGTGGCTTGTGCCTTGGTAGGCTTTAGCGCAGGGTGCTTGTCATCTTCGATGAAAGCGGCGGCCAGCTCTTTACCATCAGTAGCGAGCATTTCGTCTAGCTCGTCGTCGGTTATTTCTGGCTTTTCAGTAACGATTGATGTTGTAGGCTCGTCCTTTACACCGATAAGTTTGGCAACCTTTTTATTTGCCTCGCGGTATATGTCGACCGAGCCGGTCATTTTCTTATAGTCTTTATCACTTAGCCCGACCAGGTAATCGAGAACCGAGTTATAATTTACTGGATCTTCAGGCCTCATAGCTTCCGGTATTACCACAGGCTTTTTAGCTTCCTTATTCCTTAGTCCGAACACGCATCCCTCCATTCGTTGTGCTTGTTTCTACCCCTATAATATAAAACTACCCCCAGTTAGTCAATACTATTCTGAAGGTATTTTTTGTAGCTGTTCCTGAAGCCGTATCTTCTCAGAGGCGAGTAGCATTTGCTCAACGGCTATTTCTGCCAGGCGCTTGCTTATATCCTGGCGGCTCGGACCGGTTTTACGCTCCAAGTACTCCGCCATAGATATTAGCTCGCCCATACTACCAGATCACTTTCCCGGTCTCAAAGTCGATTGTACCCATCTGCGGCTCTTCCTTCTTGAACAGTGCTGCGACGATCTTTTTTAGTAGTGCTTTCATGACTTGACCCTCCATTAGTCGATGTTGTTTTGGTTTGTATATTTGGTAGGCTCGTCTGCTCCATAAAGTGCGACCTTACACCGCAACCGGGGCATACCTTTGCCGACCGCCTTAACACTTTAAGTTGTAGCTCATTCATACCGGCGGAGTCAATAGCATAAGCGCATTTATTATTCGGGCATACGAATTGCGAGCTAACCACACTACTTGGACATTCTACGTGCTCAAATAACATCTGGCCAAAACGCGCCAAAGTACGAACTTCGCGCCACTCAAGAGTACCAATTGGGAGTTTACACAAAATGCAAAGCTTCTCCGGTACTGCAGCAATATCATAGCCCTTATCCATTGCGATCGGTTTTCATAAAGATTAGCCAATAGGTATTGCTGTGGCTACCCGGGCGAGTACCAAATAGTGGATCGCGGCCAAATACTTTAATGATGTCTTGGACCGGTATAGAGCGTGATTTGCTGCCCTTTTCTACGGACCACTTTACTACGAGCGTGCCGTTTACCTTCAGTACTCGCCAGCATTCGTCAAAGCCCTGCTTTAGATCGTCGCGCCAGGTTTCTTTGTCGAGTATGCCATATTTTTTAGCAAGCCACCCAGTAGGCTTTTGGCTAAAGAAATGGGGCGGATCAAAAGCCACCAAATGAAAGCTCTCGCTCTTAAAGGGCATATTCCGGTAATCGACTATCTGATCCGGGCGTACCTTGAAGTTCTGGCCGTTGCTCAATTTCTCCTCGTACCGGCGCTGGTCGACGTATAGCGTATTTGGGTGGTCTTTTTGATACCACATCATGCGGCCGCCGCAGCAAGCGTCCAATATAAGCTTCGGGTTTCTTTTGCGACCAAACATTATCGCATTTTCTTTCTATGTTTTTCGGCTTGGCTTTCCGATATTTCGAACTCAGTGCGTATTGCCACCTCGCCATTTGTTTTTAAGTCGCCTAAACTTGTGACATCAGGTATGCCATCGGTTATAAGTTGCTGACTCAATACTTTTGCACCCGGGTACTGCTGTTTTATGTGCTCGCGTTGCGCCTTTTTAGCTGAAGCGTACTCATTACCGGCAATTATAGGATCTGCCTTAAACCTTGCCGTTAATATAACTTTTTGCATTACTGTGCCGCCTTTCGGTAATTAAGTTTAAAATAATTGCTTGGCGTTTGGCCATTTTTGAGCGCTGCAGCAACGTATTTTTGCGGTAGGTTCTTGCGCTCGGCCAATTCGAGCAGCTCCGTAAGTCCGGCCTGACCGTTTTTCTGCGTGAATTCGTGGGCTTTTTGTACCCAGTACTTCTGGTATTTACCAAATTTGAACCGGACCAGCTTGTCGTGTAAGTATAGCGCAGCGTGGCCGGTAACTTCCTTGACTGCCTTTTTAACCTTGGTAGCGTAGTTATACGTGCCGTTTTTAATCATTTTACAGAGTGTAGAAAAGTACCGGGCCGGGTTTGCCTTTTGCTTTGCGATCGCTATCATTTTACCCCACTCCTCGGCGTTGCCAGCCTTCTCGAGCTTAATTTGAATACTACGGTAAAAGGGCAAATACGCTTGATTATCTATCAAGTCTGCCGCTTCCCCTATTCGTTCGAGCATAGTTGCCCGGCGTTGATCATTCACTGTGTAATGCATTAGTCCCTCCATTCCTGCTTGTATTAGCCAATATACCATCCCGGCGCGTGTTGAAGCAACTGCGCTTGAGCTTTAAGTGGATAAGTCCTGTGGAATTGTGCAAAACTCCGGTTCGTTTCTATATAGTATATAAATTTGTTCTTAAGAACATTTCTATATAGTATGTAAAAGCCTGAAATAACAGGGGTGGTTATTT